>Ga0210385_10000538_pt1 | contig 26382 bp, 20 predicted proteins | sample IncBWH26OmetaG_FD_160107 | JGI IMG/M metagenome (GOLD analysis project Ga0210385, IMG submission 160107) | Forest soil microbial communities from Barre Woods Harvard Forest LTER site, Petersham, Massachusetts, United States - Inc-BW-H-26-O ...
TTGAGTAAGAAAGTGCTGCCCGGGCCGGTGCGTTCCCTGGAGCTGCGCTCCGGGGAGCTGCTGTCACGGGCACCGGTGCATGAGTCACTGTGGCGCCCGGGAGAGCATGGCGGGGGGAGTGAGGCGGGGTTACGGTCCGGTTCCCTGGAATTCATCGAACGACTGCGCATGCGCCTGGGCGAACTGGCCGTACACGGTCTCATCTGCCAGGACAGCCACTGTCCGGAAGGCGCCTCCAAACCCCTGTCGCCCACGGATCCGAACTTTCGGCGTGCGGCATCCCCCGCGCCGGCTGCCACGCCGGTGCGGCCTTTATGGCTGCTCGAGGAACCGCAGCCGCTGCGTGAAGAGCAGGGCTGGCCGCAATTGGACGGTCCGCTCACGCTGCGGCATGGGCCGGAGCGCATCGAGAGCCAGTGGTGGCAGGGGCCGGGCGTCGCGCGCGATTACTACCATGCCACGGATGTGCATGGCATCGCGGTGTGGGTGTTCCGTGAGCGCGAGCTGCCGCATCGCTGGTTCCTGCATGGGCTCGCCGGATGAGCGCGCCAACGCCAGCCTACGCAGAGCTGCACTGTCTCACGCACTTCACCTTCCTGCGCGGAGCATCGCGGCCGGCGGAGCTGGTGCAGCAGGCGCAGCAGCTGGGCTACAGCGCTCTGGCCATCACCGATGAGTGCTCGGTGGCGGGCGTGGTACGCGCGCACATGGCCGTGCAGAGCTGCGCCCCGTCCTCCCTCAAGCTCATCATCGGGGCAGAGTTCACCCTGGCGTGCGGTTTGAAGTTCATCGCCCTGGCGACCAATCGGCACGGCTATGCGCGGCTGTGCGCGTTGATCACTCATGGCCGGCGCGCCGCGCCGAAGGGCAGCTATCACCTGACGCGTGAGGATGTGCAGCGGCATCTTAAGGACTGTCTGATCCTGTGGCTGCCGGGTGCCACGCCTGCCGTCGCGGAACTGCAATGGCTGCGCGGCTGCTTTGCCGGACAGCTGTGGATCGCCGTGGAACTGCTGCTCAAGGGCACGGACCGGCAGTACCTTGAGCAGCTGACGCAGATCGGCCGCAGCTGCTCGGTGCCGCTGGTGGCCAGTGGCGATGTGCACATGCATGTGCGGGCCCGGCGCCGCCTGCAGGATGCGGTGACCGCGATCCGTCACGGCGTGACGCTGGCAGAGGCCGGCGCGCGGCTGTATCCCAACGGTGAGCGCCACCTGCGTGAACGCGACCGGCTGGCGCGGCTGTATCCGCCGGAACTGCTGGCGCAGACCCAGGTGATCGCAGCACGCTGCACCTTCAGTCTCGGGGAGCTGCGCTATGAGTATCCCCGCGAGCTGGTGCCGGAAGGGGAGACGCCGGCCAGCTGGCTGCGCAAGCTCGTGGAGCAGGGGGCGCACAAGCGCTGGCCCAGCGGTGTGTCGGCGCAGGCCCGCGAGATCATCGAGCGTGAACTGGCGCTCATCCGCGATCTGGGCTACGAGGCCTATTTCCTGACGGTGTACGACATCGTGGCGTTCGCGAACAGCCGCGGCATTCTCGCGCAGGGTCGCGGCTCGGCGGCCAACTCCCTGGTGTGTTACTGCCTGCACATCACCGCCATCGGTCAGCGGCTGGACTCGCTTCTGATGGAACGGTTCATCTCCCGCGAACGCGCCGAGCCGCCCGACATCGATATCGATTTCGAGCACGAGCGGCGTGAGGAGGTCATTCAGTACCTGTATCGTAAGTACGGCCGCGAACGGGCGGCACTGGCGGCCACCGTCATCAGCTATCGCGGCCGCAGCGCCCTACATGACCTGGCGCGGGCCTTTGGCTTTTCGGTGGAAAAGGCACGGGCCCTGGCGCGCGTGGTGCAGTGGTGGGATGAGAAGGTGTCGGGCGAGCATCTGCGCGAGGCGGGGTTTGATCCGCAGGATCCGCTCTTGCGACAGGTGCTCACGCTCGCCGGCGAACTGATCGGTGCTCCGCGCCACCTGTCCCAGCATGTCGGGGGCTTCGTCATTGCCGCGACCGTATTGTCGGACCTGGTGCCGGTCGAGAACGCCACCATGCCCGAGCGCACCGTGGTGCAGTGGAACAAGGATGATCTCAATGATCTGGGTCTGCTGAAGGTCGATGTGCTGGGCCTCGGGATGCTGAGCGCGCTGCGACGCTGCTTCGCACTGGTCAATGACTGGCGCGGCACGAGCTGGAAGCTGGGGCATCTGCCCGAGGAGGACCCCGAGGTCTACGCCATGATGTCGCGCGCGGATACCATCGGGGTCTTCCAGATCGAGTCGCGGGCGCAGATGTCGATGCTGCCGCGTCTGAAACCCAAGACCTTCTACGACCTCGTCATCGAGGTCGCGCTGGTACGGCCCGGTCCGATCCAGGGCGACATGGTGCATCCGTACCTGCGCCGACGGAATAAGGAGGAAACCATCGACTATCCGGGCCCCGGCGCGCAGGTGGCGCTGGAGCGCACTCTCGGAGTGCCGATCTTCCAGGAGCAGGTCATGCAGCTGGCCATGCATGCCGCGGGCTTCACCGCCGGTGAGGCCGACAATCTGCGCCGCGCCATGGGTTCCTGGGAGCGCCACGGAGATCTGCACCGCTTCAAGGACCGGCTCGCTTCCGGATTGATCGCCAATCACTATCCGGCGCAGTTCGCCGAGCGCATCTGCAAGCAGATCGAGGGTTTTGGCGAATATGGTTTTCCCGAGAGCCACGCGGCAAGTTTCGCGCTTCTGGTCTACGACTCGGCGTGGCTCAAACTCTACGAGCCCGCCGCCTTCACCTGCGCCTTGCTGAACAGTCAGCCGATGGGGTTCTATGCACCGGCCCAGCTGGTCGGGGATGCGCGCCGGCATGGCGTCGAGGTACGACCGGTCAGCATTGCCCACAGCGATTGGGACTGCACGTTGGAGCCTGGCGCGACGGCTGATGCCGGTGCGCAGCCGGCGCTGCGGTTGGGTCTGCGCCTGGTGCGTTCACTCAGCCAGCAGGGCGCGGAGCGCGTGATGGCCGCGCGCAAGGTACAGCCCTTCGGCAGCGTCACGGACCTGGCGCATCGCGCGCAGCTGCAGCGCCGGGACCTCGAGGCCCTGGCGGCGGCCGGGGCGCTCGGGATGCTCAGCGGCAATCGTCATCTGGTCTTCTGGGAAGTGGCCGGGTTCGAACCGGCGCTGCCACTCGCGGCCGCGGATCCGCAGGCCCACGAGGTGAGCGAGGGACGACCGCTGCTGGGCATGCCGACGGAGGCCCAGAGCATCGTGGCAGATGTGGCCGCCGTGGGGCTGACGCTGGGGCGCCATCCGGTGGCGTTGCTGCGCGGGCAGCTGCAGACCGAAGGCGTGCAATGCATGGCGGAAGTGAACCAGCTGCCACAGGGGCAATGGGCCCGCACTGCGGGGCTGGTGCTGGTGCGGCAGCGCCCCGGCAGCGCCTCGGGGGTGACCTTCATGACGCTCGAGGATGAGACCGGTCAGGTGAATCTCATCGTCTGGAGGAACATCGGCGAGCGCTTCCGTCGCCCCCTGGTGGAGGCGGGTCTGCTCGAAGTGCAGGGCATCGTGCAGCGTGAGGGTCCGGTGCTGCACCTGGTGGCGCGCCGTCTCATCGATCGCACCGCGCTCACCGGCAGGCTGCACCTGCCGTCACGCGACTTTCACTGACCGCCCGTGTCTAGTGCAGGCCGATCACGTGGAACACCACGAACAGCCCGGCGCCAAAGGTGGCGGCACCCAGGATCACGCACACCGGCAGGGTCAGTACCCAGGCGAGGATGATGTTGCGCACCGTGTCGCCCTGGACACCGGACTTGTTGGCCACCATCGTGCCGGCGATGCCCGATGACAGAATGTGCGTCGTGCTGACGGGCAGTCCGAGCGTATCCGCCGTCGCAATCGTCGCCGCCGCCACCAGCTCGGCGCAGGCGCCCTGCGCATAGGTCAGGTGGGCCTTGCCGATCTTTTCACCGACGGTCACCACGATGCGCTTCCAGCCGACCATCGTGCCCAGGCCCAGCGCCAGGGCGATCGCGATCTTGATCCAGGTCGGAATGAAGTTGGTGAGGCCCTTCAGCGACTTCTGATATTTGTCGGCGGCGCCCGCATCCAGACCCGCCGGCACCTTCTTGATCTTGGCCAGCCGCGCCAGCGACTCGCCGACCAGGTACACGTCCAGACGCAGCGCGCGCCGCTCCGCGCCCGGAATATCGTGCAGATCCGAGACGCTGTGCATGCGCGTGATCACCGCATCATTGGCCTCGCTGAGCGCCGGCAGCGTGTCGTCATTCGGCTGGCTGGTGCGCAGGAAAGTGGTGAGGGTGCGATGCGCCTCATCCGAGGTCGGCACCTTCGCGGTGGCCGGCACGATCTGGTGCAGCTGCATCGAAATCCGGGTCGCGGCGCCGTTGATCTTCGCGAGCGCATCCGGCGAGGTCGACATGTCGAGCGCGAACGCGGCCGGCACGCAGCCGACCAGGATCAGCACCATCAGGCCCATGCCCTTCTGGCCGTCATTCGAGCCGTGGAAGAAGGACACCCCGGTGCAGGTGAGGATGAGCAGTCCACGCACCCACAGCGGCGGCTTGGAGTCCCCGACGGGCGCCTGGAACAGTTCGACCCGCTTCACCAATACGATCCGCAGAATGATCAGCAGCAGGCCGGCCAGCACGAAGCCCATGATGGGGGAGACCACCAGCGCCTTGAAGGTGTCCTCAACCTTGGCCCAATTCACGCCTTCACCGAAGGCCTCGTTGGGGCTGATCAGGGAGTTCATCAGGCCGACGCCCACGATCGAGCCGATCAGGGTGTGGGAGCTGGAGGCCGGGAGGCCCAGGTACCAGGTGCCCACGTTCCAGATGATGGCCGAGATCAGAAGCGCAAAGACCATCGCGAAGCCCGCTCCCGAACCGACGTTGATCACCAGTTCCACCGGCAGCAGCGACACGATGCTGAAGGCGACGGCGCCCGAGGAGAGCAGCACGCCCAGGAGGTTCCAGGCGCCCGACCACACCACCGCCGTGTTGGGCTTCAGCGCATGGGTATAAATGACGGTGGCGACGGCATTGGCCGTGTCATGGAAGCCGTTGACGAACTCGAAGCTCAGCGCCAGCGTCAGGGCCAGGGCGAGAAGAATAGCGGTCGGAATATCGATGCCAAGGCTTGCGAGCACGTGCACTCCCCCGAAGACTTATGATTTAGGCGGCGGAGCACAAGCCTAGGGTCGTCACATGACTGTCATGTGACAACCCGGCCGTGAGTTAAGACTGAAGCTTAACTGCAGGACTTAGCGGTAGTAGGGATGGTAGTAGGGACCGTAGCCGTATCCCACGCCGACCCCCACCACGGGGACTGCCGGTGCGACCACCAGGCCGCCACGGGTCGGTACCGCCACGCATCCGGCCAGAAGGCCCAGCGATGCAACAATAATCGCGGTCAGTAGAGTCTTCATGATCCAGGCCCTCCATGTTGTGAACCCTTGCCCTGAACAACGCGGCCGGGGCTTGGGGGAGGACCTGGGTTACGTGACCTTAATTCCGCGGCCTACGGGATGGTCAGGGCCACGCCACTGGCGTTGCCCGCACTCATATCAATGGTCGAGCCATAGGGCAGACGCGTGAGCGTGCCGGCCGGGTTGGCGGAGTTCCAGGCCCACACTTCGGCGTTATAGATACCCGGTCCGTAGGCCGCCCCGGAGCTGCCCCCCGGGGCCACGGCAGTCAGCGACAGCGACGTGCTGCCCGACAGATAACCGGTCAGCGGCGCCGCCGCGACCAGCGCGCCGCTGTAGGTCAGGAAGAGCGTGGCGTTGTCGTAGGAGCCCGGGCTGGTCACGGTGACCGTACCGGTGATGGAATTCGCCGCGCTGCCCGAGGGCACCGGCGGGGCGGTCATGGTGAAGAGCGCCGTGGCCGAGGCATTGCTGGGCGCGGTCACGGTGGTGCCGAGCGAGCTTTGCGCATAGGCCGGATTGATGGCGCCGATGGCGTAGGTCGCGACGCCCTGACTCGGGTTCACGTTGGTCAGCGACACGGTGCCACCGGAGACGTAGGTGCCGTACTGCAGGCTGCCGCCGGAGAGGTCCTGGTCGGCCGCGAACAGCCCGCTGGTCGGGTCCACCGGTCGCACTTCAATCAGATAGGGCACTTCGGAGTCCAGCGGCAGCGTCTGGTAGAACCCCACCACCGAGCTGGTCGGCGTGGCCGGCGAGCTGGTATTGAAGTTGACCAGGTACGGAGTTGCGGCGGTCAACGTCAGCGTGCCCAGGACCGCGGTCGCGCTGGTCGGATCGCCGCTCGTCACCGGCACGCCCTTGATGATCGTGGTCTCGATCGTCGGGCCGTGAATGACCACATCGTAAGTGCTCGGCGCGCCCGAGGCCGTGGACAGGGGATAGAGGCTGAAGCTGCCGTCGGCATTGACGCGCGTGGTCTTGACGATGACGTGACGGGTGCCATCGGTGCTCAGGCCCTCGGCCGCGACCTGTACATCCGGATTGCCGGCGGTCGTCAGCGTCGTGACCCCGGTGAGCGAAACCGTCCCCGCGATGGTCCCCGAATACTTCTGATCATAGACCTGCGGGTGCGGGTTCAAGGCGTAGGCCGGCTGGCCGCTCAGGGAAATCGGCACGAGGTCCCGGGTGGCGTCGAAATCGATGACGGCGTTGGTCGTGGAAACCACCGCCGAGAGGGCCGATGTGCCGCTCGAGCTCGGCGTCGTCGTCGCGGCCGACGAGGTCGTGATTTCATCATCCGTGGACGTCGTGGTCGTGGAGGCGGTCGTCGGGCTGCCGAAGCCACTGGATGTCGAGGCCGAGACGGTGAGGCTGGTGCTGATGCGGATGCCCTGCGCGGCGTTCAAGACGGCCAGTGGCACGGTGTGTGCGACATCCGAGGCGTCAACATAATCCACTTCATCGTTGGTCGCGGCGCCGGCGCTTTCGGCGGCGCTGGTCAGCGCGTCGGTCGAATCGGCGAGAATCAGCATGACCTGCGCGTAGGTGCCCGTGCTGAGTTTCAGGTCGCTCGCGAACTGGCTCAGGGTGCCGTTGGTGAGATTGACCAGGTCGACCGTCTGCGGCGTGCTCAGCGTGAATTCGCTCCAGCTGCTGTCGGTGGCGAGGGCCGTCGCGCTGGTGTTGAACCAGATCTGATTCACGGTCACGAAGACATGGGTGAACTGTGCCGGAGTGTTGCCGGTCGCCGACACATTGGTGCGGGACTGGCAGCCGGCGAGCACCACGCTGCCCAACAACAGTGCGAGGACGGGCAGGTGTGCCCAGCCCCGCAGCCGCACTTGCGGGCTCGGTCGCGGACCGGCGGCTAACTTGTTCGCCATTACAGCATCCCTGTGACAGATCGTGACACCGATCGGTTTGAACCGGCGCTAGAGCCGGTTCAACGCTTCAGATTCAGACCCGTTGACCCGCGGTCAGGTTCGTATATTGGCGTAATTTCATCTGCGACGCGCGGGCTTACGCGTGCCGTCGCCGATGTCATAATCGTCGAAGTCACTGGTGAGTTCGGCGGTGAGTTTGTCCTCACGCATGCGTTCCAGCCGGCGCCAGGGCGGCTCGCCGCTTTTCTGCGCACGCTTCTTCGCGAGGTCCAGATCCTTCGTGACCTGGTCGAGGTCGACATCGGCCTCTTCGGTGACCGGTTCGTCGATTTCCTCGCCCTCGAATTCGTCGGATTCGGCTTTTTCGATCATGGCCCGCCAACCATGCTGTCCAGTCGCTACCGTGGATTTTGGCGAAGTCGTATTACAGGATCAACACATCCGTAAAAGTTCTCAATGGATCAGCTGGTTCATCTGGAAGATGGGCAGAAGCATTGCAAAAACGATGCCCATCACGAACAGACCCATCATCACGATCAGACCCGGACCCAGAAGCCCGACGATGGCCGTCAGCAGTCCGTCGAGCTCGCGCTCCTGGCTGATGGCGGCGCGTTCCAGCATGCCCTCGAGTTCGCCGCTCGACTCGCCGCTTTGGATCAGGTGGATGGTCATCGGCGGAAACAGCTTACTGATGGCGAGCGAGCGGCCGATCGAGGCGCCTTCCCGCACACGCAGCGAGGCTTCCGCGACGGCATCGCGCATCGGCAGGTTGGTCACGACTTCCCCGGCGATGCGCAGCGCATCGAGCACCGGCACCGTGGCCGCGGTCAGGATGCTCAAGGTGCGCGTGAAGCGGGCGGTGTTGAAACCGCGCACCAGCTTGCCGATCAGCGGCAGCCGCAATTGCAGCAGCTGGAACCGCCGCTTCGGGCCGGGCTTCGCCAGCCAGCGTGAGAGGATGATGTAGCCGACGATGCCGATGATCAGGATGTAGATGCCGCGCAGCCGTAGGAAATCACTGACACCGATCAGCACGCGCGTCATGATCGGCAGCTGCGCGTGGCTGGCCGTGAACACGCCGACGACCTTCGGCACCACGTACACCATGAGGCCCGCGACGATCGCGACGCACATGACGGTGAGGGCGATCGGATACAGCATCGCCCCCAGAACCTTCTGCCGCATTTCCTCGCGGTTCTCGGTGTAGTCCGCCAGCCGCTCGAGCACCGAGTCCAGGTGGCCGGCCTGTTCGCCGGCCGAGACCGTGGAGCGATAGATTTCCGGGAACACGCGTGGAAAATCGGCGAAGCCATCGGCCAGCGTGTGGCCTTCCATGACCTTGGCGCGCACCCCGAGCACGATGCTCTGCACCCGCTCCTTCTCGGTCTGCTGCGAAACCGCCAGCAGCGACTCCTCCAGCGGCAGGCCGGCCTTCACCAAAGTTGCGAGCTGCCGCGTGAACAGCGCCAGATCGGTGGCCGAGACGCGCCGTGCCAGCGAGAAGCTGCGCTTATGGGATTTTTCCTGCTCGGAGACGGCGTTGACGGTGATCGGCAGCAGCTGCCGTTCACGCAGCAGCTGCCGCACGTGACGGGCGGTGTCGCCTTCGAGGATGCCGCGGCTCTCGCGCCCGCCGGTATCAACCGCCGTATACTCGAAGGCGCCCATCGCTGCCTCAGTCCTCGCGGGTCACGCGCAGGATCTCCTCGAGCGTGGTCTCACCGCGCAACACCCGGGCGCGACCATCGTCGCGGATCGAAGGAGTCAGCGTGCGGGCATGCCGCTCCAGGTCCTGTTCGGCGGCGCCATCGTGAATCATGGTGCGCATGTGATCATCGACCATGACCAGCTCATAGATGCCGCTGCGGCCCTTGTAGCCAGTGTTGCCATTGCCCGGGCGGTACAGCATCGGCGCTTCGGACTCGGCCCGCAGATTGAGCAGCCGCCGCTCATAGTCACCGGCCTTGAAGGGCGTCCGGTTGTCCGGGTTCAACACCCGCACCAGGCGCTGGGCGACGACGCCGATGAGACTGGATGACAGCAGGAAAGGCTCGATGCCCATGTCGCGCAGGCGGGTCACGGCGCCGACCGCGGTATTCGTGTGCAGGGTCGAGAGCACCAGGTGACCCGTGAGACTGGCCTGCACGGCAATCTGCGCCGTCTCCAGATCGCGGATTTCCCCGATCATCACCACATCCGGATCCTGGCGCAGGATGGCGCGCAGGCCGCGCGCGAAGGTCATCTCCACTTTGGTGTTGACCTGGGTCTGGCCGATGCCATCGATGTAGTACTCGATGGGGTCCTCGACCGTCATGATGTTGCGCGAGTTGTCGTTGAGGCGCTCGAGCGCCGCATACAAGGTCGTGGTCTTGCCCGAGCCGGTGGGCCCCGTGACCAGCAGAATGCCGTGCGGCTTGTGGATGAGTTCATCGATCAGCTGCCCGGTCGTCGGGTCCATGCCCAGGGCGCTCAAATCCAGCCGCCCGGCCTGCTTGTCGAGGATACGCAGCACCACCCGCTCGCCATGACCGCTCGGGATGGTGGACACGCGCACGTCCACCGCCCGACCGGCGATCCGCAGGCTGATGCGCCCGTCCTGCGGCAGGCGTTTTTCGGCGATGTCCAGCTTCGACATCACCTTGATGCGCGATACCACCAGCGGTGCCACCGCGCGCTTGGACTGCAGCACCTCACGCAGCACCCCGTCGACCCGGAACCGCACCACCAGCCGGTTCTCGAAAGGTTCGACATGGATGTCCGAGGCGTTTTCCTTCACCGCCTGGGTGAGCACGGCATTGATCAGCCGGATGATCGGCGCATCATCATCGGCTTCCAGAAGATCGGTCTGCTCGGGCAGTCCCTGCGCCAGATGCGTCAGGTCCTCGGTGTCCTCGAAGCCACCGACGGCATCCATGGCATTCGGACCGGTCTCATAGGCCTGACGCAGCAGCGTATCGAAGGTCGCCTCATCGACCCGGTCGATACGCAGGGGCAGCCGCAGGTAGCGGCGCACTTCGGCCAGCGCCAGGGGCGAGGCCCCGCCGCGCACCGAGCACTGCGCCACACCGTCGGTGACGGCACCCACCAGCACCCCATGGCGCTTCGCGAAGGCAAAGGAAATGCGCTTGTCGGCAACGACGGCAGGAGCAGCAGCGGTCGCGAGCTGGTTCATGGCGGGTCTCGCTGCGCGGGCGGCGCGGAACTGGCGGCAGCCGCATCGCTGGCGCGGGCCGCCGCATCGATTTCCCGCTGGGCGCGCGCGGCCGCGCGGTCACGCTCCTGCTCGGTGATCGGCGCATTGGGGGTCGAGCCGGGCGGCGGCGGTGGCGGAATGGCCGGCAGCACCGGGGACTTGACGCCCGGCAGCAGCGGCACCGACCCCCTGTCGCCCGCGCCGACCTGGCGCTGCTCCTCGCGGATGAAGTTGTACTTGGCGTTGGTCTCGATCGACATCTCGGTACCGTTGTGCATGATCTGCGGCCGGATGAAGATCATCAGGTTCTTTTTCGTGAGCGTCGCCGAGTGGTCCTTGAACAGCTCGCCGATGAAGGGGATGTTGCCGAGCAGGGGTACGCGCGACTCGGAGTGATCATATTCATTGCTGATCAGGCCGCCGATCACGATGATGCCGCCATCCTCGATCAGCACCTCGGTGGTGATCTCACGCTTGCTGGTGGTGATGTCGACCGCGCCCGCGGGACTCGGGATCACGCTCGAACTTTCGATGTCGATCTTCAGGCGGATGGCATCGCCCTCATTGATCTGCGGGGTGACCTTGAGGATCGTGCCGACCTCTTCGCGCTGGATGGTCTGGAACGGACTCACCGAACCACCGGAAGTGCCGGTGTTGGTGTACTGACCGGTGACGAAGGGCACTTCATCAGCGGACTTCATGGTGGCTTCCTGGTGGTCCGAGGTCAGCGCCGAGGGCGTCGCGATGACATTCGAATCGGTGTCGGTGCGGATGGCGCGCAGCATGGCCGCGAAGCTGACGCCGGATTTCGCGACCCGACCCAGCGCCACGGTGGTGCCGGTCTCGAGTGCCGAGTTGATGCTGGTCGGACTCGCGATGGCATTGGCCAGATCGACCAGGCTGGCGCCGCCCACCGGCGTGAGGAAGGTTGCGCCCGGAATCGTCTGGCCATTGCTCTCCGACCAGGTAGCCCAGTTGACGCCGAGTTCCGAGGACTTCGCGAGGTCGACATCGACGATGATGGCCTCCACCAGCACCTGGGCGCGCGGGATGTCCAGCTTGTCGATGATGTCGTTGATCTGCCGTTTGACCTTCGGCGGCGCGGTGATCACCAGCGCATTGTTGGTGGTGTCGGCCCAGATCTGGGAGTTCTTGCTGTCCTGTGCGGTGGGCGTCGCAGCGCCGCCCGCACCGCCGGTGGTCGCCGCGGCAACGCCGGAGAGCTGTTCCTTGAGTTTCGGCGCGAGCTTCTCGGCATCGGCGTAGCGCAGGTAGCGCACCTGGGTATCGCCACCGGACTGCTGCGGCGTATCCAGATGCGTGATCAGCACCTTCGCGCGCAGTCGCGCCGCCGGCTCACCGCTGATCAGCACGCTGTTCGAGCGCTCGTCGGCCACCATTTTCAGAGGCTGTATGCCGGGGTCCTGCTGGCCCTGGCCCTGAGAAAGCGTACTCAGTTCACGCACCACCTCGATGGCCGAGGCGTTCTGCATGGTGACGACTTCCACATCGGCATCACCGACCTGATCGATGCGGGCGATGATCTTCATGATCCGGTTCACATTCGAGGCGTGATCGGAAATGATCAGCATGTTGGCCGGCGGGTAGGCGTTGAGCTGACCGGTGGTGGGCACCAGCGGCCTCAGCACCGTGACCAGCTGGGTGGCGCTCACGTTCTTGACCGGGATCACCTGCGTGACGATCTCATCCGAGGTCGCGCTGACATGGTCCGGCAGGTCATCCTGGCCCGGGTAGAAGCGCTGATTGGAATCCGGAACGATCTTGATGATGCCATTGGCGCCGGGAACGGCGATGGCGCCGTGCACCGCGAGGATCGACTGGAAGATCTGGTAGAAGCCCTCGGGCGTGACGGGGGTGGAGGAGCGCATGGTCACCTGCGCGCGCACCCGCGGGTCAATGATGATGGTCTTGTGGGTCGCCATGGCCACGGCATCGATGATCTGACCAATGTCCGCGTCCTGGAAGTTCAGGGTGATGCGGGCCTCATCGTTGCCCTGCGCGCGCGGATTGCGCGGCGCACCATTGGCGGGCGCGCCGGTATCCTGCGCCCACACGACGCCCTGCACACCCAGGGGTGTCGTGGCGACCAGCAGCACGCCACAGCTCGCCAGGGTGCCGGCCAGAGCTTTGCAGAAATCAGAAAATGTCATGCGTGAGGGTTCCTTCGAGCTTGAGGCGCTGCAGACAGCTCAGCGGTTGCCCCGCTGAACGCCCACGGGTCCCGCCGGGGGCGGCTGGTCCGGCTGCGCCGCGGCGGGGTTCGGGTCCGGCGCGGTGAAGCCCGTGGGGTTCTGATCAGTGCTCCCGGTGCTGAGCTGCTCGGCTTCGTTGGCGATCTGCGACATATTCAGCATCACATCTTGCTGCTGACCATTGCGCATTACCGTGACGCGTGCCTGACTCGAGTTACTGAGGGACGAAAAAACTTCATTACCGCGCGTGGCGTCATCCAGCGCGGTGCCATTCACCGCCAAGACCAGGTCGCCATTGCGCAAGCCGAGCGCGGCAAAGGCCTTCGCATTCGGACCCGGATAGACCCGGTAGCCGCGCAATTTGCCATCTTGAAATACCGGCTGCGGCCTTAGGACATCGGAAATCAGCCCCGGTTCGTTGGTCAGGGCACGTTGCACCCGATCGAACGAGGACGGACCGGCCGGCGCGGACGGCGGACCGCCCGCCTGGGACTTGCGCGGCAGCAGCAGCGCCTCGATGGTGCCATTGCGTTCCAGCAGCACCCGGTCGAAGTACACGGCATGGACCCGAGCGTTGCCCGGGACGCGCTCGCCCACCGGGTAAACCTTGGAATTGCTGGTCGAGGTGCCGATGATGGCCAGGCCGCTCTTGGGGTCCGCCGCGGAAATGATGCCGGTCAGGACCAGGGGCATGTTGGTCGGCGGTGCATTGGCATCGTCCACCGGGGGTGGCGCGGGCGGCAGGCCGAACAGATGGCCATTGCCCAAGGCCGCCAGATTGAGCGGGGGATGCGCATGAGCGGTCGTCACGACCGCATCGTGCGGCTGGGGACCTGAGCCGCTGCCCGCCAGGTGCGTGACGATCACGGCCCCCTGAACGCCCAGGGCCGCCGCGAGGACCCATACGGCCAGCTGCGGCGCGCGCGCGACCATCTGGGTCCGCGATGCCGGCAGGCCCTGTCCCGCGAGCCACGAAACGGTGCTCATAGTCGAATTCGCCCCTCAGGGGTGTGGGCCACAGCGGACGTTCGGTGAGCCCGGGTCAGCATTGTGGCAGGTCCTGCAATCATAATGGGGCTTCGCTTTTGCTCTCAAGCAATTGTTTTCCAATCGGTTTCACTGTGGCCATTTGCCGACACTATGCAGGCCATACTCAGCCCTTGTGCTGGGGTTTTGCTAACCCTATAAAGAGGACATGTCGGATCCGTTTCCCGCCCGCCACGATGGCGGTGTCGTCGTCGAAGAGGCGCGACCCAAGGTCAAGCAACCGCCTCTCTACCAGGTGGTATTACTCAATGATGATTACACCCCCATGGAGTTTGTCGTCGATGTGCTCGAAAAGTTCTTCAGCCTCAACCGACCGGCGGCAACAAGGATCATGCTGGAGGTCCATACCAAGGGTAAGGGCGTCTGTGGGGTCTTTACCTTCGAGATCGCAGAAACTAAGGTGGCCCAGGTGACAGGTTATGCGCGCGATCATCAGCACCCGCTGATGTGCACACTGGAAGAGGCGTAAGGAAACAAAAGACGTGCTGTCCAACGAGCTTGAATACTGTCTGAACGATGCGTTTCATCAGGCGCGCGAGGCGCGCCATGAGTACCTCACCGTGGAGCATCTGCTGCTGGCGATCCTCGATACGCCGAAGGTGCGCGAGATCCTGAAGGCCTGCGGCGCGGACCTGGTGAAGCTCAAACAGGAGCTCAAAGATCATCTCGAGCAATCCACACCGAAGCTGGAGGAGGCCGAGGACAACGAAGTGCAGCCGACCCTGGGGTTCCAGCGCGTGCTGCAGCGGGCCGTGTTTCACGTCCAGTCCAGCGGCAAGAAGGAAGTGGGCGTCGGTAATGTGCTGGTCGCGATCTTCAGCGAAAAGCAGAGCCACGCGGTCTACCTGCTGAACCGCCAGAACGTCTCGCGCCTGGATGTGGTCAATTACATCTCGCACGGTCTGTCGAAGATCGCCGAGGAGAAGACCGACAAGGAGGAGGCCACCTCCGACGGCGAGCGGGATGGCGACGGCAGCGGCAGTGCCCTGGAGAAGTACGCGGCCAATCTCAACCGAATGGCCCAGGAAGGGCGCATCGATCCGTTGATCGGCCGCAAGCTCGAGGTCGAACGCACCATCGAGATCCTGTGCCGGCGCCGCAAGAACAATCCGCTGTACGTCGGCGAAGCCGGCGTCGGCAAGACCGCCATCGCCGAAGGCCTGGCGCGTCTGATCGTCGAGGGCAAGGTCCCCGATGTGCTCTCCGACTGCACCATCTACTCGCTGGATATGGGCTCACTGATCGCGGGCACCAAGTACCGCGGCGATTTCGAGAAGCGCCTGAAGGGTGTGATCACGGAGCTGAAGAAGATCCCGGGAGCGATTCTTTTCATCGACGAAATCCACACCGTGATCGGCGCAGGTGCAGCTTCGGGTGGCGTGATGGATGCCTCCAATCTGATCAAGCCGGTGCTGACCAACGGCGAGCTGCGCTGTATCGGCTCGACCACCTACCAGGAATATCGTGGCATCTTCGAGAAGGATCATGCGCTGGCGCGCCGTTTCCAGAAGATCGACGTGGTCGAGCCTTCGGTCTCGGAAACCATCGAAATCCTGCAGGGCCTGAAACCGCGCTTCGAGGAGCACCACTCCATCAAGTACGCGGATGAGGCGCTGGTGGCCGCCGCGGAGCTGGCCGCGCGTCATATCAACGAGCGGCATATGCCCGATAAGGCCATCGATGTGGTCGATGAGGCCGGCGCGCGCCTGCGGCTCAAGCCGATCGGCGAGCGGGAGTCCACGGTCGAAGTGCGCCATATCGAGGATGTCGTGGCGCGCATGGCGCGCATTCCCGCCAAGAGCGTCTCCTCCTCCGACCGCGAGGTGCTGAAGACGCTCGAGCGCAATCTCAAGCTCGTGATCTTCGGCCAGGACCGGGCCATCGAGGCCCTCTCGTCATCGATCAAGATGGCCCGCTCGGGGCTCGGTGATCAGCGCAAGCCGGTCGGCAGCTTCCTGTTCGCAGGTCCGACCGGCGTCGGCAAGACCGAGGTGACCCGCCAGCTCGCGATCGCCATGGGCATCGAGTTCATTCGCTTCGACATGTCCGAATACATGGAGCGCCACACCGTCTCGCGCCTGATCGGCGCGCCGCCGGGCTATGTGGGCTTCGATCAGGGGGGGCTCCTGACCGAGGCGATCGCGAAGCATCCGCACTGCGTGCTGTTGCTCGATGAAATCGAGAAGGCCCACCCGGATGTCTTCAATCTGCTGCTGCAGGTCATGGATCACGGCACGCTGACCGACAACAATGGCCGCAAGGCGGACTTCCGCCACGTCATCATCGTCATGACCACCAACGCCGGAGCCCAGGAGATGAACCGGCCCTCCATCGGTTTCACGCACGCGGATCACGCCACCGATGGCATGGAGGCGGTGCGGCGGCTGTTCTCGCCGGAGTTCCGCAACCGCATCGATGCCATCATCCAGTTCGCCTCGCTCGATCCCTCGACCATCGAGCGGGTCGTCGACAAGCTCATCGTCGAAGTGGAGGCGCAGCTGGAGCAGAAGGGCGTGAGTCTGACGCTGGATGATGCCGCGCGACGCTGGGTCGCCATCAAGGGTTACGACCCAAAGATGGGCGCGCGTCCGATGGCACGGGTCATCCAGGAGTTCATCAAGCGACCGCTGGCCGAGGAGCTGTTGTTCGGGCGGCTGGTGGGCGGCGGCAATGTGCGGGTGACGGTGGCCGAGGATGACTCGAAACTGTCGCTGGATATCCAGCCCTCGCAGCAGGTGGTACCCGCCTGAGGGCGCCTGCCCGAAGGGTCAGCGGCCGCGGTAGATGATGCGGCCCTTCGACAGGTCGTAAGGCGTCATTTCGACGGTGACCGCATCTCCGGTGAGGATGCGGATGTAGTTCTTGCGCATTTTGCCCGAAATATGCGCGGTCACGATATGGCCGTTCTTGAGCTTTACGCGGAAAGTGGTGTTGGGGAGAGTCTCGACGACCTCACCCTCCATTTGAATCGCATCTTCTTTAGACATTGGGGCGCGGATATTGCACAAACGCCGCCCCCATTGCAATGTGCTCGCGCAGCAGGCCCTGGAACTGGGCCCGGGAAATCAGCCGGCTGCCCATGCTTTGCAGGTGCCGCGACGGTAATTGGCAGTCGATGACCGCCACACCCTGCGACTGACAGTACTCGACCAGGCGCGCCAGGGCGACCTTGGAGGCGTCACGCTCCAGGCTGAACATCGATTCACCGAAGAACACATTGCCCAGGCGGATGCCATACAGGCCACCGACCAGGCGCTGCTGCAGCCAGGTCTCGAAGCTGTGGGCGTGGCCCAGCCGGTGCAGCTGCAGGTAGGCGGCGCGCATTTCCGGCAGCAGCCAGGTTCCCGGGCTGCGCGCGCGCGGCGCGGCGCAGCCATCGAGCACGCCCTGAAAATCATGATCGATGCGCGAATCGAAGCCGCGATTGCGCAGGGTCTTGGCGAGGCTGCGGGTGAGCCGGAATTCGTCCGGCATCAGCACCGCGCGCGGATCGGGCGACCACCACAGCACCGGCTGGCCTTCCGAGTACCAGGGAAAGATGCCGCGCCGGTACGCCGCCAGCAGCCGCTCGGTCGAGAGGTCCCCGCCCGCCGCCAGCAGGCCCGCCGGATCATCCAGCGCCCGGTCCGCCGGCGGAAAGTGATCCGCAGGATCCGTCGCCGAGAGCCAGGTGATGGTCTTCATGACTCGCGGCGGTAGGGCACGTGTTCGCCGACTTCATTCGCATAGGCATCGACGGCCGCGCCCTCACGCACCAGGTAATCGCGCACGGCCGAGCGAAAGCGACGGTCGCCAATGTAGTGCGCCGACCAGGTCAAGGTTGGGGCGAAGCCGCGCGCGACCTTGTGTTCGCCCTGGGTGCCCGGTTCAAAGCGGCGCACGCCGCGCTCGATGCAGAACTCGATTCCCTGGTGATAGCAGGTCTCGAAGTGCAGGCTGTGGTGCTCCGCGGCCGCTCCCCAGTAACGTCCGTAGAGCGCCTCCTGACACCAGAAGAATACGGCCGCGGCGACCGGTTTCGCGCGCTGGACGGCAATCTTGAACATCAGCGCATCCCCGAGGGTGCGCGCGATTTCGCTGAAGAATTCCCGCGACAGGTAGGGTTCGTGGCCGTGGCGCAGGAAGGTGCCGCGGTGGAAGGCATAGACCGTATCGAGCAGCGCCGCGTCGATGTCGGTGCCGAAGCGCGTTTCGAAATGGATGCCGTCCTCCTGCACCCGGCGCCGCTCGCGGCGCGCCTTCTTACGTTTCTCGGCCGTGAAGGTCGCCAGGTACTGCTCGAAGTCGCCGTAGCCCTGGTTGGCCCAGTGAAACTGGCAATCACGACGCAGCAGCCACCCGGACTGGGTAAAGGCCTCGCGGCTCGGCTCGTCAAAGAAGAGCGCGTGGGCCGAGGAGAGCTGTTTTGCGGCCGTGAACTCCTCGATGGCCTTGGCCAGCCGGCGGCGCACCAGGACACCGTCGAGATCCGGTCGCACCAGAAGACGCGCGCCCGTGGCGGGTGTGAACGGCACACACACCGACAGTTTCGGATAGTAGCTGCGGCCCAGCTGGGAATAGGCCTCGGCCCAGGAGAAGTCGAAGACGAACTCGCCGTAGGAGTGCGATTTGATGAAGGCCGGCGCGGCGGCGGCCAGGCCCGCCGCATCGTGCAGGGTGATATAGGCCGGCGTCCAGCCACTGCCCGCACCGACGCAGCCGGTATGCTCCAGCGCCGCCAGGAATTCGTGCCGCAGAAACGGCACATCAGTGCCGGTGAGCGCGTTCCAGGCCTTTAGATCCAGTTCATCGATACTGGTGTGCTGGCGGGCGAGCATGTTCAGCCGTGGGCGCCCGCTCCGTGACTTTCCAGAAAACGATCGGCATCCAGCGCCGCCATACAGCCCGAGCCGGCCGAAGTGATGGCCTGACGATAGACATGATCGGCGACATCACCGGCGGCGAAGACCCCGGGAATGCTGGTCGCGGTGGCATTGCCCTCATTGCCACTGTGCACCTTGATGTAGCCGTCGTGCATCTGCAGCTGGCCGGCAAAGATCTCGGTGTTCGGAGAATGGCCGATCGCGATGAACACGCCCGTGACCGCAATGACCTTCTGATCCCGAGTCGCGGTGCCGCGCACCGCCAGGCCGCTCACGCCCTGACCGTCATCCAGGACTTCCTCGACGGCGTGATTCCACAGGATCTTGACCTTCCCGGCACGCTCCTGGGCGAACAGTCGCTCCTGCAGGATCTTCTCCGCGCGCAGTTTGTCGCGGCGATGGACCAGCGTGACGTGTTCGGTGATGTTCGCGAGGTAGAGCGCCTCCTCGACCGCGGTGTTGCCGCCGCCGACCACCGCGACCCGCTGGCCGCGAAAGAAGAATCCATCGCAGGTCGCGCAGGCGGACACGCCGCGGCCGCGGTTCCGGTCCTCCGAGGGCAGCCCCAGGTACTTGGCCGTCGCGCCCGTGGCGATGATCAGCGCATCGCAGGTGTACTGGCCCGAATCGCCTTCGAGACGCATCGGCTGCTCGTTCAGATGTGCCTTGTGGATATGGTCATTGACGATGTCGGTGGCAAAACGCTCGGCGTGGCGGCGCATGCGCTCCATCAGCGCCGGCCCCTGCAGCCCCTCGACATCCCCCGGCCAGTTGTCCACTTCGGTGGTGGTCATCAGCTGCCCACCCTGCGCCACCCCCGTGATCAGCAGCGGCGCACGGTTGGCCCGAGCGGCGTAAACGGCGGCGCTGTAGCCGGCGGGTCCGGAGCCCAGAATGATGAGACGGCTGTGCCGCGTAGTCGACATGTATAATCGTCCTGTGGCGAAGGCCCGCTGATACTAGCGCGTCGGCTTGTTGCTTGGGTCCTGGGACTCATAAAATCAAGGCCCTGCGCGAGCATTATCATTCAGGAATACATCATTGGTTGAGTCGACCGCGCAAGCCCGGGGAGCCGGGCGTTTTTCTGCCGCCGTGAGCCGCGGCCTGCGCGAGAGCGCGGTGATCGCATTGGCGGTCGCGGGCCTCGTGTTGCTCGTGGCGCTGCTCACCTACAACGTCGCCGACCCCGGTTACTTCCGACTGGGTGATTCAACCACCGTCCACAACCGCATCGGACCGGTCGGGGCATTCTTCGCCGACGTCCTGTTCAGCGTGTTCGGGCGGCCGGCCTACCTGTTTCCGGCGATGATCGGCCTGGTGACCTGGAGTCTGTTTCGCAGTGGCCGTCAGGTGGAACACAGCTCCCGGGCCAACACCGCGGTACGCATCGCCGGGTTCGTGCTGCTGCTGGTCGCCAGCTGCGCGCTGGCGTCGCTGCACTGGGCCGCAGGCGCGCTCACCGAAAGCGCCGGCGGCGTCATGGGCTCGATGGTCGGCGGCGGCCTGCAGTCGGGACTGGGCTTTCTCGGCGCCACGCTGCTGATGCTCGCGGCCTGGATGGCGGGTGCTTCGCTGTCGCTGGGCGTCTCCTGGCTCACGGTCATGGATCGGCTGGGAGCCTGGACCTGGGGTGCCCTCGCGTTCTGTCGGGACCGTCTGGCCGCGCGCCGCGAGGCGGCTGAAGGCCGCGGCCGGCGCGATGCCCGCAAGGTCCATGTCGAGACCGAACAGAAGAAAGCGGCGACCCGCAGGCCCACCCGAATTGAGGCGCCGCCAGCGGCGGTGCCGAAGAGCGAGCGGGTTGAAAAGGAGCGCCAGGTGCCGCTGTTTGCCGCGGCCAAACCGGGGGAGCTGCCGCCGCTGAGCCTGCTCGATGATCCCCCCGTGCACAAGCCGCTGTACGCGCCTGAGGCACTGGAGGCGATGTCGCGGCTGGTGGAAATCAAATTGCGGGACTTCGGCGTCGAAGCCGAGGTGGTCGCGGTGCAGCCGGGCCCGGTCGTCACGCGCTTCGAACTGCGTCCCGCCCCGGGGGTCAAGGCGAGTCAGATCACGACCCTCGCCAAGGATCTGGCGCGCGCGCTGTCGGTCATGAGCGTGCGGGTGGTCGAGGTCATCCCCGGCAAATCCGTCATGGGACTGGAAATCGCGAATGAAAAGCGCGAGCTGGTGACCTTGGGGGAGATCATCCGCTCCAAGGCCTACGATGATGTGAGCTCGCCGCTCGCGGTGGCGCTGGGCAAGGACATCGCCGGCCAGGCGATGGTCGCGGATCTGGCGAAGATGCCGCACCTGCTGATCGCCGGCACCACCGGTTCGGGCAAATCCGTGGGCATCAATGCGATGGTGCTGTCGCTGCTCTACAAGGCGACCGCCGAGCATGTGCGCCTGATCATGATCGACCCGAAGATGCTGGAGCTATCGGTCTACGAGGGCATCCCGCATCTGCTGGCGCCGGTCGTGACCGACATGAAACAGGCCGCCAACGCGCTGCGCTGGTCGGTCGCGGAAATGGAGCGGCGCTACCAGCTGATGTCGGCGCTGGGGGTGCGCAATATCGCCGGCTTCAACAAGCACGTGCGCGAGGCCAACGAGCGGGGCAAGCCGATCCTGGATCCGGTGCTCATCGCGCGCGCCGCCAATGATCCCTCGATCGATCAGTCGAAAATTCCGAACCTCGAGCCCTTGCCCTACATCGTCGTGATCATCGATGAGCTGGCCGATCTGATGATGATCGTCGGCAAGAAGGTCGAGGAGCTCATCGCACGTCTGGCGCAAAAGGCCCGCGCCTCCGGCATCCACCTGATCCTGGCGACGCAGCGGCCCTCGGTGGACGTCATCACCGGATTGATCAAGGCGAACATCCCCTGTCGCATCGCCTTCCAGGTCTCGGCGAAGGTCGATTCGCGCACCATCCTCGATCAGATGGGCGCCGAGACCCTGCTTGGCCACGGCGATATGCTGTACCTGCCCTCCGGTACCTCCATGCCGACCCGCTGCCACGGCGCCTTCGTCTCCGATGCGGAGGTGCATCGCGTGGTCGAAGCGCTCAAGAGCGCGACGCCCCCGAACTATGTCGAGGAGGTCCTGTCCGGACCGTCAATGCCCATTCCGGGAATGCCGGATGAGGACGGCGATATGGGCACGCTGGGCGGGGACTCCGAGAGTGATGCGCTGTACGACGAGGCGGTGAAGATCGTGACGCAGGAGCGCAAGCCTTCCATTTCCTACGTGCAGCGGCGTCTGAAAATCGGCTACAACCGCGCGGCGCGCCTGCTCGAGGCCATGGAGACCGCCGGGATCGTCGGTCCTCTGCAATCAAACGGCGCGCGCGAAGTGCTCGCGCCACCGCCGGCGGGAGGCTGAGGTGCGCGGCCACGCCGCATCGATCCTGCGGCCATGCCTGCTCCTGCTGCTGGCGGCCACGGCGTTCGGACAGAGCGCCGACGGCGCGCATACGCCGCTGGATGCCTGGCTCACGGGTCTGAAATCTCTGCGCGCCCAGTTCACCCAGTCCGTCAAGGATTCACAGGGACACCAGACCGATCAGACCCGCGGGGAACTGCTGGTGCTGCGCCCCGGACGCTTTCGCTGGGAGTCGCATGATGATCCGGGCGCAGCGGCGGGCAGTGCGCCGGCGCCTTCCCGCAGCGCCGCCGCGGACTCCGGTCAGGTGCTGATCGCGGACGGGCGCAATGTCTGGTTCTATGACCGCGACCTGCAGCAGGTGACGGTCAAACCCGTGGATGCGGCGCTGACGGCGACGCCGCTGATGCTGCTGTCGGGTGGCGCCGAGGTGCGCAAGGCGTTCGACATCAGCGATGCGGGGACGAAGGATGGGCTGACGTGGCTGCGCGTCAAGCCGCGCGGCGGTGATGCGGACTTCCGCCAGGCGGTGCTCGGGTTCGCGGGCGGTGAACTCAAGCAGATGCTGCTCGAGGACAAGCTGGGGCAGCTCGCGACCCTGGTTTTCATTCGCTCCGAACGCAATGCCCCGGTGTCGGTGGCCGATGTCTCGTTCACGCCGCCCAAGGGTGTTGATGTCATCGGGACGCCGCAGAAGTGAACGACGGCAGCGCCGCGCTGCGGCCGCTTGCCGATCGCATGCGTCCGCGCAGTCTCGATGAGTTCGTAGGCCAGCCGCAGCTGCTCGCGCCGGGCAAGCCGCTGCGGCTGGCGCTGGAAGGCGGGCGTCTGCATTCCATGGTGCTGTGGGGACCCCCGGGCACCGGCAAGACCACCTTGGCGCGGCTCATGGCCGGGCGCGCGCAGGCCCAGTTCCTGGCGCTGTCGGCGGTGATGGCGGGCGTCAAGGACATCCGCGCCGCCGTGGAGCAGGCGCGGCAGGCGCGCGAGCTCAACGGACGACCCACGGTGCTGTTCCTCGATGAGGTGCACCGATTCAACAAGGCGCAGCAGGACACCTTTCTGCCCTATCTGGAAGACGGCACGCTCATATTCATTGGCGCCACCACCGAAAATCCCAGCTTCGAAGTCATCAGCGCGCTGCTTTCGCGCGCCCGGGTCTATGTTCTCAAAGCACTCGGGATCGAGGATCTGGTCGGGGTGCTGAAGACGGCCTTGAGCGATGTGGAGCGGGGCCTGGGATCCGAACAGATCCGCGCCGAACCGCAGGCACTGGAGCTGATCGCCCGCGCTGCCGATGGCGATGCGCGCCGCGCCCTCAACATGCTGGAACTGGCCGTCGGCCTGGTCGGTGCGCGCGGTGGCGAACTGACGGTCACGATCGCCCAGGAACTCGCGAGTGGCGGCCGGCGCCGGTTCGACAAGGGCGGTGATCAGTTCTACGACCAGATCTCGGCGCTGCACAAGGCGGTTCGCGGCACCGATCCGGACGGCGCGCTCTACTGGCTGGCGCGGATGCTCGATGGGGGCTGCGACCCCCTGTATATCGCCCGGCGGGTGGTGCGCATGGCGACGGAGGACATCGGCCTGGCGGACCCGCGGGCGCTGAGTCTCACATTGGATGCCTGGGAGGCCTACGACCGCCTCGGAAGTCCCGAGGGGGAGCTCGCCATTGCCGAGGCCGTCGTGTACCTGGCCTGCGCCCCCAAGAGCAATGCGGTCTATGTCGCAATGGGACAGGCCGTCCAGGATGTGGAACAGTTCGGCACCCTGGAGGTGCCCGCGCGCTTGCGCAACGCCCCTACCCGCCTGATGAAGGAACTGGGGCATGGGCAAGGCTATCGCTACGCCCACGATGAGCCGGATGCCTATGCGGCCGGGGAGCGCTATCTGCCCGATGAGCTGCCGGATCGGCGATACTACCGCCCCGCCCCCCGGGGGCTGGAGATCCGCATTGGCGAGGCTTTGAGCCGTCTGCGGGCCAAAAAAACCGCTGACCGAGCCGATGACCAGGCCGACAACAAGGGTTCGACGTGATTGATCCGAAACTGCTGCGCGCCGATCTGCCCGGCGTCGTGCGCAATCTGGCGCGGCGCGGCTTCGTGCTGGATGAGGCCCGCATCACGGCCCTCGAAGAGCAGCGCAAGCGCGCCCAGATCGACGCCGATCGCGTCCGGGCCGAACGCAACACGAACGCCAAGGCGGTCGGTCAGGCGAAGGGCAAGGGTCAGGACGCCACGGCGATCCTGGCGCGCGCTGAGGCGCTCACCCACGAGCTCGAACAGGTCGATGCCACGCTCGCGCAGGTCCAGGCCGAACTGGATACGCTGCAGCTGAATCTGCCGAATCTGCTGCACGACACCGTCCCGGACGGTCGCGACGAGTCGGCGAATCAGGAAGTGCGCCGCTGGGGCGAGCCGCGCAAGTTCGAGTTCAAGCCTCTGGATCACGTGGCCCTCGGAGAGGGCCTCGGCGGCATGGATTTCGAAGCCGCCGCCCGCATCTCGGGTGCCCGCTTCGTCATCATGCGCGGGCCGGTCGCGCACCTGCATCGCGCACTCGCGCAGTTCATGCTGGACCTGCACACGGTCGAGCACGGTTACACCGAGATCTATGCGCCGTACATGGTGAACGCGGCCGCGCTGGTCGGTACCAGTCAGCTGCCGAAGTTCGAACAGGATCTGTTCGCCATTCGCGGCGAGCACCCCGCCTATCTGATCCCAACCGCGGAAGTTCCGGTCACGAACCTGGTCCGCGAACAGATCCTCAGCGCCGAATCGCTGCCGCTGAAGTATGTCTGCCACACACCCTGCTTCCGTTCGGAGGCGGGTTCGGCCGGCAAGGATACCCGCGGCATGATCCGCAACCATCAGTTCGACAAGGTGGAACTGGTGCAGATCGTGGCACCCGATAAGTCCTACGCGGCGCACGAAGAACTGACGGCCCATGCGCAGGTCGTGCTTGAGCGGCTGGAGATTCCCTACCGCACCGTCGCCCTGTGCGCCGGCGATGTGGGTTTCGGCAGCGCCAAGACCTACGATCTGGAAGTGTGGCTGCCCTCGCAGGAGAAGTACCGCGAGATCTCCTCCTGCAGCAATTTTGAAGCCTTCCAGGCGCGGCGCATGCAGGCCCGCTGGCGCAATCCCGCGACCGGCAAGCCCGAGCCCGTGCACACGCTGAACGGATCCGGAGTCGCCGTGGGACGGGCGCTGGTCGCCGTGCTCGAGAACTTTCAGAATGACGACGGGAGCATCACGGTGCCCGCCGTCCTTCGGCCCTATATGCGCGGGCTGGGGCGCATCGTGAAACCCTAAAGGACATACGATCATGAGCAGCACCGATGTTGTGGCCTACCACGTCGAGAACCGCATCGCCTGGTTGAAGTTCAACCGACCGGACAAGCGCAACGCCATGAACCCGCCACTCAATCGCGGCATGTTGAAGGCGCTCGAGGAGCTGGAATTCCGCGATGATGTGGGCGTGCTGGTGTTGACGGGTGAGGGCAGCGCCTGGTCTGCGGGCATGGATCTGAAGGAATACTTCCGCGAATCCGCGGCGCAGGGGCTGAAGGGCACGCGCAAGGCGCAGTCGGAAGCCTATGCCTGGTGGCGCAAATTGCGCTGGTTCCAGAAGCCGACCATCGCCATGGTCAACGGCTGGTGCTTCGGCGGCGGCTATGGTCCGCTGTACGCCTGCGACCTCGCCATCGCGGCCGAGGAGGCCACCTTTGGCCTCTCCGAGATCAACTGGGGCATCCTGCCCGGCGGCGGCGCGACCAAGGTCGCAACCGATCTGATGAGCTATCGCGATGCGATGTACCACACCCTCACCGGCGAGGGCATTACCGGCAAGAAGGCCGCCGAGTGGAAGCTGGTCAATGAGGCCGTGCCGCTCGCCAAGCTCAAAGCGCGCGTGATCGAAATCTGCGAGGTGCTGCTGAAGAAGAACCCGGTGGCGCTCAAGGCCGCCAAGGACGCCGTGCGACGCGTGCACGAGATGACCTTCGAGAACGCCGAGGACTACCTGATCCGCGCCCAGGAGGCCGCCGATTCCTTCGACAGCGAGGGTCGCAAGGAGGGTATCCGGCAGTTCATTGATGAAAAGAGCTTCAAGCCCGGGCTTGGGACCTACGACATTACGCGCCAGCGGAAGTAAACTTCCGGCTCTGGAGAGGTGGCAGAGCGGTTGAATGCTCCAGTCTTGAAAACTGGCGTACCTTCGCGGGTACCGTGGGTTCGAATCCCACCCTCTCCGCCAACCGCAAATGAAAACGGCCCTTCGGGGCCGTTTCTATTTGGTGCGCCCGGCAGGGCGCACGCTCTTGGAGGTGAAAGTCCTCTACACACCCGGCAAGGGGAAGTGTTAGCGGCACGGCAAGG
>Ga0210385_10000539_pt1 | contig 26341 bp, 20 predicted proteins | sample IncBWH26OmetaG_FD_160107 | JGI IMG/M metagenome (GOLD analysis project Ga0210385, IMG submission 160107) | Forest soil microbial communities from Barre Woods Harvard Forest LTER site, Petersham, Massachusetts, United States - Inc-BW-H-26-O ...
TATCAGGGCATCGCGGCGCGCACCTTCGAGCGCGTGTTCCAGCTCGCCGATTTCGTCCAGGTGAAAGGCGCGAGCCTCGAGAACGGTCTCCTGCACGTCGACCTGGTGCGCGAGATCCCCGAGGCCAAGAAGCCGCGCCAGATCCCGATCGGCAACGGCAAGATCGTCGAAGCTCAGAAGCAGGCTGCGTAAGTAGCACTGCCGGACGTTAAAGGGAGCGCCCCGGTTTTCCGGGGCGCTTTTCCTTATCCGCCCCCGCGTAGCGGTGGCGGAAAAAATGCAGGGCTACAGCGCTCGTCACCAGCCGTCGGGTGTTGTCTTGCAAGGAGGACCGGACGGCAGACAAGCGGTGCTGCAAGACGGGCCACCGGACGCCGAACAACCGCCGCCGACGTTGCCAGGAACCGTATTGTAGATCGCCCGATTGGCGTAGCCGGCGCGCTGATGCACGGTTGCGGCCGATGCCGTCAACGCGGTGCCCAGAACGATTGCAGCGGCGAGCGCTAGTGTTGTCTTGTACAACATTTTCGCATCTCCGGGTTGAGCTGTCGCGGCTTGATGCCCAACGGGCTGGCGGCCGCGGCCCTGTCGGGCCAAGCCAACAGATGGGGATGGGGACCGACGACGCCAAGAGACAGAGGAAGACCTCAACAGGCTAGGACGTCGGGCGCGACCAACCGAGACGGTCGCGCCCGCGCTCTTGAGACTGGACGCCGAAACGCCCCGGTATCTCAGCGCACCCGGGCGCCGTGATGAGGTGAGCGTTTCCCCGCATACATGTAGAGCGAGCGCGGGGGAAGCGCCGCCTGCTTATTGGCGGTTCCGGCTTCTTCTTCCGCAGACCACGATCCCGTTCTTTGCCCACCCGTAGCATCATAGTAGAATGGCATCATGCTGCCGGTGTGATCGCGGGACTGGGCGGACGCCGGCACCGCGCCGGCGGCAACGATTGCGGCGAGAGCAAACGCGGCTGAAACGTATTTGTTGGCACTGGCAAAATTCTTCATCGCACATCTCCCATTGGTGATTATCGGCCCGCGTTTGCGGGCAAGCGGAACGCAGTTTGCGGCTGCGCCGCCATTACCACCGAGATGTGACCGCCCAGGCCGTTCGATTAGGGAGCGGATTGGAAACAGCTTATGCGGGCGCAGTGAACAATCGGCGCTCATCTCCTTCGGGAGGTCATGTTCGACCGTTTCGTCTGCGTGAACGGTCCATTCAAAAATTCCGCGATTAAAGAACCCCGACACTGAACTTACTTCCGAGGGACGACGGGCGACGCGGGCATCGTGCCCCGATCGCCCGGCAAGCGGGAGAAAGACCATGATGGACAGGTCAAAACTCGCACTCGTTGCAGCGGCAGGCACAGTGAGCGCGGCATCGCGGGCGGGCGTTGCGTACATTCGCGACTTCGACTCGCTCCTCTTCGGGATCGTGGAACGTTTGTACGACGCCCACACCAGGAGGGTTCAGATGCGCCTGGCGCCGACAAAATGGCTGGATTGAGCGGTGTTAAACCCAGCGAGCGTAGCCCGGATTGAGCAACGCGAAATCCGGGATTGACCGTGAGGTTGCCCCGGATTTCGTTTCACTCAATCCGGGCTACGCTGCCTGAATGTGGATGGCGGGCGAGTGCGGTCTTAGCAAGTAGCAAGTAGCCCGGATGAGCGAAGCGACATCCGGGGCTTGCCTCACCGTATGCAACCCCGCATGTCGCTTCGCTCATGCGGGCTACGCTTGCATCTTTTTCCGATCCACAATGTCAAACAGCGACGCACCCTCTCGTCACCACCGCATGCCCGGCAATGACGACGCGGAACTGCATTGCCGCGATGCGATTAGCATCCGGGTCTTCCTTCACGCTATCCAAGAAAGCTTGCCTCGAACGGACGGGAGGCCATGTCTTTAGCTTCCCAAGACGTCTTTGCTCCCCAAAGAGGGAGGCGGAGCGCCGAACGGCGCACCACGGTTGCCGCGCCTCGATGGGCAGGCGCAGCCGCGGCCCGATAAGCGGACCGCTCGCCTTTCGGCGCTCCTCCGCGGTCATGCGCCGGAAACCCGACTCGGCCTGGGCCGCGCTTCCTGGAATCACCGGATGCAAACGGGAGGACCCTCTCCGGCACCAGTGCAGCGAGCACCTCGCAGTCCGGCACGTGCCGGACGGGCTGATACCCAAACCGCCTGCAGGCTAAGAGCGACGAACTCCGCCCGCAGGAACCGCACCCGCTCCGTCAGTCGGCGTCACCGGTTGACGTCCCTTACGATGAACGGGATGGACGCCGTTATTCAAATCCGCTCCCGCGCTGTCAAAGGCTTTTCGATTTATGCAGACAATTCGCGGGGTTGCGCTGAGCGATGGCCGCTGCGCGCAAGCCCGGACGCGTTTCACTCCACGCTAAAGATTCGCAAAATCGAAGTTGTGCCTGTCAATCAAGGCTTTCTATGCTTTTGCGAATCTTTCGCGGCTGCGCGGCGGCGTCCGAATTGCACAGCGCGTAGCGGAAGTAGCCCGGATTGAGCAAAGCGAAATCCGGGATCGTGCCGCGAGGCCTGCCCCGGATTTCGTCTCACTCATTCCGGGCTACGCTTGCTTCTGTTCGATCCTGAAACGCGGTGTCGTCGGCACGTTCCACAAGGTCAGCGCCAAATATATGCCGCTGTACGTCGCGGAGTTTCAGTTCCGATATAACAACCGCGACAACCCTGATATTTTTGGGACGGCGATAGCAGGTTGCTGAGGCGTGGTCACTGATCACCGTCTCAGCTAGAGATGGAAGAGGCCAGCGAACCGGACCCGGAGCAATTGGAGCTGCCTTTTTTAGTGGCCTTCATTGGTGAAGCCATTTTGCAACTTCATCTAGCGTTTCGGGCTTTAGAACTGTGAGTCGATTGTTATGATTGTTGTTCATAATCAACTCAAGTTTGTAATTTTGCTGTTGTGGGCTGCTGCCTAAAAGAAAAAAAATTCGCAATAAATGCGTTGACGGATTTTCAATCGCGCGAGTTCCCGGAGCATGACCAAAAACAAACTTTTCGTCTGGCCCAGGTGGTGTCGAAAGAGTGATTATTTGACTTACAAAGGTTTGGCCTTCGACGAGACTCCCAAATTCGTCCAAGAGAATTGGAGACAAGCCTGTAAAAGAAACGCCTAGAGATATTGGATCAAAGGGAAAGTCTTGTACAAAAACACGTAATCGATCGCCCGTAACCGCCATATTTGCTGAAATGGTCAGCGGATTTTGGAAATCCCATGAAAGGGTGATGTTTTTGACATAATTTGGTTCCGGGACAGAGGAAACGTCTATTTGCCCTTTAAGCAGCGCGCCGCTTCCTTGCATATTTCTGATTACAGTCGCAGCAATTTCGGCTGCTGATGGCCCCTTAGGCTGCGGCAAAAGATACGGACCGAGCACATAAACGACGGCAGCCAGCAGAATGATAGCAAATCCGCCCGTTGCGATATGAACGACGCTGTCGCGGAGTAGTTTTGCGACGTGATTTTTCCAAAATGGGAAGGATGTTGCTATCGCCATGAGCGGAAGCCCTATGCCAAAACCAGCAAACATAGGATTCCAGTCTTTTCTAAGCGCGGCATCTCCGGCGGCAATGCAGAGCGACAAGCCGACGCCATCGCCGACGAGCAAGACGACAAGATTCTCCCAAGAAAAATGCTTTTTGAGCAGCGTCCCGATGACCCCAGAGGGGTGGACGTCGTGAGACTCAGCCACGCTCTTTTTCTCCGAAGCTGCGATGTCCGACCGGTGAACGGGCTCCGTAAAGACGCTAAAATCTCCTCGGAGTCCGTCATCGGACCCGAGAGGGGAACTTGGCCACCTGGGGGGTTTGGGCCGTTCAGCCATAGTTGTCCCTCCGGGGGGATTCGTCCCCGGCGGGTTAAACTGGCATGACGTCAGTCTATCCGTCAAAGAAGGGCATCATCGCCGCGCTATTAGTCTTCAGGGTACTGGGGCGACTTTCCAGCGAGCGTAGCCCGGATTGCGCAACGCGAAATCCCGGATTGACGGCGAGGCTTGCTCCGAATTTCGTTTCACTCAATCCGGGCTACGCTTGCTGTTTTCTGCACGAGATATCAATTCGATACGTGCCAGCCATCGCCATTTCGTTATTGACGGACTTGATCAGCCAATCCACCAATCCATACGGCTAGCCCCACAACTAAATGCCTATTTGTTGCCCGAATCGCGTTTGCAAATACCCGAATATCTGCGCTGAGCATTTTATGAAGCAATATCAATCAAACCCTCGGGGACGGTACGTTCGTGCACATCCCAGACGACACCCGATTCGATTAAGTGAGTTTGTTAAAGTCCCCGCGTACCAAGAAGAGGTTGATCGGCTTAGAGCCAAATTAAAGCAATTGGCTGAGTTGCAGTTGAGATTTCAGTTTTCGACGGAGCGACAATCCGACCAGAAAGAGACTAATGATCGCGATCCAGCTAACTCAGATTGACGATTTTGATGCGGGTTAATGTTGAAATTCATCACATTGACGTTGAGGGCGACTACGCCCAAGTGGATGGTCTTTGCCTGGTTTGCGAGAGGTGTGGCCACGAAGTGACAGTTGCGGGCAACGGCGGCGCATCTGCACGGCGCGGGGCGATCATGTTGCGCGAGGAGTGCCCAAACGATGAAGAGAATTTTTATAACGTCGGCAATTGGGGTTAGCGCACAGGAAGGAAGAATCCAGATATCGATTCGCTTACTTGCTACGCAGACTAGTTAGTCTCGGCGCCTCGTGACACGCTATCCCCGTCACGCTTGCTAGCTGCTACCTTTTTACTTTGCTCCTCAAACAGCCCCTGAAAAATCAGGTCTGCACCCCAAGCCTGCGCCGATGTAAAAGCCAAGCGACGCTTCGCGTCTGAGCTTAGGGGCGCCTCGGGTTTATATCCAAGGTCGTGATCGGCTTCAGACCAAGCGTGCTGAAATAGTGTCTTCACTTGCAACTCAAAGAACTCGGGGATCATTTCCTTGTCGGCAGATGGATCAAGAAGATCCGATGGAATTATAAAAATAAAATGCCTACCAAAGTAGCCAAATTCCCATTCGGAGTCGGGGACTATATTCTTGGACTCAATTGGTCGAAGATATCTCAGTGCGATCTTTGTGACTCTTTCTAAATCCGAAAGATAATAAGTTACAACACGAGCCCCAATTTGGTCCTGTATTTGACGAAGTGGCTCCGTATATTTGAGCCTTCCATCGATCAAGGTATTTGCCTTCTTGAGAAAGCGATCAATAGTTTTCGCTCTAACCGTCACGCGGTCGATCCGCGGTTCGTTGAAAAAGAATTCTTGCAATTGTCGTTGAATTTTTGGCACGAGAGGCCTGAGAACAGAATCAAACCTACGCCGATAGTCTTTCTCCAAATCACTCATTAGCTTTCCTGAGCTTTTCATTCACTATGCGACCGGTAGTCGAAAATTTAACCTCCTGTGTTCTGTCATCAATAATTTCGCGATGGAATACTTCATTAAAGTCGCCTGAGTCGGCAGTAAGTATTCCGCCATTGCTGAGTTCAACCGACCGAAATCCCACCTGGCCTTTGAACTCCTCCAGGTCGAACTGAAATTGCTCTGTCGCAATTTCTGGCGATGTTAATTGCTTGCGGATGTCTTGGGCTGCGGCTTCTGACAATCCAAAGTGATCTATGAATTCATTGATGCTTATACGGCGGCGGCCGAGTCCGCGTGCAAGAGTCACAGCGGCAGTAAGTTCGCTTTTGACACCTATATCTTGTGAGGTTCTTGCTGCGTTCCGAAGAGCCGCACCGAGACGACGCGTGCCATGCGCGGCTGTGAGGCGAAAGTCTGACGCTAAGAAATCAAATATCCAATAGTTGGAGACCTCGATCATTCGACTATTAATTTGCTTGTCTACTGCCTTCCCCAACCAAAAGCCGGCCTGCAAAGATGAATCCTGGTATACGGCGGCCTTATACGACGTCGCACTTTTCATAAAAACTCGTTCGAGAAATTCGACAGTGAGGTTTCGCTCATCTTCTTCGGCCAGAATCGCGCTGTCCGTCGGAAATCGTGAGATTACCAATTTGTGATTTCTACCTTCCCGTCCCGCGATTAGAAAGAACAAGCCGAGACCAGACCGCTTGTCCGTGGTTTTGAACAAGCGTTCAGCAATCGTCCTGGCTCGCGGAAGACCCGGATTTTGTAAGTAGGCTGTGATTAGATCGCGACAGTCATTCTGCTGGCGACCGTCAGCATCGTGATTGAAAGAGATTTCTATGTCGCACTCATCATCGGAATTTAGATAGATGTTCTCGAGTAGCCTAAAAAGCTTGCCCTGAAGAGCTACTGTTGTGCCGCCAATTTGGGGAGCGGCCGCGAGTCCCTTCCCGGGATGCACAAGAAACGTATGGATATGCTCGACTGGCAATACGTCCCCCAAGCGCATTCCAAGGCCCAAGAGAGCCACGCACGTCTTAGTACTACAGACAGCGCGCTACAACCACCTCCTTTCGGATGGATTTCGCAAGGGCTCAACCCATCCTACGAGCTCAGCCCATCCAACCGCGCTCATCACCAGGTGTCGTGCCCTGGCTTGCACGGAGGACCGGACGGCAGACAAGCGGTGCTGCAAGATGGGCCGCCGGACGGCGGGCAATAGCCGGTGGTGATGGTGCCACCCGCATTACCGATGGCGATGGCGCCCCCCGTATTATAGGTCGCCGGATCGGCATGGCCGGTGCCGCGATGCAAGGTCGCGGCCGATGCCGTCAACGCGGTGCCGAGAACGATTGCGGCGGCGAGCGCGATTGTTGTCCTGCTCGACATTGTCGTATCTCCGGGTTGAGCTGTCGCGGCTTGACGCCCAACCGGCTGGCGACCGCGGCCCTGTCGTGCCTTGGCAAAGATGGGGATGGGGACCGATGACGCCCAGCGCGTCAGGAAGGGTCGCGCAAGGCGAAGCCCATCAAATTCCCGCGAGCAAGATGTGGATTTCGCGAGGGCTCAATCCGCCCTGCCGCGCTATTCCGGGCGCACGGTCAATGCATAGGTCCCATAGCCGTTGTACGCCGACACCTCAACGTAATAGCGGCTATTGGGCAGCGCTACGAACGGCTGACTGACATCGGCACCGAATGTGGAATTTGACGCACCCGACAGTCTGCTTTTGTCCGGGTTATAGACCGTGATTGTCGGTGCGAGGGTCGTTGAACGATTTTCGAGCAAGACGACGAGCTTAGCATTATTGCCCGTTTCGAATCTGTAGTAGTCGACATCGCCAGGGTCCATGATTCCTGCCTCAATGGTCTTGCCGACCGCAATTGATGAAGCGTTCAAGATGTCATCGTTTGGCTCGTAGGCATCATAGGCGTTCCGCGGCCGTACGGTCAGCCGATAATTCCCATAACCGTTGTACGGCGAGACCTCAACGTAATATCGGCTATTGGGCGGCGCGACGAATGAGTCACTGACATCGGCGCCGGGCGTGGAATTTGACGCACCCGCCTGTCTCCCTTTGTTCGAGTCGTAGACCGTGATTGTCGGTGCGAGTGATGTGGATTCGTTGTTCAGGACGACATCGACGTAATCGCGCTTATTATTATCTGGCGTCGTGAACGTGAAGTAGTGAGAATCGGAATTGCTGCCGATTGCCGCCCTTATTGCGACGTTCAGCCGAATGTTTTTGGCGCTTAGAATGCTATTGCCTGGTTCAGCTTCCTGAGCGTTTGCCGGGGTTGGAAGCGGTGCCGCGCTCGCGACCCTTTTCAATTCGTCAGGGGGAGGGATGTTGCCCTTCGCCAGCGGATACGCGCCTTCATACGCAGCGCGCGCCTTGTCCGACAGCTGATTGAAAGCAGTCCGCTCCTGCTCAAGGTCGCGCGTCGTCGCTGCGTCAACTATCTCTTTGATGTGCTGCAAGTCGGCGCCGCTCAGCGACTCGCCGTTGTTAGACCGTTGGTACTCGTTGTTGATGATGGTCAGCGCACCGACATAAGTGGCCCCTTTCCACATAGCGAGCGCGGCAATTGCGACGGCGACCGCGCAGGTCGCGAAAAACGCAAACAGGTAATATTTGTGTATTCTTGAGCGCACCCATTGCTCGGGGCTTATTCCAGCCGCCAAACGAACGCCGCCGGTCTCAATTTCCAGAGCACTCAAGCGATCTTTCGACGGAAGCTTTTGCAAATTTTCGAGCAGGTTTTTATTGCGAGCCACCCGCCAAACCGTAATGACGTAAGCGCAAATGACCAAAGCGTAAGCGCCGAGAGAATATTCGTTCGACGCGGCTGAAGGAATTGCAGACAGCGCACTCGTAAGAAATTGCCACATCGCTACAGCCTCCGCGCATACGACGGGGTGCCGCAAAATTCTGCCCGAAACGTCTCTTCAGTCGCGCCGCCGTGGCAGCGTTCCTTGTACTCGTCAAACGTGTATCCGTCTACCCCACCTTCTCCCCGACAAAATCCGTCAGCTCCTTGCGCGTCATATCCGGCGCGAACCAGATGAACAGCGGCGCCAGCATCAGGAAGGACAGCGCCAGCAAGGGCAGCCCGGCGGCGATCGAAGACGCGGTCGCGATCCAGCCCATGATCATCGGTGCCAGCGACGCGGCCGCGAGCCCGAAGGTGAACGAGGCGCCGACGGCGGTGCCGCGGATTTGGGTCGGGAAGAGTTCCGCGGTGTAGCCCAGGCCGGTGCCGAAACTGCCGGTGATCAGAAAGTTCGTCGCCAGCCCCACCCAGAACAGGCTCGACGGATCGTCGAGGTGGCCCATGGTCACCAGCAGCACGGCGGCAGGCACCGCGAAGGCCGGAATCACCCAGCGCCGGCCGTAGAGATCGCACAAATAGCCGCAAATCCAGTAGGCGAAGATGGCGCAGAACATCCAGGCCGAGAGGTATTTGCTCATGGCCGGGAAGCCGAGATGCTTTTCGTTGGCGAGATAGAACGGCATCCAGGCCGACCAGCCGAGCCAGGTGAACAGATAGAAGAAGTAGACCAGCGAGGCGATCAGCATTTCGCGCGGGTATTTTCGGACCGGCGCGAAGATGTCGAGCTGCTTCTTCAGGCCCTCCTTGAGCATCGCCGCGGTGACGCGCTCGTAGCGCGGGCTTTCCTTGATGCCGATGCGGATCCACAGCACGAGCAGCGCCGGCAAAATGCCGAGGAAATAGAGCGAGCGCCAGCCCCACAGCGGCACCACGACCAGCGCGGCGAGCGAGCACAGCATGTAGCCGAACGGGTAGCCGCCGACGAGGCCGCCCAGCGCCGTGGCGCGCCATTTGGTCGGCGCCGTCTCGGTGACCATCAGCATGCCGACCGGGTTTTCGCCGGCGAGGCCGATGCGGGTGATCGAGCTCCAGATCAGAAGCGTGATCCAGCCGGTCGAGAAGCCGGTGAAGCCGGTGAAAACCGCATAGACCAGGATCGACCAGATCAGCGCCGGGCGGCGGCCGTAGAGATCGGCGAGCACCGGAAAGACGAAGGTGCCGATGAGCCCGATCCAGCGCGACAGCGTGGTCACGGTGCCCATGGTGGCGGGCGTGATGCCCCATTCCTTGATGAGGATCGGCGTGACCAATTGCATGATGGTGGCTTCGTAGATGTCGAACGCCCAGCCCAGGATGCAGATGGCGAGAACGAGGGCGCTGTAGCTGGTCCATCGCTCGCTTGACGTCACGGGCGGCCCAAGAGGGGGCGACGCAATCGTGGTCGTAGCCATGTCCTGTTTCCCTTCCCGAGAATTCCGCTCTACGGCGGATGCTTTAGGCTGCGCTCGCGGTAGGCACGTGGTCAAGGCGTTCGGAAGAGATCAATCACCGATCGGAGTGCGGCCTTGATCGCATGGACGCTGGTTGTTCGTGTTGGCAATCTTGTCAAGGACGGCGCGAAGCGCCGCCGCCTTCGGCGGTCATCGATCCTTGACAAGATTGCCAACACGAACAGAGTGCTGTCCATGCGATCAAGGCCGCTTTCTGGGCCGTCTGGGCTTGATCCCAATACGCGCGTCAGCCGGCCAGGACTCTACCTAAACTAAAGGCGAGACCCTGCCACGCGTGATCGCCGCTTTCGAACCGGGCACGGTTTTCGCGCGCGATACCACGGAAAAGCTGCAGCGCGGACCGATCGTCCAGCGCGGACGTATCTTGATCCAAATGCTCTTGCAGCAACTGCGATAGCAGAGCGCGCGCTGTATCCGGATCCCAGAACGCCGCGTTCATCTCGCCATTACCGAAGAGCGAGAAGCGGTGCAGATTGCACGAACCGACTGTGGCCCATTCGCCATCGACCACCATGAGCTTCGCGTGAACCCAGACCGGCTTGCGCAGACCATCGGCGCCCTGCCCGGCAATTCCTGCCAGGGTGAAATTCTCGAATGCATCGAGGGCTGCGAGAGCCGCGGAAACCTCTTGCGCGGCGGGCAACACCAGCACCACGTCCACGCCACGCCGCAAAGCCTCGTGCAAATCATCGACGATCTCGACAACGCTGACGCTCTGATTCTCGATGTAGATCGAGCGACGGGCTGCGGCGATGGCGATGCGATATTGGTCGAAAATCGCCCGCTCGCCTGCGGCGATAGTGAACGCCGCCCCACCGGGTGTCGGGTGGCCGTCGGTGTAGCGGCCACGGTGCATGGTCCGTTGCACTTGAACGATCGCGTTGCCGCGCCGGGATGGGACGCTAGCGGGGAACGGCAAATCGGTCTCGCTGCCCGGGCCCCAGCGCCCGTCCGGCAGATGACGTTCGCTCGCCTCGTTCCAGCGCTGGACAAAGTTGTGGTGGACGTCGACTGCGGAAGGGCCGGCCAGCTCAATGTAGACGTCGTGATTGTGGCCTTCGCCGCGATGGCCGGGCGCGACCATGGAATGGGGATTGAGATTAATGCCGCCGAGAAAGGCGGTCCCGGTCGCTTCGCCGGCGTCCATGAGCCAGCTCTTTTGATGCTGACAAAAGCCGGGTTCGGCGCGGTCCCATCTGATCCGGATGTTTTTGCAGCACGACTCCAGCATGGCGATGTGGTCTGGCGAGCCCCAGAACGCATTGCGCTTGAAAGTTTCAGTTTCAGGATCGGGCCGCCAGAAAATGAGCCGGACATCGAGACCGCGAGCAGCCGCGCGTTCAAGAACGTTCAACGCGGAACCGCGGCCATCGGGCATTGCGAAGGGTGCCCACATGAAGGTGATGGTCGCCCAGACGCTATGGCGCGCAGCGTCGATGGCCTCGCAAACGCGCCGAAAGGCCGGCTCGCCGTCGACCAGCGGCCGCACGATATTGCCCGGACGGACCGGATAGGATGCGTCGCGAACACACGGAATGGATAGGCCGTTCGTTTCCACTTGGGCGCCCGCTGGCAAGTATCGTGTTCGTTTCACTCCATTCGGCTACGCGAGGAACCCCGACAACGCCTTGAGCACCGCGTCCGGCTGCTCGAGCTGCGGCAAGTGGCCGGCGCGCGCGATCATCGCGACCTGCGCGCCAGGAATCTTCTTCGCAAACTCCCGCGCATAGAGCGGCGCGATGATGCGATCGGTGTCGCCCCAGATGATCAACGTCGGCGCGGCGATGCGGTGGCTGCGCTGGGCAAAGCCGCGGTCGGCGATCGGCCAGACGAATTTGCCGGTGCAGGCTTGCGACCAGATGAATTGCGCCTTCGCCTCGACGCGCTCCGCTTCTTCGCTGGGCGGGTCGAGGAAATGCTTTGCCGCCGCGCCGTCGGGATCGGCGAACAGCGACGGACCGCGCGCTTTGCCGGAAAGGATCATCCAGTTCTGCACCGGATGATCGTCGAGCCACAGACCGACCGGATCGATCAGCGCCAGGCGGCCGACCGATTGCGGCGCGGCGGCGGCGATTTCGGCGGCGAGCAGGCCGCCGAAGGAGTGGCCGACCAGCGCGGGCGCCGCGAGCTTGAGCGCGTCGAACAACTCGCCGTAATACACAATGAGGTCGAGCCAGCTGTCGAGCGCGTGCGCCGCCTCGGTATCGCCGCGGCTGGTGCCGGGAAATTTCGGCGCATAGACGGTATTTTGCGCGGCAAGCCGCGCGACGAAGGCGCGGTCTGGCGCCAATCCCCAAGGGCCGTGCAGGTAGAGCAGCGGCGGCCCGTTGCCGGCGATCTCGACTTCGGTCTCGGTCCGGCCCTGCCAGAGTTTCAGCCTGCGCGTTTCCACCGTCGCCATCGCGTCGCTCCCGCGGGTTCTTGTTTTTAGGACGCGGCGGCCATGGCGGGGGCGGCGGCGCGCTTCTTCTTGAGGCGCTCGGGCCACCAGTGGTCCTCGTATTTGTCGTCCCACTGATCGGCGAGGTACGGCAACACCTCGCGCGCGAACAGGTCGATGTTGCGCTTGCACAAGGCGGTCGGCATCGAGCCGAAATGCAGCAGCGCCAGCAAATGCCCCATGCGCAATTCCTTGATGCCGTCGAGCAATTGCTCGCGCACGGTCTTCGGCGAGCCGACCACCACATAGCCGCGGTCGTAAAAATCCTTGGCCTTGAGCTCGAGCGGGTTCACCGCGCCGCGCGGATTATTCTGCAGCGACTGCAGCAGCGCGCCGTATTCGAGGCAGCCCGGAATGGCGAGGTAATGCGACGGCGAGTAGAGCAGCTTGTGAAAGAAATACTCGGCGTGCGCGGCGTAAAGGTCCTCGGCCTCGGCGTCGGTCTCGGCGACGCCGATGAGCTGCAGGAAACTCAAGCGATACGGGTTGTCGTCGCGGCCGTTGCGCACCGCATGGTCCCAATAGCGGTCGGTCACCGCCTTGGCGTTCTTGGCGCCGAAATAGCTCAAATGACAGAAGCAGTGGTCGTGCTCGACGACATATTGGGCGGTGGAGGAAAAGCCGGAGCCCGGAATCCACACCGGCGGATGCGGCTGCTGGATCGGCCGCGGCCAGAGATTGACCATGCCGAGCTGATAATGCTTGCCGTTCCAGGCGAAAATCTCGCGCGCCGACCAGGCCTTGAGCACCAGCGCCAGCGCCTCGCGGAAGCGCTCGCGCTGCTCGATCGGGACGACGCCGTTGGAGATCACCGCGTCCGACGGCAGGCCGGTGGGAAAGCCGGCAACCAGCCGGCCGCCGCTGATGCAGTCGAGCATGGCGTATTCCTCGGCGATGCGCGTCGGCGGCGTCGTCGACGGCAAGGTCGAGCCGAGCTGGACGATGGCGATGTTCTGGCCGTTGGTCTCTTTCGCCAGCACCGCGCCCATCAGGCTCGGATTGGCCATGAAACCGTAGACATTCTGGTGGTGCTGGTTGGTACACACGCCGTGAAAGCCGGCCTTCGCGGCGTACAGCAATTCGTCCAGCGTGGCGTTGTAGTACGCGCCGACTTTCTCGGAGTCGGCGACGTCGAACCACAGCGGATCGATGAAAGCGGAGTCGTAACGCGTGACGAAATCGGAAGGCAGATCCCGATACGGCATCAGGTGGAACATGCACACTTTCACGGCGGCGCCTCCCGAAGGAATTTCTTGCCATGCTAGGGCGCAATACCGGCGATGACCAGCGGCGCGGCGCGCCCCAGCCATGCGGGGCGCCCCAACCGTCATTGCGAGCGAAGCGAAGCAATCCAGCCTTCAGCGCCGAGGTCTGGATTGCTTCGTCGCGGAGCCTGTCATCGGGCCGGCCACTTCGGGCCGGACCCGTTGGCTCCTCGCAATGACGAGGCAGAGGTCGTACTATGCAGGCGTACAGGGTCCAGTGTGAGCGGCGGTGTCATGGGCGTACTTATCGACGGCAAATGGACCGACGGCGAGCTGCCGCAGGAAACGAGCCAAACCGGCCAGTTCAAACGCGCGGACAGCGTGTTTCGCGATCGCATCACCGCGGACGGCTCATCGGGCTTCAAGGCCGAGCCCGGCCGCTATCATCTCTATGTCGCGCACGGCTGCCCGTGGGCGCATCGCACGCTGATCTACCGCGCGGTCAAGAAGCTCGAAGGCCTCGTTTCCGTCGCCTATTCGATCCCCGGCCTCAAGCAGAACGGCTGGACGTTCGAACGCGACCCGCGTTATCCGGATTGCATTCCCGACGAGGTCAACGGCTTCCATTACCTCTACGAAGCCTATGTGGCGAGCAATCCGGCCTATACCGGCAAGGTCACGGTGCCGACCTTGTGGGACAAGAAGACCAAGCGAATCGTCAACAACGAGTCGTCCGAGGTCATCCGGATGTTCAATACCGAGTTCAACGCCATCACCGGCGATCGCGCGGACCTCTATCCGCAGGCGTTGCGGGCCGAGATCGACGCCGTCAACGAGCGCGTCTATTACAACGTCAATAACGGCGTATACCGCGCTGGCTTTGCGAAGACACAAGTCGCCTACGAGGAAGCCTACGACGGCTTGTTTGCGACGCTCGACTGGCTGGAGGCGCGGTTGTCGCGGCAACGCTATCTGGTCGGCGGCCAGATCACCGAAGCCGACTGGCGGCTGTTTCCCACCTTGGTGCGCTTCGACGTCGCCTACTTCTCGCTCTTCAAATGCAACCGGCAGCGCATCGCCGATTATCCGAACCTGTCGAATTACATGCGCGACCTCTACCAGGTGCCCGGCATCGCCGGCACGGTCACGGCGCGCTATTACGTCATCAATTATTATTCGATTGCCAAGGTGAACCCGACGATGATCATTCCCAAGGGCACCCCGGTTGATTTCGGCCAGCCGCACGATCGCGCGAGATTGGCTGCCTGACACAGCCTGCCGCGTTTAAAAGCAATTCACGGAGGAAAACGTGCTGGAACTCTATCACAACATCAATTCGGTCTGTGCCCAGAAGGTGCGTATCGCGCTCAAGGAAAAGCGCCAGCAGGTCACGGAGCATCTGCTCACGCTGCAAGGCGACCAAAACGACCCGGCCTATATGAGGCTCAACCCGAACGGCGTGGTGCCGACCCTGGTGCACGACGGCAACGTCATCATCGAATCGTCGCTGATCCTCACCTACATCGACGAGGCGTTCCCCGATCCGCCGCTGATGCCCAAGACGCCGGCCGCGCGACATCGCGTCCGCCTCTACAACAAGCTGATCGACGAATACATGCACAACGCCTGCACCATCATGACTTTCGCCACGGCATTCCGCCCGCGGTTTCTCAAAATGACGCGCGAGCAATGGCTCGCCGAGATCAACAAGGCGCCGCTCAAGCGCCGCGCCGAATACAAGCGCAGCGTCATCGAGCACGGCCTCGATTCGGAGTTTGTGATCGACGCGCTCGGCCAGCACCGGAAAATGATTTCGTGGATGGCCGACGACCTCAAGCGCGGCCCATATCTCGCCGGCGACACCTTCAGCAATGCCGATTGCGCGGTGATCCCGTACATCCTGCGCCTCGAGCTGCTCAAGCTTGGCGCGATGTGGCAACAGGAACCAGCGATCGTCGACTGGTGGGACCGCGTGCGGGCGCGGGATTCGGTCAAGTCGGCGATCTTCGACCGCATGCAGGAGGCCGACTGGGCGCCGTTCAAGAACCTCACGCCCGATCCGTGGCCGAAGGTGCAGACGCTGTTGCCAGCGGCGTGATCGCTGGCGAATTGTCGATTTGCTTTGCGACGATTGCGCCGCAGCAGCTCGAACACAAGCAATTGCCGTTTCGATCAATCGTTCAACGGCTCAACTATGGCGGGAGACTTTTTCGGCGCGCCGGGCGCGGCCGGTGCGGCCGACGCCGGCGGCGCCGTGGTGATCGCCTCGGAACTGATCTGCGGCTTGGCTTCGGGCGCGGCGCCCGGCGTCGTCGCCGCGCTTTTCGGATCGGCGATCGGGCGCGCTTTCGCGGCCGGATTGGCGTCGTCGAGCGGCTTGCGCGAGGCGAGCGCCGCCGGCCGCGGGCGCGGCAGCGGCGGAATTTCCGGCATGATGGCGCGCGTCGCTCCGTGCGGCGCCATCGGCCGCCCCAGCGTCGGCTCCATGTCGGCCGTGCTCGGCACCATGGCCGGCGCATCGAGATCCGCCGGATCGTAGAGCGCCGGCGCGCCATAGAACTGGCCGTAGCGTCCCGGGCCGGGCACGATGCGATTGGCATCGCGGATGGCGCCGCTATGGGCGTCGATCACCACGCGCATGAGGATGCCGCGGTAATCGGTGGCGCGCAGCACATAGATGGTGCCTTCGCGCAACGGCGGCGCCAGCGGATCGAAGCCGGCCGAGCGCGCGATCCTGGTGATCTCGTAGGACGACACGAAGCCGGTGATCGGCTGGGTTAGGGGCGGCGCGGCGGGCGGCGGGGCTGCAGCTTGCGCTGGTACTTGGGCGCGGCCGGGCGTGGCCGCGACGAGGCACGCTACGAACACGACGCCAGCACCGAACGCTCTTCCCACGCAACGCCTCCCCTGCCCTGCATTCTGCCCGTTCGCCGTCGGAACGTGAATTGAAAATAGGGCGGCGCTTTGGCGCAACTCAAAACTTTTTGCATAGGTTCACGAAGCGTTCGATTTCGGCCTCCTCGGTGGCGAAAGACGTCACCAGCCGCGCCAAAACCCGGTCGGCGCCAAGATCGAGGTTTTGGCTCGGACGCACGTAATAGTCCGCACCGGCGGCCTTGAGCTTTAAATCGAGCGCCCGCGGCAGGGCGACGAAAATGAGATTGGCCTCGACCGGCCAGACCGGCGCCAAGCCCACGGACTTGAGCCCCTGCGCCAATAGGTCGGCCATGGCGTTGGCGTGGCGCGCCAGCTCGAGCCAGCAGCCGTCGGCGAGATAGGCCGCCATTTGCGCGGCGATGAAGCGGTGCTTTGACAACAGATGGCCGGCGCGCTTGCGCCGTTCGCCGAAAAACGCGGCGCGGGCGGGATCGAACACCACCACCGCCTCCGCCGCCAGCGCGCCGCCCTTGGTGGCGCCGAACGACAGCACGTCGATGCCGGATTGCCAGGTCATCTGCGCCGGCGTGGTGTTGAGCCGGACCAGGGCATTGGCGAAGCGCGCGCCGTCCATGTGCACGGCGAGCGAGCGGGCGTGCGCGATCTCGCTCAAACGCGCAATCTCGTCGGTGCGATAGATGGTGCCGGCCTCGCTGGCCTGGGTGAGCGAGACCGCCGCGGCGACCATCTGGTGCGGGCGATGATCGCCATAGCCGGCGAGTGCCGCTTGCAGCGTTTGCGGCGCGATCTTGCCGTCGCCGCCCGGAAGGCCGGCAAGCTTCAGGCCGCCGCCGAAAAACTCGGGCGCGCCGCATTCGTCGGTCGCGATATGGGATTCGACGTGGCAGAACACGACGCCCCAGGGCGGCGTCACCTGGGCCAGAGCCAGCGCATTGGCCGCGGTCCCGGTCGGCACCAGGAACACCGCCACCTCGCGCTCAAAAACCTCCGCCAGCCGCCGCTCGACGCCGGCCGTCCAGTCGTCATTGCCGTAGCCGCGCGCAAAGCCCGCATTGGCCTTGACGACGGCGTCGAGAATGGCCGGGGCGACCGGGGCCGTATTGTCGCTGGCAAAATTCACGTCTGAGACACGGCGGGCTGCGCATGGATTGGAACGAATAGCGGTGCCAATCCTTACTCTAAACGACGCCGATATTCAGCATTCGCCGCAAATTGTGACAAGGACATCCCGATGCCAAGCCTCAACTATGTCAACCAAACTCCGAAAGGCGTCAGCGTGACCTACGCAGATATGCCCGCAGGTGTCGACGTCGTGTTCGTCAACCAAGTCTCCGGGGCAAAGACCCCTTCGCAAGGCAGCGCCTTGAGCGCAGGAGGCAGCGGCTCGGCCGAAATTCCGATCCCGGGCCTGGCGGCCGGCCAGTACTACCTGCTCGCGCAAAATTCCGGTCAGTCCGTCGCCCAGACAGTGATGTTCTACATCACCTGACCGCACCGCCGCGATCGACCATTGCGCTCGTTGTGTTCCCGTGGTCCACTTCGACGCGCGGAACGTGGCAGCAATCGCGTCGGATCGGTGAGTAATGACCTTTTCGTCGCGCTCGCGAGGGCTCTGCCCTTGTGTTGTCGCCGGGAATTTGCCATGTTCGGCATAGGACAGCATTGCTGTCCCAATTGGTGACCCGCATTGCGCGCGGCTACCTCCCTTCTCGCCCCCAAGGCTGGGTCGGCAGGAGGGGGAGCGCGGGGGTCAGCCGCCGGTAAGGCAAGGGCGCGTCGTACGGCGGCGAAAAAGCAGCCACAGGCCTTTGAGCGGCACGAAGGTTGCCTCCAAAATGAGTTGATCGCCCGTGCGCGCAGGGCAATGCGAACCTGCGCAGGGTCGATGGCGCCGGCGCCGCAGCAAGACGCGGGGCCCCGGCGGGGAGTGCGAGGACGACGATGAGCGCGTCAGGTTTCGGCCTGTTTGATCCGGCGCTGGAAAAGGATTCCTGCGGAGTCGGATTTATTGCCGATATCAAGGGCCGCAAATCGCACAAGATCGTCGAAGACGCGCTGACCATCCTGGTCAATCTGGAGCATCGCGGCGCGGTCGGCGCCGATCCGCGCGCCGGCGACGGCGCCGGCATTCTGGTGCAGACGCCGCACAAGTTCTTCGCCAAGAAGGCCGCCGAGCTCGGCTTCAAGCTGCCGGCGCCCGGCCATTACGCCATCGGCGCGCTGTTTCTACCGCACGATCCTGCGTGGCGGCAGGAGATCATGGACACCTATGCGGCCATTGCCGCGCAGGACGGCATGACCATCTTGGGCTGGCGCGACGTGCCGACCGACAATTCGACGCTGGGCGAATCGGTCAAGCCGACCGAACCGTTCCACAAGCAGGTGTTCCTCGCGCGCAATCCGAAAGTCACATCGGAGGACGAATTCGAGCGCCGGCTTTATATCCTGCGCAAAACCATCTCCAGCACGCTTTACGGCCGGCGCGAGCGCAGCACCTCGCATTATTATCCGGTGTCGATCTCGTGCCGCACCGTGATCTACAAGGGCATGTTCCTGGCCGATCAGCTCGGCACCTATTATCCGGACCTGCACGATCCGGATTTCGAAAGCGCGCTGGCGCTCATTCACCAGCGCTTCTCCACCAACACGTTCCCGGCCTGGTCGCTGGCGCATCCGTACCGCATGATCGCCCATAACGGCGAGATCAACACGCTGCGCGGCAACAACAACTGGATGGCGGCGCGGCAGGCTTCCGTGTCGTCGCCGAAATTCGGCGCCGATATTTCAAGACTGTGGCCGATTTCCTACGAAGGCCAGTCCGACACCGCCTGCTTCGACAATGCGCTCGAGTTCCTGACCATGGGGGGCTACTCGCTGGCGCACGCGGTGATGATGATGATTCCGGAGGCCTGGGCCGGCAATCAGCTGATGAACGAGGAGCGCCGCTCGTTCTACGAATACAACGCCGCGCTGATGGAGCCGTGGGATGGCCCGGCGGCGATCGCCTTTACCAACGGCCGCCAGATCGGCGCCACGCTCGACCGCAACGGCTTGCGGCCGGCGCGTTACGTCGTCACCCGCGACGACCGCATCATCATGGCGTCGGAAGTCGGCGTGCTGCCGATTCCCGAAGAAGACATCGTCACCAAGTGGCGCCTGCAGCCGGGCAAGATGCTGCTGGTCGATCTCGAGGCCGGCCGGCTCATTCCCGACGAAGAGCTCAAAGCCACGCTGGCCAAGAGCCATCCCTATCGCGAGTGGCTCGATCGCACCCAGATCGTGCTCGAGGATTTGCCGACGGCTGCCGAAGCCGCGCCGATCTCGAACCTGGCGCTGCTCGATCGCCAGCAGGCGTTCGGCTACACCCAGGAAGATCTGAAAATCCTGATGACGCCGATGGCGACCACCGGCGAGGAAGCGGTCGGCTCCATGGGTAACGACACGCCGATCTCGGCGTTGTCGGAGCGGCCGAAGCTCTTGTTCACCTATTTCAAGCAGAATTTTGCCCAGGTGACCAACCCGCCGATCGATCCGATCCGCGAGGAACTGGTGATGAGCCTGGTGTCGATCATCGGGCCGCGGCCGAACCTGTTCGATCTCGAGGGCATGTCGAACACCAAGCGGCTCGAAGTGCATCAGCCGATCCTGACCAATGCCAATCTGGAAAAGATCCGCTCGATCTCCGAGGTCGCCGAATCGCACTTCAAGTCGCTGACGCTCGACACCACCTGGCCGGCGGAAGCCGGCTCGGCCGGCATGGAAGCCGCCATCGACGCGCTCTGCCGCGAGGCCGACGCCGCGGTGAAGGACGGCATCAACATCATCATCCTCTCCGACCGCCGCGCCGGCGCCGACCGCATCCATATCCCGTCGCTGCTCGCCTGCGCCGCCGTGCATCATCATTTGATCCGCGAGGGCTTGCGCACCTCGGTCGGCATCGTGGTGGAATCCGGCGACCCGCGCGAGGTGCATCATTTCGCCTGCCTCGCCGGCTACGGCGCCGAAGCGATCAACCCGTATCTCGCCTTCGAGACGCTGGTGGCGATGAAGGGCGAATTGCCGCAAAAGCTCGACGACAAGGAAATCATCAAACGCTACATCAAGTCGATCGACAAAGGACTGCTCAAGGTGATGTCGAAGATGGGCATCTCCACCTATCAGTCCTATTGCGGCGCGCAGATTTTCGACGCGATCGGCCTGAAGTCCGAGTTCGTCGCCAAATATTTCACCGGCACCGCGACCCGCATCGAAGGCGTCGGGCTATCCGAGATCGCCGAGGAAGCGGTGCGGCGGCATCGCGACGCGTTTTCCGATGCTCCGGTCTACCGCACCATGCTCGACGTCGGCGGCGAATATGCCTTCCGCGTCCGCGGCGAGGAGCACGTCTGGAATGCGGCGACGGTGTCGGCGCTGCAGCACGCGGTGCGCGGCAATTCCTACGACAAGTACCGGCAATTCGCCCGCAGCATCAACGACCAGACGGCCCACCTGTTCACCATCCGCGGCCTGTTCCGCATCAAGTCGGCCGACGAGGATGCGCGCAAACCGGTGCCGATCGAAGAGGTCGAGCCGGCGAAGAACATCGTGCGTCGGTTCTCGACCGGCGCCATGTCGTTCGGCTCGATCTCGCGCGAGGCGCACACCACGCTTGCCATCGCCATGAACCGCATCGGCGGCAAGTCGAATACCGGCGAAGGCGGCGAGGAAGCCGATCGCTTCAAGCCGCTGCCGAACGGCGATTCCATGCGGTCGGCGATCAAGCAGGTGGCGTCGGGCCGCTTCGGCGTCACGGCGGAGTATCTGGTCAATTCCGACATTATGCAGATCAAGATCGCCCAAGGCGCCAAGCCCGGCGAAGGCGGCCAGCTGCCCGGCTACAAGGTCGACAAGACCATCGCCAAGGTGCGCCATTCGACGCCCGGCGTGGGTCTCATTTCGCCGCCGCCGCATCACGACATCTATTCGATCGAGGATTTGGCGCAGCTGATCTTCGATCTGAAGAACGTCAATCCCGACGGCGACGTGTCCGTCAAGCTCGTCTCCGAAGTCGGCGTCGGCACGGTTGCCGCGGGCGTGTCGAAAGCGCGCTCCGATCACGTCACCATCGCCGGCTACGAGGGCGGCACCGGCGCCTCGCCGCTGACCTCGATCAAGCATGCCGGCTCGCCGTGGGAGATCGGGCTCGCCGAGACCCACCAGACCTTGGTCGCCAACCGCTTACGCGGGCGCATCGCCGTTCAAGTCGACGGCGGCATCCGCACCGGCCGCGACGTGGTGGTCGGCGCGCTGTTGGGCGCCGACGAGTTCGGCTTTGCCACCGCGCCCTTGATCGCCGCCGGCTGCATCATGATGCGCAAGTGCCATCTCAACACCTGCCCGGTCGGCGTCGCGACGCAAGACCCGGTGCTGCGCAAGCGCTTCACCGGCCAGCCCGAGCACGTCATCAATTACTTCTTCTTCGTCGCCGAAGAGGTGCGCGAACTGATGGCCGAGATGGGCTACCGCAGCTTCGACGAGATGATCGGCCAGATGCAGATGCTCGACCGGGTCAACGTGCTGGCGCACGCCAAGGCCAACGGGCTCGATTTCTCAAAGCTGTTCACCAAGCCGCCGGTGCCGGCGGAGGTCGCGCTGTTCAACAGCGAGCGGCAGAATCACAAGATCCACGACATCATCGACCGCAAGCTGATCGCGCAGTCACAAGGCGCGCTCGAAAGCGGCACGCCGGTTCGCATCGAGCTGCCGATCCGCAACACCGACCGCACCACCGGCGCCATGCTGTCGGGCGCCATCGCCAAGCGCTACGGCCACGACGGCTTGCCGCCCGATACCATCGTGGCAAAGTTCAAAGGGACCGCGGGACAAAGTTTTGGCGCGTTCCTCGCCCGCGGCGTCGCGTTCGAGTTGGAAGGCGACGCCAACGACTATGTCGGCAAGGGCCTCTCGGGCGGCCGCATCGTGGTGCGCCCACTGGCGCAGTCCGGCATCGTGCCGGAGGAATCGATCATCATCGGCAACACCGTGCTGTACGGCGCCATCGAGGGCGAATGCTATTTCCGCGGCGTCGCCGGCGAGCGCTTCGCCGTGCGCAATTCCGGCGCGGTGGCGGTGATCGAAGGCGCCGGCGACCATTGCTGCGAATACATGACCGGCGGCGTGGTGGTGGTGCTCGGCCGCACCGGCCGCAACTTTGCCGCCGGCATGTCGGGCGGCATCGCCTATGTGCTCGACGACGACGGCACCTTCGAATCGCGCTGCAACATGGCCATGGTCGAGCTCGAGCCGATGCCGGACGAGGAAGACATCAACGCCAAAATCTTCCACCACGCCCACGATCTCGAAACCCACGGCATGGTCGATGTCATGGCGGACATGAGCCGGTTCGACGCGTACCGGCTGCACCATCTGATCGCGCGCCATGCCCGGTTTACCGATTCGCTCATCGCCGCAAAAATCCTGAGCGACTGGAAAACCTGGTGTCCGAAATTCCGCAAAGTGATGCCGGTCGAGTATCGCCGCGCGCTCAACGAGATGAAAGCGGCGCAGATCGCCGCGGAGTAGCGCAACGTGGGTAAGCTCCTCCTTTGCAATGGCGCGACAGCGTCGCGACGCGGCGGATTGACGGCGCTTGCCTTGGCGTCGGCCCTGATGCTGATCTTGGGAAATCCAGCATATGCTTGCCGCGGCGTACGAGGTTGGTCGACTGGGGCCGATCTCGCGACGCTTCGTCCAGGCGAGATTGTCGTGAGGGCGACGCAGCTGGAGTCCTATAAAGACGAAGTGCCCTTCCCTTACGTCATCATGGGCATTCCATATGGCTACATCTACTACTTGCAGATTTCCGAAGTGATCGGGGCCGCCGATGCCAACGACCGCGCAATTTCTGCTTTGCACGATGCAAAGATCTTTGTCCGATTGAATCATTCAGTCTGTGAAGCCTATTTTCCCAATTTCACCGATGGCGCTGCAACGACCCTGGTTCTAAAGATGGGTCCTACCGGCCTCTACGAACTCGTCGGCGGTCAGGGGTAGGGTCGCGTGGGCAAGATCACCGGTTTTCTCGATTACGAACGCGAGGACCGCGACTACGAACCGGTCGCGGAGCGCGTGCGCCATTGGCGCGAATTCGTGCTGCCGCTGCCGGACGCGGATTACACCAATCAGGCCGCGCGCTGCATGAATTGCGGCGTGCCCTATTGCATGGGCACGGGTTCCGTCGCGCCCGGCGCGCCGGGCTGCCCGGTCAACAATCAGATCCCGGATTGGAACGACCTGGTCTATCTGGGCAATTGGGACGAGGCCGCGCGCAACCTGCATTCGACCAACAATTTTCCCGAAGTCACCGGCCGCGTCTGCCCGGCGCCGTGCGAGGCGTCGTGCACGCTCAACATCGACGAGAACCCGGTCACCATTAAATCCATCGAATGCGCCATCGCCGACCGCGCCATCGCCCAAGGCTTGAAGCCGGAGCGGCCGGTGGCGCACACCGGCAAGAAAGTTGCCGTCGTCGGCTCGGGTCCCGCAGGCATGGCCTGCGCCCAGCAGCTCGCGCGCGCCGGGCATGAGGTTCATGTCTACGAGCGCTGGGCCAAGGCGGGCGGGCTTTTGCGCTACGGCATTCCCGACTTCAAGATGGAGAAAATCCACGTCGACCGCCGCGTCGTGCAGATGGAGGCGGAAGGCGTCGTGTTCCATTACGGCGCCCATGTCGGCGTCGACGTGCCGGCCGACAAACTCCTCAAGGATTACGATGCCGTGGTGCTGACCGGCGGCGCCGAAGCGCCGCGCGACTTGCCGGTGCCCGGCCGCGAGCTCAAGGGCATCCATTTCGCCATGGATTTTTTGCCGCAGCAGAACCGCAGGGTGAGCGGCGAAAAACCCGACGGCGGCGAGCCGATCCTGGCGAAGGGCAAGCACGTCGTCGTCATCGGCGGCGGCGACACCGGCTCCGACTGCATCGGCACCTCGTTCCGGCAAGGAGCGGCGTCGGTGACCAATTTCGAAATCATGCCGGAGCCGCCGCTGCGCGAGAACAAGGCGCTGACCTGGCCGAACTGGCCGCTAAAGCTGCGCACCTCGTCAAGCCACGAAGAAGGCGCCGAGCGCGATTTCGCCGTCACCACCACGCATTTTTCCGGCACGGGCGGCGGCGTGCAAAAACTGCACTGCATGCGGGTCGACGACAAGATCAAGCCGATTGCCGGCTCCGAGTTCGAGATCGCCGCCGATCTCGTGCTGCTCGCCATGGGCTTCGTGCATCCGGTCCACGAGGGCCTGGTCAAAACCCTCGGTCTAAAACTCGACCAGCGCGGCAACGTCGCGGCCTCGACCGACGATTACCGCACCTCGCTCGACAAGGTCTTCACCGCCGGCGACATGCGCCGCGGCCAATCGCTCGTCGTCTGGGCCATCCGCGAAGGCCGCCAGGCCGCGCACGCTGTCGACAAATATTTGATGGGATCGACGCTGCTGCCGCGCTAATTCCGTAGGGTGGGCAAAGGCGCGGAACGCGCCGTGCCCACGCGGTCGGACAGCGTGGGCTTCGCTACGCTCAGCCCACCCTACAATCTGAATTTTAGAACCCGCCCACCGGGGCGGGCGGCCGCGGCGGGCCGCCGTCGAGCGACGCGCTCGGCCGGCGCGCTGGTGCGGCCGGCGCGACCTTGGTCTTGGTGTCGGGCTTGATGTCGTCGGTTTTTTTCGGATTTGCCGGCGCGCCTTTTGGCGGCGGCGCTGGCGGCGCGACGGCCGCGGGCTCCGGCGCCGCCTCGGCGTTGGCATTGCCGCCCGGGCGCGGCCAGGAGAAATCGTCGGCGCGGCCGGATGGCGCTGGGATCGGATCGCCGTGGGTGAGCACGCGCACCGCCATCGGGTCGGCATTGGCCGGCGTGGTGCGGCCGCCGTCGCCGAGCAGGTTGTTGCCGTCGACGCTGGTATCGGCGGTCAACGGCAGCACCGGACCGACGGCCGGCCGCGGCCCCGCCCCCGGCTTGGCCGGCGTGCCGCCTTCCGGCGCGGGCAGCGCCACCGGCACGACGTGGTTCGCCATGACGCGGCGCAAATCCTGCACCACGTATTGGGCGAGCTTCACTGCGCCGTATTTGGTGAAATGCACGCCGTCGCCGGTGCGCAGCCGCCTGATCTGGCCTTCGAAATCCGGGCCCTGGGTGACGTAGCGGCCGCTTTCGTCGACAAAACCGTCCCAGATGTCGACGTAGACGATGCCGGCCCGCTCGGCGCGCGCCCGGAAAATCTCGTCGAAATAGCTCATGTCGCTGGTCGACTTCGTGCCGTAGACCGCCGGCAGGCCGACCCACAGCACCGGCACGCCTTTGCTCTTGAGCGCCGCGATCATCTCGTCGACGCGCTTGGCGTAGAGCTCGGCCCATTTGTCGGTGTGAAAGTCGTAACTGCCGGGCGGCCCTTGGTGCACAGGCTCGCTGGCGGCAATCGCCGGCTGCTCGCCGTCGGGCTTGGCGGCGTCGGGTGGCGCGGTCTTGTCTTGATTCTGCGATTGGCCTTGCGGTTGCGGCGCCGCTTGCGCGGACGGCGGCGCCGGTTTCGGCGGCACCTTGTCGCGAAACGGCAGCCGGTCGTTGAGACCGAGCATGACCACGATGGCGCTCGGCTTCTCGTTGACCAGCGCATCCTTGATGACGCCCGACCACTCCAGCGAATCGTTCTTGGCGTCGTAACGGACGAGGCCCGAGGTCGGCCGGATGTTGCGCACCACGCCGACGTCCGGAGAATCGGACAGCACGTCCTCGAGCCCGTAAGCCAGCCAATCGGCCATCGTATCGCCGATCACCATGACGGTGGAGGCCGGCGGCGTGTCGAGCTTGCGCGGCGGCGGCGCCTTGAAGGATTCGACCGGCGGCGGCGCCGGACGGTAGAACGGATTGTATTGATCGCCGCCGCCGGGATTGCCGAACAGCGGGAAAGAGAAGAAGCCGCGCGATGGCGGCGGGCGGTTCGGGCGCTGGCCATAGTAATTGTTGTTCGAGCCGAAGAACTGCGCACCGGCCGGAAA
>Ga0210385_10000540_pt1 | contig 26321 bp, 25 predicted proteins | sample IncBWH26OmetaG_FD_160107 | JGI IMG/M metagenome (GOLD analysis project Ga0210385, IMG submission 160107) | Forest soil microbial communities from Barre Woods Harvard Forest LTER site, Petersham, Massachusetts, United States - Inc-BW-H-26-O ...
TAGGTTCAAGCCCGCTGCTCTGGATTTTCCATTCGGACCCGTTCCAGCTCTCACCGTAGGCATAGCTCGTGCCATTATACACCTCATACGCTGTCGCAAAACAAAACGTCGAAGAGGCGCACGACACACTAGTGAGCCGATTATTAGGCGCACCCGTCGCATCAGGTGTCGGTGTCGTAGCCCAGCCTCCGACTTCTCCCGTCCATTGCGAGTTCACGCCTTCGCCGGCATCTATCCAGTACGGTTTGGCTGTCCATCCGCTAAGCCATGTGCCCGATCCTGCTGCGCCGAATTTCGTGCCATCGGACAGCTCCACAGTCCAGCTGCTATTGCTTTCGTTTGGAATGGCTAGATCGTCCTTCCCGTCCCCGTTGAAGTCTCCGACAATTGCCCCCGCCTTACAAGGTGCGTGGAGCCACACGCTCCCACCGGCAAATTCTTTGCCGTTGGACGGAGCGACCGCATATTCATTATTATTACACATGATGAGGTCGTCGATCCCGTTACCTGTAAAATCGCCAGCGGCCGCCCAGGAGGGTTCGGCTGTCCATCCGGTGAGCCACGAGCCTGTTCCGGGTCCCCCGAATTCGGTGCCCGTGGAAAGCGATACGTTCCATGTGTTATTGCTCGTATTAGGCACAGCAATATCGTCCTTACCATTACCTGTAAAATCGCCCACTACCGAATGCGGGCTACAACCCCATTTCGACCACACGCTCCCACCGGCAAATTCTTTGCCGTTGGACGGAGCGACCGCATATTCATTGTTATTACACATGATGAGGTCTGCCTGACTAGTGCCCGTGAAACTCGGATTCGGGGTCATAAACGTCATCGGAGGTTCGCCATAGCTCGTGCCCGCTGCATTGGACGCAACAATGCGATAATAAACAGCGGTGCCCGACGGGAGGTTCGTAATCGTGGCGCTCTCCGCTTCGCCCGTGCGACCCGAGCCAGCGTCCATTTCGGGAGTGGAAGACCCATATGATGTCGTCGGCCCGTATTGGAAGTAGTAGTGCGTATCAGCTCCGTTGGGGTTGACCGTACCGCTAAGGGTGGCCTGGTGCGGCTGTAGATTGCTCCATGAGCCAGTTGTCGCTGACGGCGGCACCGGCTGGGTGGTAAATGCTACAGGACCGCCGAAAACCTCGCCAGTAGCACTGCTGGCGACAATGCGGAAATAGTAGGTTGTACTCGATGCCAAGCCACCGATTGCGGTACTTACTAGGACGGGGCTTGTGCCAGCACCTGCATCCTCTAGGGAGGTATACGAGCCGTAGCTCTCTGTCGTACCATACTCAAAGAAATATTGAGTGTCGACCCCGTTTGGATTTATCGTTGCATTCAACTTCGCACTTGACGATGCGATTTCCGATGCTCCATCAGTGGTCACTGTGGGTGGAGGAGGCAATCGTTCGTTTTCGTTTTCAGGCAGGGTCGCTGGCAGGCACGAGCGGGGAACGAATACCCAGTTGCCTTCGCCCGCGTTATAGCGATCGTCACGTACCATCACATACCGGTGCGTACCATCCGTGCTTTCGTACTTGGTTATGTAACGCCACTTCAAAGCTGGGTAATTCGACCCTGGACTGCTAGAGGCGTATGCGGGCGCAGTACGGATGAGTTCCTGCTCTACATTGTTCGAGCTCCACGGTCTGTAGTTCGCGTACTCAGGGCACGCTTGTGTGGTGACTACCGGCCAGCCATCTCCCGCCGCGCTGTTATGTCTTTCCATGAAAGAGGACTGGGGTACTTCAAAGTCGCCGGTTGAGCCTTCTCCACATGCGCTATTTTTATTGCCGTTGAGTTTTTTCGGTTCAAAACGGGTTTCGATCCATCCGCATCCTGAAAAATTACCTGTGATGAAACCACCATAAGAGTGGTATCCGTCTCCATTCGGGCCGGAATACGATACGACTTGTATTTGCCACGGCGCGTCACAGTTGCCTATTACGTACGAGTCCGCCGCATTCTGCACGTCAGAGTACGAATAGCATTCGTAGTCGCCGTTTGCTTTTTCGAAGAGGGGTTGCACTTCGCCAGGAGATTTCAAGGTGGAAGGGATCTGTCGGAGACTGCCAACTGTGTCCACATCGGCGATAGCGAGGCTCGCAGCACTCATAACGAATATGAGCGCCATCAGCACAGCAACCGCGCCGACAAGAGTCATTCGTGCTTCGCCGTACCTGGCCCATAGCCTCATGCCGTATTTCCCAGATCGCATCCGCGCCTCCTGTTAGCCGCTCGCCATCACCCCAGCCTCCTTATGTGAGGTTGAAGACACTGCCCGAGAGATCCTCGGAGAGCGCTCATAATTTGTATTTGCTGACGCCTGGTCAGCGCTAGGCCAATATGGCCCATTGCGCATGCTGGACTGTGGCACTATGGCCTACGCCTTCGTACCTAGAGCGAGGACGCGATCATTGGGCGCTTTGCGTGAACAGCCAGGACGGAAGCGCCCGCGTCCTATGGGTTTAGCGGTCCATGTCATGCCGCGCGGAGGATCACGGCGAAGATTCGGCCCAAGCGGGAGTTACTCCATCTATTTCAGCCCGAAGACGGGACGCGACGACCTACGCCGAGTTCCTCAAGCCGCAACGCTATGTCGAGGTCAGCTACGCAGGTACGTGGCAAACGACCGAGCCTGGCCTCGATCTCGTTGATATGTCGTTCGACAGTGTGTCGAGCGACCCCCAACTCAAACGCTGCCGTCTTCGCGTTGCAGCCAGCGTCTAGGTAAGCTCGCAGCGTCTTGCGTAGCGCAGCGCCCCGGTCCTTTGCCTGATCGAGAGGCGACAACCAGATATGGACAAGCGAGCTAGACATTGCTTCGTCTCGGAGCAACTCTGCCTGGGGTCCGACGTCGGCATATCGTGTGATCCTTTGGGGCCTCCGTATCGCGACTCGGCGCGCCGCCTGGGCTTGGCGGTGCGTGAGACGCCAGCCATCGACGCCCTGTGCCGGCTCTCCGATCGCAAACTCTACTCCGTCGGGCAAGAGCGTCGACGTAAGTCGCACGACCTCTGCGGTCGTCACCAATCGGGAGCTACCCAGCCACCCCCACACGTCCTGCTCGCTACAGCGTACGCCCAAGAGTTCACGGCCAATGCCTGCCGTCAGGAGGCTCTGGATGGCTGCCCCGGCCCCAGCGCCTGTCGCGATTATGCCGACGTGCCATGCGTCGTCAAGCTCGTACCCCAGCCCATTTTGATACGTTGACTCATTGGCAAGCAAGCTCCGCACGAGTTCTGAGCGCCGTTGTTCGGGCGTGCGCTTGATTCGATCTAGCTCGTTCTTGTACTCGTCAGCTATCAACGACATGAGCCGGTCGGCATGTACGCCATGCACCCTCAATGCACCGCGCAGGACGTCGCCTGAGCAATGAACTGCCTCGTCCATGACGAGTTCCACCAGACTTCGATCACCAGCCGCGCGACAGCGCATTACAGTGTCCAGGCTCACGCCAGCTCGTGCGGCAAGACGCGTTTGCGCCGCGGCCGCCGGTGGGATCGGCCCCAACCAGTCCTCTCCGCGCTCGATGCTCTCGAGGCTATAGTCCAAGCATCCGGACACCGCCGCTCGCCGTCCAGCTGCGTACTCGGCGTCGTCGGCTTGGCTGTCGGCAAACACTGCGAGATCACCAGCAAGAATCGCCGCCTCAATCTCGAGTCGGCGTGCTCTCAGCCGACGGCTCAGACCAGCCCTTTCGCCCTCAAGCGATCCTTTCAGACCATTACCCCCTAGCACGGACTACCTCCAAGATCGCCTGCTACAGACGTGCAGCCGTCGAGCCTGTCTCTGATGCCACCCGCCGCATCGGCTTCCTGCTTTTGCCGCACGAGCTGCGGTCATAGATCCTTCCGTGAGGAGCGTTTCAAGTTTGGTAGCTTCGCCCTGAGCGCTGCGGCCCGCCCAAGTGACCGGCTACCTCGGTCTTGCGAATTAGCTGGATGGGTCGGAGCCTCTCGCGACTTCCGCGTACACTTCACATAATTCTCGGCACCCCTGCTTTGCTGGTGTGCCGTTCTTCATAGGGCCCTCTCATCGTCGCGTCGGAATCCGAGACGCGCCGAGATGTTGTCGGCGGTGGCGAGGAGGTGCGGCGAGAGCTGGTCAGCCATTTCCTCTAGCGAAATCATGGATGTATGGGCCGACAGGTTTAGGGCGGCAACCACCTCCCGATTCTCACACCGGATGGGGCAAGCAAGCGACACCAAGCCTGGCGCGTACTCTTCGTCGTTCACCGCCATTCCCTCATCGAGCACATGCTGGAGTTCGACGTGCAGCGTCTTCTTGCTCGTGATCGCGTTGGGACCGCGACGCGTGAGCATCATATCGCCGATCAACTCGCGCCGCTCGGCCTCTGGCAGGTTGGCAAGCAGGACCTTGCCCATCGAGGTGCAGTAGGCGGGCAGGCGCGAGCCCGGGCGCAGGTTGAAGTCGATCCTGTTCTGTCCGCGACGAAAGCTCCGCGCACGATCGACATACAGAATCTCGGGACCGTCAAGCACCGACAGATTTACTGTGTAGGAGGTGCGCTGACGCAACTCTTCGAGGTAGGGGCGCGAATGCTCACGCAGTCCGGTCGAGTTCAGGGCGGACATGCCGAGGTCTGTCACGCGCATACCGAGCCTGTACTTGCGCGAGGCGCCCTGCTCAAGGAGGCCAAGGGCGACCAGGGTGATTGCGTAGCGATGGGTCGTCGAGCGACTCATGCCGAGGTCGTCGGCGATATCGGCGATCCCGAGAACCGGCCGCTCGGGCTTAAAGCAACCGAGGATGGCGAGGCCTCGCTCTAGTGACTGTGAGTAGCGAGGCTCTCGCAGGCTCGGGATGCTCCAGGACTCATCATCCTTGGGCTCTATATCGGGGGCTCTCGCGCACATCTTTGTTTGGCCTACTGGAAGCCCTTTAGGTTTGGGCGATCACCGAAGTACGCGACAGACAGGAATTCGAGAGTGCCGCCGCCTAGTTCGACGTGATGCACGCCGAGCCCATCAGGCTCCTCGATCGCACACCACCATGCAGCCGGATCGAGCGCTTCTAGTGGCGAGAGGTCTACCGGCCAGGACTCACGGTCACCGTGCGTATGGAGGCTGGCCACCCGGGCGCAGACGGCCGCAACGCGTTGTGTATCGAGGGGCGCGCTCGCGACCGACCTGATGAAGTTCTCGCCAAGCAAGTATGGACCCAGCGGGTGCTTGCGACGCTCTGTTCGCAAGAACATGCGACACCACGCCGTGGTGACCGCGATATACATGTCCTCATCCGACCGTGGCCAGTGTGCGTCGTGCGAGCCATCGGTACTCATCGGTGGATCAAGAGTCTCTGTCGTCACAGCGATCCGGCCGCTAATCGGGACGCCCGAAAGCTCTGTAACGCTACTTCTTGGTGGCGCTCTGGCTCAGCTGTGGGCCGGTCCCTGTCTGCGGCAAGAGTTGGCTCTGTAGACGAGTAAGAAACATTTCTAGTTCGCCGTTGATCGAATGTCCTCGTCCACCGACTCCGACGCAGAATCCTGGCTTGGGACGTGTTGCTTGAGCTTGCGGTCGAAGCGCTTCTTCGGGTCCGCCTTGTGGGTGCCTGTGCTGCCATGCCCTAGAGGATGCACGGGATTGGGCGTTCTGCCAATACCTTTAAGGAAGGTATTTGGAGTCAGGCCTTACGAGCATTTGTAGGGACCGTCCAGCTGGTAGCTCACCGCCCGAGACTGGCTTGTTTATGCGCTTTAGACCGGTCGCGAACTCGATCGTCGCGGCGAGACTATGCTCGGCGGGGCATCTGGTCAGCACCCTTTAACGAAGGTATTCGTGTTTTGAACTGGCGCAGATTGGGGGCTCAATGTAGGGTTTGTGTCTGCGGAATGCTCCCGGTCACGGGTACCGTCTAGGAGAGGGTCGGAGGAGGTTGAATGTCCACAAAGCACGCACTGTTGGGACTTCTGCTTGAGGGACCCTCCTACCCTTACCAGCTTGCAGATCGCCTGAAGGAGCGGTTGGGTCCCTCTTGGGCGCTCAGCTCCGGCCAGGTCTACAACACGATCAGGAAGATGGAGGAGGAAGAGCTGATTGCGCCCGTAGCCAACGGCTCAGAGGATCAGACGCGCCGACGGTCGGTCTCGATCACCGCCAGCGGCGAAAGAGAGTTCGAGGACTGGCTAGAGGCGATCTTAGTCACCGTCAAACTGCCTCGCCGGCCAGAGCTGCTTAAGATCACGCTTGCGCCTGACCGCCTGAAGACTGTCCTTGGCCATATAGATGCTTATGAGGAGAGGTATGCAAAGCGTCTGAGCGAATTCAGAGACGTTCGCAGCCTGATCCCGCACCAGCCGACGCTTGTCCGGGCCGATCACGTCCTTCTGCGCCTGAACCTCAGCTTCGATATCTCCTTGCTGGAAGGAGAGCTGCAACGTGCCAGGGAGATGCGAGAGATGCTCCTATGGCTGCACGCGCAACCAAACGCCGTCTGGCCGTCAATCGCCAACCCGTCAGGAACGGAGAAGGCACGGGCTCGACAAGATGCCCGAGACGAGCTATTCGAGGAGATGGCCGCGACGCAGCGCCGAAGGGCAAAGCGCGAAAGGTTAGGTCAGCCATGAGGCCCGACCGACCTCGAAGGACAGCAGCTCGTGTCCCTGCGATCAGTTCGAGATCGGGTCAGTCATGGTGATTCTTCGCTTCGAGCAGGTCTGCAAGTCCTACCAGCGGCGCGGAGGACCGAAGATCGCGCTGGATCACATCTCCTTCGAGCTGGAGCGTGGCCAAATCATGGGTATCTTCGGCCCAAGCGGAGCGGGTAAGACCACGCTGTTGCAGGTCGCGGCGGGACTCGAAGCTCCCGACAGCGGGATCGTGACCTACAAGGACGAACGATTGGACGAGATGTCAACGGCCCAACATCGCCGCTACCGACGCCGCGAAGTGGGATGTATATGGGCCGGACAACCGTGGGTGCCAGGACTCAGCGTTTGTGAGCACGTCGAACTCCCAATGCTCATCGATGGTGCCGAGAAGCAGGTGGCTGAGCGTCGCGCTCGCAAGTTCCTGTTGGCGTGTGAGGCCGATGAATGCGCCGACCTCGCACCAGAAGAACTCTCAGACGGCGAGCGTCAACGCGTCGCGATCGCACGCGCCCTCATAGCCGAACCACAGCTCCTGCTCGTAGACGGCGCAGTCTCAGGACTCTCGATCGTCGAGCAAGAGCAGATCATGGAGCTGCTTGCCGCACTCGCCCATCAAGCGAAGGTGGCGGTGCTTGTCGCTGACACGAACGCGGGCCAGTTGCTGCGTGTCGATCCGATCATCTACATGCGCGACGGCAAGCTCATCGGCACCGAACCACCCGAGGAGCGAGGCAAGCTATACAAGCTGCCAACGCCTGAATCGCGTCCTTCAGCAGCCGATGCTTGACCTTCGCAGCGCCCGGAAGTACTACTCAACCGGCGCTGGCGATATCCGAGCCGTCGACGACATAAGCCTCACGATCGACGCGGGCGAGCTCGTCGCGCTATTCGGCCCCAGCGGCTCCGGCAAGACAACACTATTGCTGTTGGCCGCCGGACTGTTGCGCTGCGATTCGGGCGAAGTCCGCTTCGAAGACCGTGACCTCGCCACCCTCTCTAAGGCCGAGGTGCTCGAGTACCGTCGCACAAAGCTCGGGTTCATCTTCCAGAACTTCAACCTCGTACCCGGTATGGATGCCGAAGAAAATGTGATGCTGCCTCTACTCCTACGCACCGTCAATCACCGTAAGGCAAGCAAGCGCGCACGCGCAGCCCTGGATGATGTTGGTCTGCTGGCTCGGGCGGGCCCGCCAGCGAAGCTCTCTGGTGGCGAGCAGCAACGCGTATCGATCGCGCGAGCGCTCGTCGGCGAACCAAAGCTCATTCTCGCCGACGAGCCCACAGGCAACCTGGACAGCGAGACCGGGGACGTCGTACTGGGCCTTTTGAGCAGTCTCCCCCGCGAGCGCGATGTCGCGATGATCCTCGTCACGCACGACGCACGCGTCGCCCGCTACGCCGACAGGGTCCTTGCGATGCGGGACGGCAAGCTCGTCTCCTACGATCCTGAGACGGCTGAGATCGGACGATGATCCGTCTAGGCACGCTGTTTCGTTTCTACCGGCGGCACCTGCGTGTGCAACCGTTGCGTGAGTTGATGGCGGTCGTTGGTGTGGCTGCGGGCGTCGCGCTGCTGTTCGCTGTGCAGGTCGCTAACAGCAGCGTCACTGGCGCCTTTGAACAGGTCGTCCACGGTGTCGCTGGCCATGCCACGCTCGAAGTTGCTGCCAGATCGCCTGAAGGCTTCAGCGAGACGATCGGCGAACAGATCGAAAGTACACCTGGGATCAAGGCCGCAGCTCCAGTGCTGACCCAACAGGTGATAGTGGCAGGCCCCAAGGGCAGCGAGCCCGTCACACTGGTCGGCGCCGATGAACGCCTAGAGACCCTTGGCGGCCAGTTGATCGCCCGTTTTGAACGCTATGCCGAAGTCTCTCGACGCGGCCTGCTCGTGCTGACCCAGCCGACCGCCGAAGCCCTCGGCGTCAAACGCAGCGATGTAGTCGCAATCAGGATCGGTGAGCGCACAGAACACCTCGCGCTCGATGCGATCGTGCCGGACAGCCAGCTCGGTCCGCTTGCCGAAAGCCCGATCGCGGCGACATCGCTGCCGGTCGCCCAGACGCTCTCACGGCTACCGGACCGGATCACCAGGGTTCTGATCGAGCCGAGCGAAGGACGCGAAGCTCAAGTACGCCGAACCCTCGACCAGCGTTTCGGAGGCATGTTGAACGTGCGTCCGGTCGACACTGAAGTCCAGTTGCTGTCAGATGCAGCGAAGCCCGAGGCGCAACTGACGGCGCTGTTCAGCGCGATCAGCTTGGTCGTCGGGATCATCCTGGCGTATAACGCGCTGCTGCTCGCCAGTGGTGAGCGGCGAGTCTTCATCGCTTACCTCGTCCAGTTGGGGACACCGGACAGCTCGATCATCGCCTCGCTCGCCTTCGACGCCCTCATTCTCGGGCTTCTCGGTTCGATCCTCGGTCTCTTGGCGGGAGATGCGATCTCGCTGCTGGCCTACCGCGCGCCACCGGGCTATCTCACAGCCGCGTTCCCGATCGGTGGACAACGCATCGTCAGTCTGCAAACCGTCGTGATCGCGCTCGGCGCTGGGTTGTTCGCGGCGTTCGCCGCAGCGGCGTTGCCAGCGATCTCTCTATTGCGCAGTAGCGCAATAGCGCCTGATCCCGAACGGGTCGTATCGCTCCTACGTCGGCCAAGCTTCAGCGAGTCGGCGGTCTTTGGTTCCGGGGCACTATTGCTCTGCGTCTCGGTCATCGTGTCCCTGCTGTGGGCAGAAGCCACGGTCGTTGCGTTGGTCGCGCTCGCGGTCGGCTTGGTGTTGTGCATGCCGGCAACGGTGCGCTTTATCCTCAAGCTCGCGCGGGCCGCGTCCAAGCGTTCAGGCGACCCGTCTGCTCGGCTTGCCAGTGGCGAGATGAAGACTTCCCCCACCCGCACGGTCGCGCTGCTCGCGACCGGCACTATCGCCGTATTCCTGATGGTCACCATCAGCGGTGCCGTCGCAGATGTTCAACGAGCTGTCCGTGCCGGCGCCGAAGAAACCGGATCGAACGCCGACCTGTGGATCAGACCGGGCGGCGCCGAGAACGTTTACGGCACCCAACCATTCGCGCCGGCCCAAACGCAACGCCAGCTACAGCGTCTCCCCGCAGTGAGTTCGGTGTTGGCGTATCGCAACTCGTTCTTGGATCTAACCGATCGTAGGGTCTGGGTCAACGGCATCCCGCCGCAAGCGCCGAGCCCAATCGCCGAGAGCCAGCTCGTGAAAGGTCCACCTCTGCTCGCCGTGCGACGTTTGCGCGAAGGAGGCTGGGCTGTCATCAGCCAGACCATCGCAACCGAACACCATGTAGGACTCGGTGAGCGCTTCATCCTGCCGACACCGTCCGGTCCCGCGAGCTTCCGGCTCGCCGCGACCATCTCAAACTACGGTTGGCTGCCCGGCACGATCCTCCTGAACGCCGACGATTACAGTCGGCTATGGCGCACCACGAGCGCGAGCCAGCTCGCCGTCACGCTCAAACCGGGGGTTCCGCTAGCCGAAGGCAAGCTCGCGGTCGAACACGCTCTGCCTGCCGGTTCTGCGCTGGGTGTGCAGACCGCTGAAGAACGCCAGAAACAGGTCAGCACCGTCCTCGGCAGCACCCTCTCACGTTTGGATCAAACCTCGGCGATCGTCCTGATCGCGGCGATAGCGACCGTCATCGCCATGATGATCTCAGCGGTCTGGCAACGACGCGGAAGGCTCGACACGCTCGTCTCGATGGGAATGAGCTTCGGCCAGCTCGCACGACTCGTGTTCTATGAGAGCGGATGCGTACTGCTCGCTGGGTGTCTGATCGGAGTGGCCAGCGGCATCATCGGCCAATACTTGATCGATAGTTGGCTTCGACATAGCACCGGGTCGCCAATCGTGTTCTCCCCCGCGTGGACACTGGGCTTGCGTACCGTGCTGGTCGCGATCGCCATCTCAATCATCGCCGCCATGATCGCGGTTCTACGAACCTTCGGATTCAGACCGAAGACCGCTTTCTCAACCGAGTGACACCGTGCGCCACACTGCGTCCAGTCCTACCGGCGAAGCTATTCACGAACCGGAAGGACTGACGCCCGATCAGAGCACACTCGCCCCTGGGCTGCGACTAATCCCAAGCAACGTCAGGAGCGATGTCTACCGCTTGTATGACGTTCTGCGCAAGCTCGACGACCTCGTAGACGACGATCAACCCGAGGCCACACAACGACTCGGGGCGGTCGAAGCATGGACGCGACACGAGCCCACCGATACCTATGAGACACGCATCCTGGACGACATCGCGCAACGCCATGAACTACCCACGGATGCGCTTCTGGAGTTCTGCCAAGGGATGCGCCACGACATCAAGCGCACCGTCATCCACACCGAAGAGGATCTTGAACTCTACGCTCAACGCGCGGGCGGATCGGTCGGGATCATGCTCGCACGCCTCCTTGGAAGTGCACACCCCGAAGCCGAGACGAAGATGGCCACGCTCGGTAGAGCGATGCAACGCACCAACATCCTGCGCGACATCGACGAAGACGCCACCCACAACCGCCTCTACATCGCACAAAGCACAATCCAGCGCTTCGGAGCACCACTACCGGGTGTCCGAGCCGACCTCATCCGCGACCAGATTGCGCGCGCAGACGCGCTCTACGAGCAAGCAATAGATGCAACGTCGATGCTTGCCAGCGGTCAACGTGGGATGGCTCTATGCACCACCCTATACCGCGAGATCCTGCGCCAAATCGAACGCGCAGGCTACGGACAGGCCCCTGGCCGCATCGTCGTGCCGACCTGGCGTAGACGCCTGCTTATCGCCAGACACCATCTTCGACTCGATACCTGACCGTCAGCACGCCAATGCGTGCCAACGAGCGTGATCGGATAAGGCCGACGAGCCCAGCTCCGTCCCAGAGACAGACTCGCCGGCCACCGGAATCTATTCAAGATATGGTTTGTATTGGATCACCCAAGCCCGAGTTCTCGATCTAGACTCTCGAACATCATGTCCAAACCATTCCGACTCACCGTCAATCGTCGCGGCCGACGAGTATCAGGAGCACTCGCGGCAACCCTTGCTGTCATCGTGGGTAGTGGCATGGTCGCTCCGACCGCGTCCTACAGCTCACGCCACCCAGCAGCGCGTGCCGCGCGTTCGCTGAACGCGACCACAACAGCGCACCTGCATCTCGTCAAAGCAGAAGGCTCCGAGCTATTCGAGGAAGGAGCGGTCTCCGGAGCGCTCCCGGGATCGATGCAGGCCAAGCTCAAGACTGGCGCGGTCTACACCGGCAGCTTCACGACCCACACTCACGGCGGATCGATTAAGGGTTACGGCAACGCCACACCCCACGGCGCCGGCCGCTACCAAAGCTTCAGCGGCACATTCATCGTCATCGGCGGCACAGGCCGCTACGCCCACGTCAGCGGACACGCAGGACTCTACGGCGTATTCGACCGCCGTACCGACGCCGTGACCGTCCAGACAACGGGCAAGCTGTCGTATTGAGACAGCCAACGCCCGGTCGGCAAAGACGAACACGCCGAAACCTGATCCTCGCGGCATCTGCCTGCTGCGCCTGCGTGCCGGGCATCGCTCAAGCCTCACCCTCGGCAAAGCTTCACGTCTCGTTTGTTCCAAACAGGCTGGGCCAAAGCACAACGCTCGAGTTCAACGCTCAGATCATCGCATCCAGCGGTCGCGTGCCGTCGCCGCTGACCGAACTGGATGTGAGCTACCCTGGCAGCCTTGGCGTCGCGGTCGGCGAACTGGGCCTAGCAACCTGCACCAAGAAACGACTCGAAGCCCTCGGCGCCGAAGGCTGCCCCGCCGACTCGCGCATGGGCGAAGGCAGCGCAACCGCCGAGATCCCGATCGGACCAGAAATCGTTCGCGAGACCGCCAAAGTCGCGATTTTGCGCGCCCCCGAACAAGACGGCCACCTCGCTCTCCTCTTCTACGCAACTGGCGAAACCCCAGTCTTCGCGCAGATCCCATTTACCGGCCTGCTACTCCCATCGCCGCCGCCCTATGGCGCAAGCATCCATATCAACGTGCCGCTCGTACCCAGCCTGCCCGGTGGGCCTGATGTCTCGGTCATACACCTCCACGCAACACTCGGTCCGCTAGGCCTCACCTACTACGAACATACGCGCGGAAAACTGGTGAGCTACAAGCCACGAGGCATCCTTCTCCCGAAAAGATGCCCGCGAGGCGGCTTCCAGTTTGGTGCGACCTTCGCGTTTCTCGATGGGAGCAACACAACGTCCCACGCGAGCGTGCAATGCCCGTCGACACGCAAGTAACGGCGGTGATCCCCGCTCGGGCAAGGCGCCGATGATGATGCGTAGAAGCCTCGTCATCGTCGCTTGCTCGCGTTGGGCTGCATCTCTTGCCGGCGTGCCAGCGCAAGCCGCACCTATGAAGTGACGACCTGCAACAACGTCCCGGAGGCGGTCAACAACTCACGGACTTGGGGCACAACCGATGCCTCTCAACCCTCGGTTACCAAAGCCCGCGACTCTTCGATGGCTCGCCCACTCGACGGTGCCTCCGCGTCGGGTCTTGTTAGATCGACACGCACCTCACACTAAGAACATTCAAGCAGGTCGCTAAGCTTTTCTTGCTGCTGATTAAAGGACCCGTCCGCTATCTGCTTACACTGCGAATCGTCCAGGCCGGCCGTCAACAACGCCTCTTGATACACGATCCGGTCAGCGGCATTTCGTGCCTCGATCAATTCAAAGACCTCCGCAGTAAGCAGCGTTTCACCTGGCTTCGTCCGTATCGGGGCAGGGCCCTCCCCAGTCACATTTACCTTGACTCGCTCAAGTCTCACATTAAACAACCGACTAAGGCCATCCCAAGCATCGTTGCCTACCTCGAGGAACCCCACAAATCCCAACTCCGCGAGTCGTTCGCTTGCTGCCTTGGCGACAACACAAACATCCTCCCGCTTAATGAATCCCGACACTGGAATCCGCGGATCGCCCGGCACCAGCATCCGGCAAATCTGGTTATCCGTGACCGCAGCTAGATAAGGCTCTGACAAGAACTCACGGAGCGGTCGCATAGCATGCCGATCCGCACGATACGGGTTCCAACGCTCATATATATCAGGTATCCGCCAGTACAGGTACAAAGAAAGTAGTCGCGCCCTCGGCTCCCGCAAGATCGTAGCGACCGAAGACATGTCAGCAAACTCCGTCAAGGTGTCAAGCGAGAAATGGCCGCTAACGACCTTATACCCGGCGAGAGCTTTCACCTCGTCTCGCATACATACGATTTCAGCGCGTGTCTCAGGCCTCAAACAATCGAAGTTTGTAAACTCACAGAATACCGACTTGTCAAATCGCTGTGGTGCTAGTGAGCCGGGCAGCAAAGCCGCTTCAAGCGCCGTATGTATGCTTTCGCCTCCGCTCTTGGGGATATGCATGAAGCACCGCGGGCCCGAATGCTGCCTATCTTGACGCAGCGCAATGTCTTCACGGACACAGCTTAATCTCACGGCTCCGTCGGGTCTGTCAGTTTTTTTGGTCATGTGTGTGCTGGTCTAGTTTGTTGCGGTGAGTCTGTCGCCGTAGTGGATTGTTAGGGCGTTGAGTATTTGCTTCCAGTTGTGGATTCGTCCGGTCATGTTCTCGCGGTTCTGTCGGCGGGTGGTAGCGACGAGGTAGAGTACCTTCATCGCGGCTTGCTCGTTAGGGAAATGTCCGCGGTGGCGAACAGCCCGACGGAACCTCGCGTTCAGCGCGACTCGATGGCGTTTGTGGTGTAGACGATCTTTCGCAGCTCGACGGGGAACTCGAGGAACGGTACGAACTCTTGCCAGGCGTTCTCCCAGGATGCGATCATCGCAGGATAGAGGGCACGCCAGTTATCCGCGAACTCGTTGAAACTGGCTTCGGCGGCCTCGACGGTGGGAGCTGTGTAGATGTCGCGCATCTCGCCCGAGATCTTCGCCCAATACTTGCGAGAGGCGTATCTGAGACCGTTTCGCACCAAGTGCACGACACAAGTCTGCACCGTCGCCTCAGGCCATGTCACCCTGATCGCGTCAGGGAGCCCTTTCAGCCCGTCGCAGCAGACGATCAACGCATCGGCGAGACCGCGATTGCGAAGCTCGGTCAGCATGCTCATCCACTGCTTGGCGCCCTCCCCGCCGGATGGTCCGAGCCACAGGCCGAGGACGTCACGTTCACCCTCAAGGTTCACGCCGATCGCGACATAGACAGGCCTGTTAGCGACCTGGCTGCCCCTGACCTTCACCACGATCGCATCGATCAACAGAACCGGATAGACACGGTCCAACGGCCGGCTCTGCCATGCGACCATGTCCGGCAACACTTGGTCGGTGATCTTGGAGATCGTCTCCCGCGAGACTTCGGTGTCATAGATCTCAGCCAAATGAGCCTGGATCTCCCCAGTCGTCAACCCTTCGCATAGAGACTAAGCACGTTCGCGCCGAGTCCCTCCATGCGCCGCACATGCTTCGGCACCGTCACCGGCTCAAACGTGCCCTCCCGATCCCTTGGCACCCGCAACTCGACCGGCCCGACATCCGTCTTGACGGTCTTCGGATAACTCCCGTTGCGACTGTTCCCAGAACCCCGTCCAACGGACTCGTAAGGCTCATAGCCAAGATGCTCAGCCATCTCGACATCCAACCCAGCCTGCAACACCTCACGCACCATCGAGGTCAACAAACCGTCCTCCCCGGTCAACGCGACGCCCTCGCTGCGAGCGCGGTCGACGAGCTCCTGCGCCCACGCCCGCCTCGAATCAGCGCCGGCCAGCTCAGCCAGCAGCACCTCGCCCTCACCGCCATCAACAAACGGCCCACCAGTCGTAGTCGTTGCCTTGCTCATCAGCGCGATCCTCCTTCACGAAGCCCGCCCAACGCGGACCACCGATCACGCCAAATCATAATCCGCGTGTCGGGGGTTCGAGTCCCTCCTCCGGCATTGGGCGAATGTCCTGCAACTGAGCGGGTTCTGGCGTCTTGTGGGTGGCTGGTGATCACGGTCGGTGGCGTGGGTGCGAACAGAAGTGCGAACAGGCGCGATCTGCGATGTGCGGTTGCGTCGATGTCTTTGATGGTTGCCGTCGTCTTCTTTGCACGCTCTTGACATATGAGCTGCTCCGGGCAAGACTGTTTGCGAATGATCCACGAGCTTCGCGTGACTGATAAAGAAGGGATGCCCGTTAGCTTGGCGGCGGGCACGACGGTGGGCATCACCGTCCACGGATCAGAGAGCTACGAAGGCAGAGTTGTAAACAGCGATCAGGGTGGTGTGACCCACATCGATTTTGACGATGAGGTCTACGCAGCATATCGTGCCGAGCGCGACTCCAGCCGTCCGAGCGGAACATTCAGAAACCAAGAGTACACGGCAGCTGACGCAGGCAGCATCGCGAGTCTCGCGCGTCCCTGGCCGTCATTCTCCCCCTGCCGGTGTACCGTGTACGTATGCCGTCACCGTTCCCCAACGCGGGTGGGTCTGAAGCGGATGCAGCGGAGCGCTTCAGTCAGGAAGCCTCTGAAGTCGCCCCCGAATGGATGAGCAAGCATGCAGCGGTGATCGAGATCAAACACGGCACTGGGCACATGGTCTCCTTCGCTCGCGACTCAGAGGACGGCAAGGCCGTCTGGCGGGAATCGCAGGCGATGCGACCGTCGCATCCAAACAAGAACGCCCGCGCATGGACTCCTGAGGATCTTCTGGAGGCCCTGCGAGAGTCGTTGGGAGGCTGAAGGCTCAAGCTAGCGGAAACGGTCAAGGGACTCATAATCGGTTGGTCCCAGGTTCGAGTCCTGGCGGGCCATCGCATAATCCAGCTCAAACGAGCGGATTCTTGCGCTAGGGGAAACATCTACCTCGTCTCAAGCGGGCTTGGCGCCACCTTTGAGCCCACCCGATCCATCCGGGCGAATCTCGGAGTCAGCTATCGGCCCCCAGTTTCTTGCGCGATGGTCGGACCAGTCCTCTTCGCGGTAACGGACCTTTCGTCGTTCGGGGATGATCCGAACTAGCGAGATTTATGTAGGCATCCGCCGTAGCTCTAACTACTGTATGCGCGGTGTCAGAGGTTCGTGTACTGGTGCCGCCCGACGCAGGGACGAGTGCCTATTGGGGAGAGTGGATGATGCTGCGGGATCTACCTGACGGCATATTGGTACTCGATCTGACTGATCTGCAGTTCGCCGACCCCTTGTTTCTCGTTCGCATGCGTGGCTTCATCGACTGGCACTCTTCCATGGGACGGGAGGTCAGGATCCTGCGCCCGAAAGATCCGTCGCTTTGCGTCTATCTAGAACGGATGCACCTAGCTGCCGAGCTTCCACCTGGCTGTCATTGCGATCTCGCGATGATCGGACCGAACGATAAGAGCGAAGTGCTGATCCCCGTGAGGCGTCTTGGATCCCGCGATGCCGTAGAAGATCTCGAACGAGAGCTGAGCGATCTCTACCTAGCCCATTTCAAGGGCCCACTGGGGCGCCTGGCTGAGGCGTTTACGCGGACGGTTGGCGAGATCAGCGACAACGCTACGACCCACGGCCGCTCCAAAGAGGGTGTCTCCTACGTGGCGGCTCAGCGCTATAAGCGGGAGCTATGCGTTCTCGCTATCGGCGATATCGGTATCGGGATCCCCGAGCACATGCGACACGCCTACCCCCAACTTCAAGACGATGGCGAGGCTGTCCGCGAAGCTACAAAGGAGGGCGTAAGCGGCACAGGCGACGCTGATCGCGGCATCGGCTACCAGTATGTCATCGACGGGATGAAGGAGACGAAGGTGCCTCGCGGCGAGCTGCGCGTATGGTCCGGGCGCGGCAGATTTCGCGTCGAAACCCGCGGTGGCCTCCAAGAGCGCCGGCGAGCATGGACCGTCGGAGAGGCGACCGTCGGGACTTGGGTTAGGCTCGAACTCGTCGGGCAATGATCGACGAGCCTTCAGTTCTTCTTCCATTCAGCCGAAGATTGAGCTACCCTAAAAGCCCGCCAGTAGCCCGAGCAAGGAGGTCCGTCATGCAGTTTCGCTTGGCCGAGTATGGCCTCGTTTTCTCGACCCGCGACCGTGGATCGAGGATGCGCGCCGACCTGCTCGAGCACATCTCCGAGACATCAGCGGGAACGGTCACCATAGACTTCGCAGGAGTACTCAGCTCCTCGTATTCATTCATCGACGAGTTCATCGGCAAGCTGGTCGGGCTGACGGCGCCCGTCTCGCCCACAGTCGTCAACGCGACTCCCATGATCACGGAGACGATTGAAAAGAGTCTGCGGCGACGTGGCCTGGATCCGGATCGGGTCCTTGCAGCAGCACTCCAGTACGTATAGCTACGCTCCAAGCAGCGTCGTCCTCCTTTAATCGAGGCGATCCAGTTAGTTGACGCACGACTATTGGGCATCTGATCCCGAGGTCAGAGCAGACAGATCGCAGCGAGCCTCGGGGTGTCGCTTGTCGAACTGGCAGAGGCCGTGGACCGAGAGAGCTAGCGTCACCCGGCGGCGAATCGGTCTTCGATACGCTCGTCGGTGTGAATCAGGACGAAGCCGTGGGCCTACTCAATGAATGGGCGAAACAGCCGGGAGCAGACCCACACCTGCTCGCAGCGGCACGGGGCGAGTTGCTCGACATCCTCGACAGGCTCGTTTCGAACGACATGACGGCTCAGGCCGTGGGGTCTGCGGACGGCATCGAAGCGCCAAGCCTCATGCTGGTGGGCACCACCGGCATCCTCGACGTCTCGGTCGCTGGTCCTCCCGATGAGCCAGTGATCGAGGTCGAGCTATTGCACGTCAAGCTACCGCCGATCGGGGTCACTCTTACTGACAAGCTAGAGGCGTCCGAGGCTGGAGCAGGGAGGCGCAGAGAGTGGACCTGGGTGTTCGACTTCGAGGGTCGGCCCCCAGTAACGGTCACGCACTTTGGCGCAGCGGATGCACATGGGCAGCAAGACCGGCTGGCGTTCGCGTTGAAGATCGCATACTTCGCTGGCTGGCCGTTGCCAACAACAACCAGCAACCCGTAGGCGGCTTCAGAGCGGCTGTCGAGCCGTCACAAGCGACCCGACTGCGACCGTGGTGGGCCACGCCATCAGTGTGCGTCTACGGCTGCGAGTCACCTGTCACGGAAATCGACGCAGCCGCTTGACGAAAGTGTGACCGCCCGATAGACTGAGTGGTGAAACTCAACTTTACCGGAGGTGATGCACCGCCCCCGGAGCGACCCAGTGACTCTTTATTACGGGGACTCGCTCCGGGGGAACTTCTTTTTGTGTATCAACAATACTACAAGATATCATACTATCGATTGATCGCAAGGTCATTACTTCGATATCGAAGAACTTCCTTTAAAGCAAGTCTATCCGGGGCTAATCTAGTTTTCTTCGTAACCCAAAGGCGAACCAGTTGGCTTGAGAACTTCTCTCGATTGTTGCTTTGTAACGCACTTTGAAGCAGCTTCTTTCTTTTGGGGATATTCAGGTTTCCGGCGCAGTAGCGCTGTTTTCCTTCCAAGCAACTACATTGCATGCAAAGGAAGCTAGGTACACGGTATTACTCGGCAGAAACCTGTGACGTTCAGCGTCCTCGTCCCACATCTCGGTCGGGTCCGCCGCGTGGTGACGTTCTGACGAGCGACGCCGCTAGGTGCGGCACTAGCCTGCTGAGGTGCAGCGGATCACGCGAAGGGTCCCACGCTCGATCGGTGATCTCCGCGTGGACCGTGGATGGCGGGTGTATACGGCTTCGGTTCATCCGTCGCGAAAGCCGTGTGATTCGATCCGGGTCTTGTCCTTCTTCGCCGAGTTGATCACGGGCGAGATACCAGTCAGTGCCTTTGCGGGCGCGGGTGGCTTGTACGTAGGCGTTCTCCTTGCTTGTTTGCCAGCCGCCCGTGAGCACCACGGCACGATCGACGGTCGCGCCCTGTTGGCGGTAGACGTGCTGGGCGTAGGCGAGCCGCAATGACTCGGCGTCTTGGCTTGTGAGCTGCAGCCGGCGGTCTGATCCGTCGAGCGTGAGCGTCAGTGTTCCGTCCTGGTCGATGTTCGTGACTTGGCCGCGCGTACCGTTCTCGACGCGAGGTTGCCCGTGTGGGCGGTGTTGGGCGATGAACGCGACCCGGTCGCCTTCCCGTAGCCCGTAATGGACGCTTGAGAGCGGGAGTTCGTCGGGGCCGAGTTCGCCGCGTTGGGCGCGCAGGTGTTGTGCGCGGGCGTTGAGCCTGTCTATCTCCTTATTCGAGGAGTCCGCGATCAGCGCGACTTTGTCGATCCCGACTTCCCTGGTGAGTTGTGCCCAGGCTTGAACGGCGCTCTCGGCTGCCTGGTCGCGGGTGTCCGCAAGATGGAGTCGTCCCCGAGCCTTGTAATGGGCCATCGCACGCTCGGGTTCGCCAGCGCGTAGTGCTTGCCACGCCCGCTGTTCCTGCGGGTCGGTTGTGCGGTGGATCGTCTCAAGTTCCACGGTTGGGGCGTGGCCGGTGAGCCGGTCGAACATGCCACCGGGACCTATCGACGGGAGTTGCTTGCCATCGCCGACCGCGATCAGCTTCGCGCCTGAGTGCTCGATCAGCTCGGTGAGGGCGTCGAGGCGCTTGTGATCGACCATTCCCGCCTCGTCGAGGATGATCGTCGTGTCGGGACCAACGTGGACGGTCCCGGTGTTTGCCCGGGCGGTGAGCGCGTCGAGCATGAGCGTGTTTCCTTGAAGCGCCGGGCTGTCGGTTCCGAGCCGCTCGGCTGTGGAGCCCGAGACGGCGATTCCGATTGTTTCGCGGCCTGCCAGTTGCTCTGCTCGTGCTGTGGCGTCGATCACGACGCCCTTCCCTGTTCCCGCCGGGCCGACGAGCACGCTTGCACGCTCGGGACCAGTCAGGACGAGCAACGCCATGTCTTGCTCATCGGTGAGCGGAGCTCCGATGCGCTCGGCGACCTCGCGCGCCGCGTTCATCCGCGCGATATGCCCGACATCGCGTCCCGCGGGTCGGGCGAGTACGGCTGCTCGCCGTTCGATTGCTTGCTCTTGGGCGCGGACAGCGAGCGTTGTCATCCGGCCGCCCTCAAGCGTCAACACGCGCCGATCCTGGATCATCTGCCGCGCTACGCGGAGCGCTTCGTTTGGCGACAGCTCTCCGGCGGTCTGCTCCAGCGCGACGGTGTGCAGGTCGCGCATCTCGAAAACGGCGTGACGCTCGGTGAGACGTTCCTCGATCCGATCCTCGACTGGCCGGACGACGGCTGGCCGGGTGCGCTCGCCAGCGAGTAGCCGCAACGCCTCATCGGGACCGAACCCATAGCGGCTCGCGGTGTCCCTCCATACGTTCTCAAGGTCGGCGCGGTTAGTCAGCTTCTTTGCGCGGCGATTCTCGAGTGCGAGGTCGCGCAGCTCTCCACGCTCAGGTGCACGACCGCAGCGAGCACGGAAGCCGTCGGCTGCTCTCGCGACATCCCTGGAGCGTCCCGAGAACGCGTCGCGCAGCTCCTCGGGGACACCGGCGATCTCGAAATACTTGCCGTTTTTCCCCGTCGCCTGTTCGATCGGATACCCCTGGTTGGCGAGTTCTTGAGCGAGCGCGGAACGGTAGAACGCGCCGACCTCTCCCGCCGCACGGAACACAGGACGGGAGCCCACGGCGACGATCCGGTCATCCTCGCGCACCGCACTCGTAATGACTACATGACTGTGGAGTTGCGGATCGGGCGCATCGGCACCTGAGACACCGCGAGCGGTGGCGTGCCGATACTCGACCGCGATCAGATCCTTCGCAGGCTCCTCTACGACCTCACCGCCATAGCGGCGACGGACGACACCGACGTTCTCTCGCATATAGGCGACGGTCTGCTCGACAGCGTTCGTGTGGGCTTGCTCGATCTGCTCCCGTTGCCACGGATCGGCTAGCGCCCAAGTAGTCGATACGGACTTCGGGGCGCTGAACACGCCGTCGATCCCACCGCCACGACTACCGTCCGCACCGGCACGCCGCAACCAGCGCCCCGTCTGCGGATGGCGACCTTCCATGAGTGCAACGAAGTCCTCACCGCTCATCGGCGCGTCAGCTTGGATACCGAGTTGTTCGAGCGTTTGTGGGTCCGCCAACCACCTCCCGGGAGCCTGGGTCAGCTCGCCGTCGGGGGTCAGATAGTAGTCGCCGCGCTCCGGCGCAATGGTCTTTCCCTCCAAATATCTGGCGTAGTCGCCACCACGCACCGCCGGGATGCTCGCTGCACTCATCACATAGCTATTGACCGTGAGCACCGCAAAGCGGCCACCCACTTCGTCACACAGCCGTCACAAGTTGGCGCCCGCGCGGGTAGGACCGCCGGGCGCCGCGGCACCGAGAGCGATAACTCCCGGCGCGCAAGCCAAGCTACCAGCACGCGGGCTGGCTTCCTCGTCAGAGAACACTCCCGGGGCCTCCATCCCAAGGAGGAACCGAAGATGGCCAAGACCACCATCCCCGCCGAGATCGTGCGCGTCGTGCGCTCAGCGATCATCACAGAGCTGGGCGGCGCCGCCGCTGAGATCGAACAGGCGAGCCTCGGCTACGAGAAGGAGGAACACCCAGAGACCTTCACCGAGCCATTCGCCAAGTTCGACGCGCTACGTAGCCTCTTGGACGCGGTCGGCTGGAGCAATGCCAGCCCCCGACTGATCGACGTTGAACAGCACCGCGAGCCGCTTGCCATCGCGTTGACGGAGCGACTTGCAACCGACCGCCCGTACGTTGCGGACCGATCAATCGAACCCACCACGCGCGAGGCCGTTGAACGCGATATCCGTGGGATTGAAGCCTTCCTTGCCGCAACTGGATTGGCGGAGGACTGAGCGACGATGGCCGCGAAGCTCGAAAAGACGCGGACGCCCGGTATCTACCGGCGCGGCGGGCGCTACGTGTTCAGCTACCGCGTTGACGGCAAGCAGCGGTGGGAGTCCTGCCGGACGATCGACGAGGCCCGACGCTTGAAGGCCGCACGCGCGACGGACATCGAGCGCGGGGAGTTCGAGCCACGCTCGCGGGCCACCCTGCACGAGTACGACTTGGAGTGGGTGGAGCGCTATCAGGGACGTGTAAGGCGCGGGTTTCGTGAGGGAACCCGCGCCGACTATCGGCGGCAGATCGAGCAATACATCTGTCGGTATTTCCCTGCTCGATTGCGTCTCACGGAGATCACGCCGTCGAAGATCGCTGGGTTCGTCGCTTGGCTCTGCGACGAGCAGGCACAGAAGCGAATGCTCTCGGATGCGACCGTGCGCAACATCATGGCGCCGCTTCGAGCCTGTCTGACGACTGCCGTCAGGGAGGGCTTGATTCGCTCCAACCCTGCGCGAGATGTAGACCTGCCGCATCGGCCGACCATCGAGGATATGGAAGATGACGAGGCGAAGGCGATGAGCCGCGACGAGCTGGCGGAGATGCTTGCCTTGGTCCCTGAGCAATGGCACCTGTTCTTCTGGTTCCTGGCTGCCACGGGCGTTCGCATCAGCGAGGCCATAGCGCTCCAATGGCGGCATCTTGAAATCGACGCGCCTGTTCCCCGCATCAAGGTTCGCCGAGCGCTCGTGAAGGGCCGCATGGGACCGCCCAAGAGCCGCTACGGCCGTCGCGAGATCCCACTCGATCCGCTACTCGTCACGGCGCTTCACGACCACCACGCGGCCACGGATTGGCCAGGTGACGAGGACCCCGTATTCCCAGCGTCCAACGGATCGCCGCTCATGCCCAATAACGTCTTCCGCCGAGTGCTCCAACCGGCTCGGGAGGCTGCGGACCTTCCGTGGGTCGGCTTCCACGCTTTCCGCCACACCTGCGCGTCCATCCTGTTCGCGGAAGGGCGCAACGCCGTTCAGGTCCAGCGCTGGCTCGGCCATCACTCGGCCGCGTTCACGCTCGCGACCTATGTCCACCTGCTCGACGGTAACCTCGGCGAGCCGCTTGCGCTCATGCCTGTGGACCTTTCCGCCAGACTGGACCCGAACTCGCACGATCGTCGTTCGGCGTGTCGTGCCACAACGACTTAGCCCCGGCGACATGACCGAAGTCAGCGGTCCACCGGGGCTTTCCGACACGAAGTATAACTCAGGCGCTGATGGAGAACAATGATCGTTGAAGGCAGCTCGACGCCACGTCCCGACGATGGACCGTGGCTTGAGCGCTGGCTGAGCGTCCCGCGCCTTGGGCGCTACCTGGCCACCGCTGGCAACGACCGCGACCGCGCGCTCAGCCTCTACGACTGGAATGCTCGCATCAGTGCAGCCACGCTTCGGGACCTGGCCCACCTGGAGGTGGCGATTCGCAACGCCTACGACAGCGCTCTCAGGGCCAACATACCCGCTGGGCAGATCGATTGGACCTCAGCAGCGATGACTGCCTTTCCGCCTGTCTACCGCACGAAGCGGGCGGCAGGCGGCCGTACCCGCCAAGTGGACATCAACCGCAAGGCGCGCGAGATCCTCAATGCGTCCATACAGTCTGCGGGAGGTTCGAGTGCGCCTCCGGGCAAGGTGGTTGCGAACCTGACATTCGGTTTCTGGAGATATCTCTCCTCGAAGGCCCACGAGAAGAACCTTTGGGTGCCCTACCTTCACAACGCCTTTCCGCCGAAGACCAGCCGCAGCGACGTGGACGCACGCATCGGCCGCCTGCACGACCTCCGCAACCGCGCAGCTCACCACGAGCCGCTCCTGGACACCGATCTCGTCGCCAGACTCGACGATTTGCTCTGGATAGCCGAGCGGCTTGACTCATCCCTCGCCGACTTCATCCGGTCCAGCACAGACATACCCGCGCTCATCGCTTCGCGTCCCTGAAAGGGACCTTGCCGCTCCGGCGATCGAGCGCCGGGGGCGCAAGCCGATCCCACAGCTCGAATAGCCGGATCGTTAGCGCCGACGGTCAAGTAGGATCTCGTACGGTTGACCGGGTACTTTCAGATTTCGGCCATTCGCTTCCGCGGAGGACGCTCACCAGGCGCGCCGCCATCCGAGCTTGAGCCTGGTCATGTAACCGTCGTCGTGGGTCCCAACAACAGCGGTAAGAGCCTGTTGCTCAGGGAGCTGGAGGCTTGGGCCTCGCCCCAGGAGCCACCGAACATCACTCCGTGGCAGCCAGCCTTGGTAGTTGACAACGTTGACGCGATATGGCCTCCAGACGAAGCTGCTCTGCGGGCCGCCTTCGCCGACCGTCTGGTCCCCGACGTGCCGCAACGAGAGAACGCCGTGACCATCTACAACTTCGAGCCGGCCGCCGGCCAAGGACAAGGGCAGGCGCAGCTCTACGTGAAGAACGAATGGGGTCACGACTTCGGCGAGTTCTGTCGCGCGGCGGCTATGAGGTATCTGCGAATGCGTCTAGATGGACGTCAGCGCTTCGCACTCGCCGACCCGCGACAAATCACGCCGCCCGACCAGGGCCCGTCCAGCGCGATCATGGCGATCTGGCGGGACCGCGACAAGTACCGGGCGATGCAAAAGACCATTCACGAGTCCCTCGACAAGCACTTCGTTGTGAACCTGGCGGACCTGCCCCAGATCACAATGTCGCTCTCGGATGAAGCCCCGCCGCCTCACGTTGAGGACAGTCTGGCCAATACCGTACTCGCCTATCAGCGCCGAGCCGCACCGCTCAGCACATTCAGCGACGGGATCCAAGTCTACACGGGCCTCATTGCAGCAGTGATCAGTCTTCCTCATTCACTCCTGCTGGTAGACGAGCCAGAGGCGTATCTACATCCGACCCTAGCCCGCCGACTAGGGAGCAATCTCGCGCGGATCGCCCGTGAGCGAGAGGGCAACCTGATCGCCGCAACACACAGCGCTGACTTTCTCATCGGGTGCGTCTCCGAGGTGCCGAACACCTCGATCGTGAGACTGACGTACCAGCGGGGGATCTCGACGGTTCGGGTGTTGAGCGGCGCTGAAGTCACCGACCTTACAAGAGACCCATTGCTCCGGTCAGCGAACGCACTGCGGGCACTGTTCGCGCAAGCCTGCGTGGTATGCGAGGCCGACTCCGACCGGGCTTTTTATGAGGAGATCAATCGAAGATTGCTCGACGAGCCGGGCCGTCAGGGGGCGGACGACACGATCTTCCTGAATGCCCAGAACTGGCAGACGATCCCCACCATCGCGGCACCCCTCAGAAGGCTCGGCATCCCTGCGGTCATGATCGTGGATCTCGACACGTTGGCCGTCGGCTCCGGATGGACGTCGATCATCAAGGCATTCGGCGTCGATGACGAGATGTCGGGGCGGCTCACGCATGAACGCGGGGTCTGTGGGCAACTCATCCTCGACGCAGGAAAGGTCGGCGACGGCGATTCCCCGCTGAAGGTAAAGAAGGAAGGCCTCGGAGCTCTCGACGAGGGTGGAAGGGAGGTCGTCGAAGCCTTTATCAACGAGCTTGCGGAGTACGGCGTGTTTGTGGTGGAAGTCGGCGAGCTCGAGAACTGGCTCAAGACCCTCGGCAACTACTCCAAGCAGGTGTGGGTGACGGAGATGCTCAAGCGTCTCGGAGCAAAGGGTTCTGCCGCGTATGTTCCGCCCGGCGTGGGTGACGTTTGGGCCTTTTTGGAACGTGTCGCAGGGTGGACGAGCAACCCACAGCGGCTAGGCGTTCCAGCGTAGATACACCCACCGAGCGCGCCGCCCGACACGCTCGTGTTGCCTCAGCTAGCGACTGGTCTTGGGCGGCTTCCAGCG
>Ga0210385_10000541_pt1 | contig 26276 bp, 21 predicted proteins | sample IncBWH26OmetaG_FD_160107 | JGI IMG/M metagenome (GOLD analysis project Ga0210385, IMG submission 160107) | Forest soil microbial communities from Barre Woods Harvard Forest LTER site, Petersham, Massachusetts, United States - Inc-BW-H-26-O ...
GCACTGCGTTCACGGGCGGAGCGCGGTGCTCGGCGGGCGAGCCTGTGGAAGTGTCAGCCGGACGCACGAATACAGACAATGAGCGGAGGCGGTGCGCAAGAGATTACCGACCATGCGCGCTTTAAAGTCATTGCGACGGCCGGCGACACGAGTCAAGGGGTGCGGTGCGTCGCACGACCCAGGAACTGAGCAAGCCGACACCAGGAAGCAGCTGTAAGTGATACGCGATTGCCCTCGCTGCAATCGCGGATCATGAGCGTCCTGCGGCACCGTCCGTGGCGCCGAACCTTCTGCTACCCGGCTGTCAGCCGTGCGCATCCCTCAACGGCAGTGAGCCTCTCCAGGGCCGCACTCTACCCAGGCATGCTCATGCCACCAGCGATGATGATCGCGGTCCCAGTAGCCCTCGCGCGGCTCGACCACGCCGACGCAACCAGAGGCGAACAGCATGATGCCCATCAATAAGAATGACGCTTTTGCAATGGGTTTAAAGACCGTCATGGTTAGCTCCTGAGCGCAAAGATGGCCCGCAGGCTAACCGTTAAGACTGTGCTGCGACCATCCGCCGAACGCGTAAGCTCGTGTGAGCCGACGCTGACAGCCGAGGCCGGCCGGCTTAGAAAACGAGCTTCTTGCGGGGCGTGCAGTCAAAGATGAGGCTGCTGCTGTGCTCGCCCTTACGGCCGAGCTCTGACTTGTCGTAGAAGCCATCCAGCACGGCTTCCTGACCGGTCTTCTCGCAGTACTCATTCGCAAGCTCGATGGCGGCCTCGCGGCTGCCCGAGTAGCCACCAGAAGGGGCCACCGCGGTCACCGAGTGCTGACCGTTCTGCATGTTCTGCACTTTGACGTGGGTACAACCGGCGGCCCACGCCGACATGAGCAAAAGCGGAAGTTGCCTGCGCATCCTCCGCGAAGTGTCGCATACGAGCGCGGCGCGCAGACTCGTGCTGCCGCAGCGACGGCACGCGCAGTCGCAGCCGCCAAGGCACTGCGGTTCTAGGTAGCCGCTACGCGCGCAGAAGCACTGCTCCTCAATCGTTGCAGGTAAAAAGCAGTCGGCTGCTGTGCGGCGCGTCTAATCCGGCGGCCGGCAAGTCATCAAAGCTCTGCACGGTGGCGTGCTGGCGCGAGCGCTCACAGTAGTCGTTGGCATCCTCCACCGCTTGCTGGCGGCTGACTGCGTAGCCACCCGACTTGGCCTTGCTGGTGAGCACATGCTGGCCGTTGGGGAGATCCTGAATCGCGACATAGGCGCAGCTCGCTAGCAATAGGCCCAGGACCGCCGCCCCGCGCCAACACACACCGCTGTCTGTGGTTGCCATGCGCGTGAAAACTACCTGAAAGACCGTCGTCCGCCTATCTGCCGCGGCAGCGGCGTGGCGCGCATGGCGGTCGCAGCGGAAGCATGGCATTGTCTCCCGCTGCCCGCTCTTCCCATCAAAGAATGCATCTGGAAGTCACTGCCGGTTGGGATAACTTTCTCGTCGCCGAGGTCGGCGCCTCGGCCGCACTGCTCGGTCTGCTGTTCGTGGCCGTCTCGATCAATCTCACTCAGATCCTCAAGTACTCCCACCTGCCGGCGCGCGCGCTCGAAGCGCTGGGCGCACTTCTGTGCGTGCTCGTGGTCGCCACCTTGCTACTGGTGCCCGGTCAGAGCACGTTTGCCTATGGAGTTGAGATGGCCGCCACCGGTTTTCTTACCTGGGCTGGTCAGACCCGCGCGCTGTTCGCGAGCGGCAAGTCCGTCCATGCGCTGCCGCTGCGCATTCTCCTCAATCAACTCCCCGCCCTCAGCTTCCTGATCGGCGGCATTCAGATGGCAGCAGGCTCGCCCAGCGGGATTTACTGGATCGTTCCGGGCACGCTGCTGTCGCTGCTTGCAAGCGTCTCCGCTGCCTGGGTACTACTGGTCGAAATTCAGCGCTGAAGTCAGATCGGCGGCGGCAGCTCGTCCCCATGGTCAAGTCCGCGTTGGCGCTTCTGCTCGCGCGACCTTCTGGCTTGGGCCGCCCGGTTTGCCGGACTCCAGCGCCTGTGGTACGAGAGCGTGGCTGTACCGTCGCCGGCGCCTGCATCCGGGCTGCGGACGCATTTATTAAAGAGCGCCTGTGCCAGGTGCCCCGAGGGTTTCATGAGCAAGTTTCTCGACTGGCTGCTGCCGTCGAATTTCATACCGCACGGCCACTGTTATCTCTGGCGTGCGGATGTGCTGTGGCTGCACGTCGGCGCTGACGCCCTGATCGCGGCGTCCTACTACGCCATACCGCTTGCGATCGTGTACTTCGTACGGCGCCGGCGCGCGGTCCTGCCGTACTGGTGGGTAGCCGCGCTCTTTGCGACCTTCATCTTCCTGTGCGGTACGACGCACCTGATGAATATCTGGACGGTCTGGCACCCGGACTATGTGGTCGACGGCCTGATCAAGCTCGCCACCGGACTGGTCTCAGCCACGACCGCAGTGCTGATATTCGCAGCACTCCCTCGGGTACTGGCGTTGCGCACACCGATCGAGCTGCAGGACGTGGTCGGGGCGCGGACCGCGGAGTTGCAGGCGGCCAACCTGCGCCTGCGCGACGAGATCGCCGCGCGCGAGCGCACCGAGGCCGCACTGCGCGCGAGCGAGATACGCTTCCGCGCCACCTTTGAGAACGCCGCGGTCGGTATTGCCCACGTGGCACCCGATGGCCGCTGGCTCAAAGTCAACGCGGTGCTGTGCCGGATCACCGGTTATGCCCATGCAGAGCTGCTGCAGCGCACCTTCGCCGATATCACCTATCCGAGCGATGTGGAGAGCGACTGGCAGCAGGCGCGTCTGCTGCTGGCCGGGCAGATCGACGCCTACTCCATGGAGAAGCGCTACGTGCGCAAGGACGGCAGCATCGTCTGGGTGATGCTGACTGTCTCGTTGGTGCGGGACCGCGCCGGCACTCCGGAGTATTTCATTTCCATCGTCGATGAGATCACCCAGCGCAAACGCATCGAGGCGGAGCTGCAGGAACGGCAGTACCACACGCAGCTGGCGTTCGAGGCTTCCCGCGCTGCCACCTGGGTCATCGATTTCACCCGCGGATCGAGCGAGCAGTTCGACGCACGCGCCTGCGAGCTCGCCGGGCTCGACGCCACCCGGCGCGAATGGCCCGCGGGCACCTTCTGTACGCTGCTGAGCGCGGCGGATCGGGAGCGCATGCTGGCCGCGCAGGCGGCGACGCGCGCGGCCGCCGGCCCCGGGCCGACGGTGGAGTACCGCATCGTGCGCAGCGACGGCGAGGCACGCTGGCTGCAGGGCACCGGCATCGTCGAACGCGACAGCGAGGGCCACCCACGCCGCTTCATCGGTGTCTCGATCGACATCACCGAGCGCAAACAGCTGGAGACGCAGTTGCGCCTGAGTGTCACGCAGCTGGCGGAGGCCAACAGCCGCAAGGACCACTTCCTGGCGACCCTCGCGCACGAGTTACGCAATCCGCTGGCGCCGATCGCCAATGGCGTACAGCTCATGAAGCACTCGCCCTCGCCGACGGCACTCATCAGCACCATCGAGATGATGGAGCGCCAGATCGCGCATGTGGTACGTCTGGTGGATGATCTGATCGATGTGAGTCGCGTGACCCACGGCAAGGCACGCCTGCGGCGCGAACCGCTGGCAATTGCACCGCTCTTAAGCGGCGCGCTCGAAGCCAGCTGGATGGCCGCGGACAGCGCGCGCCTGCAGTTTCTCGTGGACGCGCCGGAGGTCCCGGTGGTGGTGGAAGGCGACCGTGACCGGCTGACGCAGGTGTTCTCCAACATCCTCGCCAACGCCGCCAAATACACCCGCGGTGAGGGCAAGGTGTGGGTGAGCGTGACGCGTGAGGCGAACGAGGCGGTGGTGCGCATCCGCGATACCGGCATCGGCATCCCGCCGGAGGCGCTCAACAGCATCTTCGAGATGTTCTCGCAGTTGCGTGAGCCGGGTTATGGCGAGAGTGGCCTCGGCATCGGGCTCGCCCTCGTGCAACAGCTGGTCGAGCTTCATGGCGGCAGTGTCACAGCGCGCTCCGAAGGAGTGGGCCGTGGCAGCGAGTTCATCGTGCGACTGCCGCTTTTGGCGGCAGCCGCGCCAGCAGCCGAACCCGCGCGGCTCGCCCCGGACACGGCGAGCGAACAGGTCTACCGCATTCTGGTGGTCGATGACAACGCCGACTGTGCGCAGTCACTCGGCGCGCTGCTGCGCCTGCTGGGACACGAGGTGCGCGAGGCGGCCGACGGAGTGGAAGCCATCGATGCCGCGCAGGCGTTCGAGCCGGACATCATCTTCATGGATATCGGCCTGCCACGCATGAGCGGACTCGAGGCGACCCAGCGCATCCATGCGCTGCGGCTGCGCGTGCGCCCGCTGGTGGTGGCGCTTACCGGCTGGGGACAGGAGATCGATCGCGAGCGTTCGCGCCGCGCCGGCTTTGCCTACCATCTCACCAAGCCGATCGATCATGCGACGCTGCAGAGTGTACTGCAGTTCGCCGCGCAGGCCGCTGCGGGCGAGGAGCCCGTGGCCGCAGTCCCGCTACCCTGAAGTGCGCTTCAGCGCAGCGCCAGCGTGTCGCGTCGCCAGGCGATGTCCTGCCAGCGGCCGAAATCCGCCAGCAACTCCGGCGTGCTGGCCTGCTTGACGAGCGCCAAGTCACTCAGCCGGAGCTCCTCGAAGCGGCGGCTGAAGCGCCCGTGCTCCTGCACTTCGCGGGCCACCAGCAGACGCCCGGTCGCCGGCGCGAAGCCTGCGAACTCGACGTAGCCCTCTTCCGGCTCATCGCTGCCTGGCGACAGCACATCAATCGTCCAGCCGTCGGCGCCGGGATGGAAGACCCACAGCTCACGCCAGCTCTCGAGCGGCTGCACCGCCAGCACCAGTGCGCGCCCCTGCGCCGTGACCTGTGCCGAGGCCAGCCACACGATACCGTAGGTACAGCGGCGCACGAGCACCGCGCCAGGCGCCGTGCGCGCCGCAAGCATGATGCAGGTCTGTCCGGGCGCGCCGCGAGCAGTTGTCAGGGTGAAACCGCCGGCGAGCGGTGCCGGATCGAGCGCCGCAAAACGGATGACACCGACGCGCACGCCGGCATCGATGTATTCGGCGCGGCGGTCCTCGCCGAGCTCGTCCGCGCGCACGGCCAGCAGTTCATCCAGCGCGCGCCGTGCGGAGGCCGTGGCGGACTGCCCGACGCGCGCCTCTTCATAGGCGACGGTGGCCCACACCGCAGCCCGCCGCGCATGCACCCGGCTGCGGGTCTGCGCGCTCACATCGCGCAGGTCAACGGACTCGAGCAGTTCGCGGCGGACATCATCCAGCGCCCTGCGGGCGAGCGGCCCGAGAGCGGGGTCGATACAGTCCGGCCGCGTCAGGCCCAGCGCGGCGCTCGCCCGCGCTTCGGCGGGCGCGCCGCGCAGCCTCAGCAGTTGGCGGTACAGCTCACCGTCGTAACACACTTGGATGCGGCCGTTGCGCTCGAAGCTGTGCATGTGCACGCCGAACTGCTCGACCACCTCCAAGTGTGCGGCAACCGCAGCGCGTGCGCTGCCTCCGGAGGCCTGGTCTGCCAGTCGTTCGGCCATGCGGCCGATCGCCTCGAACGGCTCGGCGCTCAGCTGTTGCGCAGGCACCGCTTTCAGATAGGCCGCGCCATAGCTGATGCCGAGCGCCTCCGCTCCCGGCGTGTCGCGCAGGAACCTCAGCACAGCGAGCAGTTCCGGGGCCTCTGCCGCGGTGAATCCGACCGACCGTACACTCTCGCGCCGCAGATATCCGCCGCGCTCGCGCCGGTAGTTATAGACCTTGAGGTAGCCAGCTCGCTCACCGCGCAGCTCGACCAGATCACCCTGCCACAGGGTCGACAGTTCGGTGGCGTTCGCGCGCGGCGCGCTGCGCAGTGCCGCGTGGTCCTGCACGACGATGGCAAGCGCCGCAGTGAGAACGAGCAGCATCAGGGAGTGCCCGCGGCGCGCGCGTCGACCGCGAGCGCAGCGGCGGCCACCGGCGTCGTGCTCGCGCGCGCTGCGCCGAGCAGATTGCTGCCGATGAACTGACCGGCCTCCGGCGTCGGCGCAATAATCACCTGCACCTTGTCGGACAGCTTGTCGGCGAGCGTTTTCTCGATCAGCAGCGGATAGCGCGCCAGTAGCACGCCTTCGCGCTCCATCTGCCCGGCATTGGCCTTCCCCACAAGGTCCAGCCGGTAAGCCTCGGCATCGGCCAGTTTCTGCCGTGAGTCGGCCTCAGCGCGCGCCTCGATGCGGTGAGCCTCCGCAGCACCCTCGGCGGTGCGGATCCGCGCCACCTTTTCCGCTTCGGCCTCGAGCCGGCGCTGCTCGATCTGCTTCTGCTTGAACGGCAGGATATGCTTCATGGTCTCCTCCTGCGCCCGGGCGGCGATCACCTGTTCCTGGCCGGCGGCCTCGGCAGCCTTCTCCCGCCGCACTTTGTCGGCTTCCCCTTCCAGCTGTGACTGTTTGACCTGAGCTTCCTTCAGCTGCAGCGTGTAGCGCACTTTCTCGGTCTCGAGCTCCTGCGCGAGCAGCTTCTCCATGCCGGCGCGGTAGTCGGGCGGCAGGTCGACCTTTCCCATGTCGACGTCGCGCAGCGTGAGTCCGACAGAGGCGAGCTTCGGCGCCAGAGCCGCGGCGATCTCCTGGCTGATCTGCGCGCGCTGTGCGGAAAAGATCTCGCGCACCGAGTGACGCGCAAACAGCGGATAGACGACGCCCTCGACCGCCGGCTGCACCAGGTCGGCGTTCAGGTCGTCGGGAAACTCCCGCGCCTGCTGTGCAATTCGCGTGCGATCAATTGCCCAGCGCACCGTCAGGTCGACGCCGATCGAGAGACCCTCGTTGGACTGGAACGGCGCAGGACCGCTGGCGCTCGCGCTCTCGAGCGCGCGATACACCTGATCGCGCGTGGAAAACCGCCGCACCTGCTGCAGTCCGGGAAGCACCAGCACCGTGCCCGCCGTATAGGCGCTCGAGGCGTTGCTGAACACGTTGCTGCGCACCAGCAATTCACCGCGGTGCACGCTCGCGAAGGGCGGACAGCGATACAGGCCGTAGCCGAGTGCTGCGAGCAGCACGATCAGCGCGAGCCGCCGGCGCCGGCGCGCGGCCGCGCTTAGCAGAACGGGCGTGTGCGCACCGAGCCGCGCCGCGAACTTCTGCAGCGGGACGAACACCCATCTTCGCGCCAGTTCAAGGAGAGGCTGCAAGCGATCCGACATCGGCGATACTCCCCGCGGACTGCCAGTCCCGCGCTGTGGAGAAGTGTCGCCCGCAGTTGTGGCAAGGCAGTGGGGCAAAGGTGGCGCACGCTGGCGCTGCACTCCGGTCGCCCCCGCGGCACGGCTCCGCCCCAACCCTCAGTCGCTCGTGGTCGTCTGTCGATGACCGCTCGAGGCAGATCGACGGCAAGGCAGCGCAGCGGCGTGGCTGGCGCAGCGGTGCGTGCTTTTTCCGGCGACTGAAGAAACCGCGGCCTGCTGGCCACGACGCTGAGCGATTCTGGAAGCCGAAGCGCTCAATTGTGACTGTCATCACACTCGCTCCCATTGTGACGACGGCGTTCGAAGCGGCAGTCTTTCGTCTTTAAAGAGAACTCGCCCCTCATCTCCGAATCGTTATCGCCTTGAACGCAGTTTCAGAAATCACGACCGCGGCGGTCCCCTCCGGCCGACTCGGTTCGCTCATCGTCGGTGGCGGCCCTGCGGGCGTGGCACTGCTGGTGGCCGCTCAGCGCAGCGGCCGGTTGGCCGCGCTCATGGCTGGCGGACTCAGAGTCCTCGAGCGGGGCGCGAGGATCGGCTCCGGCCAGATCGGTCGCTATGCGATCCGCTCGGATAGTCTTGCCGACAGCTTCCTCAGGGCGCTCGACCTCGAAGAACCATCACTGTTTCGTTCGCTCATCGCACGCCCGCCCGGGCGCGATCTGTATGCACAGCGCGGCAGAGCCGTGCGACTGTCGCTGGTAGGGGAGTTTCTCGCCGAGATCGCCTTGACCCTGCGAGACACGTTGCGGGCGAGCGGCGAGGATCCGTTCTCGACGGGAGTCGCGGCGTTGCGCGCCGAATGTCAGCCCGACGGCTCCTGGATGACCTTCTGCCGGCGCGTGGATGGACGCGGCGCGATTTTTCACGCCGACACTCTGGTACTCGCGACCGGCGCTCACCAGCCGCTGCAGCGGCTGCAGACGCAACAGGTCGCTGGCGCGCCGCTGCTGCCGCATTTCGCACCGAAGTTACTCCAGTCCGCTGACTTCCTCAGCCATGACATGAGCCATCGGCTGAAGGAAATCACGCCGTGCCGGCCGCTGCGGCGCATCGCCATCGTGGGCGGTTCACACAGCGCGCTGGCGAGCGCACATCGCTGCCTGCACGACCTGCACCCGGAGTTCCGCGATTGCGAATCGGTCACCGTGCTGCACCGCAATCGCCTGCACCTGACCTACCCGTCGGTGGAGTCGGCTCTTCAGGACGGTTATGAGACGTTCAGTCCGGAGGATGTCTGCCGAAAGACCGGCCGCGTTTTCCCGCTCGCCGGCTTTCGCAGTGACGCGCGGGACCTGCTGCGGCGCCACTTGGAGCTGGGTCAGCTGAAACGGGATCCGCGTCTGCGGCTGCTCGAGCTCACAGAGCAGGCCGGCCATCACGAGGCGCAGCGCGTCTTAGAGAACGCCGATCTGATCGTGGCTGCGCTCGGCTATCAGCCGCGCGCGCTGCCATTGTTCGACTGCGAAAAACGGCCGGTGGCCTTGCTGTGCGAAACCGCTCGCCGTCCGCTCGTCGACCGGCAAAGTCGCGTGCTTGATGCCTCGGGGCGGCCGATTCCCAGGGTATTCGGCATCGGACTTGCCGCGGGCTATCCGCTCGGGGGTGTACACGGAGAGGCCAGTTTCACCGGCGAGGCGAACGGACTGGCATTGTGGCAAACCGACATTGGCAGTGACCTCATCGAGCGCCTGCTGACTCTGCGCCTGAAAAGCGTCGACTCGCACCCGTGTTAGCGACCCGCGCTCACCCCCTCGAGCCCGCATGGGAGCTGGACGCCACGCTGTCGCGGCTATGGTTCCGGCGCAGCTCAAACCGTCTGCGGGTATGCCCTAGCGAGGGCCTCGCCGAGGTCGTGGCCGACGAATTCGTGCGGCTACTGCGCTCCCTCTTGGCCCGCAAACCGCGTGCCGTCATCAGTGTCTCCGCCGGTCGCACTTTTCGCCCGGTATACGCGCTGTTGCGTGGGCCAGCTGGCGCGCAGGTCGAGTGGTCGCGTGTGAGCTGCATACAGATGGATGAGTACGCAGGACTCGGCTGCCAGGATCCGCGCAGTCTCGCGGCCGAACTGGAGAGAGAATTTGTCGCACCGAACGGCGTCGGCGAGTTTCTGCGCTTCTACGATCGCAGTGGACGCCTGCGGTATCCGCTCGAGAACGTGGAGCGCGGCATTCTGGCACTCGGCGGGATTGACGTGGCTCTGCACGGCGTTGGCCGCAACGGGCACGTTGGCTTCAACGAGCCCGGGAGTCTGCCCGGCTCGGCCACGCGGCTGGTGCGGCTCACGCAATCGACTCGGGCGGCAAATGGCGTGCAGTTCCGCACCGGCATCACTCTCGGGTTGCGGGTATTGCGCCGCGCCCGAGTCTCGATGATTGCGCTGCGCGGTATGGAGAAGCGCCGTTGCGCGGCAGCGTTGCTATTTGGATCTGCGAGCGCGGAGCAGCCAGTGACCTACCTGCGGGACGGGGCGATGGTTTCGGTATTCATGGATCACGAAGCCGCGCCCGCCCCGCTGGTATCGCGGCCACTGGCGTAGCGCCCGAGCGAGGCGCCACCGCGGCTTTTGGGGCCATAACCATCGCTTATGAGGCTATGACGCCTTGGCGCCTTACGCGTGCCCGCGCCATTTATGATCGCAGGCAGTACTTCGTCAGCATGCAGGGCATCTAGTGGCGGGATTGGCAACTCAGCGGGTTCTCGCGGTCCGGCACTGGACCGACACGCAATTCACTTTCACGACCACACGCGATGCCAGCTTCCGCTTTAGCAACGGTCAGTTCGTCATGGTGGGACTCAACCTGGCACAGCGGCCGCTGCTGCGCGCCTACAGCATCGCCAGCGCCAATCACGAAGAGCATCTGGAGTTCCTCAGCATCAAGGTGCCGGATGGCCCGCTGACCTCGCGACTGAGACACATCGAAGTTGGCGAAGAGGTACTCGTCAGCCGCAAGCCCACCGGGACTCTGCTGCTGGATGACCTGCGCCCCGGCAAGCGCCTTTACCTGCTGAGCACCGGTACCGGCGCTGCTCCCTTTCTGAGTCTCATCAAAGATCCGGAGATCTACGAGCGCTTCGAGGACGTGACGCTCGTCCACGGCGTCCGTTGGATTCGCGAATCGGCGGTCGTCTGTCACCACATCGAACGCCTTTACCAGCACGAACTCCTCGGCAGCGGAGTGCGCGAGCGGCTGAACTACTACCCGGCGGTGACCCGCGAACCTCATCGCAACCAGGGTCGCGTGACCTGCCTGATCAGATCCGGCCATCTGTTCGAGGATCTGCAATTGCCGCCACTGGATCCCGCACGCGACCGCGTGATGGTTTGCGGCAGTCCGGCGATGCTCACCGACACCTGCAGACTGCTCGATGCGCGCGGTTTCCAGATCTCGCCCAGGGTCGGCGAGCCTGGCGACTACGTGATCGAGCGGGCATTTGTCACCCACTAGCGCTGCGGGCGCATATCCTGCGCTGATCGCCATCCTGTAATGCGACATATCTTCTTCAAGAAGGTCCGGTAGCGGCAGGGCCCCGCTCTCTCGCCCAGGCAGTCGCCAGACCCGGGCGTGACCCCGTCTCACGAGCGCGCCTGCACATCCTTGTGGTCGCCCGTCATTCGGCGGGCTTACTATGCGGCCATGTCCGAAGAAGCTGTTCGATTTGCAGGCGGCGCATTAAGGCCCGGTATTGACCGGGGACCGCCTCCGAAAATATCAAGGTCCGTGCGTCCCGAACCGGCTGAGCTGCCGATCACGCCGGCGGCCCCGGGATCCGCAGCCACCAAAGAGTTGCGACCCTGGCCGGTCATCTGGATCGTCGGCGGCGCAGTCTGGCTGGTGGTCACGTGCCTCGTCGTGATCTGGCTGCGGCACTGGAGTGGCACGCGCGTCGAAGAGACCTACATGCTCAGTACGACCGGTCTGGCCGTCAAGCATGTCGCTGTCTTCCTCCTGGCCGTCGTCTGTTACCGCATCGTAATCGCCATGGGATGGCCAGACCCCTGGCCGGCGCGCCTGCGAGTGCTGCTCGTCAACGCACTACTGGTGCTCGGAATTCTGGTGTGGAGCGAGGTCGTGGACGACCTGGCGGCCGGATTCATCGACGGCCAAGTGGCAGAGATGAACAGCAATCTGCACATGATCTTTTATTTCCTCTGGGTGCCGCACTGGTTCATTTCACTGCTGCTGCATTTTTTCACCCCTTATGCACTGGGTTTGTGCGCGATACTCCTGACGCTGGTGATCAATCGCCGACACACCGAGGCCGTGCAGGCGGCCGAGCTTGCCAGCGCCTACGCGAACACGCGAATGGTGCTGCTGTCAGCGCAGTTACAGCCACATTTTCTATTCAATTCGCTCAACGCGCTGACGGAATTGATCGAGGAGAATCCGCGCAAGGCCTCGGCGATGGTCGTGCAGCTCGGAAACTTCCTGCGTCACGCGCTCGAAAGCGGCCAGGCGCCGTGGGTCACACTCGCGACTGAACTCGCCGGCCTGCAGACGTATCTGGATATCCAGAGAGTACGTTTCGGCGATGCCGTGCTCCTTTCCACCGAGGTGAGCCCAGAGGCTCTGGGCATCCAGGTGCCGTCGCTGGTTCTGCAACCGCTGGTGGAAAACGCAATTGAACACGGACGCCGGCAGCGCGGGCCGACTCTGGGTGTCAGCATCGTCATCGGCGTAAACGAGCAGCATCTGCTGATCCGGGTGGCTAACACGCGCCCGCGAATACCAGCAACGCTGCCCCCCCAGGCATACGGGCGCGGTCTCTCGAACGTCGCGCTGCGACTGCGGGTTGCTTATGGGGATGCCGCGCAGCTATCCCTCGATCCTGGTTCAAGCGGCGGCACGGTCGCAACGCTGCTGCTGCCCCTGCGGCGCGGCGCGGCCTTCCGGGAACTGCCTGCATGAGTGCGCCGATCGAGACGTTGATCGTCGATGATGAGCCACTCGCGCGCCAGCGGCTGCAACGCTTGATGCGCACGGATCCGGACATCCGTATCGTCGGATCCTTCGAGTCGGCCGCGGAGGCCGGGCAGCGGGCGCGCGAGTTAGCGCCTCAGCTGCTGCTGCTGGACATACGCATGCCCGAGCTCGATGGCTTTCAGCTGCTGGCGGGCCTCAACGCCCAGGGATGCAGCCCGCACGTGATATTCGTTACCGCTCACCCGGACCGCTCCATCGACGCATTCGGGGTGGGCGCGGTCGATTACCTGCTGAAGCCCTTTGACGAGGATCGCCTGGCAAGAGCACTGCGCCGCGCCAAGCAACTGATCGCGGCCAGCGAGCGCTCGACCGGTATTGCGCCGCCCTGCCTCGCAGAGGATCCCACGCGGCTGTTGTGGACCGATCGAGGCAAGATCGTGGTGCTGTCGTTGCGCAACATTGAATTCGTTCAGGCGGCCGCCCGGCACGTTCGAATCTACGCCGATGGGCGCTGTCACACCTGCAGCCAATCACTCGGCGAACTCGAACGTCGGCTGTGCGGCTCGAGCTTCGTACGCATCCACCGATCGACGATCATCAACGTCCAGTATCTCGCGGAGCTGCGTCCCTCGTTCCACGGCGACTACGAAGTCGTTCTCAAACGTGGTACGCGACTTACCCTGAGCCGAAGGTATCGCGACCGGTTGATGCCCTTCCTGCTGGCGAGAACCTGACGGCGCGTCGGCCCCCGACGCATCACCGCCGGTCGCTGCCTGAAGCCTTGCCGCCTATCGCCGCGGCGGGTCTGCCATGGTGATGGCAGCTCCCGCGAAATTCACGACGCCGGGTACGTCACCGGAATCGACAGACCCTGCGAGCGCTGCCGGAATCGCCTCTTAAGGCGTGCACTTCGCCACTCGCGCGCTGAATCGCGCCGGTCATTCGCCGCCACATTGCGAAGCCATGGCAAGTGCCCTTAGGTTAGAGGCCGTGAGCGCCTACCGTGATGAAAGTGACATTGCCGGGTCCGAAATCGCCCCGCCGATCCATTTCAGAATTCGTGAGCAGACCCGTGAGGAGCGCATGGGTCCCAGTGCTTCATCGCCGCCCTCCGGCGCCGGCCTGCAACCCATCCTGATCGGTGAGCGCGCTCAGCGACTTTACGTGCTGAAGCCCGAGAATATCGATTACATCCAGGCGGATGGAAACTACGTGAAGCTGCGTGCGGGCAGTGCCGAATACATCAGCCGCGATGCCATCAGCCGCCTGACGGCGGTGCTGGCAGCGAACGGCTTCGTACGCATCGAACGTTCGCTGCTGCTCAATGTCCGCGCCATTTCGTATGCGCAGCGTTCCGGGCGGGGCACGTACACCTTTACCATGGCCTGCGGCGCCTGCCTGCGCTCGGGCGCAAAGTATCGCGCGCAGATCCTGCGGGTATTGCCGCTCGGCCCCAAGGGTGTGTCACCCAGCACGGCCGGCGGCTGAACACCGCCCCACTCCGGTTCAGAAGTGCGCCAGGCATCGCGCGAGGTCTTGCACCGGGCACCCGGCGGTGGTCTGCCGCCTGCGCGCCACGCGTTTGTCAATGTGCACCGTTGACCTTCGCCGCGGGGATCCCTTCGCGCGTGTCTGACGGGTGCTTGTCAAACGTCCAGATGATGGTGCGCGTGCGGACACGCCCACAGCGCACACTTCCGCGCAGATGCGGAACCCGCCAGAAGAGCACGCCCCCGCGCCTCACCAGGTGGCCGCGCACATGATGTAAGCGCGGACCTCGTCTGCCGCCATCAGCTTGCGAATTTCTCGCCGCCAGGTACTCCGGCAGTAGCGGCGCATGTACCTGAATGTGATCGAGCAGCGGCTTCTTGCCCGCCCGACGCCGCAGTTTGTTGAGACGCTCCAGCGAGCGCTGCTGCCGCGGCAGACCGGTGCGCGAAACCGACAACAGCAGGAAGCTCAGCAGCACCGGAATATCGAACGCAATCGTTCCGAGTGCGTGCTGCTGCAACACGCGTTTTTTTGCCCCCGTGACCCCTGCATAGTATTGCTTCCAGGTCGGCTCAAAGCGAAAGCGAAAACACCGCGCCAGCACCCCGCTGGCGGAGTCCTGGTCATCTACCTTGATCCCGACTGAGCTCCGATCGTCCGGCGGTTCGGGCACCTGGTGTTCCTGCGTGTCGAAATCAAAATAGGCCTCCATGCTGCTGGCCAGGACGTCCGCGCCTTCCCCCCCAACCGTCCAGAACGTGCGCACGCTGCCACGGCGTCCATCCGCGGTGGCTCGGATCAGCGCCCCACGACGCCCCTGATCTGCGGGCGACTCGCCGTCTTCGCTGATCCCAAACCGCTGCAGGACTTTCATCCACGGCGCATTGCACCACTCCATCCACAGCATTTGCGCCGGAACGCGTAGCAGGTCCGCGCAGGCGATGGTTGGCGCCCCCCTGGAGAGAGCGAGCTCCGCGCAAAGCGCGGTGAGTTCATCGCTCAGGACGAAACGCAACGGACAGGCGCTCAGCTGATCGGCGCAGTTCGCCGCGTTACTCAGTCTCATCAACTGTCCGGTCGTCAGGTCCTGGACAGCAAACATCTCGGACGCCTGGACGATCTTATCCGCGAGCATTGCGCGGCCAAACTAACATCAGGCTCGATCGAAAAGGATTTTTGTGATGAATGCCCTCTGCCGAGGGTCGAAGCGGTGTCGCTCCGGGTCTGGCTGCGTGCGCATCGTCACAGAACTAAAACTAACGCTGCGGCCCGACCACCGCCGTCCCAAAAGCGGGACCGTTCGTCCCTGCGCTCGCAACGCAGTTTGTCTCTTCTCGCGCACGACGGCGGCGCGTGCGGCTGCGCTGCGTTCCGCTTGCATCGTACGGCGAGCGGCGTCACTTGCCGATCGGCAGTGGCCTAGACACCTTCGGCCCGGCAGCAGACAGGTTCATCACATATCCACGCTCACGCGTGCGGTTAACCCTAGTCTTGCCCCTCATCGATGTATGGGGACAACGACAGGCTTGGCAACAGCGCGCAGCGTGCGGATTGCGCTGTGGTGTGTAGGCAAAAGAGTTCGCATGTGCAGCCTGCAGCACAGCGAGTCGGGCGGTCAGTTGATAACGCAAAAGCTGCAAACCGTCCCTGCCGCGATGGCAACCGTGCCTGTCGCTGGTTGCCTCGTCCCAGCGAGCGTCACAGCTCCATAAATCTCGGCAGGCCCTGGGTACGTAAAACGCCTTGGTACCGCGCATCTTTTTGGGAGGAATACTCTAATGGTTAACAACGACGTTGTACGTCGCGCTGTCCGTTGCGCCCTGTTCGCGAACGCTGCCGCCATGGTGGCAGCGCCCATCGCGCACGCGGAGGCGGAAGGTCCGGCCGCACCGGCCGCTGACGCTCCCGTAGCCGCGCCGATCGCCGAGGTAGTGGTCACCGGTTCGCGTATCATCGAACCTGGCCTTACGTCGGTGAGTCCGGTGACGACGGTCAGTTCTGCGCAGATTGCACAGTCGGGCGCGACCCGAATCGAAGATCTTCTCAACACCATGCCGCAGGTGATGGCCGACATGGGCGGCGACTTGTCGAACGGCGCCACCGGTGAGGCGACGGTCAACCTGCGCGGCCTCGGCGCGCAGCGCACCCTGGTGCTGATCAACGGCCGGCGCCTGATGCCCGGCGATCCGACCACGGCCACAGCGTCGGCCGATCTCAACAACATTCCGGCAGCGCTGGTTGAGCGCGTCGACGTCCTGACCGGTGGCGCTTCCTCCACCTACGGTGCGGACGCGGTCGCAGGTGTTGTCAACTTCGTGATGAACGACCATTTCGAAGGTTTCAAGATCGACGCCAACGCCGCGATTTACAATCACACCAACGACAACCCGATTGGCGCCATATTCGCCGCTGATGGCTCTCCACAACCCTCGCACACCGTCACCGACGGCGCCGGTCGCGATATCACCCTGATCTGGGGCCGTAACCTCGCGGACGGCGCCGGGAACTTCACCGCCTACGCTGGCTATCGGCGCTTGAACCCGCTGCTCGGCGCCGATCGCGACTTCAGCACCTGTTCGCCTGATATGAACACCAGCGCGACCGGCGGTCTGATCAACAACGGTTTCCCGTTCCATTGCGGCGGATCGAGCACCTCCTACCCCGGACGGTTCGTTCCTTTCAACGGGCCGAACGCCTTCAACAGCTACACCATCGGTGGTGCGGGTGGCAATCAGTTCATCCCCTGGGGCGACCAATACAAGTACAACTATGCGCCGAGCAACTTCTGGCAGCGTCCCGATGAGCGCTGGACCGCCGGCCAGTTTCTGCACCTGGATCTCACCGACAAAGTTCAGGTGTATGACGAATTCATGTTCATGCAGGACAACTCGAGCGCACAGATCGCACCGGGCGGTGCCTTCATCGGACAGGGCGGCGGCATCAATCTCACCGGTGCGTACGCCGGGCTGCCGAACGGTACCGTACAGGTCAACTGCAGCAATCCGTTCCTGTCGGCACAGGAGCAGTCGATCCTGTGCGCTCCGGGGCAGCAGTACTCGCAGTTCCTTCTCGGCCGGCGTAACGTCGAGGGCGGCACGCGCGACAATACGCTCGACCACACCTCCTTCCGCATCGTCGTGGGCGTGAAGGGTGAGATCGCCCCCGGCTGGAAGTTCGATACCTATGCCATGGAAGGCCAGACGGCCTTCTCCAGCTACGCGACCGGCAACTTCTCCAAGTCCGCGCTCGCCAATGCACTGGAGGTGACCACGAACTCCAAAGGCCAGCCGGTGTGCGCCAGCGGCGCGTCCGGTTGTGTGCCCTACAACATCTTCCAGATCGGCGGGGTGACGCAGGCGGCCCTCAACTACGTCGATACCGAGTCGTCCATCACCGGGTCCACCGAGGAACGCGTGTGGGACGGAAACATCACCGGCGACCTCGGCAAGTACGGCCTCAAAGTGCCTGGCACCGAGGACGGTCTGCTGATCAACGTCGGCTCACAGTTCCGCTCGGAGTACGCCACGCTGGACCCGGACGGGCCGCTGCAGAACTGGGACCTGCTCGGGACGGGCGGGCCGATCTTCCCGCTCAATGCCGGCTTCCAAGTCTGGGAGGGTTACCTCGAAGGCGGTATGCCGCTCATCACGGACAAGCCCTTCGCCAAGGAGTTGTCATTTGAGACCGGTTACCGCTACTCCTCCTACAGCGAGGGATTCAACACCAATACCTACAAGTTCGGTCTGAACTGGGCACCGAGCAGTGACATCCGCTTCCGCGGCAGCTACCAGCGTGCCGTGCGCGCGCCGAACTTACAGGAGCTATTCATCGAAAGGGGCCTGGCTCTGGAGGGCTCCTACGATCCGTGCGCCGGATCGACCACAGGTTTTCCCACCGCGACGCCGGCACAGTGTGCCCATACCGGGGTCACGGCAGCACAGTACGGCAAGATCCTGCCCAGCCCGGCCGCCCAGTACAACGGCCTGGTCGGCGGCAACCCTCACCTGAAGCCCGAGTCCTCGGATACCACCTCATTCGGTTTCGTGCTCACGCCGAACTTCGTACCGAACCTCAGCCTGACGGTGGACTACTTCAACATTCGCATCAAGGACGTCATCAGCTCCTATGGCTTTGCCCTGCAGCTGCAGGACTGCCTGGCATTCGACACCTCGACGTTCTGCAATAATGTCCACCGCGATGGCGCGGGCACCTTGTGGGCCTCGAGCGGCGCTTACATCAATGACCCGACCATGAACCTGGGTGCGCTGCAGAGCCGCGGCGTCGACGTCACTGCCAACTACAAGTACGACCTCAACCGGCTGGGGCGGCTCAGCTTCTACTACGCCGGAACCTACACGGCGCAGTTCATCACCGAGCCCGGTGGCGCGCTCGGCGTGCAGTCCTACAACTGCGCCGGCTACTATGGCAATACCTGCGGGGTGCCAGAGCCGAAATGGAAGAGCACATTCACGGTCAACTACGACACGCCCCTCGACGGCCTGGGCTTCGGTGTCCGCTGGCGCTACCTGGCCAAAGTGCTCCAAGATACCAACAGCCCGAATCCACTCCTGAGCGGACAGACCTATCCGCCCTGGTCGAGGATTCCGAGTTATTCATACATCGACCTGACGGCCTCCTACGTGATCAACAAGACCGTCAGTGTGCGTGTGGGTGTTAACAATGTGCTGGATAAGGATCCGCCGGTCCTGTCGACCGACTACTTCAGCCCGCCATTCGTGAACAACAATACCTATCCACAGGTATACGATGCGCTGGGACGATACCTGTTCGGCAACCTGACTCTGACATTCTGATTATGAACGACAAGGTGAGGCCTTCATGCGCACGATGATCGCGGCGGCAGGCGGAGCTTGGCTGATGCTGCTGGGCGTGGTGGTACCGGCCGGCGCCGCCGGCCCCCAGGCCACCTACCCGCCCCCGACCTCCTTTGAGCCATTCCGCATGGCCAGCCCCGCCGAGGAGATCGCCCTGGCACGCAGCGCCGCACCGGCTTCGATCGCGAATGACGCCGAGATCCTGACGCTGGGAAGCCACGATTACCAGACTACGGTAAAGGGCAAGAACGGCTTCACATGTCTGGTGCAGCGATCCTGGGTCAACACCTTCGACAACGCCGAGTTCTGGAATCCCAAGATCCGCGTGGCCATCTGTCTGAATCCCCCGGCCGTGCGTTCCGTGCTGCCTGCCTATCTCGAGACCACGCGCTGGGTGCTGGCGGGTGTTTCCAAGGACGAGATGGCCGCGCGTACCCGCGCGGCACTCGCCGCGCACCGCGTTGCCGATCCCGAACCCGGCGCGATGTCCTACATGATGTCCAAGCAGGGCTACATCACCGATAACGGCGGTCACTGGTATTCCCACGTGATGTTTTTCATGCCGCATACCGACGGCGCGCTCTGGGGCGCCAATTCCACCGCTGCTCCGGTATTTTCCCAGGATGTGGGGCCGATGACCTATTTCTTCGTTCTGGTGCCCAAGTGGTCCGACGGAACTGCCGTGTTTCCGGGGACCGAAACCCACACTCATTGAGTCTCAGCCGGTCTTGCGCCCTGACCCGGAAATCTCGCCCAGCGTACCCACGCAGGGCGGCACGACTCGACCGCCGGCCGCGGAGGCTTGTGTAGTTACCAGCCGCTCGGAGCAGGAGATCGCCGCGCTATTGTGTGACGGCAAAACGCTGCCGCAGGAGTTCCCAACGATTCACCTGGTACAGCGTGTCCTTGCAACTCTCGACGCTCGTACCCGCGCCGTGCTGGTCCAGACAGTCCTGCAACGGCAGCGCTCACCGGGCCACAACTATATGGCCCGCGGGTCGGCGGCAGCTCTCGCCGAGCGGTGGGCGACGACAACTGTGAACATTCGGCGGATTCGGCGCGCGGGGCTTCGAGCCCTGGTGACCTACGTCCGCGAGAATTCCGCTTGAAGTCCGCGACTATTTTCGCATGCCCCGGTGCGACACGCATCGCTGCGGCAGAGGTCATCAGCAGCTGTTAAGGCAGCGACTGTCGCGACCCTCGTGTTGAGCAAGCGAAGGTGCGCGAGGTGCAGGCGCCGGGAAGTCCGCCGATCCGAGCTCGCGCCGCGCTGAAGGTTCCTCAGTGCTGGCTGATGACGTCGAACACTACAACGGTGTTGCTGCTGTCGGCGGCATCCGGACCACTGGCACCCTCATGGATCTGCAGATTGGTGGGATCGGTATCATCGACGTACGCCAGACCCATGAACGGGATCCCGGCGAGGGGCGCGGTGCAGCCGCTGAGCTGAAACGACACGCCGTACAGATTGTGTGTGGCGTCCAAAATCGTATACACCCCGTTCAAAGCGCAGCCGCTGGTCTGCAGCTCGACGAAGGTCCCGTCCGTATTCACGGTCATCGTGTTGCCGCCGTCGTTCCACGTGCCCGCCAGCCGCGTAAGACTAGACGCCTCGCCGTACAGAGGGTCTAACGTGGCGCCGAGCGTCGGCACGATATTGGTGCCGGTAGCGAACTCCAGGTCAAGTTCGGTGCCGGTGACCCAGCCGGTAACGTTCCAGGAAAAGTAGTTTTGTCCGCCTGCGGTCATGCAGCCGGCGAGCAGATTGCTGACTCCACTGCCGGTGAACGTCTCGCCGCCTATGGTGTAGGTGCCTGCCGTCAGATCCTGACAGCCCAACTGGTCGGCAGTGGCCTGCGCCAGATACATGCCATTGCCGATCAATACTGCTTCGGTCAACGGATTACCGTTGACCGTGTCCTGAAGGTCCCAGATTCCGGCCGGATTGACCGCAGCAGTCGGCGGCAGCGGCTGCTGCCCCTGCGGACCGGGCGGAGATGGAAATCCCGTCGGACGGCTCGAGGTGCCACCGCTGCTCTGCTGCGTTGACGGTGCAGCGCCAGTGCCGCTGGATACCTCTGATACGCCGCATCCGCTGAGGAGCAGTATTGCCACTGAACAGAATGTCGGTATGTGCCGGATCACGTAAAAAAGGGTAACGAAGCCGGCGCGCGCCGTTACCGTCATTGGTCATAATGGTTGGCGCAAACGCGCACTCCCTCTCCGGAATCAGACGCTGCTCACAACTCAGAACAATCAGCACGCACCGCCGGGACCGCGAACTCGCGCGATGCTGGCCTGCCGAGTGCAGCGTCCGATTTCTCTCTGCAGAGTTCCCACAGCCCGCACACCGATCCGCAGGCGCGCTCAGTCCGCAGGTAAACAAGCAGAAGACTCCGCTAACTGGCGAGTGGTTTCATCAGCCGCCGCTCCCCTGCGTGCCGGCTCAGCCCGAGGGCAACAGAGCCCGCTGCACGAACCAGACCAGGGCTATCGATGCGACCGCCGCCGATCCCCAGGGCAGGAGGGCTCGACGGTAGAACACAGTAGAGCGCAGTGCGTACACCACCGGCATCACGGTCAGCACCACCGCCAGCTGGCCCGTTTCGATGCCGAGATTGAATGCCAGCAACGATAGCAACCTGGCACCGCTGGGCAATCCCATATCGGCCAGCACGGACGCGAAGCCAAAACCGTGCAGCAGGCCGAATGCGAACGCGATTCGCGCCCGGCTGTTCGTGACCAAGGGAAATATGTTGTTGAGCGCCGCGACGATGATCGATGCAGCGATAACGGATTCAGTCAGCCGGCTTGGCAAGCGCACGATATCCAGGGCGGCCAGTGAAAGCGTCATCGAGTGCGCCAGGGTGAACGCGGTCACCACTTTGAGAATGCCCATGAACGCCGGCCACGGACGCGGCACCGGCTCCCAGCGATCGCCTCTTCGCAGCAGTACGGCCGGCAGCAGCAGCGACAGCAGGAACAGCAGATGATCGATGCCACTCCAGATATGCCAGATACCCGCCCGCAGGTATTCCACAAAGGCGCCCCAGCGGGCCGGCGCGTACAGCGAAAAAATGGCCGCTCCGTCCAGGCCGCCGAGCACGGCTGTCTGCACGACAGATCCCGCTGTCAGCGTCAACAACCCGCGATGCGAGGGATCAATGTCGTCGAGAGCCGAGTAGCGGATGCTCAGCTGTCGCACGTCCATCCCGCAGTCGGCCGAAAATGGCAACCAGGCATAAGTGCCGTCCACCCGCTCATTGACTCGCAGGGCCTGAAACTGCAACGGGCAGCTGCGAGATTCGGCGGAGAGGTATACATGCTGCTCGAGGTAGTGCACGAGCCGTGGCTCGCTCGCGCGTAATTCGCCCCAGGTGACCTTGCCGTCTCGGTTGGCATCGACGCCGATGGCCAGTTCGACATCGCGCACCGCCAATTCAATCGAGCCGCTGATCGTGCTGCCCTCTACCCGCGCGACCAGAAAACCGTTGCTGGCGATGTGCGCCGGCGCTACCGACGCAAGCAGCAGCAGCGCCATAAAGCGCAAGCAGCGTGTCATAGAGTCGCCGCGCCGAGGCGCGCGTCTTCGAGGCTTTGCTGCTGCAGGAACCGGCGAGCCGGCTCACCCGCCTGCGACTGATGAGCGGCTCGCGCGGCACGCAGCAGGATCAGGATGTCGTCGGGCTCGCGCTGAACGCGCCAGTTTTCCTGTGCGGCCGCCAATGCCGCCGACGGCTGCGGCTCCACGTCGAGAAAAAAGCGCGCCTGTTCGCGCCGATGCACCGCATCACCGCGCAGCTGCTCGAGTTCGAACGCGGCTGCCAGCCGGGCCTGCGCCTGCTCGCTCGAGCCGTCCCGCAGCAGCTTGTGCGCAATGACGCTGCGCAGCAACATCGGCTCGACGGACTCGTAGCCGGCCAGCAGTTGCAGCGTTTCCCCAGCCCGCCCGTGGCGTAGCAGCAAATCCGCACAGGCTGCCCGCAAGTAGAAATCCTCGGGTGCCAGTTGCAATCCAGCCTTGAGCCAGCGTTCGGCTTCCGCATCGTTCCCCAGGCGCTCAGCCATCTCACCGAGTTCCGAGTAGCGCCACGCGCGTGCCTCGGGCGGCAGCGTCTGCTGCCCGAGCGCGGCGACGGTCGCGTAGGCGCTCTGCAGATGACCAGTGAGACTGCGTAAGCTCTCGCTGCACAAGGCGGTAATCGCGGCATCGGCGGACACGGCGAGGTGGCGGCAGGATTCCAGCGCCTCATCGTAGCGACCCAGCACACGCAGGACCGTCGCACGCGTGAGCCACGCCTGCGCATCCTCGGGTTGCACGCGTAGCGCCCGATCGAGCTCGGTGAGTGCCGGAGCAAATGCGTGGCGGCTCTGCAGAATGGTCGCATGCAGGACCAGCACCTCAGGCAGGAGCGGCACGCGGCTCTGCCACGGGTTCAGGATCGCCTCGGCATAGCCCAGAAAGCGCAGATCACCGGTGGCGCGCGCCCGGGAAATGTAGAACTGCGACAGCGGCAGAGCGACATCCAGCCGTGACCGGGCAAGATCGCGAGTCTCCACGGCGCTGTGGCGGGCGCCGGCCGGCAACTCGACCAGTACCTGCGCGTCACTTCGCGGCACGTACGGTGAAGTCCATGCCGGGGCGGCGACCGCAAACCCCAACCCGAGCAGTGCCCGGCCGAGCAGCCCTGCGCGCCTACGCCGAGAAGGGCTGCCGGATGTCAGCGGGACGTCGATGGGAATTACATCCCGTTGACGCTGGCGGGTTCGCTGCTTTCGCTGGTGTCAGTGAGCACCAGCGCCCCATCGTTCACCGCAAAGGGAGACGCGGTCTCCGAGGTGGTCCGCGCCTGCGCCAGAACCTGAGCGGTATCGAGTGCCTGATTGGACACGGGCGCAGAAGTCGTCGCCGTGTCATCAGAGCCCCCACCGCACGCGGTGACCAGGCCGGCCGCCAGCGCGGCCGTACCCATCATTGCCAATTTGCGTTTCATCGCAGTACCCCTTCTTAGTCGTTGGCGCTGGTCGGGGAGCCGGCGAGCGCGGTATTCAGGTATGGGAAAGCGGGCAGGTAGTTGTTCGGATTCGGCTCGACCCCGTCGGTGTAATGCAATTGACGAGACGCATCGGACGCGGGATCCGGATCGGCCGAGCTGCCATCGAAGGGCGACAGCAGGATTCCCATCGCCACGCGCAGTTCGATGGTCACCACGTCGTCGATCGGGCGACGGCCGTTCGGGAACCCGGACGTATCGCCGCCGAGCACACCCAGATCATTTTGCGAAGCCAGCGGGGTGACAGGCGTACTGGTATTGAGGCGAAGTTCTTCGGCCGGAGTGACGTTGGCTGGCTGATTGAGACCCTTGATGCCGGTCAGGAAGGCCGCTTCCAGGTCGGTGCGCGGATAAACATTCGGCGCACGCACTCCTGCCGAGCCGAACAACACCTGCAACAGCACCGGCAGCGACGGATTGGTCACGTAGTCGGCGAACTGCGCATCGTTTTTCGGCGCCGAAGCATTGAAGCGATCCTTGTCGGGCAGGCCGATGATCACCTCGTTCACGAGCGGCATTCCCAGGCGCGACACCTGGGACCAGGCACCGCCTTCAACTGCAGCACCGGTCGCTGCGGTGACCGCGCCCACGCTGCCCACGCTCTGGGGACTCTGCGGGACCGGATTGAGCACCGCCGCCTGGCGCAGGCTCGCCGTGGTCCAGCCGCCGATGACCGGCAGGGTGGGCGCGGCGGTAAGACACGCGGCCGGCACTTCCAAAGCGATCGAGGTGACGTTGTAGCCGGCGAGCGAATTCGGCGCGAGGTTGCGGGCATTCACGCCGGCGGGCGCCAACTCCTCCACCGGGTATTTGATGTTCACCAGATCGAATGTCTCGCCGAGATTGACCACAAAGCCATCTTGGCGCTGACCGACAAACACCCGGCCCGGTGCACCGCATCCGGGAATCGTGATGGTGTGAATGAAGCTCGCGGCGTAGGCCGCATAGTTGGCAATGGACTTGTTGCCGATATTGTCAAAGGGCTTGGTGAAGGTCGTGGTGCCGGTGTTCGCATCAGCAATTTGCACCGCATTGCCGGTACGGCGATCCCCGCGTACCAGCGTCACCGTATACGTCTCGGCCACGTTTTGCGCCGCTTGGCTGGTTGCACTCAGCGGCCCGATATTACTCAGCGGAACGGGTATGGATTTGCTGCCTGCCATCACGGTCAGGCCACTGTCCATGGTCTTGAAGCGAAACTGGAAGGTGAGTGACTCGGTGCCGCTGCCGTTGTTGTCGATGAGAATCTCATACAGGCCATTGGGGTCCATCGTGTAGTAGTTGGGCCCACCCTGCGGGTTCTCGAACGGCTGGTAATTGGCGATGAGCGTGACGTACCCGGCACGACCGGCCTCGTAGCTGTTGAACATGTAGAAATCCGTGCCATCCACTTTGGGGCGGGTGGTGATGAAGGGCGCCTCCCGATGGCTTGAGGCCAGCGCAAGGAGTGGCAGGAACGCGGCCCCGACGAGCGTGGCCAGCACGAGATGCTGTCGATACATAGAGTTCCCCTGAAGAAGCCGTGACTCAGGGGGTACTACGCAAGCCGCGGCGCGTCGGATGCAGCGGCGGGGAACTTCGCTGCGCTTCGAGCTCGAGGTTTACCGCAGCTCGGCGTTCCCGGACAAACGACCACCGCGGCCGCCACCGGTGTCTCCGGAGCCCATCGAAATCAAGGGGCTGAAACAGAGTCCGTCACTCGTGGCGCACAAGAGAGTGCTGGCGGCTTGAATGGCAACCGGACGGCGGGTCGCTCGGGCGGCACCTCGGCCGCGGCACAGCGCCCCGGCTCTGCGGAGCGGGCGCGCACGCCGTCAGATCATGGCGCGAACGGAGTCCGCGGGTAGGAGTCCCAGCAGTGTGTCAACGCCGATGTGCTGCTCGGCGAACGTCGCCAGCGCCTCAAAGATGTCCTCCAGGTTCGGCGCAGCGGCCCCAAACAGCGCGCGCAGCACACCGCTGTTCTCGAACAGGCCGTGGGTGTAGAGAGCGAGCACCGGCCCCATCTGCCAGGCGCAATCCGCCGGCAGGGCGGGCTGCAGCCGCGCGTCAACTGCATCGACGGTGCGCGTGCGTCCGTGGCGGATCTCGTAGCCGTCAAACGACAGCCCGCTCAAGGGTTTCCAGAAACCCTGCAGCTCGGCAAACACCTGCGTATGACGCCGGTAACGCTTGTCGCGCTGAAACTCCGTCACGAGCGGAAGGATCCGCAATCCCTCAGCGGCGCCCTCCACGCCCTCGGGGTCCAGTAACTCGTGTCCGAGCAACTGCAGGCCACCGCAAACCGCGAGCGTCGGCTTATCCGCTCTGACATGCTCGGCAATGGCGACATCGAGACCGGTCCGACGCAGCCAGCCAAGATCCTGCGCCACGTGCTTGGAGCCGGGCAGTATGAGCAAATCCGCCCCGGCTATGGTGTCGACGTGCCGGGCCCAGCTGACCGAGACGCCATGCAGGCTGCGCAGCGGGGCAAATTCGTCCAAATTACTGATGCCCGGGTACGCCACGACCGCAATCGAAAATCCGCTGCCGGATGGGCGCGCGTCGAATACGCCATCCTCCTCAGGCAGGCCATGTTCGCGCCACATGGGCAGCACGCCGACAACAGGTACCCCGGTGAGCGAACGCAGCATCTCAGGTCCGGGACTCAGCAACTCGAGATTTCCCCGAAACTTATTAAGGACA
>Ga0210385_10000542_pt1 | contig 26250 bp, 21 predicted proteins | sample IncBWH26OmetaG_FD_160107 | JGI IMG/M metagenome (GOLD analysis project Ga0210385, IMG submission 160107) | Forest soil microbial communities from Barre Woods Harvard Forest LTER site, Petersham, Massachusetts, United States - Inc-BW-H-26-O ...
CAACGACCGCGCCACAAACCGCGCCGGTGCATTGGGCCAGCATGTAGGGGCCGACATCGCTCCAGGCGAAGTTTTTCTCGATGGCGTTGGCGAGAGTGACTACTGGATTCAGGTGAGCGCCTGAAATCGCGCCGAGGGTCAGGATCAGAACGACCAACGCTGCGCCGGTCGCGATGGTGTTTGCCAGGAGCGCGATTGCGGCGTTTCCGCCCGCCAGCCGTTCGCCCATGATTCCCGAGCCTACGACGGCGAGAACGAGCGAGCCCGAGCCAAGAAATTCAGCGACGGTCCTTCGGGTGAGTGACGGGATCACTGCTGTCCGATCCGGTCGATCTCACGCTTGATTGCCAGTTGATCGAGGCTCGTCAGTGGAAGACTGAGAAAAAGAGTAATCCTCCGGTCGAGGATCACGTAGGCGTCTCGAAACGCGCGCTCAATCTGTTCGGGGGATCCCGTGACTGCGGCAGGATCGGGAACGCCCCAGTGTGCGGTCATCGGTTGACCGGGCCATAAAGGGCAAGTTTCCTTTGCGGCGTTGTCGCATACCGTAAACACAAAGTTCATTCGCGGTGCGCCAGGCTGCACAAACTCATCCCAACTTTTACTGCGTGCTCCGTCAGGGGGCAGTCCCGCGCTGGCCAATTGCTTCAACGCTTCTGGCCTGACCGTGCCGGTAGGCATGCTGCCCGCGCTATACGCGGCGAACCGACCGTTGCCCTTCCGATTCATAATCGCTTCGGCCATGATCGAGCGGGCGGAGTTGCCGGTACAGAGAAAGAGAACATCGTAATGATCGCTCATGGACGTTCGGGTTTGACATCTCGCGATTCCATGGGATCTCCTATCTGCACACCTGTACGATAGCCTCCGGCTTCAATGCTTTGTTCCGAGTGCAGCATTCGGCATAGAGAAATTGCAGCAGTTCTTGCAACGCTTCTGTGTTCGCGGTGCAGTGCAGGAATGTGCTCTCTCGCCGCACGCTCACCAGGTCCTCGGCTTTGAGCTTTTCGAGATGATGGGACAGAGTAGAGTTCGGAATGTCGAGTTCGTGTTGGATGTCGCCGACGACCATGCCCTCCGGATGGGCCGACAACAGAAGCTGCATGATGCGGAGGCGCGCTTCGGTTCCCATCGCGGAGAACATGTCGGCGTACTTGGCAATCTGCGCGGCCGATTTCTTTGCGGTGACCATGTTTCGATATTTGCAGAACTATAGTTAGAATGTCAAGTTGCTGCCTGAAGCCGCCGCGCGGCGTGTGAGCCATGGGCATCCGTATTTGGCGCCGCGCCAAACAACTTTGCTCGCCTTCTCCAATCCACTTCTACAAAAGTGAACTTTGTTCTCGTACGATACGTATCGTCTATTAGTTGCCGCAGGAAGCAGCGATGAGCAGGCAGGAGAGCCGCCCGATGTCATCCTTCCTTCAAGACGTTCGCTACGCATTGCGAATCTTTGCGAAGTCGCCCGGCTTCGCAACGATCGCGATACTCACGCTCGCTCTCGGTATCGGCGCGAATACGGCGCTCTTCTCCATCGTTAACGGAGTGCTTCTCAACCCGCTGCCTTACGCGCGACCGCAAGATCTCGTCGCCCTTTATTCGCACACGAAGACATTTACGCACTCTTCGATCTCGTACCCGAACTTCCTCGATTGGGAGCACCACAATCGCACATTTTCGGGGATGGCCGCCTTTCGCACGGATAGCTTCAACATGACCGGCATGGGCGATCCCGAGCACATGAGAGCCGAAATGGTGTCGGCAAATTTCTTTTCGCTGCTCGGCGTGAAGCCCGTCATCGGTCGTTCGTTTCTTGCTGAGGAGGACCAACTGGGCGCCGCGCCCGTCGTCCTGATTAGTGATGCTTTGTGGCAGCGGAAGTTCGGCGGTTCGGCCAGCGCTGTGGGACGCACCATGGAGCTCAACGGCACGGCTTACACGATCATTGGCGTGATCCCGGGCGATTTCCACTATCGCAGCGGCAATTTTTATCTGGATACGGACGTCTTCGTCCCCATTGGCCAGTGGGACGCGCCGCTCTTCCGCGATCGTCGCACTGGCATGGGCATGGACGCGGTGGGCCGCCTCGCCCCGGGCGTCACGTTGGCACAGGCGCAAGCCGATATGGACGGCGTCGCTAACAATCTCGCCACCGCTTTTCCTGACGCAGACAAAGGCAGCGGAGTCACGATGCTGCCGCTGAAGGACGAGGTGGTTGGCGGCATTCGGGAGGTTCTGCTAGTACTGCTCGCGGCGGTCGGTTTCGTTTTGCTGATCGCGTGTGCGAACGTCGCGAATCTCTTTCTCGTTCGATCCACCGGCCGCGCGCGTGAATTTGCGATTCGCGCGGCGCTCGGGGCAGGGCAGTCGCGCGTGATTCGCCAGTTGCTCACCGAGAGCGTTCTTCTTTCGTTTGGCGGAGGTGCGCTCGGCCTCGCGCTCGCTGCGTGGGGAACGCACGCCGTGCTCAGCGTTTTGCCGGACGCGTTGCCGCGCTCGAACGAAATCCATGTCAACCTGACTGTGCTGTCCTTCACGCTGGCGATTTCGATTCTTGCAGGCATTGTGTTCGGTCTTGTGCCCGCGCTGAAAACGGCGAATCCCGATCTTCACGAAACACTCAAAGAGGGCGGCCGCGGAAACAGCGGGTCGCGCCATCGCACGCAAAATGTATTTGTGGTGGTTGAGATGGCGCTGGCGCTCGTGCTTCTGGTCGGCGCCGGCCTGATGATTCGGAGCCTCGCGGCGCTGTGGGGCGTCAGTCCGGGTTTCAATCCTCATAATACGATGAATTTCCAACTCGCGTCACCCACGCCCATCGGAGCCACGCCGGAAGCCATGCGAAGCGCGATGGTCCAGCTGCACGACAAGTTCGCTGCCGTTCCGGGGGTTCAAGCGATGTCTTTGAGCGCCGGCTCAACGCCGCCTCTACAGGGCGATTCGGAAGTGGGTTTCTGGCTCGAAGGCCAACCCAAGCCGACGACCGATGCGGACACGGAGACCGCGCTCTTCTACTGCGTGCAGCCTGATTATCTGAAAGCGATGGGCATTCCGCTGAAGCGCGGGCGCTTTCTGACGGACGCGGATGATCAACATTCGGCGCCTGTGATAGTGATTGACGAAGAGTTTGCGCATCTCGCGTTCGGTGATGACGATCCCATCGGCAAGCGCGTCAACCTCCAAGTCATCGGCACGACACCGGAAATTGTCGGCATCGTCGGCCACCTGAAACAGTGGGGACTGGACGAAAACGCGCACTCGCCCGTGCTCGCGCAATTTTATTTTCCGATTGCGCAGATCCCCGATCAATTCATGCCGCTTTTAGCACACAACTTCAGCGCCGTGGTGCGTACGGAGGGTTCGCCGCTCGCGGCGGTTGGCGGCATGCGACATACGCTCGAGCAATTCAACGGGCAGATGGTGATGTACTCCACGCGGCCCATCGACGACGTGATTTCAGACTCACTGGCATCGCGTCGATTTTCGGCGATCCTGCTGGGGGCGTTCGCCGCGCTGGCCCTCGTGCTCTCGGCCATAGGCATCTACGGCGTGATTTCCTATATCGTGGGGCAGCGGACGCATGAAATCGGCGTCCGCCTCGCGCTGGGAGCGTATCCGTCAGATGTGCTGCGGCTCGTGCTCGGCCAGGGAGCGAAACTGGCGCTCATCGGAGTGGGCATCGGAGTCGTCGCGGCGCTGGGGCTGACGCGATTGATGGCGTCGATGGTTTTCGGCGTGAGCGCGCATGACCCGGTGACGTTCGTTGTGGTCGCGGCGGCGCTGGTTCTCGTAGCGCTAGCTGCGTGCTATATTCCTGCGCGCCGCGCCACGCGTACCGATCCGGTAACCGCGATGCGCTGCGAATAGATCCACCAGCGGCAGGGAAGTGATGTCATTGACGCTGATTGGCGTCCGGGGCTGGCGGGCTTTGCTGGGCTTTTGCGGCCGCTTGAGCGTCTTTTTTGCATTGCTCTTGCGCGCCGCCGGGGATCTGGCTGCATTTCGTGAATGCGTCTGTCGCATCGGCGGGACGGCCAAGTTTGATGAAGTCGATACCAAGAACATATAAATCCTGCGGATCAACGGTCGCCGGCTGCGCCGTGGCGATCTGCATCTCCTTGACTGAGTTCTCGAAATCGTTGCGACGGAAATACGTCATCGCCAGCCCGCTATGCGCTTGCGACGCCAAGCTCACTTTCATTGCGTTGAATTGTTCGGCGCTGACTTCCGGCGTCTGCTGCATGGCGGAGATTAATTCGATGGCGTGCTTCTCATATTTCTCAGCATCGTCGAGCTTCCCGGCTTCTCCCGGAGCGCTTGCGTCATAGTGGTGCGGGATCACCCAACCGACCAGTGCGAGAACCGCTATGTTGTCGGGATCCTTTGAAAGGATCTCGTCGGCAGTGGCATAGAACCTATCCCAATCCTGCTCGCCGTCATACAGGCTGAGAAGAGTTGTCTCAACATCTTCTGCATATGCGCTTTCGGGATAATTGCGATCGAACGCCTGACCGAACTGGATTTGAGCGTCCGCATTCGGCTGATTCTTAAAAGCCACGTATGCCGCCTCAGCGGCAGGGTTTGCGGCCGCGCCTTTGCACTGCTCCTGCATTTCGTCGGAGACTTCCGCGCATCTCTGGAAGGCGTCAACCGCTTCGCTCGTTCGATTCAAATTCTGCAAATCGATCCCCAAAGTGTATAAATCCATCGGGTCCGGTTTCGGCGCTTCTTGCGTGGCCGCCAGTTGAAGCTCCCTGGCGGAGCTCGCGTAATCATCCAGGCGAAAGTACGCCACTCCCAGGCCGCTGTGCACCTGCCATTCATCGCTTATTTGTTGCTGGGTGAACTGCTCGTCCGTCATTCCTTTGGGCTGTTTCGTGGCGGCAATGAGAGCCAGGGCCCGATTCTCGTATTTCTCCGCCTTATCGAGCCGGGCACGTCCACTTGGGTCTTTGGGGTCATAAACGCGCGGAATTACCCAGCCCACCAGCCGCAGGACTGCCACATCGTCAGGCTCTCTTTCGATGACCTTATCAGCCGTTGCGTAGAACTTAGGCCAGTTCTGCCGGGCGTAGTAGAGATATACGAGCTGGACATCGACGTCTTGTAAATACGTGCTCTGAGGGTATCTCTCGTCGAACTCTTCGCCGATATGGATCTTCGCATCCACATCCGATTCGTTCACGAATGCATTGTAAGCAGACTGATCGGGGCCAGAGTTTGGCCCGAACCGTACCACCTGGCCGCTGCCGACCGGCGCAATTCCGAGCGCCGCAATCAGCAGACCCATACGGAGCGGGCCAATGCGTGAATTCATCTGTCGCCTCCGTTGCGTGAGTAGGTTATGACGTGTTTGGCCAAAGCAGCCCCCGGAGAGCCGTCGAACCGCGCTAATTCGGTACGGTAACGGAGTCACTTTCAGCCGAGACTCCTCCGCCATTCGAGTCGTATGCGACGATCCGCGCCGTATATTCGCCCGGCTCCACATAGAAATCGAGCTGCAAAGAAAGCCCGGTATTCTCCACGCGCGCGAGTGTTGTATCGTCGAGACTTATCTGATCGGCCTTCTGCATCCCGTCGACGTAGTTTCCGTCTTTATCGAAAATCGCGGCCGCGACGATCAGTTTGTCCTCGCTTATGCCCTTCGCCTTCCGCAGATCGAGTTGCGCGATGTCTACGACGGCTCTTACGCCCAGTTGCGGCACGCCGGAAAGAGCATGCGTCACGTCCATCTCGAACCGAATGGCAAGGGTGTGTTCCTCTTCATCCGAAAAAAGGGCATCGTGAACCTCTCTCTCCGCCGCTCCCTCGGCGGTTTCCGCCGCAGTCGGCGCGTAAAAGCCACGGCGCGTCTCGACTTCATAGTTGAATTTTGGCCTGAGCCTTACCTGAATCGTGTGATAACGGCCGTCAGACGGCAGATTCTGCGGCGTGTAGGCGAGCAGATAGTAAAACTCGGGCGGCCTGGCCAAGTGGCTGAAGGCCGCATCGTAATTGTCGCTGTGATTGAAGAAGCGGCCTCCGGTACTGTCCGCGATTTCCGAGAGCAGCTTCTGCGAGTCCGACCCCGCCTGGCTTTCCATCAGGGCCAAAGAATCCTGCCCCTTGAATGCATTCAGGAAATTCGGCCCTGCCGGCGTGCTAAATTCGATGTTTGCCAGTGCGACAGTATTGAAGCCACGTCTCGTTTCTATCGTGTTCACCGCCACGTTGGACTTGATTGCCCGGTCGATCAGTGCAGCAAGCTCCTGACGGTGCTTGGCAATCAAAAATCCCGGCGACATCAGCACAACCATTCGCTGTCCCGGCAGACTGGAAAGTCCGTCTAAGGTTTGTTCGACGCGCTGCAAGAGGATTTCTGTCTGTGCATCCACCTCGAAAAGAGTCGCGAGCGCGGTGTTCTGGGCAACCATGATGGCGGTTTTGCGCGGCGTTAGGTCGCCCTCCTTGGAACATGTCAACGTGTCCTGCACCGCCCCGTCGAGCACCGCTTGGCCAGTCATGCCGGAGTCGTTCACGATGGCATCCGCTTCCCAATAATCCATAGGCGGACAACCAACCCTGGCTGCAACTGCCGCCGAAGAAGGATGGATCGCCAGCTTTGAAATCGCGTCGCCCAGCTTGGCGCGATCGGTCGTGAAGCCCAACTCGCCGATGCGCGTTGCCGTTGCGATCGCCACGTGGTCTGCCGGCGCAAGCGACGACAAATAATTCTCCGCGGCGCTCTTCGTGTACGTCATGTCGTTCAGTTGCATATGCATGTCGTCAAAGAAAATCGCGATGTAGCGCGCGGGGGCATCCGCCGGTGCGCCGTTGGCTGCCATACCGGCGCCCTCGGCCGCCGCGCCGCCACTCGGCACTGCGCTTGCGATGCTCAGCGAATTACTCGTTCCCGAAATTGCCGTGAAGTTTGAGATTTCTTGCTGCCCGCCGTCCTGATAAAGCCGGAAGTCTTCCTTTTTCAAATTCGTAACAACATGCCCCTCTCGGTCGCGCACCACGACGCGCACGGGAACGAGATTCGTTTGCGTCTTGATGGTGGGCGCCGAACTCTGGGCGCCCTGTGGCGAAGAGGAATTAGCTGGAGGAGGGAGCCCAGGGGCCGGACCGCGCGGCGCGGCGCCAAACTGCGCCCAGACAGTAGCGGCAGCACTCACGGCAAAGATTAAACAGAACCCACGACCCCACGCGCGAACTTTCATTTGACTCCCTACTGCTTTCTGGCCATTTCAGTCGGGACTGTGACATTGGAACTTTGTGCAGAGATGTGACCCTCATTAGAATCCCGCGCTACCATGCGCACCACGTAATCGCCCGGCTTCACGTCCAGGTCGAGCTCCAGGTAAAATCCCGTCTTCTTCAATTCCGCCAGCGTCGCGTCTTTCAAATCCATCTGATCGGACTTCCACACTCCCTGGATGTAGTTCCCGTCGTTGTCAAAGAGAGCCGCGTTAAGGACCAAATTCTCGTGGTTCGCTCCGTTGGCAATTTGGAAGTTGAGGCGCGACACGTCGATGTCGGCTTTCACCGCCAGCTTTTGTGCGCCCGAAGCATCGGTGGTCAATTGCGTTTCGAATTTCACCGGCAAGTCGTTCTGCTCGTCGTCGGAAAAGATCGCGTCATCGATTTCGCGTTTCGCGGCCTGCTCCGGGGTCTCCTGCTCGTCCGGCGCGTAAAATCCTTTCCGCGCCTGCACGCTATCGAGCGAATGTCCTGCCAAGCTTACTTTCAAAACGTGATACTTTCCGTCGGCCGGAAGATCGTGCGGAGCGTAGGAGAGGAGGTAGTAGGCCTCTGGCGCTTCGCCCATTTCGCGCATCACGCCGGTAAAATCATTGTTGTTCTTCACAAAACGCCCGCCGGTTCCGTCCGCCAGATCCTCGAGCACCGGCTGCTCCATTTGGAAGTGCCCATACCCGAACCGTTCGAATCGGTCGGGATCGTATTTCGCGGCGTCCATATAGAGTCCCTTGGAGTCGAGCGTATTGATCACCACGTTGTAGTGGTTCGCCAGGCTGATTATCTCTGCAAACTGCTTTTGCCGCCCGCCATAGACGAACCCCGGCGAGATCATCACAATCACGCGCCGTCCTGGCATCGCCGAAAGCCGGCGCACAGCCCGTTCCATCTGGCCCAAAATCGCATCCGCCGCCATCTCGTTGGCTGATTGCACGCCCGCCGCGGCAGCCTTGGCAACCGCCGCGCCCCCGTTGGCGCCAGCTAGCGGGTCCGCCATCCCACTGAGGTGATAGCACCCCGCGAAGTCTCCTGCTGCAACCGTAAGCACCGGCTGGGAATTGTCGTGCTCGATCGCGTAGGCCTCCGTACCGGTCATTGCAGGCGGGCACGGACCAGAGCCTACTCCAATCGCCGTCCCGTAGTTCCAGCCGGGATAAGGACGCGCCCGCAGCTTTCCCATCGCCTCTTCCAGCTTGTCGCGGTCGTTCGTGAAGTCCAGCGCTCCCTCGCCGGACGCCGTCACGATCGCAACGCGGTCTTCCGGATGCAACGTCGCCAGATATTTCTTCGCGGCTTCCCGGATTTGCGCCGTGTCCGCGAAATACGAATGCACGTCGTCGAAGAAAAGCGCCACAAACTGGACAGGTTCGGCAGCCGCCGCAACCGGCGCGCCGGACGAGTCTGTGTTTCCAGTTGAGGCGCCAGCGGATGCTGTGCCTGCTCCCGCTGGAGCCGCCGGTGCGGAATTATCTATCGCCGCGAACGCTTCAATCTGTTGCTGCTTTCCGTCCTGGTAGAGTTTGAAATCTTCCTTCTTAAGGTCCGCGACGGCGTGCCCGTTCGGTTTGCGCACTACCACCCGTACCGGCACGAGAATCGTTTCCGTCTTGATCGTCGGCGCCTGGTCCGTTTGATTCGCAGGCGAATCAGGCGGGGCGGGGAACCTGTTCGACGGAGCGCCGCGCCCGGGTCCGCCAGGCATTCCCTGCGGAGTCCCTTGCGGCGCGCCAAACTGCGCGTTCACCGTAACCGCGAGGCCCAAACCGGCGAGTAGGCAAAATGCAACTCCCAGCGCATGGATTTTCATTGGACCCCCTCCGTCGAGCCAGGCACGGTGACCGAAGCATTTTCGGCCGAGATGTGCTGAGCGTTCGAATCGCGCGCCACCATCCGCACCACGTAGTCCCCCGGCTTCACATCGAAGTCAATCTCCAGGTCGAATCCCGTCTTATTCAGTTCGGCCAGCGTCGCGTCCTTCAAATCCATCTGGTCGGACTTCCAGGTTCCCTGGAGGTAATTGCCGTCGTTATCAAAGAGGGCTACGGCCACGGTTAGGTTGTCTTGGTTGACGCCGTTCGCGCGGTTGAGTTGGAGTTGCGCGGGATCGACATCGGCCTTCACACTGAGCTTTCGCGCGCCGGCGGCATCCTGCGCAACGCTCGTTTCGAACTTGATCGAGAAGTCGTGCTGCTCGTCATCGGAGAATAGTGCATCGTCAATTTCGCGTCTTGCCGCCTGCTCCGGGGTCTCCTGCTGGTCCGGCGCGTAGAATCCTTTCCGCGCCTGCACGCTATCGAGCGAATGTCTTGCCAGGCTCACTTTCAGAACGTGATATTTGCCATCCGCGGGAAGATTGTGTGGGGCGTAGGAAAGGAGGTAGTAGGCTTCCGGCGCCTCGCTCATTTCGCTCATCACGCCCGCGAAATCGTTGTTGAACTTCACGAAACGTCCGCCTGTGCCGTCCGCCAGATCTTCAAGGATTGGCTGTTCCGCTTCGGAGTGCCCAAACCCGAATCGTGCGAGCGGGTCTCCCCGATAAACCCCTAACGAATCCAACGTGTTGATCACCACGCCGTAGTGATTCGCCAGGCTGATGATCTGCGCAAACTGTTTTTGCCGCCCGCTGTAGACAAATCCCGGCGATATCAGCACCACCACGCGCCGCCCCGGCAGCGTCGAAAGCCGCCGTACGCCCCTCTCCAACTGGCCAAAAATCGCATCGGCTGCCTCTTCGCCAGCCTCTTGCGTTCGCGCCGCTGCGGCACGGGCAAAAGCTTCGCCCTCGTCATGGGCTGCTTCCGCGCTCTCCGCAACGATGTGGTAGCAAGTGATGAAATCGCCGGCCGCCATGTTCGTCACGCCCTGCGAGTCGTACCGCTGAATAGCGTCCGCCTCCGTATAAGACATACGACACGCGTCCCCAGGGCCACCCGGAACGGGAGATGGCTGTAGCTTCGCTAAAGCCGCATCCAGCTTTTGCCGATCGTTCGTAAAATCCACCGATCCTTGGCCGGATGCCGTCACGATCGCGACGCGGTCTTCCGGGCGAAGCGAAGCCAGGTACTTGCGGGCGGCGTCGCGCGTCTGCGCCATATCCGCAAAAGACAAATGCACGTCGTCGAAAAAAAGTGCCACGAATTGCGTCGGGGCAACGGCCGGGGCGGTTGCGCCTGAAGAGTTTTCATCTGAAGTTGCAGCCGAGGGGGAAGTGGAGCTAGCCGTACCCGGAGCAGCCGAAGCGGCTCCATTTTGGATCATAGTGAAACCGGTGATCTCCTGTGGCTTGCCGTCCTGATACAACTTAAAGTCTTCCTTCTTCAGGTCGGCCACGGCTTGGCCATCCGGCTTGCGCACAACGACGCGCACGGGGACTAGGATCGTTTCCGTTTTGATCGCAGCCGCGGCCTGCTGATTCTCCGGCTGCGTATTCGCAGCCGTGGGGAAATTTGGAGCCGGCACATTGCGCCCTGGCGCTGAGGGAAGCCCCGGGGAAGCCCCTTGCGGTCCGCCACGCTGCGCGTGCGCGACGAAAACGACGACGCCCAGCAGGCAGAGCGTTCTACTCCACACGCTAATTTTCATCCCACCGCTCCATTCGGCACAGTCACGGCAGCGTCTTCAGTCGAGAGATGCCCATTATGGAATTTCGCGCTACAAGCAGAGTGTAAGCGCCCGCCTTTATACCAAAGTAGAAGGTCAATCGCGAGGACTGACTCTTCTGGACGGTCAATTTGGCACTGTGATGCGGAAGGTCTGGGCGGAGATGTTCTGGTCAACCGAGCCGCGCGCAGCGACTCTCACAAGGTAGTCGCCAGGGTTCACATTCAAATCAATCTCCTCGTAAAATCCCGTCTTTTTCAGCTGCTCCAGCGTGGAATCCTTCAAGTTCATCTGGCTAGACTTCTGGATTCCATCCACATAGTTCCCGTCTTTATCGAAAAGCACGGCGGCGACGATCAAAGTGTCCTGATTCACACCGTCTAGCCGCTGCAGGGAGAGCTGCGACATATCGACGTCAGCCCTTACGATGACCTGCTGCGCGCCGGATGAAGTCCGGGTTACGCTCGTTTCGAACTTGACGGGCAGGCTATGTTCTTCTTCGTCCGAAAACAACGCGTCGTCGATCCCTCTTTTCGCTGCTTCCTCGGCGGTCTCCGCCCGCGAGGGCGCGTAAAATCCGTGGCGTGCCTCGACCTTGAAATTCGACTGGGTGCGAAGGCTCACTTTGAGGGTGTGATACTTTCCGTCGTCCTGCAGATCCTGCGGAGAATACGCGAGCAGGTAATAAAATTCCGGCGCACCGGCAAGATGGCTAAATGCGGGCCCGTAGTCATCACTACCAACGAACAATCGACCGCCGGTGCTATCAGCGATTTCCGCCAAAAACTTCTGTGAGTCCGATCCCGCCTGACTTTCCACTGCGCCGAGATTGTCTTGCGATTGCCCTTGGTTGAGTGCGCCCCTCCCGCCCTGAGCTGCCCTGGCCATCGCGACCAGGTTGAAGCCCCTTCTTGTTTCGATTGTGTTCACCACCACATCGGACCGGATTGCGCGGTCGATGATGTCTGCAAGCTGCGATCTGTGCGTCGCGTACAGGAATCCAGGCGAGATAAGAACGATAACGCGTTGTCCGTCCAGATTCGACATGCTGTGCACGGTTTCTTCAATGCGCTCGAGTACTGCCTCCGTCTGCGCGTCGGCTTGCGCAAGCGCGGCTCTAGCCGTATTGACGATGACGGCCGTAGCCGCTTGTGGCGGCATCGAATTGGGATCCGTATTGGAGCAAATCCACAAGTCTTCCATCGCGGCATTCAAAACGCTTGTAGCCGCCTGTCCCGACTGGTTAACGATTGCGTCGGCTTCCCAATAGTCCATGGCAGGGCATCCGGCCCCGATTGGCATTGCGGTAGCCCTTCCTGCCGCAGCGGGATGAATCTGCAGCTTCATGATCGCATCGTGAAGTTTGCCGCGGTCGGTCGTGAAACCTAACTGGTCCTGACGCGTAGCTGTGACGATGGCCACGTGGTCGCCGGGCGGCAGAGAAGCAAGGTATTTGTCGGCGTCGGCCGTCGTGTAGTCTAGGTCCTTGGCTTGCAGGTGCATGTCGTCGAAAAAAAGAGAGACGAATCGTTCCGAGGCAGCCGGCGGCTGCGCTTGGGTTGACGCGGTTGCGCTGGCTGAAGAAGCTGGGGCGGTGCCGGCGGCTGGCGCACCGTTTTCGGCCTGTGCGGAATTTGCCGGTCCGGAAATGGCCGTGAAATTGGAAATGGGTTCGAGCCGGCCGTCCTGATAGACGTCGAAATCCTCTTTCTTCAAATTCCGTACCGTATGGCCTTGGCGATCCCTTACAACCACGCGGATGGGAATGGCGACCGTCTCCGCCTTGATCGTGGGCGCCTGTTGATTCTCGTCCTGCGCATTCGTTGGCGACATACTGCGGCCCGGCGCGGATGGCCCGGCACTTCCAGGGCCCTGTGCCGCGGGGCCCGATTGCGCAACCACGCCGCTAGCGAAACCAAGAACGAGCAAAAAGCAAATCGCGCCGCACCGCATACTGTTTTTCATCGAGGCAATCCCAACGTATTCGTTGAACAACGCATGCCCCGTGCTGCGAATTTTCATTGACCTGCTCCTCGGGCGCGCAAATGCCGCTAATCCTCGGATGGCCTCTCGATGTGTTCGACGACAATCGTTTCGGCTCGTGCCGTCGTCGATTCCAATTTCAGCCCGAGTTGATCCTGAATCGCTTGAGCAAGCGAACTTCCCGAAGCGCCCGCGCCACCTGCGTCGTCATCTTTTGGTTCACTTGGCGCGGCGGGATTAGCGGGCGTCCATTGCAACGTGAACGCGTAGTAGCCTTTCAATCCCGTCTCGTCCAACACAAGACGGTGCCCGAGATCGGGCATGTTCCCCAGGACACCTTCGAAAAGGTCCAGCCGAGAGGAATTGACTTGCATCTTACCCGGTCCGGTCAGCCAAACTCCGGGATTTTCGCTTGCTGGCCTGGCCGCAGCACCCGGTGGGATGGGGTCGGGCGCTGCCACCGGCCGAAACTTTGGCCCATCTTTACCCAGGGCAAGCGTATAAGCAGGAAGTTCCCTTACGTCGCGTGCTATTCGCAATTTGAATCGCTCCGCAAGCAGCGATTGCGTCATCAATCTCATCTGATCCACCCGCGCGTCCATCTCGCCGACGGAAAGCATGCCCAGGCTCTTAGCAGGAGTTCCCGTCGAGCTCCCTACTTTTGCTTCAATATCGAAACTATCTGAGTTCATCCAATCCGGGCCTCCCGAGATCTGTTCGTCGTTCATCTGCATGCCAGGCTGCTTGTAGTTGTATGCGAAGGCGATGAGCATTCTGGCCGTGACGTTGATGGCGACGAGTCCCTGCCTGGAGAGGAGGAGACGAACCGCTGGTCCGCCACGATGAGGTTTAACCGACGCAAGAGCAAAGGTTCGCACGGGAGGAACTACGACGCCGAACGCAACCGGACCCGCAATCGCGGCGGCGGAAATTATGCCGAGCAGGACTTTTCCGGGCAGCGAAAGCCGGTTTCCGAAACTGCGAGCCATGATCCGCGCGATCCGCTTCTTCAAATCCGACCCGGAGATTCCTGACATGCAGGCAATCGGAGATTCGGCGTAAGACTTGCACACCGCCAGGATCGTCTCCACATAAGTCGCGGGCTCGCTGCCCATCAGCAGCACTTGTTCGTCGCAGGCAATCTCTCTTTCATCGACGATTCTTGCGTTCAGCCACCAGACCAGCGGGTGAAACCAAAAGATCGCCTCGACCAACATGTGAATCGCCGCCGCGAGATTATCTCTGCGCTTGACGTGGCACAGTTCGTGTGCGATGACCTCTTGCAACTGGGTCGGTGTAAGGCGATCGGCGATGTCTCCGGGCAGCAATAGAACGGGGCGAAGAATGCCGAAAACTCCCGGCTCAAGCCGCGAAGCAATTGACACGACTCGAATCGGCAAATCGAGCTTAAGCGGTGATGCCGCGCGGACTCTTTTCCAGATGCGGAGCCAATCGCGCGCCCAACTTGCAGCGACGATCGCAAAGCCGCACGCCCAAACCAGCCAAATCGCCGACGCGAGCGACAAGAAATGCGCTGGGGTTATGGTCGCCGGTATCACCGGTGCCAGAAAAACCGGAGTGGCGACCACCTGCGTCAGGGTCGAGATCGCCTGCGGAACAACGGGGGGAGGGGACTGCCGTTCGAACAAAGCGCCAATGCTGATGAGGCAAGAGAAGGGAACCAGGAACTTGTACGAAGCTGCAAGCCAGATCGCATAACGCACGCACGCGGGCTTTCGCTTTAGGACGAGTGTGAGAAGACTTGCAACAATGGCGAAAAGTGTCGATTGCCAGATATGCGTCGCGATGAATGAAAACTGTGCCGGGATCATTTCGCGCGCTCCTGTCGCTTGAATTCGCGGAGCATCTCCTCGGCTTCGCGAATGTCGTCGAGCGTCAACTTTCCGGTCTTTACGAAATGTGCCATCACGGGCCTCGTGCGCCCGCCCAGCAGCGCCAGCAGATCTTCAATCAATGTGCTTTGGCCCTCTTCGCGGGAAATCGTCGCCTCAAAGATATCGGCGTTGCCGATCCGCTTAACACGGCGAACGATCTTTCGCTTTGATTCCAGCCGGTAGACCGTGGTTTGTACGGTGGTATAGGCGGGGCGTTTCTTTGACGGAAACGTTTCTTGAATTTCGCGAATGGAGCCGTATCCCTTGCTCCAAAGCGCCTCCATGATTTGCAGTTCCAACCTCGTTAATTTCGGCGCCGCCATCCCACCTCCTATCTTGAGGTGAGATGCTACTATCACAATGTTAGATGGTCAAGCACGAGCGGATAAGCGAGCGCAGCAAAAACAGCGGCTGCCGGATTAAACACGCGGGCGGCCGCGCGAATGTACTCCTCCATCCGGACTTGCTACGTTTTGAGTGATTATTACCGATCGCCCATGAGGAACGGCCGTGTTCTTGTCTCCTTCAAACCTGGAAAGAATTTTTGCCGCGATCGTGGCTCTCGTGCTTGGCAACCTGCTGATCGGGTCGGCGCGGGAGTCGTGGACGAACTACTGGCTCCTGAAGGATGCTCAACAGGGCGTGGCGGAAGTGACCGGTGAGGCCTGGTCGGGTCACAATGTGGTCTCGTACGCGTACCGCGTGGATCAGAAGCAATTTAAGGGCGCGGATCGTCGAAGCTGGCAGGACACCAAATATGCGAACGTGCAGATCGGCGGCACGTCCGTCGTCTATTTCTCAGCCTCCCATCCTTGGTTATCACTGATAAATCGGCCTCGCACTGTAGTTGAAGGACTCCCGGTTTTAATCCTGGTGTGGATGATCGAGGCTCTTCTGGTGATAACGGTCGTAAACCCGAGGAGCAGGTGGGCGCTCAAGATGACGGGAGCCAGACGCGTTTTCCCGGCTCGGACAACGCTCTAGCCTATGAACGCCTGTGGCGCACGGCGCGTCTGCTAAAAGTTTCCGTAGACGGGAATTGATGCGCCGTGGATGAGTTTGGCGGCGTCGCTGCAAAGGAAGAGAATCACGCTGGCGATGTCTTCCGGCTTCGGCCATTTGGAGAAGTCGGCGCCGGGCATGTCTTTGCGATTGGGTTCGGTATCGATGATGCTGGGCAGCACGTTATTCACGCGGACGCCCGTGCCTTTCAACTCGGCGGCCAGCGACTCCATCATGGCGATCGCGGCGGCTTTCGATGCGGCATAGGCGGACGCCCCTGCTGGAGGGTCGACGCCGGCGCGCGCGGAAATATTGACGATCGATCCGCCGGCCTGTTTGATGAGCGTGGGAACAGCCGCACGCGCTAGCGCGAAGCCAGAGCGCAAATTCAGCGTGAGCATGCGGTCGAGATCCGCCGCGGCAAGATCCCACAATTTCACGCCGCCCACGTAGCCGCCCACGGTGTTCACGAGCGCATCGAGACGGCCGTGGCGCGCGACCACGCCGTCGACGAATTGCTGCGTAGAAGACTCGTTCGTCACGTCCGTCTGCTGACCTTCGAGCGCAAGCGCGGCCTCTCCGGCGACGGATTTCAGCGCTTCAAAATCGCTCTGCTTGAAGAAGGGAACTGCGACGGCGGCGCCGGCCTTGAGGAACGCGAGGCTCACGGCGCGGCCCAAGCCTCCTGTGCCGCCGGCGACGATGACGATCTTGCGTGAAGCTTGCGAGGATGAACTGGCGGTCATGGAACTCGTCCTGTTGAATGAGATTTATTCCGCGATGAAGCCAGAGAATCTTGACACAGCGGGCGTTCGCACTCAAGGCTCGGCGACGAAACTTCAGGAATCGCCGTTGGCTTTCGCGCGCCGGCCTGTTCGTTTGGCGCCGCCAGCGATTTTTTGCAGCGCAGCCGCATAGTCTTCCACCGTTTCGGATACCGGGTGGCTGCGGACGAATTGGCCCTCCTTGCGGCATTCGATCAGCCCCGCTTCCTGCAGCACTTTCAGATGATGTGAGATGGTGGCGGGTGTGACGCCGCGCAGCGAGACGATTTCGCCACAGGTCATTCCAGGACGCACGGAAATCTCCTCAAAGATGATCAGGCGCGTCTCGTCAGCCAGCGCTCTTGAAACCTGTTCTATTTTCGCGTGTTCCACGCGGTTCTCCCGATGCGGCTAACCCCTGTGCCGCCAAGGCCCTATCCCTATGATAACGGCAGCCTGGAAAAAGCTGCATCCTGGTATTTAGATGCTCATCTAAACGTAACGGTGCGGGCGACTGGCCGGAGACGCCGCCGCCCCGGGAGATTTTCGCGCGCGCGCCGCGCACAAGGAGAAGGCTATGAAGAGATTCGAAGGCAAAGTAGCGGTAGTTACAGGCGGAAACAGTGGAATCGGCCTGGCGACGGCGCAGCGCTTGCAACAGGAAGGCGCGAAGGTTGCGATTTCGGGTCGCAGCCAGAAAACACTCGATGATGCGCAGAAGCTGCTCGGCAAGGACGCCCTCGTCGTGCAAGCCGATGTAGGCAAGATGGCGGACATTGACAAGCTCTACGCCGCGGTGAAATCCAAATTCGGCACGATCGACGTGCTGTTCGTGAACGCCGGGATCGCAAAATTTGCGCCGTTCAACGCGGTGAGCGAGGCCGACTACGACGACATGTTTGACATCAACACCAAGGGCGCCTATTTCACAATCCAGAAGGCGCTGCCGCTATTGAACGACGGAGGCTCGATCGTTTTGAATACGAGCGTGGCGGCTTCGACCGGCTTCCCGGCGGCGACCGTCTACTCTGCAACCAAGGCCGCCATGCGTTCTCTGGCGCGGACGATTGCTGCCTCGCTGATCGATCGCAATATTCGCGTGAACGCGGTCGCGCCAGGGCCCATCGAGACGCCGATCTTCGAGCGCGGTGATGTTCCCGCGGGGGCAAAAGATGCGTTCAAGGAGACCGTGCCCATGAAGCGTCTCGGGACGCCGGAAGAAGTCGCAGCGGCCGTGGCGTTCCTTGCGTCGTCTGACGCGTCCTTCATCACGGGCGTAGAACTCAACGTGGATGGCGGCAAGGGCCAACTCTAACGCGCAGACCATCCTGCGCCGCCGGCGGCGGTCGCCATCGTTGCGCTGCCGCCGGCGGAACCTGGCAAGCCCCTTAGTTCCCGGCAGCCGCAGCGATAGCAGCCGCAGCTTCCGGTCTCTGCAAGCGGTTGTTGATGTCCATCACGATAGCCGAAGCGGTCGGCTCCGTGAGGCCACCGGCCAATGTGGTGGGGACGCCGCGTGCCTCAACGTCCACGCGATAAGAGATCGGCCCGAGCTTCTGAATGGCCCAGTTCATTCCGGCGACCACGTTTTCCCGGCCACCGGTCGGCTGGCCCGCAGCTACGGGCGTTATGATGACGCCTTCAGCCGCCTTGAGAACATGGTTGCGCACCAGCACGCGATGGATGGCGTCCTTCGGAATGGTGGTGCCGTTAACCTGGACGCCGGATCCGGAGACGGTGAAGCTTGCAGGCTTGCGATATTGCGTTGCCTGCTTTGAGTGCATCAGCAGGTACATCGCGCCGTAAACGAATGCAGCGGCAATCAGCCCGGCAAAGAAGCCTGACGTACCCCAGGCGATCAGAATCAGCAGCACGCCGGGAATTGCAACGAGCAACCACGGATAGGGAACTGGCTCGGGGACGGTGGAGATCTCAATACCGTCGCCGGCCTGACGAGATTCGTATCCTGCCATTCTGATCCTCCCTTTGAAAGTTCTCGAATACGGTATGCGCTTGACTGCTTGAGACGGAATTCGCAGGGCAGGTCAGATGCAGCGCCGGCCCCCAAGAATCGGTGGGCACTTATATAACAGGCGTCGCCGGAGGTACACAGTTTCTTTTCCCGGTCACATGGGCGGTCCGGGAAGCTCGGGGCGGTGACGGCGCGCGCGGCACCGCTCCAAAGCGGGCGCGCTGGGCGATCGGCATTTGCAGTCCTACGGGAAATTGCTTATTGTAGCGGCGCGGTGCATCCATAGAGTGAGGATATGAAAAAGAAAACTTCGAAAGCTTCCGGCAAGAAGAAATTCGTCAAAAAGAAAACGGCCAGCAAGAAAACGAGCGCGAAAAAGACGCGGGCGAAAGCCCCCGCCAGGAAAGTGGCGGCCAAGCGCCCGACCAAACGCGCCACGAAGGTAACTGCCAAAGCTCCCGTCAAGCCGCAGATGGCCAGCAAGCGCCGCAAAAAGAACGAAGTCGGCTCGGATCGTTCGCTCCGATCTTCCTTGACGGAAGACGTGGTGCTCGCGCCTCGCCGGGACGAAGGTTCGCTCAGGGCCGGCCAGTCAGGCGATCTTCAGGGACTGTCTGACACGGAGGAAGCGGATTCGGAGAGCGTCGACGAGCTGCTCGAAGAGGGGCAGGCGCTCGAAGCGGAAGTCGTGGAAGGCGTTGAGGACGTGCCGGACGAGAAGCCGGTGCCGTCTCGTGGCCGCATCGAAGACGACTCGGTTCCCGATTACGACGACCGCGAAAAGCTCTGAGGTTACGTCTGCGTCAGCAGGGAAGCATCGCGCGTCACTGCGCGAGCTTCGCGATCATATCGGACGGCAGGCGGTGCAGCAGCACAAGGAACACGCCGTTCGTCCAGCCGAAGCCGATTACGTTGACGTCGTAGCCCGCCTCGACGTGAATCTTCGACGTGCGGTTCACCGCGTCGTATTTTTCGCGGATGGTGCCGTCGCGACGAAACTCGTCGTGCACCATCGACAGGAATTCGTAAGCGATGCGATTCGCGTCGTCCGTGAAGCCGTAGCGGCGCAGCCCCTCCACCGCAATCAGCTGCAGCGGCGCCCATGCATAGGGCTCGTCCCACTGCACGCCGCTGACGGTGGTGCTGGTGGTGAGGCCGCCGGGGCGTTCGAAGACCTTCAGATTCCCTTCGACAGCCTCGGCCTGCTCGGGCGTTGCGAGGCCGGTCCAGAGCGGATAGAACGTGGTGGCGAAATCGTAGTTTGAACGTTCACCGTTTGTGAAATCGTAGTCGAAGAACATTCCCCGCTTCTCGTTCCACAAATATTTCGTCACTGCCGCGCGCCGCGACTCCGCGCGCTGCCCCCATTTTCTCGACTCGTCGTTGCGGCCAAGGATTCGCGCGATCTCTTCCAGGTTCTTTTCTTCGTTATAGAGCAGGCTGTTCAAGCAGACGGGCGCGAAGTGATGCGTGGCGGCGCCGTAAGGCTCGAAGCGAAACGTGTCGTCAAAGCCCGATTCGCGCATGGCGCGGTCGCCCTTGTAAAAGTCGGCGCTCAGGACGAGCTGGGAAGCGGCGCGGTGGGCGCCGCCGGTCGCTCGCGCGCTGGGATCGGCGGTATCGGCCGCGAAATGGCGGAGGATGTCCGGCATCTCCGGCGAATTCTCGTCGGCTGCAACCAGATACTTACTCTTCAGGTCGGTGTGCTTTTCGAAATAGGCGGCCACGGTGCGGTAATAATCGGGATCGTCGTTCAATTCCTCGGGAGCAGGGCCGTCGCCGAAATCGAAGTAGCGCGAGAGGCCGGTCGATCCGGCCAGGTGCGGCGCGCTGGTCCACATCGCGTAATCGCGCTGCGCGTAGCCGTAGCCGCGCGCGAGCCAGTCGCGATCGTCCTCGCCGATCGCCGCCTGCGCGCCGTAAACGGTGAGAATCATCTCCGTCAGAAAAGGCGGTTGCGAACGCGAAAGATAGTAGGTGCGATTGGCATTGAGAATGGCGCCGTAGTGTTCCAGCTCAAAAAAGAAATTCTCGACCATTCCTTTGGCCAGCGGGATGCGGTCGTCTTCCACCAGGCCGCGGATGATGAAGTAGCTGTCCCATCCATACATTTCGTTGAAGCGGCCGCCGGGCACCACGTAGGGATGCTCCAGATAGAGCAGGCCCGGCGGATCGATCGCGTGCGGATCGAAGCTGCCCGGATGCGGACGTTCGTTTGCGGGCATGCAATGCACTTCGTCCGCACATTCGGCGGTGAACTTTTTCACTTCTTCAGACGGGGAATAGCCGCTGGGCAGGTAAAGGATGCCCGGAGCGCTCGTCTTCGGATCGGCCAGGGCGGCGCAGGAATTGAGGGAACGCGTGAGTCCGTCCCAGGCGCTTTCAATGTAATCAAGGATTGGATGCAGCCCAACAGGGAGCGCCTCAGGCGTCGCGACAGAAACCCCTGAAGATATTGCAACCGCTTCGTTGGCACCACGCTCGGGAGCCATAGCCATCATCGGAAAGCATAGACCGCACAGAAAGAGAACGGCAATAGGGGTGAAACCGGAGTACCAGTAGAAGTGCATGCCAGCCCTCGGGCGGCTCCACCAATCCCATTTCGGGACACAGCCAGAGCCGGTGGGATGCGCAGCGGGCCGGCGAGGCTGCGCGGACACACCTACCATAAGTCGCCGCCGATGGTGCGGCGCTATCGGGCGAATTCCCCTATCGTGAGTACCCTACAGCATTTGCCGCAGCACGTATTGCAGGATGCCGCCGTGCTCGTAGTAGGCCACTTCAAACGGCGTGTCGATGCGCGCCAGCGCATGGAACTCCGTCTTCTTGCCGTCTGCTCCATGCGCGGTGATCTTCAGCTTCTTGCGCGGATGAAAGTCCTTGGCGAGGCTTTCGATATCAAACGTCTCCACGCCCGTAAGGCCGAGCGACTTCGGCGTCTCTCCTGGGAGGAACTCCAGAGGCAGCACGCCCATGCCAACCAGGTTGCTGCGGTGAATGCGCTCGAAGCTTTCGGCAATCACGGCGCGGACGCCGAGCAGGATCGTGCCTTTCGCGGCCCAGTCGCGTGACGAGCCGGAGCCGTATTCTTTCCCGGCCATCACGATCAACGGGACATGCTCGTCGCGATACTTCATGGCGGCGTCGTAGATCGACATTTTCTCGCCGCTCGGCTGATGAATCGTCCAGCCGCCCTCGGTGCCCGGAGCGAGCAAGTTGCGCAGGCGAATATTCGCAAACGTGCCGCGCATCATCACCTCATGATTGCCGCGCCTCGCGCCAAAGGAGTTGAAGTCCTTCGGCTGAACGCCATGGGCGACCAAATATTTTCCAGCGGGACCGTCGGCAGGAATCGAACCGGCCGGCGAGATGTGGTCCGTAGTGACGCTGTCGCCCAGCATTGCCAGTGCGCGCAGACCGCGCAACTCAGGCAGCGGCGCAGGCTTCACGGTCATGTTCTCGAAATACGGCGGGTCTTTTATATAGGTGGATTTGGCGTCCCACAAATAAATGTCGCCTTCGGGGACGGGGAGCGCTCGCCAGTGTTCGTCACCTGTGAACACGTCCGCATATTCTTTGCGGAACATTTCGCTGGTCACCGAACTGCGCATCGTGGTTTCCACTTCCTGCGGCGTGGGCCAGATATCGCGCAGATAAACGGGCTTGCCGGCCTTGTCGTTGCCCAGCGACTCGTTGACGATGTCGAAATCCATGCGGCCCGCGAGCGCGTAAGCCACCACCAGCGGCGGCGACGCCAGATAGTTCGCGCGGCATAGCGGATTGATGCGGCCCTCAAAATTGCGATTGCCGCTCAGCACGGAGACGGCTACCAGGTTGTTGTCTTTGACGGCCTTGCCGATCGCCTCCGGGAGCGGTCCGCTGTTGCCGATGCAGGTGGTGCATCCGTATCCGACCAGATGAAATTTGAGCGATTCGAGGTACGGCCACAAGCCGGCCTTCTCGATGTAATCCGTCACCACTTTCGAGCCGGGCGCGAAGCTCGTTTTTACCCAGGGCTTCGTGGTCAGCCCGCGCTCGACGGCTTTTTTCGCCAGCAGGCCCGCGCCGAGCATGAGCGACGGATTCGAAGTATTCGTGCAGCTCGTGATGGCCGCGATCACTACCGATCCATCGGCAAGGTCGAATTTGTCGCCGTTATTCTGCACGGAGACCTTCTTCGGCGGGGCTGTCATCGATTTCTCAAACGAAGTCTTTGCCTGCGTCAGCGGCACGCTGTCTTGCGGACGCTTCGGGCCGGCAATTGTCGGCACCACCGTGGCGAGATCGAGCTCGATCGTATCGGAGAAAATCGGATCGGGCGTCGCGTCCGTGCGGAAAAGCCCCTGGTCTTTTGTATAAGCTTCGACGAGCTGCACATGATCTTCGTCGCGGCTGGTGAAGCGCAAATAGGACAGCGCTTCGGCGTCGACCGGGAAGAAGCCCATGGTCGCGCCATATTCCGGCGCCATGTTGGCGATGGTCGCGCGGTCCGGCAGCGTCAGGCTGGAAAGCCCGGTGCCGTAAAACTCCACGAACTTGCCCACGACGCCCTTTTTGCGCAGCATTTGCGTCACGGTGAGAACGAGATCGGTCGCAGTCGCGCCCTCCACCAGGCGGCCGTGCAATTTGAAGCCGACCACAGGCGGAATCAGCATCGAGAGCGGCTGGCCGAGCATCGCAGCCTCCGCTTCAATGCCGCCGACGCCCCAGCCGAAAACGCCGAGGCCGTTGACCATGGTCGTGTGCGAATCGGTGCCGACCAGCGAATCGGGAAACGCGAACCACTTGCCGTCTTTTTCGGCGCGGAAAACCACGCGCGACAAGTATTCCAGGTTCACCTGGTGGCAGATGCCGGTATCGGGCGGCACCACTTTGAAATTTTGAAACGCCTTTTGTCCCCAGCGCAGGAAGGCATAGCGTTCGATATTGCGCTTCATCTCGAAATCGGCGTTCAGCGCGAAGGAATCTTTGCCGCCAAACAGGTCCACTTGCACGGAGTGGTCGATCACGAGTTCGGCAGGGAAGAGCGGATTGATTTTCTTCGGATCGCCGCCAAGATGCCGCATCGCTTCACGCATCGCGGCAAGATCGACCACGGCGGGCACGCCTGTGAAATCCTGAAGCAGCACGCGCGCGGGCAAAAAGGAAATTTCCTTCTCGGCAGTCGAGGCGCCCGGCTGCCACGCCGCCAGCGCGCGAATATCTTCGGCGTGGACGAAGCGGCCGTCCTCATGGCGCAGAAGATTTTCCAGCAGCACTTTCAGCGAAAAGGGAAGGCGCGAGACGTTGCCTGCGCCGGCTCGTTCGAGCGCCTCAAGACGATAAATTTCATAGCTGCTGTTGCCGGAACGTAGCGTAGTGCGCGTGGAAAACGAATTACCGGATGCCGTGGCCATGCTGGGTTGAGTTTTCCTTTCGCGAATATTCTAACGCACTCGCGCCTGCCGGGCGCGTTTTTCGCACCTGCACAGGCGTGAGCACTGCTTTCGCACAGTCGTGGAGTCGGTCAGTTTGTGGTCATGCGACTTATCGGGAGTAAAGATCGGTGTTGAGTACCAATGAATGGCGCCCGCGGGCGGCGTTTTTGTGGCTGTATTCACTCCACAATAATTCGGTCCGCCCACTCCACCATCAAGACAAAAATCGGAGGACTTCCGAATTTCGCTCCCCAGTGTCTCAAGTCGCCTTCCGTCCAACGCACGACTTACCAGGAGTTAGCGCCGGGGTCTTACTCGCCCAAAACAAATGTCAGCAATGACTTGTTAATCTTGATCCTGCGGTTGCGGTATTCGACGAAGCCGAGTTTTCTGAATTTATTCATGAAGAAGTTCACGCGAGAGCGGGTAGTGCCGATTATTTCCGACAAGGTCTCTTGGGTTACGTTTGGCAATTCGTCGTCCGGCTGGTGCTGTATTTTCCCGTAACGTCCTAGCACGAGTAGTGCTCGGGCCAGCCTCTTTTCCGAAGAATTGAAGAGTTGATCGATCAAATTCTCTTCGACTCGGTTGTTGCGGCTGAGGATATACCCGACAAAGTGGTCTGATAGCTTGTCTTGTGTGCGGATCATGTCGAGCAACTCGTTCTTGTCGATGGTCAGCAGGGTGGTCGGCGTAATCGCGGTAGCCGTGGCTGTGCGGACCGGCTGACCCGCCATGCAGCCCTCGCCGAAAAAGTCGCTCGGGCCAAGTATTGCGATCACAGCCGCCTTGCCAGACGCGCTAACCACGGTGGATTTTACCGTGCCCTTTTGGATGTACAGAACACTCTTGGCCACGTCGCCCTGACTGTAAATTTGCTCGTCCGTCCGAAATTCAGCAACCCTTCTCACCGTTCCCGAAGTATCGAGGAAGGTCTGCAGCTGCAATTTCGTATTGGATTTCTTGATTTTCATACGGGCACAGGGACTGGCCCAGATCTATACGCCTCTTGTCTTGGCGTCCTTCTTCTCGGCGTGCTCTTCCGGCAGAAAGCAGAGAATCTGTTGCTTTAACTGCGCATCCACTTCGTCTGCGATGGTCACAACGTCCGGTAGCAAGTTGCTGAATTTCACACGGTGCTCGTTCCTGTGCAGCGTCGAAAAAATGCAGACCTGCAGGATTCGGGATTCGTCCACGATCATTGCAGCGGTGTAGCCTTGTTTCCGGCGCAGCTTTCCGTGATGACTCGCAGCCACCGAGACCGGAGCTTTCGATCCTTTGTCCAGGCGCAGCCTGGCGATGACGTCATGGAGAAGCCTCGGAAGATGGCCGGTGCGTTCCTCGAAATTCAGCGGGATGCGGATTAACTCTGGTTCTTTCTCCACAAGATCGAGCCATTCGCGAATCGTGGAATCGAGTTGCTGTTCGAGAATGTCGGCCACGGACTCTGTCCCTGTAGAAGCAGGCGGGGACTCGCTGCCGCCCTCCAGTGGAACTGTAGCTCTGGTCACAGTGACCTCCTCTCATCCAGAGTTAGTATTCCACTCCAGAAGGCGCAAGACTGTCCTATAAGGGATAGGTTCGAAAAGAGGCGAAAAGAGCCAAAAAGAGGCGAATAGAGGCTCCGGTAGCTAAATGGACGAGGTGCCTGATAACGCGGTGTCCGGAACTGACCTACTAGCGGCAGCCGGCGACAAAGGAACGGCAGCGGCAGCGTGTTAAGGTAAAGCGATGCCGGAAATGGAGCGCACGGCGGGTAGCAGCGCGCGGAAAACCTTTGCCTCTAAGCGGGACCTTCGCGTGTTTGGACTCTTTCTCTTGCTCGCGGTGATTTTTCTCCTCCCCGGCTCGCTACATCCACGGACCGCTCTGCTCGGTGTTCCCGGCGACACCTTTCAGCACACATGGTTTCTCTGGCATTTCGCGCGCGCGGTGATTCACGGCCGGAATCCCCTTTACACCGACCTCATCTTCTACCCGGATCGAGTGAATCTCGCCTGGAGCACCACCGATCCTCTCGCGTCGCTGATGGCTCTCCCGGTGAGCCTCGTGGCCGGACCGATCGCAGCTTATAACCTGTCGCTGATATTGCAACTTGCCCTGGCAGGGTTTTTCGGCTACCTACTGTGTCTCCGCATCTGCCGCAATTTTGCGGCGGCGATTATCGGCGGAGTCTGCTTCGGCTTCAGTCCGTGGCTGATGGGCGAGGCGCTCGGGCACCTCAGCCTTGCCACGGCGTTCCCCATCCCGCCCTACTTTCTCGCGCTCGACACGCTGCTGCGCCGCGGCACCGGTAACGTAAAGACTCAGTGGCGCGACGGCATCTCCCTAGGACTCGCGCTCTTCCTCACCGCGCTCGCGCATTACAACTACACAGT
>Ga0210385_10000544_pt1 | contig 26237 bp, 21 predicted proteins | sample IncBWH26OmetaG_FD_160107 | JGI IMG/M metagenome (GOLD analysis project Ga0210385, IMG submission 160107) | Forest soil microbial communities from Barre Woods Harvard Forest LTER site, Petersham, Massachusetts, United States - Inc-BW-H-26-O ...
CCGGGCTTTTGTCCCGCCGTGTATCCACATCCAGAAGGGGTGAACTTCGGGAGGTGGACTGCCTCTCTCGGACCAGTCGCCTGTTACAAAGGCCGGAACCCTAGACGCACATTTAGTCGAGGAACTTGCAAGGCACGTGCCCAAATGTGAGGTTGATCACCAAGATGTGCGCAGAGGCCTGAAAACGCAGCAGTTGAAGCGTTGCGTGCAGGCCGCGAGCGGCCGCGCGCCGAGCGCTCCGGCCGGACTATGCCGTGCCGGTGCACCAGTCGCGTGCGCTGCCCCGAATGGACGCCCCGTCAGGGAACGACCGACCCGGGGCCGGGCCGGCTCACGAGTCCATACAGTTCGGGGCGCCGATCCTCGCGGTACGGGTAGACACGCGAGGTCACGGCGCGCACTTCCGGTTCGATGTTCGCGAACAGCAGTGCATCAGCTTCCTGCGCCGCGGCCAGCGGGTAGCCATCGGGACCGGTGATGCAGGAGCGTCCGAGGAACGGCATGCCGTTTTCGCGGCCGGTGCGATTGCAATAGGCGATGAACACCTGGCTCTCGAGGCTGCGCGTCGGCACGATCAGATCGGGTACCTGGGAGTACTCATCGGTCAGCGCGGTCGGCACCAGAACCAGATCCGCGCCCATCAGGGCGAGAATGCGCACGCTCTCGGGGTATTCCACGTCGTAGCAGATCAAGAGCCCGATGCGCAGGCCCGCGAAAGCAAACGGCGGCACGAACCCCGGCCCCGGACGGTAGCTGGCCCGTTCGTCGGGACCGAAGAGATGAGTCTTGCGGTAATGAGCCAGTGCCGTGCCCGCGGCGCTGATGACTTGCACACTGTTGAATATGTCCGAGGCGGCGCGCTCCGCGTACCCGTAGACAATCACCAGCTCATTGGCCCGGGCGATGGCCGCGATGCGCTGCGCCGATGCGCCATCCGCAGCTTCCGCAAGTTGTTCGACCTGCCGGCCGATGTTGTAGCCGGCCAGCCAGCACTCCGGACACAGCAGCAGCGCGGCGCCGCCCGCGCGCGCCTGCCGGGCCGTTTGTTCGAGCGCCTCAAGATTGGCGCCGACATCCGCTGCGAACCCGCGCGTCTGCCAGAGGGCCATTTTCATGTTTCGCCTTCCGCGGTGATCCTGACCCGCACAGTAGTACGATTGCGCAATGAAGCACAACGCTCCGCCGCTGTCCGATATGCCCGGCATGTGGCGCCGTGCCCTGATCATTCAGGCCGATGGCACGCGCGACTCAACGACGCAGGTGCGCTGGCTGCAGGCGCAGAGTCTGTTCGTCGACCTGCGGCAGGGCGCCGCGCTGCCGGATTTCCTCACGGTGCGCTGCCTGAACGACCTCACCCCCGGGGATTGCGCGCAGCTGGCGCAGCAGGAAGGATTCGCCGGCAGATTCGGCTTTGACGGTGACTGCTTCGAGTGGCTGCGGCTGATCGATTTTCAGCCCACGAGCGCATCTGCCGACGCCGGCCGACTATGGTGGGAAGATGAGATCCTCGTGGAGGCGGGCCGCGATGTACCCTACCTCGAGCACTGGATGCGCGATCCCACCGTGGTCACCCGACCGCTCGCGGCGCTGCGGATGCGCGATCGTGCAGCGGGCGTTGCCGCCCTGGTCGTGCAGCTCGGGACGGTATTCATGTTCGCGCGTGATCGCGCCATCGCGCTCACCGCCGGTTCGTCACTGCTGGATTGTGTGGCCGGCGCAGGCTCCCTGGCGCAGGCGCGCGCGATGCTCGACTGTGAAATCACGCTCGGCTCGGCAGGAATGGGTCCCAATGTGATCCTGGCTTCAACCCATCCGTGGCGTGTCGCGGAACGCTTTGAACTGCTCTTCCGCGACAGTGCGGCGGAAACGCTCGACACCGACCCCGCAGGCAAGGTGTTGCGGCGGCAGTGGGAGGTGCTCGAGGCCGAGGGAGATCCGGGCGCCGTGTGGCCTGCGCAGTAGGGAGACGATGATGAGCGCAAATTTCTCTTTGTGCGGCCAGCGCGCGGTGGTGACGGGGGCCTCACGCGGCATTGGCGCGGCGATCGCCGACGCATTGGTCGATGCGGGCGCGGCGGTGGCCCTGCTGGGTCGCGAGGCGGGCACCTTGAATGTCGTACGCGACCGGCTCGCCGCACGTGGCACCGTGGTGACGCAGGTCGCTGATGTGACCGATACCGTGCAGGCCCAGACGGCCATCGCAGGTGCCGCCGAGCAGCTCGGCGGTCTCGACATTCTGATCAACAATGCCGGCATCGAGCAGCTGTGCGATTCCCTCACCGTGACCGAGGCAACCTGGGACCGGATTCTCGACACCAATCTGAAGGGCGCGTTCTTCTGTGCGCAGGCGGCCGCCCGTCAGATGACCCGCCAAGGCGGCAGCATCATCAACCTGTGTTCGCTGACCTCCGAGGTCGCAGTGCCCGGTGCCACCGCCTACAGCTCATCGAAATCGGGGCTGGCGGGCATGACCCGCGCGCTCGCCGCGGAATGGGCGCCGCGCGGTATCCGTGTCAACGGCATCGGCCCCGGCTATTTCAGGACCGCCCTGACGGAACCGTTCTACCGCGATCCGGCGTGGGAGCGGGCGGTGCTGAACAAGATTCCACAGGGGCGCTTCGGCCGGCTGGAGGATCTGGGCGGCGCCGCGGTCTTCCTGTGCTCGCCGGCGGCGGCGTACATCACCGGTCAGGTGCTATACATTGACGGCGGGTATCTGGCCGCGTTCTGACAGTGCCCGGGCGTGCCCATCAAAGCCCTCGTAGCGGGCGAGGACGGTGGCGTGGCGCGCCAGCTCGGCAAAGCCTTCCGGCGTCACGTAACCCACCGAAGAGCGCTTCAGGAAATCGTGGACCGACAGCGGCGAGGCGGTCCGCGCGCTGCGATTGGTGGGCAGCACCGCGTTCGGGCCCAGCACAAAATTACCCAACGTCACCGGCGTATGCTCGCCCAGCAGAATCTCACCGGCGTTGCGGATGCGATCCAGCAGTCCCATCGGCCCGCGCGTCATGACTTCCAGATGTTCGGGCGCGTAGTCATTGACGAAATCGATGGCGGCGTCCAGATCGCGGACCAGCAGGATGCCGCCGCGCGGCCCGCACAGCACGGTGCGTGAAAACTCCGCACGATGCGGCGTCATGTCCGCCCACAACCGCGGCAGATGTCCGGCCACGGCCCGGGCCGTCGTCTCGCTGGGCGTCACCAGATAGGCCGATGAATCCGGCCCGTGTTCGGACTCGATGATGAGATCCAGCGCCGCGGTATGCGGATCGCAGCTGTCGTCCGCCAGGATGACGCACTCACTCGGACCTGCGGGTACGCCGGGGTCGATGACCTCACGCAGCAGGCGCTTGGCCGCGATTACCCAGGGACTGCCGGGGCCGATGATCTTGTCGCACCGTGGCACGGTCTGGGTGCCGTAGGCGACCGCGGCGACGCCCTGCGCGCCTCCGCACTTGTACACCTGCTCGACGCCGGCGATCCGCGCGGCAACCAGTGTGGCGGCGTCGACGCGGCCGTCCGGACCCGGTGGCGTGATGATGCACGGCTTGGGCACGCCGGCGACGACCGCCGGGATGGAGGTCATCATGACCACGCTGGGAAAAGCGCCCTTGCCGCGTGGCACATAGCAGGCGACGGATTCGATGGGCGTGACCCGATCGCCGGCGAAGGCTCCCGGATGCACCTCCATCCAGGTGATCGGCGGCGGCTTCTGTGCTTCGTGAAAGCGTCGGATATTTTGCGCGGCGAAGCGGATGGCGGCGTGCACCGGGGGCTCCAGTGCCGTTTCGGCGGCGGCAAACTCCGCCGCGCCGACCCTCAGATCGAATGTGAGCGGGGCCACATGATCGAATTCACGCGCATAGCGGATGAGGCTCGCGTCGCCAGTGCGTCGCACCTCATCGATGATCGCCCGCACCGGGCCCAGATAACCGCTGAGATCCGCCTCGGTGCGCAGCAGCAGTTCGGCCGGCAGCGGCGAGATCTGACGCAGATCGCGAAAGGTCACCGTCTGCATGAGAGTGCCTGATGCGCCCATGGCACTTCAGACCCGCGCCGTCTTGCGCGACAGCCTCTGCAGCAGCTCTAGGTCGGTCTTCATGCCGGAGGTTGAGCGAATGCGTTCGAGGATTGCGGTCTTCAGTTCCAGGAACTCTTTGTGGTGCTTCATGGATTGGGAGCGCTCCTGAGTCAACGGCACCGGATATACGGTGTCCACCCGTCCGGGGCGCGGCGCCATGAGCACGACGCGCTGACCCAGGTAGATGGCCTCTTCGACATCGTGGGTCACGAAAATCACGGTACACAACTCCAGCTGCGAGACGTGCAGGATCAGATCGTGCATGACCTCACGGGTTTGCGCGTCCAGGGCGCCGAATGGCTCGTCCATGAGCAGAATGCGCGGCCGGCTCATCAGCGCGCGGGCGATGGCCACGCGCTGCTGCATGCCGCCTGACAGCTGATTCGGATAGGCCTGTGCCACGGCGGTCAGCCCCATGACCGAGAGCAGCGCATCGGCGCGACCCGCCGCGACTTCCACATCCGAGCTGGTCCGATCGCGGGTGTGTGCGGCCAGCTGGCGCGTGAACTTGATGTTCTGCACCACCGTCAGCCAGGGGTAGAGGCTGTAGTTCTGGAAGACCATGGCCCGTTCCACGCCGGGCCCATTGATCGGTATGCCGCCGACGGTGATCTCCCCGGCGTTGTGGGTCTCGATGCCCGCGATGGTCCGCAGCAGGGTGGATTTGCCGCACCCCGAGGCGCCCACCAGCGTGACAAACTCGCCGTCCTCGACCGCGAGGTCGATGTCCTGGAGCGCCGTGACCGCGGTGGCGCCGCTGCCGAAGGTCTTCCAGACTCCCTTGCATTGCACTGCGGTCGACATGTTCAGCTCCGCGCGTACAGCCAGGGAAAGGCCTTGCGATGCATCAGACGAAAGCCCTGGTCCATGGCGAGGCCGATCAGGCCGATGAGGATGATGCCGCAGAAGATCTTGTCCGTTTGCAGAAAGCGTTGTGCCTTGATGATCGCGTAGCCCAGGCCCGAGTTGGCGGCGACCAGCTCGGCCACGACCAGGTAGGTCCAGGCCCAGCCCATGGTAATTCGCAGGGTGTCGACCAGGGCCGGCTTGGCGGACGGGATGATCACCCGCTCGATGATTTCCACTCGCGTCGCGCCCATGGTCTGCGCGGCCTCGATCTGCGCCATCGGCACGCGCCGCACGTCTTCGGCGACCATCAGCACCATCTGAAAGAATGTGCCGATGAAGATGATCCCGATCTTGGCGCCCTCGTCGATCCCGATCCACAGCATGACCAGCGGAATGAAGGCCACCGCCGGCATGTAACGGATGAAATCGGTCAGTGGCTCGAGCAGCGCCTGGACCGAACGATAGGTACCGATGAACAGGCCGAGCGGCAGGGCGATCAGTGCCGACAGCGCCCATCCGGAGACCACTCGCATCGTGCTGATGCCGATGTCGCCGAGCAGGTCATCATTGGTGTACCAGGTGCCGACGCGCCCCAGCACGCTCAAGGGTCCGGGCAGAAACACCGGATTGACGATGCCCGTCGCCGACAGCAGCGACCAGCCGATCAGCGGCAGCACCAGGCCCACCGCCGCCAGCATCCAGTAACGACGCTGCGCGATGCTGCCGCGGATGACCCAGAAGCCCATGGTGCTGCGGCGTCTCACTTCTTCAGTGCAGCCGCGAGAATCGAGCCATCGACACCCTTGGCGGGGTCCGGCTTACCGTCGATCAGGCGATTGGCCAGCAGGAAGGCGCTGATCTGCGGCGCCTCGGCCACCAGGCTCACGGGGCTTGCCGCATTGAAACCGTCCAGATTGGCGCTGGCATCGAAGAAGCGGGTGCCCGGCAGAAACACCTTGTAGTCCGCCGCGCTCATGCCCACGACCTTGGACATGATTTTCACGGCGGCGTCGGGGTTGTTTTGAATGTAGGTCACCGTGTCGAACCATGCACGTGTCATGCCGATCAGGTCCTGGCGTTTGTTCTGGATGGCTGACTGTTGTGCAACCAGCAGATCCGGGATCAGGCCGGGCATGTCGCGCGAGGTGAACAGCGCGCGTCCCTTGCCGGATTTCTCGATCTGGCTGATCCACGGATTCCAGACGACGGCGACCTCGACCCGACCGCTGATGAAGGCGGCGGCTGCATCGCCGGCTGAAAGGTTCACGACGGTTACATCACGCGGCCCAAGGCCATGTCGGGCCAGTGCGGTGTAGAGCACGAAGTGCGACACGCTGAACTGTTCCAGTGCAACCGTCTTGCCCTTGAGATCCGCGAATCCATGGATCTTCGGGCCGACCATCAGTGCGTCATTGCCGAAGGAGTTGTCGTTGATCAGCACCGCCTTCAGCGGCAGTCCCTTCTGCAATGGCCCGAGGGTATCCGACCAGGTCTGGCTGTTCGCATCCAGCTGGCCGGTGGACAGGGCCGCGATCGAATCACTGTAGTTCGCGAACCAGACCAGCTTCACGTTGGCGCCGTACTTCTTGAAGTACCCCTGATTCTCGGCCACATACCAGGCGACCCACCCGGTCCAATCGGACACACCGACTTTGATTTCGGCGCGTGCCGGGGCGGCAAAGACGGTGAGCAGGGTCAGTGTGGCGGCGATGGCGGCCAACATGGCAGTCGATCGGTATCGGACCTTCATGGCGGTGACTCCGGGCTTGCGGATGCGGTGGGTGAGGCTGTTCATGACAAAGAGGCGATATAGGCGCGCCAGCCACCGAAGGCGGTGACGTCGCGCGCGCCCTCGGTGGCGCGCGGTTCGGCGATGAATCCTTTGACGACACTGCCGTCGGCCAGGACCACGCTGCCGATGGCCAGCGGCGGCGGGATTTCGGCGACGAAGCTGCCGAACGCCGCGAGCTCCAGTTCGTACACCTCGACGGCGATGGCGCTACCGCCGCCCGCGCCGCCGGTGTGGATCAGCGCCGGTTTCGGCGGGCTGCTGTGGGCCATCGCAAACAGACGGTAGTGGGCCGCGGTGTGTGTGGCGCTGACCAAGCGGGCGTTGCGCGAGCTAAGCTGCCAGTGCAGGGGCATGCCGGCGAGGTGGGCACCGACGACGGCTACCTGGACACCCGCCGTGCGGGCGCTCAAATCCAGGGCCGGAGGCACGAAGGGTGTGCCACCGTCGAGATAACGCTGCGCCAGTCGCAGCAGAGCGCCATCCATGAATGCGTTGCCGATGAGCGTAATGCCAAAGCCGGTTTGATTGGCGCGGAACCCGGCCGGTACGGCGACGGCGCTCATGTCCAGCAGATTCACGAAGTTGGTGTACAGCCCCAGGTTGCTGTTGAGCGCCACCGGCTCGGCCAGCACCTCACTCACCCGATAGACGGTCGGCGTGGTCGGTAGGACCAGGACCTCGATGGCGGACCACAGCAGTTGCGCCTGTCGGGCGAGGGCCTGCAGCTCGTACTGACCACGAAATGCCTGCACGGCCGTGGTGCCGGCGCCCGCGGCGATGATGGCCCGCACCACCGGATGGATCGCGCCCGGGCATTTGCGCAGGAAATCTTCAATGGCAGCGGTGCGCTCGGCGATCCAGGGCCCCGAGTACAAAAGCTGCGCCGCCTTCATGAGCGGCGCGATGTCGACCTCGACCGGCGTGCCGCCCGCGGCCACCATGCGGCTCAGGGCATTCTGGTAGAGACGGGATGAGGTCTCATCCCCCAGAAACTGCAGCTGCTCGGGTCGCGGTACCCCAAAGCGGAAGGCGGCGCCGAAGGCCGGCTCGGCCGTACCGTGTCGCGAGAAAGGATCGCCGGCGTCGAATCCCGCGACGACCTCATCCAGCAGCATGGCATCGCCCACAGTCGTGGTGAGCGCGCTGACGCAGTCCAGCGATCGACACGCCGGTACCACGCCCAGCGTGCTCCAGCGTCCCTTCGTCGGTTTGAGCCCGATCAGACCATTGAAGGCCGCGGGCACCCGCCCGGATCCGGCGGTGTCGGTGCCCAGCGCGAACGCCACGAGCCCGGCTGCGACCGCCACCGCCGAGCCGGAACTCGAGCCGCCGCTCACGAACTCGCGGTTATACACACAGCGCGGCGCGCCATAGGGACTGCGCGTGCCGACCAGTCCGGTCGCGAACTGGTCGAGGTTGGTCTTGCCCAGGCACACCGCGCCGGCTTCGAGCAGTTTTCCGACCACCGTCGCCGAATGCTCGGCGCGATGGCCATAGGCGGGACAGCCGGCCGTGGTCGGCATGGCGGCGACATCGATATTGTCTTTCACGGCGAAGGGAACACCCGCCAGCGGAAGGTGCTGGCCGGCCGCGATGCGCGCGTCCACCGCGCGCGCCTGTTGCAGCACATCGCTCTCGCTGGCGCGATGGATGAAGACCTCAGGCTGTATGAGCGCGTACGCCGCGACTCGCGCCAGCGCCTGCGCGGCCAGGTCCTCAGCCCGGATCTGTCCGGCGTTGACGCCCGCACTGAGCTGCGTCACCTGCAAATCGACCGTTGCGCGGGTCATGCTTCCTGCCCTTGCGCTTCCAGCGCGATGATGGGGGCGCCCGGATTGATCGACTGACGCGGCTGCACGTACACCGCCCTGACAATGCCGGCCTGCGGCGCCGGAACATCGCATTCCATTTTCATCGCCTCGATGACGGCAATCACGGTGCCGCGCGCCACCCGGTCGCCGGGCTGAACATTGATTCTCCAGACATTCCCGCCAAGCGGCGCTTCCAGCACCTCGCTGCCGGCCGGAATCATCGCCGCCACGGCCGGCAGCGGCGAGGGTTCCTGCAGCAGCGCCTCGACTCGCGAGAACTCATGGTTGCGCACCCAGGCGTCGCGCTCGGCCTCGAACGCCGACTGGCGTGCAGTCTGGAACTTCCTGATGGCCGTCTCGTTACCGTCCAGGAAGCGGCGATAGGCGGCGAGACTGAAGGTCTCGTGCTCGATGCGGAGATCGCGGCGGCCCAGCGGAAAGTCGCGCCGCCACTCGGTGAGCTCGGCGTGGCTGACCGGGAAGAACCGGATCTGATCAAAGAATCGCAGCAGCCAGGGCTTGTCCTCGGTAAACGCCTGCGTCTGCTGCCAGCTGTTCCACACCTGCAGCGTGCGGCCGAACAACTGATAGCCGCCGGGGCCTTCCATGCCGTAGATGCACAGGTACGCGCCGCCGATACCGACCACATTCGGCGGCGTCCAGGTCCGCGCCGGGTTGTACTTGGTCGTGACCAGACGGTGACGCGGATCCAATGGCGTCGCGACCGGCGCACCGAGGTAGACATCACCCAGTCCCATGACCAGGTAGCGCGCAGCGAAGACAATGTCGCGTACCGCCTCGATGCTTGCGAGGCCGTTGATGCGGCGGATGAATTCGATATTGTCCGGGCACCACGGCGCATCGGCCCGGACGCTCGCGATGTATTTGTCGATGGTCTCGTGGATGGCCGGATCATCCCAGGACAATGGCAGGTGAATCACGCGCGATGGAATGCTGAAGTCGGTGAGATCCCCGATCTGATCCTCGGCATCCGCCAGCGCCCGCAGCAGTGCCGCCTGGGTCAGCCTGCGGCTGTCGAAATGCACCTGCAGGGAGCGGATGCCGGGGGTGATATCGATGACTCCGGGCAGTGCGCGTCGCTGCAGCTCGAGCATCAGCGCGTGGATGCGGATCCGCAGCGTCAGGTCCAGCACCAGCGGACCGTATTCAACCAGGATGTGCCGATCCCCCTGCCGGCGGTACACCACTTCGGGACGATGACCGTGGGCGCCGGTGCTGCCGAGAATGGGGCTGTGCCGGTCCGTGCCGGTGGCTGCGAGGCGCGGGGGCGGTGGGGTGTCGGCAAACAGCGCCTCCAGTGTGGCTTCGGCCGCCTGCGCCTGGGCGTCACTGACCATTTCGAAGCGCACGCTGTCGCCGGGCGCCAGCTGCCCGACGCGCCACAGGTCGGCCTGGATCACCACCAGCGGACAGACAAATCCACCCAGCGACGGGCCGTCCGGACCCAGGATGATGGGCATGTCGCCGGTGAAGTCGATGGTCCCGATGGCATAGGCGTTGTCGTGGATATTCGAGGGATGCAGGCCGGCTTCGCCGCCATCGCGCCGGGCCCACTTCGGACGCGGTCCGATGAGGCGCACACCGGTGCGACTGGAGTTGTAGTGGACCTTCCAGGAAGTGCTCTGCAGCATCTCGATGTCTTCGGGCGCAAAGAAATCCGGCGCGCCGTGCGGGCCATAGAGCACGCGCAGTGTCCACTCATGCGACATCTGCAGCAGACATTCAGGAATCTGCGGCGCGGATGTGGCGGCGCCGCGCGCTTCGCACAACCGCAGTACATCCCCGGCGGCGAGAGTACGTCCGGCATGACCGCCGAAGCGGCCGAGCGTAAAGGTCGCACGACTGCCGAGGTAGCGCGGTACGTCCAGGCCGCCGGCAAACATCAGGTAGGCGCGCATACCGGCGCCGCGCACGCGCCCGAGTTTCAGGGTCTGGCCGGAGCGAATCGGCAGCGGCGCATAGGCCGCGACCGCGGCGCCATCGAGGCTGGCATCGAGGGCCGCACCGCTGAGGCAAATGCGCGCCTCGCGCCGGAACAGCAGCGTGGGACCTTGTGCGGTGATCTCCAGACCCGCGGCGTCGGGCGGATTGCCCAAGAGGCGGTTGCCGATGCGAAAGCTCAAGGCATCCATCGGGCCGCTGGGTGGAACGCCCACGTTCCAGTAGCCCTGACGCCCGGGATGATCCTGCACGCTGGTCGCCAGCCCGCCGTTGTGCACGCGGATGGTCTGCGGCGCGAACTCGATGGACTGGGCCATCGAGGTGGACACATGGCCACTGACAAATGCCTCACTGCGCGCGGCACGGCGCAGCCACTCGATATTGGTCTCCAGACCATGCAGCTCGGTGTGGTCCAGCGCCGCTTGCATGGCCAGCACCGCGGCGTCCCGGTCGCGGCCCGTGACGATGAGTTTTGCAAGCAACGGGTCATACCAGGCGCTGACTTCGCTGCCGTCGGTGACCCAGGTCTCCACCCGGGCGCCGGGCGCGAACCTCACCTGTGACAGGACGCCGCTGCTGGGGCGAAAGTCCTGATCAGGATCTTCCGCATAAATCCGTGCCTGGATCGAGGCGCCGGTGCTGGCGCCCGTCCAGGTGTCGAGGAATTGCGTATCGCCGGCCGCGCCGCGGATCATCCACTCGACCAGATCCACGCCCGTGATCTGCTCGGTGACACCGTGCTCGACCTGCAGCCGGGTGTTGACCTCGAGGAAGTAGAACTGATCGCGCATCGGATCGTAGAGGAACTCGACGGTACCGGCGGATCGGTAACGGGCCGCGCTCCCCAGGCGCAGGGCGGCATCGTGCAGACCCGCGCGCGTGGCCGCCGGCAGATGCGGCGCCGGCGCTTCCTCCATCACCTTCTGATTGCGCCGCTGCAGCGAGCAGTCGCGTTCACCGAGCGCGACGATCCGACCGGCGCCATCGCCGAAGATCTGTACCTCGATGTGGCGCGCCAGGCGCACGAAGCGCTCCAGGTAGACCCCGCCATCGGCGAAATTGCTCCCGGCGAGACGCACGATGGACGCGAAGGCTTCGCGTATCGCCACCGCATCCTCACAGATGCGCAGGCCGATCCCGCCACCGCCGGCGGTGGCCTTGAGCATCACCGGGTAGCCGACCCGGTCGGCCTCGAGCACGGCGGCGTGCGCATCGCTGAGCAGCCCGCTGCCGGACATGAGGGGCAGGCCGGCCTGCCGGGCCAGCTCGCGCGCCGTGTGTTTGAGGCCAAAGGCGCGGATGTTGTCCGGCGTCGGCCCGATGAAGGTCAGCCCCGATTGCTGGCACGCCTGCGCGAACTGCGCATTCTCGCTCAGGAAGCCGTAGCCGGGATGGATGGCGGTGGCGCCGGTGCGGTGCGCGGCCGCGATGATGGCGTCGACATCGAGGTAGCTGTGCGCGGCCGGCGGCGGTCCCAGGCGGATGGCCTCATCGGCTTCGCGCACATGCAGTGAGCCAAGATCCGCGTCCGAATACACGGCCACCGAGCCGATGCCCATGCGGCGCAGGGTGCGGATGATGCGGCAGGCAATGGTGCCGCGATTGGCAATCAGAACCTTGTTGAACATCAAGGCGGCCCGGCGATCACCATGCGCAGTGAGGTCGGATTGAAGGCATTGCAGGGATTGTTGATCTGGGGGCAGTTGGAGACCACCGCGGTCAGATCCATCTGCGCCAGCAGATCCACGTGCAACCCGGGTGCGGAGATGCCATCGACGATCCCCAGCGCCCCGTCGGCCTCGACCGGGACATTCATGAACCAGTTGATGTTGGAGACCATGTCGCGCTTGCCACGGCCGTAGCGCAGATTGGCGCTGAGGAAATTCTCGACGCAGGCATGCTGCGAGTGGGTGTGGAAGCCGTAGCGCAGGGTGTTGCTCTCACAGCTGCAGGCCCCGCCGATGGTGTCGTGATAGGCGACATCCGTGCCGGACACGAGCGCCATCGGATTGCCTTCGTTCGAGTACAGCATCGACCCCTGGCGCAGGTAGACGTTGCGCTGCGCGGCGATGGTGTCCTGCGCGCTGTAGCGTTCGCCGTCATCGTCGAGCGCATACATCAGGAAGTCTGCGGATTGATTGCCTTCCAGATCGATGATGCGCAGCGTCTGACCCTTGCGTACCAGGTGTGACCAGGGCGCGCGCGGCGGTACGATTTCATCCAGGACGATGGGGCCGAGGCCCGCCAGTGGGTTCATGCTGACCTCAGCGACAGAAGTAATCATCGACATTCAGAAAGGCCCGCAGCCCCTCCGGAGTCGCGTTGCGAATCGGGTCATCCGCAGCCGTCGGCGCAGCGCGCCAGGCGCTCGCCCGCACGGGGGTGACCGCGTATTCGGCCCGCGCATCGAGCCGGTGCGGGCAGTTCGCCAGCACCACGATCACGTTCATTTCCGCGCGCAGTGTCAGGCTGCGTCCCGCGGGGAATGGGCCGGCTTCGAACTGGGTCACCCCGTCGGGCGCAATGCGCACGCCCTTGAACCAGTTGATGCATGGGTGGATGTCGCGGCGGGTCAGGCCGAACTTCGCAACCGCCAGTGCGAAGCGATCGCGGGCATTGGGATGCGGGCCCCAGTTGTCGCCGTCACCGTAGTGCGCGGCGTTCGAGCGCGCGGTGGAGGCACCGCAAAAGGCATCGTGGGTGCCGGCGCCATCCTCGATGATGCTCATCAGCACTCGCCCCATGTCCGAGAGCAGCAATCTGCCTGCGCCCAGGTATGCGTTCCACTGCACCTTGATGGTGTCGGCAACGTTCAAACGCTCCACGGGACGTTCGGCATTGAAGAGCAGCATCGAGACGCAGGCATCGCCTTCCAGATCCACCAGCTGCAGCCGAGCGCCACGCCCCAGCTCCTTGGCCGCATAGCCGCCCGCGGCGAGGGTGGTCTCCCACAGCATGCAGCTGGCAGCGACGCCCGGCGGGCGTGCGGCCGCGGCACTGGCCGGCAGGGTCGGCATGGCTGCGACGCGCAGGTTGCCCATGGCCCGCGCGTGGGTCTGGGCGCCGTGGGGATCGGCGGTGCTGCTCATCGACCACCTCGGAAGGCACGGGTCGCGGGGCCGGGGGCTTCCTCGGCGCCATGGGAATGCAGTGGGGGCAACAGCGCGGTCGTCGTGACCAGCTTGATCTGCTGTACCCCGCGCACCTTGCGCAGGGCGTCGCACAGCGAGTGCAGGCGCGGCGCCGGACCCTGTACCAGCAGCACCTCGAGCGACTGATCGTCCTCCAGCAGCACATGCTGTGAGGAGATCACTTCCTTGACGTAGGCCGACTGGGTATTCGCCAGCGCGTGCCGGACGCGGCCGCTGTCGGCTTTGTAGATGAGTGTGAGCGTTCCTGCGAGCACGGCGTCATCGCGGCTTTCGCTGTGTTCGGCCAGTTCATGGCGAATCAGCTCGGCGATCATCTGCGAGCGGCTGGGCAGGGCGCGCTCGGCGACCATCGCATCCAGCTGGGTAAGGAGCTCCGCCGGCAGGCTGATGCTCAGGCGTGCAAGTTGCGGGACGGCATCCACGGGCGAACCCCATGTTATTACTGATCTTGGTATTAGTAATACTCCAGGACGGTGGTCTGCTGTCAAGGGAGCGCGCAAAGACGGTGCAGGGCGGCGACCGGCGCGCCGTCGCAGTGCGCGATCCGCACCCAAAAAAAGAGCGGCCCGGTTTGCGCCGGGCCGCTCTAAGACGCCTTCCGGCGCTTGGGGGATTAGGGAGTCAGGCTCAGGAATACGACTTCGGCGCTGCCATCGGCCGCGGGCTTCGCGGCTCCCGTGACCTTCGCGCCCGGTTTCACCATGGCGGGCGTGCCGGCGTCGATCCGGGTGATGTCGGCATCGGGCCCGACCTCGATGGTCTGCGCGCCACCCTTGTAGGTGACCTTGATGCTGGCGCTGGGGCCGGCGGTCTTGGAGGTCACCTCGCCACTGGCATTCAGCGTGGCCACATTGCCGTTGGTCATGGTGGTGTTCGGCGGACCCATCGGGTTGTGGCCTTCACCCATGCCACGCATGCTTTCCGGGAAGATATGGCACTCGGTCGCATGCAGCAGGCTGTCCGCGCGCTTGACGGCGGTACAACCGACGAACTTGCCGGCGGCCAGATCGGCGACCGTGCCCTTGTTGCTGATCATGATGTTGGGCTTGTCCGCAAGGGTCAGCTTCAGATCGCCGCCCTGCTGGGAGTGCACCACGAAGCTGTTGCCATTGGCCGTGGCGACGGTACCGCCGAATCGAACCAGGCCCGCAAAGGGATTCGCTGGCGCGGACGAAGCCGGGGCTTGGGCCAGCACCGGGCCGGCGGATAGCAGCAGCCCGCAGGCGGCAAGCAGGGGTCTGAGCGACATGGGCGTTCTCCTTGGTGTATATCTGCAGACCGATGCGACAGGTATTTCATTACATCCAGGGCCGGCAAACGCTGGGCAACGCCGCGCGGCGGGGCGAGGTGTTTGAGCCGGCCAGCGGCGAGGTCCAGGCGCAGGTGCCGCTGGGCGGGGCGGCGGAGCTGAAAATGGCCGTCCAGGCTGCGCTCGCGGCCCAACCGGCCTGGGCCGCTGCCAGTGCACAACGTCGGTCACAGGTGCTATTTCGCTTCAAGTGGCTGATTGAGCAGCACCTGGGTACCTTGGCGAAGCTCCTGTCGAGTGAGCACGGCAAGGTGCTGGCCGATGCACGCGGTGATATCCAGCGTGGTCTCGAGGTCATCGACTTCGTGTGCGGCGCCCCGCAGCTTCTCAAGGGCGAGTTTTCACAGGGCGTGGGCCCGGGTATCGATGTCTGGTCGATGCGTCAGCCGCTGGGTGTGGCGGCCGGCATCACTCCCTTCAATTTTCCGGCGATGATTCCGCTGTGGATGCTGGGGCCGGCGATTGCCGCCGGAAACGCCTTCATCCTCAAGCCCTCCGAACGCACGCCATCGGTCGCGGTGGAACTGGCGGCGCTGCTGCGCGAAGCCGGCGCGCCGGAAGGCATCCTCAATGTCGTGCACGGTGACCGCGAAATGGTCGAAGCGATCCTGGCGGAGCCGGCGATCAAAGCGGTGAGTTTCGTCGGCTCCTCCGATGTGGCCCAGCACATCTATGCGACGGCCGCGGCCGCCGGCAAACGGGTGCAGGCCATGGGCGGCGCCAAGAATCATGGTCTGGTGCTGCCTGATGCGGATCTGGATCTGGCGGTCGACGCAATAGTCGGTGCGGCATTCGGCTCGGCCGGCGAGCGCTGCATGGCGCTGCCGGTGGTCGTCGCGATCGGCGAGGAGACGGCGGTCGCGCTGCGGCAGCGGCTGAGCGCCGCCATCGCGCGCCTGCGGGTCGGTACGCAGGAGGATCCGCAGGCCGACTATGGTCCGGTGGTCACGGCGGCCCACAAACAGCGCATCGAGCACTACATCGCGATGGGCGTCGCCGAAGGCGCCGAACTGGTCGTGGATGGCCGAGGCCTGACCGTGCCCGGACATGCAAAAGGTTTCTTTCTGGGGCCCACCCTGTTCGATCACGTGCGCGCGGGCATGCGCAGCTACCAGGAGGAGATCTTCGGGCCGGTACTGCAGATGCTGCGGGTCGAGACGCTCGATGAGGGCATTGCGCTTGCTTCAGCCCATGCCTACGGAAACGGGGTGGTGCTGTTCACCCGCTCGGGGGAGGCCGCGCGACGTTTTGCCGAACAGGTGGAGGTCGGCATGGTCGGCATCAATGTGCCGATTCCCGTGCCGGTCGCGCATCACGGTTTCGGGGGCTGGAAGCGTTCGGCGTTCGGGGATCTGAATCAGTACGGCACGGACAGTATCCGGTTCTATACGCGGACCAAAATCGTCACGCAGCGCTGGTCGGGCGGCGCCAGCGCGGGTTCCAGTTTTCTGATTCCGACGAGCAGGGCCGACTGACGTCGGTCGGTTCACCACATCAGATCATCGGGCACGACGAAGTCCTTGTAGGCCTCGTCCACGACTTCGGCGCTGCCGGCGCTCTCTCCGGCTGCCACCACTGCCCGCGCATCCCGCTCGCGGATTTTTTCCGCAATCGCGGGCGGCACCAGTTCGTAGCGACCCTCGCAACGCACCAGCATGACCTCACCGCGCCTGATGCGTTCGCGCAGCGCCGCATCCGCGCGTATCCGTCGGACCTTGCCGCCGTCGATGAAGTTGTAGGTCTCCTCGACATCCGGTCGCACGATGCGGTTCTGACTGACGAGTTCCCGGATCTGGGCGTAGAGCGCCTTGCGCTGGGCTTTTTCCGCCTGCTTGCGGTTCAGTTCCTGATCGCGGGCGGCCTTCGCTTCCGCCTGTTTCTTGGCCGCGATCTCCTGGGGCGTCGGCCCATTGCGCTGGGCCCGCGGCTGCTGTTTCTGGCCCTGATACTGCTTGCGCTGCGCCTGGCGCTCGGCTTCCTTCACCTGCTGCTCGTTGACGAGCCCGGCCTGCAACAGCTGATCGCGTAATGATAGTGAACCCATGTGCAATTCCGACCGGTTCAGGCGAACCGGCCGGCCTCGTCGAAGGTCAGGCGCGGATTGCGCGGGAAGAGCTTCTCCTCCGTGCCATGCCCGATGCTGCAGATGAAGTTGGAGCGGATTCGGGTGTCGGCAAAGAACTCGCGATCGACCCCGGCATTGTCAAAGCCCGACATCGGTCCGCAGTCGAATCCGAGGGCACGCGCGGCGAGGATCAGGTAGGCACCCTGCAGGCTGCTGTTACGGAATGCATTCGTTTCGGCGATCACCGGGGAACTCTTGAACATGGAGCGCATCGCTTCGCCCCGGGCCGGAAAGAGCTTGGGCATCTGCTCCGGAAAGTCCAGATCGTAGCCCACGATGACCGTGACCGGGGCTGCCAGGATCTTGGGCCGATTGGCTTCGGACGCCAGCGCCGACAGTCTCGCCTTGCCCTGTTCGGAGCGAACCCAGACGAACCGGGCGGGACTGCTGTTGCCCGAGGTGGGCCCCCATTTGAACAGCTCATACAGCTCACGGATCTGATTTTCGCTCACTGGCTCGGGGCTCCAGCCATTGCGGGTCCTGGCCGTGCGAAACAAGGTGTCGAGCGCCGCGGCGTCGAGTGGGGGGTGCATGCAATGAGTCCTGCGGTTGGCCGGGAAGGAGGATGTTACACCGCGGATCAACGCCGGGCGAAGGCGTCCCGGTCCTGCACCGATTCAGCCAAAGGATGACATTCACTGTCACTTCCCGGGCGTAAAATGGGCGGCCCAGGCGATTGAATTGTGGGTGGCTGAAGGCATGAATTCGCACGAAGAAGGCATGAGTGCCTTGACGGAGCTGGCGCTGGATCTGCGTTCGGCGTGGGATCACGGGGCGGACCGGCTCTGGCGGCGACTGGATCCGCAGCTTTGGGAGTTCACGCGCAACCCCTGGTCCGTGTTGCAAACGGTTTCGGCGGCGCGTATCCGCGAAGTCCTGGCCGATCCCGCGTTTCGCGTAGAAGTGGATCAGGTTGTCGGTGCGCGGCGTGCCGCCCTCGGCGCTCCGGCATGGTTCGAGGTGAATCACCCCGGCAGCGCGCTGACCCAGGTCGCCTATTTCAGCATGGAGTTCATGCTGAGCGAGGCGCTGCCCATCTATTCCGGTGGGTTGGGAAATGTCGCGGGCGATCAGCTGAAGTCCGCCAGCGACCTGGGCGTCCCCGTGATCGGTATCGGACTCCTTTACAGCCAGGGCTACTTCCGCCAGATCATTGACCGCACGGGCGGTCAGCAGGCGCTGTTTCCATACAACTCGCCGGACCAGCTGCCCATCGCGCCGCTGCGCACGCCGAACGGTGAGTGGCTGCGCCTGAAAGTCGACCTGCCGGGGTTGCCGGTGTGGCTGCGCACCTGGCAGGCGCAGGTCGGGCGGACCCGACTGCTGCTGCTCGACAGCAACGATCCGGCAAACTTTCCCGCCTGGCGCGGCATCACCAGCGAACTGTATGGCGGCGGTCCGGAGATGCGCCTGCGCCAGGAACTGATCCTCGGTATCGGCGGCTGGCGGCTGCTGGGTGCGCTGGGCATTCGACCGCAGGTGTGTCACCTGAACGAGGGCCACGCCGCCTTCGCGGTGCTGGAGCGGGCGCGTGCCTACATGCAGGAGTCCGGTCAGGATTTCGCGGCGGCGCTGGCCAGCACGCGCGCGGGCAATCTATTCACGACCCACACGGCGGTCGCCGCGGGCTTTGATCGCTTCGCGCCGGCGCTCATCGAACAGTACCTGGGCGAGTACGCGCAGCAGGGCCTGGGACTGAGCACCGAGCAGCTGCTGGCATTGGGGCGGGCCAACGAGCAGGATTGGTCCGAGAGTTTCAACATGGCGTACCTCGCGATTCGCGGCAGCGGCGCCGTCAGTGCCGTCAGCCGGCTGCATGGCAAGGTGAGCCGGCAGATCTTTGCCAGTCTTTTTCCGCGCTGGCCCGAGGACGAGGTTCCCGTCGGCCATATCACCAATGGCGTGCACATGCCCACCTGGGACTCGGAACAGGCGCAGGCGCTGTGGACGAAAGCGTGTGCCGTGGATTGCTGGCAGTCGCCGGATGGCGCCGCCGCCGTGGGTCTGCGCCAGGTCAGCGATGCCGATCTTTGGCGGTTTCGCAACGAGTCGCGGGCCGCCCTGATCGAAGCGGCGCGCCTGCACCTGTCGCGGATGCTGATGATTTCGGGAGAGAGTTCCGACAGCGCCGAGGGCGCCAGGCAGCTGCTCGATCCATCAATCCTGACATTGGGGTTCGCGCGCCGTTTCGCCACCTACAAACGACCCAATCTGCTGCTGCGGGATACTGCGCGGCTGCTGCGGCTGCTGTCGCATGCCGAACATCCCGTGCAGCTGATCATCGCCGGCAAAGCCCATCCGGCGGATGAGCCGGGACAGGCACTGATCAGGCAGTGGCTGCAGTTCATTCGTGGCACTGATGCCCGTAATCATGTGATTTTCCTCGCCGACTACGACATGGCCGTGGCGGAGCAGCTGGTCCATGGCGTGGATGTCTGGATCAACACGCCGCGCCGACCCTGGGAGGCCTGTGGCACCAGCGGCATGAAGGTGTTGGTCAATGGCGGTATCAATCTCTCGCAACTCGATGGCTGGTGGGCGGAGGCCTACCGGCCGGAGGTCGGCTGGGCGATCGGTGATGCCCAGACTCACGGCGATGAAGGCGCCTGGGACGATCGGGATGCCGCAGCATTGTTTGAAGTGCTGGAGCGCGAGGTGGTGCCGCAGTTCTATGCGCGTGATGCCGCCGGGATCCCTTCGGCCTGGATCGCCCGCATGCGCGAGAGCATGGCAACGCTGACTCCCCAGTTCTCCAGCAGCCGTGCCGTGCACGACTACACCCAGCGCTATTATCTTCCCGCTGCACAGGAGTGGCAGCGACGCCAGGGCCGGGACCAGGCTGGCCAACAGCTGCTACGCTGGCGCGAGCGCCTCGATGCCGCCTGGAACCAGTTGCGATTCGAGAGTCTCACCGTGGCGACCACGGCCAGCGGGTTTGAATTCGGCGTGCAGATCTATCTGGCCGGGCTCGCGCCCCTGGACCTGTCGGTGCAGCTGTACGCCAACGGTATCGACGGCGCCGGGCCGCAGGTGTATGAGATGACGCTGCAGAACGTGGCGGGCGCCGGCGGCGGGACCGCCGAGGGCCGCGGGCTGTATCGGGCGGCGGTGCCGGCGAATCGACCGGCCGGCGACTACACTGCCCGGGTCGTACCGCGCTTTTCCGGTGCCGCGGTGCCCCTCGAAGCGAACCACATTCTCTGGCAGAGATAACGGAGTGACCAATATGGCGAATGAAAAATCGATCTCGGACGCGCCGCGCAAGCTCAATGAACTCGGGCAGAGCCTGTGGCTGGACAACATCACGCGGGACCTGCTGAACAACGGCACGCTCGCGCACTACATTGGCTCCGGGCTCTCGGTGGCCGCTCTAACCTCCAATCCGACCATCTTTGATCACGCCATCAGCAAAAGCGCTTCCTACGATTCGGACGTGAGCGCGCTCGCCAAGCAGGGTCTCGCGGTCGAGGACCTGTTCTTCGAACTCGCCATCGCCGATCTGACGCGCGCCGCGGATCTGTTCAAACCGATCTATGAGCGCACCGCCACGGTCGACGGCTTCGTCTCACTGGAAGTCTCGCCGCTGCTGGCCTACGACACGGCGAAGACACTGGCCGCAGCGCGGATGCTGCACGCCAAGGCCGGGCGGCCGAACCTCTTCATCAAGATCCCCGGCACGCGCGAAGGCATTCCGGCCATCGAGGAGGCCATTTTTCAGGGCGTCCCGGTCAACGTGACCCTGCTGTTTTCAACCGCGCAATACCAGGCGGCCGCCGAGGCCTACCTGCGTGGCCTGGAGCGACGCGTGCGGGCCGGTTTGAGTCCCGACGTGCGCTCGGTGGCTTCACTGTTCGTCAGTCGCTGGGACAAGGCGACCCTGGAGCGGCTGCCGGCGCCGCTGCGCAATACTTTGGGTATCGCCGTCGGTCAGCAGTGCTATCGTGCCTACCGGCAGCTGCTGGCGACGGATCGCTGGCAGCGGCTGGAGAATCTGGGCGCACGGCCGCAGCGGCTGTTGTTCGCCAGCACCGGCGTCAAGGACCCCTCGGCACCGGATACGATGTACGTCACGGCGCTGGCCGCCCCGAACACGGTGAACACCATGCCCGAGGAGACGCTGCTGGCGTTCGGCGATCACGGGGCAGTCAGGGGCGCGCTCAGCCCCGAGGGTGGCAACTGCGAGCAGGCGCTCGCCGCCGTGAGCGGCGCCGGCGTCGATGTCGCGGCGCTGGCTGCGCAGCTGCAGTCCGAAGGCGCCGAGTCCTTCAATGCCTCCTGGAAGAACCTGCTGAAGTCCATCGAGACGAAGAGCAAGGCGCTGAAGTAGGCACGTATTCCGATGTGGATCGTGCAGCACGGGATTGCGATGCTGTCGCTGGCGGTCTTCCTGCAGGCGATCGGACTGCCGGTGCCGGTGGCGGTCGCGGTGATACTGGCGGCCGCGGAGTGCGCCCGCGGCCACCTGTCCGCGGCCGGCATTCTCGGCGGCTCGCTGATCGCGATGGTGTCCGGTGATGCGCTCATGTTCCTGCTGGGTCGCTATACCGGCTGGTGGCTGCTGGGCGCGCTGTGCCGGGTGTCGCTGAATCCGGAATCCTGTGTGGTCACCTCCGCCGACACCTTTCACCGGCGCGGGCGCGCGCTGCTGGTGGTGGCGAAATTCCTGCCCGGCATCAACACCATGGCGCCGCCGCTCGCGGGCAGCATGCAGATGCGCTGGTGGTCCTTTGTGGGGCTGGATCTGGCCGGCTCGGCGCTCTACCTCGGCGCGTATTTTGTGCTCGGCTTTCTCTGCAGCGATGCGGTCGCGGCGATCATCCGCTTCTATGAGCGATTCGGCCATCTGACGACCGCGGTGGTCCTGATCCTGGTGACCGCCTATGCCCTGTGGCTGCTGTGGAGCACATTGCGGGCCCGCAGCCTCGGGCGGGGAGTGCCGCACGCGCCGCCCGCCATCGTCGCGCGCGAACTTGCCACCGGCGACGCGCTGGTGTTCGACGTCCGCAGTCACGGCTACTTCGACCCCGGCGCCCTGCGGATCCCGGGGTCGCGGCGCGTCGATCCGAATGCGCTGCGGGCCCGCCTCAAGGACTTCGCCAAGGATCGGCAGATCTACCTGTACTGCACCTGCCAGCGTCAGGCGACCAGCGTGCGCGTCGCCCGTGAGTTGCTGAAGCAGGGACTGCAGGTCGCGGTCATCGAGGATGGGCTGCGCGGCTGGCGCGGTGCCGGACTTGAGCTGGAGACGGTGCCGCCGGCGGAAGTGACGGCGCTGCCGCTGTTCACCTAGGCCGTGACAATCGCCGCGTTGGAGCGGTGTCGCAGCGTGATGCGGCCAAAAGTCGCGCACAGCAGCGCACACAGGGTGATGCCGGCGATCATCGGCAGCGGCGAACCGTTGGCGAAGGTGCCGGAGAACGCCATGACCATCGAGCCCAAGCCAAATTGCAAGGTACCGATCAGCGAGGAGGCGGTGCCCGCGATCGCCCCATGCTCTTCGAGCGCCAGAATGGTGGCGGTCGGAACGGTCATTCCGAGGCAGGCGTAAGCGCAGCACAGCAGCGCCACCATCACCACCAGGTGATCGACTCCCGCCGCGAACAATCCGAGCAGCAGCAGCATGGCAAGCGCAAAACCCGTGGAGGCGCGGCGCACCAGGGCCTTCAGGCCAATGCGGGCCGCCAGCGTGCCATTGAACTGGGCGGCGACGAAGAATGAAGCCGCATTGACCGAGAACAGCAGGCTGAAGCCACGCGGACTCAGATGGTAGTGCTCGATCATCACGTACGGCGAGTTCGACAGATACAGAAAGAAGCTCGCCATGCCGCAGGTGCCGATCATCACGGTACCCAGGAAATGCCGATCACCCAGCAGTCGCCGATAGGAGTGGAAGGCGCTCATCAGGCTGCTGCCCGCGCGTGCCGCCTTGGGGCGCGACTCCTTGAGCGTCGTCAGGATGCCGAAGCCGATGATGGCCGCGCCGAGCACCATCCAGAATACGCCGCGCCAGCCTGCGACCTGAATGACGAAGCTGCCGGTCAGCGGTGCCAGCAGCGGGGAGATGCTGAACACCAGCATGAGCAGCGACATGAGCCGTGTTGCCTCCACACCGGAATGCAGATCGCGTACCACGGCCCGCGGTATCACCATGCCGCCGCAGGCGCCCAGGCCCTGCACGAAGCGCCCCAGCAGGAAAATCCCGGCGTTGGGCGCCAGGGCACAGGCCACGCTGCCCAGGCAGAACAGCGTCAGGCCCGCGTACAGCGGCAGCTTGCGGCCGAACATATCCGACAAGGGTCCGTAGATCAGCTGGCCGCCCCCCACGGCAATGAAGAACACCGTCAGGCTCAACTGTACCGTGGCGGCGTTCGCATGCAGGCTTTGCCCGATGGAGGGCAATGCCGGCAGGTACATGTCGATGGCAAAAGGACCGATGGCCGATAACAGCCCCAGAATGATGCCTTCCCGTAAGTAACTCTTGCCCATGGTAAAAAGTCCGCTAAGCCCGAGGTGCGCCGTTACCGGCGCGCCGGACAGATATAAGGAGTGGGTTGGGTGGGTCGCAAATGCGACAATTGGGCAAATGGTCGCCTGCTTGGGCCCGAGTGTCAAAGTGAAATCTCATTGGGCCATCGTTGGCGCTGATATCAGGTATTGGCCTTGATCTGGAGTGCGCGCAAATGACAATAAATCCGATGGCTGGTAAACCGGCGCCGGCATCCATGCTGGTCAATGTGCCGCGACTGATCTGTGCCTATTACGCCGATGCCCCGGATCCGGCAGTGCCTGACCAGCGGGTGGCGTTCGGCACCTCGGGTCATCGCGGCAGCTCCTTCCAACGCTCCTTCAATGAGGCCCACATCCTGGCGATCACCCAGGCCATCGTGATGTACCGCACTCAGCAGGGAATCAGTGGCCCGCTGTTCCTTGGCATGGATACGCACGCGCTGTCGGAACCCGCCTTCATCAGCGCGCTCGAGGTTTTGGGTGCCAATGGCGTGACGGTCATGGTGCCGGACGAGCACACCGACTACACGCCAACGCCCGTGATCTCGCACGCCATCCTCACCTACAACCGTGGCCGCACTGCGGCGCTCGCCGATGGCATCGTGGTCACTCCCTCGCACAATCCTCCGGACAGCGGCGGTTTCAAATACAACCCGCCCAATGGGGGTCCCGCCGATACGGCCGTCACCTCCTGGATCGAGAACAAGGCCAATGAACTGCTGGGCAAGCAGCTCGACGGCGTCCGGCGCATGCCATTCAATCAGGCGCGCGCGCTGCCCACCACGCACCGCCACGACTACCTTCACAAATATGTCGACGATCTGCCCTCGGTGATCGACCTGGATACGATCCGTGCCTCCGGCGTGCACATGGGCGTGGATCCGTTAGGGGGAGCCGGCGTGCATTACTGGCCGCTGATCGCGGACCAATACAAGCTGGATCTCACCATCACCAATGATGCGGTGGACCCGACCTTTCGCTTCATGACCCTGGACTGGGACGGCAAGATCCGCATGGATCCTTCCTCTCCGAATGCCATGCAGCGACTCATCGGACTCAAGGAGCGGTTTGACATCGCCTTCGCCTGCGATACCGATCACGATCGTCACGGCGTGGTGACGCGCAGCACCGGCCTGATGCCGCCGAATCACTACCTCACATCCGCGGCGCACTACCTTTTTTCCAACCGCCCGAAGTGGAGCACAAAGGCGACCATTGCCAAGACCGTCGTGACCAGCATGATGCTGGACAGGGTCGCCGAGCGGCTGGACCGGAAGATCTTTGAGACCCCGGTGGGATTCAAGTGGTTCGTCGACGGGCTGGTCGATGGCTCGCTGGGCTTCGTGTGCGAGGAAAGCGCAGGCGCTTCGCTGCTGCGTCGTGACGGCAGCGTCTGGACCACCGACAAGGACGGCATCACGCTGGCGCTGCTGGCCGGCGAGATCACCGCGCGCAGCGGCAAGGATCCTGCGCAACTGTACGATGAGCTCGCCCGCGAGCTCGGCAATCCCGCCTACGAGCGCGTGGATGCACCGGCTGATGCGGCCCAGCGCAAGGCGCTCTCGAAACTCTCCGGCGAGCAGATCAAGAGCGCGACCCTGGCGGGCGAGAAGATCACCGCGGTGCTGACCAAAGCACCCGGCAACGATGCGGCAATCGGCGGTGTCAAAGTGGTCACGGCCAGTGGCTGGTTTGCGGCGCGGCCGTCCGGCACCGAGAGCATCTACAAGATCTACGCAGAAAGCCTCAAGGGGCCGGAGCACCTGAAGCTGATATTTGCGGAGGCGCAGCAGATCGTGGGCGCGGCGCTCGGATCGGCGGGCCGATGAACCGGCGCGAGGCCACGGCGATTGCGGGTGCCACGGTGCTGTCGGCCATGGCGGGTCAGACGATACGCGCCGCGGCACCGGCACGCGTTTTGATCCTCGGCGGGACCGGGTTCATCGGCCCGCACTTCGTTGCGGCGCTGGTCGCGCGGGGTCACAGTGTCACGGTGTTCAACCGTGGCCGTGATCCCGACAAGGTTCCCGCGGGGGTCGTGCAGCTCATCGGCGATCGCAATGGGCAGGTGGAGGCGCTCAAGGGCCATGACTGGGATGCGGTCATCGACAATTCCGGTTACACCCTGCGCCAGGTGCGCCTCACGGCGCAGCTGCTCGAGGGCCACATCAGGCATTACATCTTCATCTCCAGCATTTCTGCTTACGCGGACCTCGCGGTGGCGGGCGTCGATGAGAACTACAAGCTGGCAACGGTGGCGGATCCCAATACCGAGGACCTGGGCGCCGGTAACTACGGTGGGCTGAAGGCCCTGTGCGAGCAGCTGGTCGAAAAGACCTATCAGGCCAACGCGACCGTCATCCGACCCACCTTCATTGCCGGCCCCGGCGATCCGACCGATCGTTTCACCTACTGGCCGGTGCGCGTGGCCCGGGGCGGGGACATGCTGGTGCCGGGCGCCCCGGGGGATGCGCTGCAGTTCATTGACGTGCGCGATCTGGCCGACTTCATCTGTCTGTGCGTTGAGAAGCGGCTCAGCGGTCGTTATAACGTATGTGACCTGCCGCGCGCCGTCACGATGGCATCCTTGCTGGACGCCAGCCGTCGCATCACCGGCGCGGACACCCGCTTCGTGTGGGCCAGCGTCGC
>Ga0210385_10000545_pt1 | contig 26235 bp, 22 predicted proteins | sample IncBWH26OmetaG_FD_160107 | JGI IMG/M metagenome (GOLD analysis project Ga0210385, IMG submission 160107) | Forest soil microbial communities from Barre Woods Harvard Forest LTER site, Petersham, Massachusetts, United States - Inc-BW-H-26-O ...
CGTGATGTTCGGGTAAGTCTTCTCGGTGTCGCCGAGACTGGTCCTCTAGCGCGGTGAGGCTGAGGCAGGTTCGCCGCTAGTACAAGTCCCTCACTGCCAGACACGCACCCAGTCGACCAGCATGTGCGCTGGGAACTGGGTCGCGGCGTTCGGGGGGCCCGGCCAATCCCCGCCTACCGCCAGGTTCAGCAGGAGGAAGAAGGGGTGGTCGAAGGGCCAGGGGGCGCCGGGGGGCAGGTCCGTTGGGGTGATCGTCTTGTAGACGACTCCGTCGAGCAGGAAGCTGATCCGCTCAGGCGCCCATTCGACGCCGTAGACGTGGAAGCCGGCTGAGAGGGGAGTCGATGAAGATGCGGTACCGCCGACGCCTTTCGGTGCGAATGGCCAAGGACCGTGCAAGGTGCCGTTGACGACGTTTGGTTCAGAGCCCAAAACCTCCATCGCGTCGATCTCGCCACAGCCGGGCCACGAATTTTCGCTGGCATAGCCTTCGCTGCCGAGTAGCCAGAACGAGGGCCACATTCCCTTACCGGCCGGCACTTGTATGCGGGCTTCGACAAGCCCGTACTGGAACTGAAACTTGTGCAGTGTCTGTAGTCGGGCGGAGGTGTAATGCCTGGTGATCCCGTCCGAGCCGGTATAGCTTTCAGCCAAGGCGGTGACGTCCAGGTCCCCTTTCCCATCGAGAGAGGCGTTCTGCGTTCTGGAGGTGTACGACTCAAGCTCTTCGTTCCCCCAGCCCTTGCCACCGGTATCGAAGTTCCAGACATTCGTGTCAGGACTGCTGCCGACAGGTCCGTTGAATTCTTCAGACCAGATCAGGTGCGCGGGTATGGCGGCGATACGTGCGCGAATCGGTTTGCGAGCTGGTCGAGCCATAACAGGCACCGCGACCATCCCAGCAAGCAGGGATATGCAGAAGATCAGCTTGAGCGAACGTCGGAACATCACCTTCGCATCGCCACAATCGTGTCGATTCTTGAGCGTTCCCGACGCCCGCAAAGCTGGGCGCTGTGCAGGCCTGCTTGGAGTCCTCAGAGCGCCGGGGAAGAACTGCGCCCGGCTACTTGCGGTAGGCGCGAGGACAAAGCCTCAATTACACGCTCGATGGCGCTCTCGACTGACTCCTCCCCTGAGTGGAGGGTGAGGGCGGGATTGAGAGGCGTCTCATACGGAGCATCCACTCCGGTCAAGCCGGCAAGCTTGCCGGCGCGGGCCCGTGCGTAGAGCCCCTTTGGGTCGCGCTCCTCGCACAGCCGCAACGGAGCATCGACGAAGATCTCAAGGAAAGGCAGGTCTGCGTCCGCATGCAGGGAGGCCGCGGCTTCGCGGTCCTGGGCGTATGGGCTGACGAGGCTGACGATCGCCAAAGTCCCCGACTCCGCGAGCAGTCTCGCTACGTGGGCCGTGCGGCGCACGTTCTCGCTGCGCGCTGCCTCGTTGAAGCCGAGATCGCCGTTCAGGCCGTGGCGCAGGTTGTCGCCGTCGAGCATGAACGCTGGGCGTCCGGATGTGACAAGGCGCTCCTCAAGCGCGGCGGCGATCGTCGACTTGCCGGCGGCCGGAAGTCCGGTGAACCAGATGGTGGCGCCGGCGTGCCCCAAGGATTCCCAGCGTTGATCGCGTGTGAGCGCTGTGCGCTGCCAGCGAACGTTGGGGCTGTGTTCCTGGCCACTATGTCGAGGACTTTGCACAGGAGCGACGTCCGGCGCTTCGATCTCGGTCTCGCGGGAAGACCGGGGGCTGGCGGTGCTTTTGTTGGCGATCGATGTGGCTCGCACGTGAAAACCCCCTTTGGGTTCAACCGTTGTGTAGGCTCCACTACCCGGGACGCCGCCACGCATTCGGGTCCCACGCTTACTCTCGATCATGGATGCTCGCTGATGGATCGTACAGGGATGAACTGAACCTATGTCTCTAGATCCATCAGAATCTACTTCAGACAGCCTGGCCGATGTCTCGGTCGTGATATGCGCGTATACCGAGCAACGCTGGGATGAGCTGTTGGCCGCGGTGAGATCGGTGGAGGGCCAATCGCTCGCTACAAGGGAGATCATCGTCGTGATCGACAACAATCCTGCGCTCCTGGCTCGTGTGCGGGAGGCGCTTCCCGATGTGATCGCCGAGGAAAACAGCGCCGGGCGCGGAGCGGGGCAGGCACGCAATCGCGCTGTGGGTCTTGCCAGTGGTTCGATCATCGCGTTTCTCGACGATGACGCGGTGGCGACGCCTGAGTGGATCGAGCGCGCTACGGCCGCCTTCGAGGATCCGCGCGTAATCGGAGTTGGCGGAACGATTGAGCCGATCTGGGAGGCGCGCCGCCCCCCTTGGATGGCCGAGGAGTTCTACTGGACTTTGGGCTGCACCTATCCCGGACTGCCAACCAAGCCGGCGCCGATCCGCAACCTGATAGCCGCCAATATGTTCGTACGGCGTGAGGCGTTCCTCGAGCTCGGCGGCTTTCGGGCCGGCTTTGGGAAGACGGGGACTCGTTCTGGCACCGAGGAGACCGACCTTTGCATCAGGGCCAATCAGCGCTGGCCGGAGAGCATCTGGCTGTATGACCCTACCGTTGCTGTGAGGCACAGGGTGTCAGCAGGTAGAACGCGGCTGAGCTACTTCGTTTCGCGCTGTTACGACGAGGGCATCGCCAAGGCGTCGATCGTGGAGTTCGTCGGTGGGCGGGACGGCTTGGCGGCCGAGCGCTTTTACACGGCGCGGATTCTTCCGCGAGGGTTCGTGCGAGGTGTGACGGCCGCTCTTAGAGGCGATGTCACAGGCCTTGCTCGCAGCGCCTCGATCGCGATCGGGCTGACCGCGACAGTTGCGGGCTACCTGGTCGGAGAGGTTGCGCTTCGTCGTGAGAGCGCACCGACTGACAATTCGGCGGATCTGAGCAAGACGCAGCCGATCGGTGTCGGGACCAAGGGCGGAGGTGTGCTCGTGGTCGGCTCCGGGACGCATTTCATCAGCGGCGTGAGCCACTACACCCGCTATGTGGCGGTGGCCCTGGCCGAGCGCACGCCCGTCTCAGTCATCCTGATGCGCAGGCTGATCCCGCGAGCGCTCTATCCGGGGCGTGATCGGGTCGGCGACGAAACCCTCACCGACGAGGACTATCCGCCCGGGATGGAAGTCTTCGACGGGGTCGATTGGTATTGGCTTCCCAGCATGCTGGGAGCGCTGAGCTTATTGCGTCGCACCCGGCCCGAGGCGGTGCTGTTCCAGTGGTGGACGGGCTCCGTGCTGCACTCCTATGTGCTGCTGGCATTGGCCGCTCGCCTGAGCGGGGCGAGGATCATCATCGAGATCCACGAGATCCAGGACACCGGAGAGGCGAAGCTGGCGCCGGTGCGCTTCTATGTCGGGCATTTTGGACGCTGGCTGATGCGGATGGCCGACGCTTACATCGTGCACTCCGAGTTCGACCGCGAGGCGCTTGGTAAGAGCTTCGACATCGGGCAACGCCCGGTCAGGGTTGTGCGACATGGGCCCTTCTCGCACTACGCGGTCGCGGAGTCAACGCGCCTGCGCGAGGCGCCCGAGGGTATGTGCAACATCCTCTTCTTTGGCACCATCCGGCCCTATAAGGGGCTCGAGGATCTGGTGCAGGCGTTTGAGCTGCTCGCCCGCGATGACGAGAACTGTTGGCTCACGGTAGTGGGGGAGACCTGGGAAGATTGGACGCAGCCGATCGAGATGATCAAGGCGTCGAAGTATCGAGATAGGATCACGCTGGTCAATCACTACGTCTCGGATGCGGAGGTCAGTCGCTGGTTTGCGGGCGCCGACATAGTGTCGCTGCCTTATCGACGCTCGTCTGCGAGCGGGCCGCTGCATCTAACGATGGACGCCGGCCTCCCGGTAGTCGTTACCGACGTGGGCGGTCTTACCGAAGCAGTTCATGGATACGATGGCGCGGTGCTTGTGCCCGGAGCTGATCCGGATCGCCTAAGTAATGGCTTGCGCGAGGCGATGGCCCTCCGCGGAATACGTTTTGAAGACGCGAGCTCTTGGGTGGATAACGCCGACACCGTGCTCCAGCTGCTTACCCCAGGATTGTGAGATCCGCTAGAGGATGCCTGTGTCCGTTCATAGCCCAGACAGACACGAGGATAGCTCAGCAACCGCCTCTCGTACCACAGTGAGATCAAACCCGCAAGTCGCTGCCGACAGTGCGCCCTCTCTTCTCGACGAGGGGTTGATAGCCGGCTCGGTGCACCTCCTGCGCCGTGCCGGCGTGGTCCTCGTGGTACAGGTCGTCGGTGCTGGTCTGGCCTATGGGTTGCAGGTGTTGCTAGCTCGCCTGATGGGTGCCTCCGATTACGGTCTCTACACATACGTCTACGTCTGGGTAACCTTCGTCGCCCTTCTTGCAGGCCTGGGTTTTCCGGCTGCCAGCATCCGCTTCCTCCCTGTGTACCGAGTTCAGGAGGACTGGCCCCGGATTCGTGGCTTTATGCGCTCTACGTCGCGATTCACGTACGCGACGGCGATTGCCATAGCGCTGTGCGCGATTGCGTCTGTCGAAGCGCTGCGCGCCTTTGGCTTGCTGACAGGCTCATCGTCCGTTGTGTTCGGAGCACTACTGGTCCCCGCGCTGGCAGGCTCAATGCTTTACACCGAATTTGCGCGCGCGGGACATCGGGTCGGCGTGGCTTTCATCCCGCCGATGATTGCGCGACCGGCTTTGATCGGCATTGGCGCTGGGCTTCTTTTTGTCCTGCGCGGGACGCTCTCGACGGGCGGTGCGTTTGGTGCGACGCTGATATCAGCATACGCCGTGCTGGCAGTTCAGTACATTCTCACGCGGCATCTGTTTGACGGCCCTGCGACCGCGACCGAGCGTCGTCCGACAGTCGAGCTCCGAGAGTGGTTTGGAGTCGGAATTACGCTTCTGGCGGCCAGTGCCTTCGTCGTCACATTGATGCAAGTCGATATCGTTGTCGTTGGTATCTTTCGCGGTGCGCGTGATGCCGGAATCTACGCTGCGGCAAGCAAGACGGCCTCCCTGGTGGGGTTCGTGGTCATTGCCGTCAATGCAGCCGTGGCCCCTCAGTTCGCATCTCTCTGGGCGCTTGGAAGAGTCGATGAGCTGCAGCGTCTTGTAACTAAGCTTGCGGGCGTGATCTTTTGGCCATCTCTCGCGATCTCTGTTGGAATCGCCGCTCTCTCAGGACCATTGCTCGACCTCTTCGGGCCCGAATTTCACGAAGCCCGCTCGGCACTGATCGTCCTACTTGTCGGCCAGGTTGTGAGTGCGGCAGCAGGATCGGTTGGCTATCTCTTGACCCTCACCGGTCACCACCGTGAGGCCACATGTGCAATCGGTCTCAGTGCGCTCGCTTGTATCTTGCTTGCCGTCGTCGGCGTATGGGCACTTGGTCTTGTTGGGGCCGCGCTAGGCTCAATGGTAGGGTTTGCAATTTTCAATGGGTCGCTTTATTGGCTCGTTGTGCGCAAGTTGGGTATCCATGCGTCGATTTTCACGGCACTTCACCTACCACGACATCGCTAATGATCGCGCACATCGACATTTGCGTACATAGTGTATGCTTAGTCTTGTGGATAACCCTTCCGTCAAGGTAATATATGTCGGTGGTTATGCTCGCAGCGGCAGCACACTGCTAGGACGTGTGCTTGGCGAGCCGCCGGGTATGGTGTGTGTTGGCGAGACCCGCTTCTTGTGGAGCAGAGGTCTTATCAATAATGTCGATTGCGGTTGTGGACAGCCCTTTCGCTCATGCCCATTCTGGAGCGCGGTCGGGGACGAGGCCTTTGGTGGCTGGGATCGAGTAAATGCCGAGGAGATAACAGAGCTTGATCGTGTGGTGAACCTACCTCAAGCGCTTCCATACTACTGGGCGCCATGGCTGCGACCTGGTATGAGCGACAAGATCAAGCATTACGCTACCCTTCTTGCTGCACTATACGGTGCGATCGCACGTGTCTCCGGAGCGAAAGTGATAATCGAGACAAGCAAGGACCCCACCTTTGCCTGCCTTCTTACGCGTATACCGGGTAGTGACGTGCGCGTTGTTCACCTTGTTCGCGACAGCCGTGCCGTCGCATACTCGTGGACTCGGAGGAGGCGGATGCCAAGCCCGATCGGCGAGCAGGAGTTTATGCCCCAGGCCAGCCCAACCGAGACGGCGATTAAGTGGTCGGCATGGAACGTGGGCTGTTATGTGCTCAAGGTAGCGCGATTTTCTTATCAAAGACTCACATATGAGAGCTTTGTTGCTGATCCACGTGCAATGCTGGACAAGCTGAGTGCCTTTGTGGACGAGGTTACTATTTCGTCGGACTCTCGACTGAGGGACAAAGAAGTAAAGCTCAGTGATCATCACATATTCTCTGGCAACCCCATGCGCGCAACAACTGGCTGGCTGCCGGTGCGCCTTGACACTGAGTGGCAGACGCAGCTATCCACGTCACAGTTTGCAAAGGTGACGGCGATCACATGGCCGCTACTACGCCTAAACGGCTACGCTACTGTACCGGCACTCAGAAAGTCGGAGGGTACTGTAGTGAGCAGCGGCTCGTGAAATAAGCGGTTCGAGGATCTTACCCGTGATGGATCGACCATAGACGTGCTACAGACGTGGACATTGAGCCTATATATCTGCTATCCACCCATATAGCCAGATCTTCTAGGATCGCTTGAGGACGCACAGCTCCTCTGACTGTGGTCGAAACCGTGAGACAGGCTGGATAGGCCGTGTAAGACTAGTGCCCCGAGCAAGGGTTGTCCTGCGCTTGGGTGCATGGAAATGAACCCACTCGATGCATTCGACAACCTTGGCTGTGTCGCCGATTGCATTAGGTGTTCCAAGCCTTCCTGTCTCAGTAAGAGTCTGGAAGACGCGCCGGGTGTTCAAGACGGGCACCTCCGAGGCAAATATGCCGCTGTCGGGATCCCCGAGTCCGTTGTCGAGTAGGTCCTCGATGAAGTACATACCACCAACGCGGAGGCGATCAAAGAGAACACCGAACGTAATCTGCTGATGGTCTGCACGGTGGCTTCCGTCGTCAATAATGATGTCGAAGTCGTCCGACCCGGTAGCGTCAATGATCTCGCGAAGTTGCGTCGGATCCCCCTGGTCGGCAATGAATGTCGTGATTCGGTACGTGTCCAGATGTGTCGCTGGGTTGATGTCGACCCCGAAGATGCGCGCTCGAGGGAAGTACTCGGCCCACATCTTTGCCGACGCTCCTCCCGTCGCATTTGTTCCCTGAGCTATCTGGGCGTCCCAACCGCTTCCCATTACGCCGAGGCCGATTTCCAAAATCCGGATCTCCTGGTGACGCATAGGGCATAGGTAGGCCTCGTATATGTCGGTGTAGTTATGAACGTGCCAGGTGTTTACAGGTCCTTCTGTGCCCTTATCCGTCCCGTGCTTGTTCGCGATCGCCGTCAGTGAAAGTTCCGTCAACATGATCTTCCCTTTCTCTCACACTGGGCCCCTCATGGATCACATGGCCGAGGCCTAGCCTGTGCGACCGCGCGACGCCCGCAGCATACCGCAGTGGGCCACGCACGATCCCTTCGCGCCGCGCCCGTAGTAGCTCGTCGGGACGTATAGTCTGATTGTTGCTTGCCTCGGTCTTATCGTTATGACCCAGCACACGCTTACGCAATTGGAGTCTGATCGCGATTTGAAGGGATCTCATGGCCATTGCGTAGAAGCGCAGGTCATGAGTCAAGGCCTTGGTCAAGACTGCGCCTAGACCCAGGCCATAGCCAAATATCTGATCGCGCAGCGCATCACCATCTTTACGATGTTCGTGCCAGCAAAGCGCGCGCGGCTCATAGACGATCCGTCCCCCGCGAAGGATCGCCTGGCTAAATGCCCATGTCTCCTCGCAGGAACCGGCGGCACTCCCGGCACCTAGGGCCGGATCGAACCCCCCGCCGGCGATAATCTCCGCACGCCGAAACGCCATGTTGTTGCCGACTCCGATGACGCCGTTCACAAATGGGTACAACAGCCGACCGGGAACCGGCCCGGACTGCAGGTCATATGAGCGTCGCCTCATACCCTTTGAGAAGCCCGCGTACTGCTCGAAGCGCTTTTGTGCTTCGGTCTCCAGCTCTAGCGGCAGCACCATCCCGCATGCGACGGTTACGTCAGGCTCAGCGAAAGGAGCGATAAGCCACTCCAACCATCCCGCGTCGGCGACCACATCATCGTCGGTGAAGACCACCATCTCGGCGTTCGTCTCGGTGACCCCTCGATTGCGAGCCACCGATAGGCCGACTCGCTGCTCGGCCACATAGCGAACGCGCGAGTCTTCCGCCATTATCGGCTCCACCGCGCGCAAGGTCTCCCCTGTAGCCGGTCGATTGTCAACCACCACCACCTCGAGCTCGGCTCGCCTTTGAGCGAGTAGCGAGCGAATGCAGTGCTCGAGCTGTTGCTCCCTGCCGGCAGTGGAGATGATCACCGCCACTGATGTGGCAAACTCGGGCGGCTTGCCGCCGGGACATCCAGTCGCAGGCGATCGAAGTCCCTCAACCAGCGCGAGCGAGTCATCCGGCATCTCAGCGCATCTGAAGCGCTCGACATGCCGGCGGATCTCCGTACCTGCAGATCGCCAGATCTCAGCCGCTAGCTCGTCATCGGTGATGTCGGCAAGATTGCGCTCGATATGTACGATCGCGAGTGGCTGATCGTGCAAGCGCACCAGCAGTAGGCCGTCGCGTTGGCTTGAATCCCACCCGCGGCCATCTGGGGAGCTCGGCACGACCGACCGATCGAGATCCACGACTCCCATCGCGGTGGGATCGTTATGCTGGAACGCGGTTACAGGGAGATGGCCGCTGGTCAGTTTCTCGCTTGGATCTTCGCTCATCGGAGTATGTCGATCCTATACGAGTCACTGCCACACGCGCACCCAATCGATCAGCATCTGAGCAGGGAAATGGGTCGAGGCGTTCGGTGCGCCAGGCCATTCCCCGCCGACCGCGAGATCCATCAGCAGGAAGTAGGGATGCTTGAACGGCCAGGCAGCTCCCGCCGGCAGATCGGCTGGGGTGATTGTCTTGTACACCGAGCCGTCGAGCATGAAACTGATCCGTTCGGGTTCCCATTCGACGCTGTAGGTATGGAAGCCGGCCGACAGGGGCGTGGCCGAGTCCGCCTGGCCCTGAACTCCTGTTGGCGCCCACGGCCATGGCGCGTGCAGCGTGCCGTTGACTACGTTCGGTTCTGAGCCCAGGACCTCGGCCGTGTCGATCTCACCGCACGCCGGCCACGCTTCGGACCCTTCGTAAGCTTCGCTGCCGAGTGCCCAGAACTGAGCCACGAGGCCCTTGCCTGAGGGCACCTGAATGCGGGCTTCGACCAGTCCGTACTGGAACTGGAAGGTGTTGAGCGTTTGCAGCCTAGCTGAGGTGTAGTTGCGAGTGATGCCGTCTTTGCCTGTGTATCCTTCGGTGCGGGCGGTGATCGCTAGGTGGCCTTGTCCGTCGAGCTCTGCGTTCGCGGGACGGGAGGTATAGGACTCGAGCTCATCGTTACCCCAGCCATTGCCACCGGTGTCGAATTGCCACTGAGAACCCGGGGAGGATCCGGCTGGTCCATTGAATTCATCGGACCAGATCAGCTTCCTCTGCTTGGTGGTGCTGGGTTCGGATGGCGCTTCTTTCGTGGTCGGTTCTTCGGGGGCCGGGGTCGTTACAGGTTCTTTAGGCGCCGGTGCTTTCGCCGGTTCTTCGAGTGTGGGTGATTTGCTCGGTCCTTGTGGCGCCGGAGTCTTGGTCGGCTGTTCAGGCGCCGGAGGCGTGGGTGGCGTTTCTGGCGTCGAGTTCTTGGACGTCGGGGTTTGCGAGGGAAAGAGTTCTTGGGGAAAAGATTCCGAGCCAGGAGACGTCGCAGCGGACGAGTTCGACGGCTCGGGCGACTGAGTGGCTGTCGCTGGGTCGCTGGTCCGGCTGTGTTTCGCCGCGGCCTTCTTGGTTGTGTGGGTCGCCAAGATATCCTTGGCGTTGCGCGTACGGCGTCGCCTGTCTGCGCTGCGGTGGCGCCGAGAATGATGTGCCGCGGAGGACGCGGGGACATGACGTCCGGAAGCCAGCCCGCTATCGGGCGAAGCCAGTAGGAACGCAACGATCATCAGATAGGCGCATACCGCTGCGGGAGCGGATTGGTAGCGTGCCATTCGCTATATGTTTCGTCAGGATCACACGACTGTTGAGCTAGCCTAGTCGACATGGACGCATGGCTCAATCGGATCCTGCGCGCGGTAGGATCGGCCGATCATCGTAAGATTTCGCGGTCGAGTCCTAGCCTTGGGCGGCCTTTTTGCCGTCATCGTAGCGCTTGCAGCCACCGTCGAGGCCGCAAGCCGTGAGGGAGGTGGCCCCACTCGGCGCGTGCATTCCGTCAGAGGCGGCTCATCGAAATGGCCTCGGCTGATCTGGTCAGACAACTTTGAAGGACCCGCCGGGAGCAGTCCGAGCTCCAAGAAGTGGAGCTTTGACACGGGCGGCAGCGGTTGGGGCAACCATGAGCTCGAGTCCTACACGTCGAGGCCTATGAATGCGGAGCTCGACGGACGCGGGCATTTGGTCATCACCGCACGTGCAGAAACCTACGCGGGGCGCGACGGAATTGCGCGTAGCTATACATCCGCACGCCTGCAGACATTCAACGAGTTCCAGTTCAAGTACGGGCTGGTTGAGGCGCGTATCAAGGTGCCGAGCGGGGCAGGCCTGATCTCTCAGTTCTGGGCGCTTGGCAGCGAAGCTTACGAGAGCTCCTCAGCCTGGCCGCGCTCTGGCGAGATCGACACGATGGAGGTGCGGGGATCGCAGCCACATGTGGTCGAAGGCACTATCCACGGACCATGGTCGTGGGCTCCACATGGCGTGAGCGCGAGTGCGCACACGTCGGCCTCGCTGGCTTCGGGCTTCCATGTCTATGGAATGGAATGGACTTCCGACCGGATCAGGTTCATCCTCGACGGCTATGTCTACCAAACGATCACCCCGACCGATTTGCCGACTGGGGCCGCGTGGCCATTCAAGCACCCGTATTTTCTGCTGATGGACCTAGCGGTTGGTGGGGAATGGGCCGGTTCGCCCAACTCCACCACGCCATTTCCGGACATGATGACCGTTGACTGGGTGCGCGTCTGGCAGTGATCATGGGTGATTCGACCAAGCTGCCCCCAAGATTCGAGTGGGAGCCAGACCGGAGAGGCATGACCGCGCCAGACAGATGGTCGCGTTTGCGCCAGCCCAGCGGTCAAGACAAACAGCGATCCCACAATGGCTCGATGGAGCCGAAATTGTGAGTACCCCGTGAGCGTGGAAGCGATTCACGACCTAGCCACTTGTAGGTGTTCGTCTCAGTCCGCGGGACTGCTGCGCGCGTGGTAAAGCCTAGGCTGGGGAGCTGCTGTAATATTGCCGGATGCAATCAGGGGTTGCACGCACGGTATGGGCTCGCGCTCCGCTTATGCACGGCGATCAGCAGAACTACTGCTTCTCGTTGTCGCTAGAGGCGCTCCAGTGGTTGGAGGATAATGTCGAACCCTCGATGAGGACCCTTGAGACGGGCAGCGGCGCTTCGACCGTCGTCTTTGCGTCGCGTGGCTCTCGTCATACGGCGATCTCGCCAAGAGCGGCGGAGCACGAAGCTATCCGTGTCTACTGCGATGGGCAGGGCATCGATGTGAGCGGCGTGACCTTCGTTGCCGAGCCTTCGCACACAGCGCTTGCGCGCGAGAGCGAACCGATCGATATTGCCCTCCTCGACGGGGCTCACGGATTTCCATATCCGGTCCTGGACTGGTTTGAGACTCAAGGCAAGCTGCGAGAGGGCGGAATGCTGCTCGTGGACGACTCGTACATCCCGACCGTCAACATGCTTGTAAGGTATCTGCGCCACAGCTCGGACTGGGAGTACATCGGCGCTCCTGGCGGTCGGACAACCGTCTTTCGCAAGATGCGGGACGGGCTCCCTAGCTTCTTTGACTGGCAGGCCGTTGAATCGGCTCGCGTGAGCTTCAGCTATCTGCCGCTCAGCCAGCGCATTCCGGCCTTTGCTACGTACGTGATCACCCATCGGGCGCCGGGCATCGCAAAGCATCTCAGCGCCGCGCGCCGTCGCGCAGTTCGCTAGGGGGCGTGGGTCTTTGCGATTGGTATGCGTAACTGGCGGGCATCGGCGTTGATAGCGCTGGGTTCGGCCCAGTAGCTCCATTGATGTACGAGTCACGGTTGGCGTAGGAATCTGACCAGCAGCGGGACCACCGCTAGGCAGATGATCGCGTTCGCCCCGAGCCACGCGATGGCGACACCGTCGATCCCGTGGCTGTGAGCTAGCGGGATAGCCGCGCCGAGTACGAGCACGAGCAGGGCAAGCTCGACCAGCGCCAAGCGCGTCCCGCGTCCTTGCGCTCGCGAGACCGCCGAGAACAGCGCGGTCACCGCGCGAAAGACGCTTCCGCACAGCAGCAACCGTAGCGCGGCAGCCCCGTGTTCGACGTAGGCGCGCCCGAAGGGAAGCATCACCAGTGGTGCCGCCAGGGCCAGCAGCGCCGCAGCCGGCATCAACAGAGCCAGCACGCGGCGGGTGAAGACCCCGGTGAGGGTCTGCAGACTCTCGTGTTGCAACGTTCCCTCGACGACCAACGATGAGCAGGCGCTGTAGGCGAAGGTGTCAAAGGCCAGCACGATCGTAAACGGCATCGCGAAGTAGGCGCTCTGTGTGGCGCCTAGAATCGCGATCACCAGTAGCGGCAAGACGGTCAAAGTTGCCTGAGTGAAGATGGAGGCGAGGTAGTCCTGTGCGAGAAATCGCACAACCCGCCGCCTACCGATACGCGCGATCGAGGATTCGCGTATCCCGCTCGCCAAGTGCGCGGGAATCGCCCGCCGGAACACCAGCAGGTTGACCGGGACAAGTAGCAGCGCCATCGGCAGGGCCCACGCCAGGAATACTCCGTTGATCGCGCCGCTCGCCAACAAGAGAGGCAAAGCGATCAGCTTGAGTACCCCGAACACGCCGTTCTTGACGGGTATGTACGGCGCCTGCCGTGTCGCCGTGAGAGCGGCATCTTGCAAGGCGAACAGCCCCCACAGGGTAAGTGCAGCCACAAAGCCAAGTGCAAGTGTCGTTTCGCCGCCCAGGTAGCTCAACTGGTGTGACACGTTCGGCGCCACCAGTACGAAGGCGGTCCCCACCAAGAGCGCAACCGCGGCTGTCAATACATACACGCCACCCAGAGCTCGTGCGCTGCGTTTCCCGAAGTTGGGCAGAAAACGGGCGATGCCGTTGCCCATGTTCAATTGGCAGACCGTAGAGATCTCGATCATCACGGAGATCAGCACCGTGTCCCGACCGACCTCGACAGTCGTGTAAAGCCGAGCGGCGGCCACCCAGAACACCATTCCGAGGGCCGAGGTGATTGCGGTGTTGGCGAGCAGGCTGTAGGCGCTGCGCAGCAGATGGCGCGATGCCTGTGCGGGCTCAGCCGTGCGCGGAACAGCGGACACGCATATGATCGCATCCACGGTTCTCAACGACGAGTCGACCGGGCTGCAGGGAAAAAACGTTTGGGCTCTTCTTCGATCGCCGTTCGCTGTGGCTCGGCGCATCCCGTATCATCGAGTCCGCAGGTTTGGTCCACTGTGCTACCCGGTCGCATCGAGGCTATTCCGCACAGACTTAAGGTGCAAGTCATTGGCCACTTCGCCCCGCAGGACCGCAATCAAGTGATCGAGGTCCTGAAATGCTGCGTCACGCAAGGCGATGCTGACCTGTTCGTCAGTGTTGAGATCGGTGGAGATCCAGAACTTCGCTTTCCGACTTCCGGCCCCGTGATGGTAAATCACGTCCCCATATATGCCGCCAACGAGAAAATGGCAGTTTACGTTATTGCTGCGCTCAAGTGGGCCGATCGTGCGGCCCAACCGCCTAAACTCGTCAGTGATGTTCTGTCCGACATCTTGGCCCATCTTACGAGAAAATGACACGTTGAGAGCACAAAGATCGCGCCGACGTACACAAAGACCGCTAACGTGTATGAAAGGATGGATGGCCGGTTCCATCTCGTTCCTATATACACCTGCCAAAGCGGCGCCATCTTCGCACGCTCCAACAAGAACGTCCAACCAATCGTCACGTACCGGGAAGGAATCCGTGTCCAGCGTAACGATGTACTCGAAGTCAGTCGACACTCTACTGGCGAGATAATCGAGAGCCTTCGGGTGAGCCAGTTCCATCAGGCGACCAACATGCAAAACTGGAATGCGATTGGCAAGGCGACCAAGGCTCGAAAACCATCTGGCGGGCAATATTCTTACGTGTCGGTATCGTCGCATAAGATCACGGTGCGACTTGAGATGTGAGTTATCGAAGACAAGGACTTCATAGTCCCACCCGTTGGAGTGCCGCTCGATCTGCCGCAAACACAAGTCGATCCATGGGTAGTCAAGGGCTTCAGCTTCTTTGTAGTGGCCCCATTGGTCTCGCCTATCGAACCCATTGACAAGCAAGATTGCAATACGGACATTTTGTCGATCGTTCATCGCTCTGCAGCCTGTTTGCGGCGTCGGGCCAGACGCCTCCGGGTAAGGCTGTTCCGGTGGCCCAAAGGTTTCGATTCGAAGTGCTCCATAAACGGAACGGAACTCAAAAAGGGATTATGGAGAAGCTGACGCAAACCCCTTGTCGTAGGTGATCGATGCTCCCATCGGCTTGCTATAAGTTCATATATTTGCACAAATTTATTTGCATACCAAAGCCGGAAGTCCGGCGATTGTGCCACAGCATTCTCAAGATGTCCAAGTGCACCTGGCGGCGTGAGACGAAAAACTTCCGCATAGGTGGTCTCGTCCTTATCGAATACGATATATCCGTGTTTCGCATATCCGCTGATTCTTGCCGCTACGTTCGGTACCTGGGCTGCTCCGAGTTGCCGGTCGTCAAAGACGGTCTCAGTCAATAGGTTTGGGTTCGCATCACCTTCCGGACCTAGGAATTCTGGATAATCCGCACCGTACCTGAATGGAAAGCCGGGGGCTGCAAGGACCAGCACCGACTTAGGGCGTCCGTGATCGTAAAACCACTCACTCGCGCGAACTTCTGCTGGTGAAATTATATTAAGCTCTTCCTCGCCAAGAAAAGAGGGGACGAAAAGGGCCGTGAAAGTCACTGCTATGGACATTGTCAGTGCCCATCTCAGGCGTCGGCGGCCAACAGTTGCCAATGCCCACGATATCAATGCCGCGCACCACGGACTTGAAAACAATATTATGCGCAGAGATGCCTCGCCGCCATAGTTTTGCCCGAATAGGACGAAGAATGGAGACAAAGCAAACACGACAAACGGCAATGCTCGCATCAGTAGCCCGAGCTTGAGTAGGCGAATGACGGCGCACACGCTGAACAGCGAGAGGACGGCGAGAAAAAGCAGCTCTATGTAAGTGTTAAAAAGCTTGCCGGGTGTTGGGGAGCGAGCGAGCGTTGCGCCTTGACCCTGGGCATTGTTGAACGGATCTATGCTGGTGAAGACGCCATAATTATGCTCGATGAAATGGAGGTTCGCAGCAAGATAGGTGAGCGTCATTACGGCCATTGCTGCCAGCATCCACCAAGGACGTATAACACGAGTCAGCATCAAGATGGCAACGCTAACTAGCAACATGTAAGGTGTCAGCTGATGGCTTGCGACAATGACAGCGTCAACGCCTAGCGCGACTGTTATGGCGGCCCATCGAGGCCATTTTGCGGTGTCTTGCATCTGTACCGGCAACTGGGGAACCCTGCCTATGCGCTCGACCCAGCGAGTGAGTCGTAGGGAATAACTGGACTCATTGGTCCTTAGCTGCCTTAGCAAGACTACAATCATGGCAAGGCACAAGACAAATGCAAACGCCTGAGGTGAATAGTAAGTCTGCGCAACCCAGTTCGTGATTACGAAGAAGAGCCCTGCGCAGGCCGCGATTCGGATCTCTCGCGTGACTGCCTTCACGGCCGCCATTACGAGGACGGCGTCAAGCAGTAGAAAGATGAGCTCGGCCCAGCCAGCATATACCTCGGGATTGGGATTGCCGCCAAGCTGTGAGAATACGGCTCCGAGCGCAAAGAAACCAGGCCAGCGATTGTAGATGTCGACTTTGGCGTTGACCGTGCCGTGGGCCTCGATGTAGCGGACCACCCCTATGTGCTTGTAGACCCAGGCGTAGTGCGGTTGGGCGGATAGCACCGGGACCGTGCCAAACAAGATGACCGCTACAACCAATACGTAGCCGACCATGATCAGGCTGCTGGTGCGCCGAATCGTGATCGCGGCGACTGCGCCCACGAGGGCTAGGGCTAGCGAGAGATACCAGGCGATCGGCAGAGCAGGGGGAAGTCCATAATCCCCGAGGTCATAAGGGTTGAGATGGAGTAGCGACACTCGCCAGAGGACGAGCGCGACGAGCATCGGAAGAGCAAGCACCAGCATGCGCGATCGCGGGCCGGCAATCAGAGCCTGTGGCGGCGCCGGCACGAGGCAGTTCTGGACGGTGTCGGCGGGTTGAAACAGTGTGTTCACCGCGTCACCGTCCTGCCGCGCTTGCCGGAGACTGAACAGGTTTCCTGACTATCGCGACGTTGCGGCGCAGATCGGCAACGAGCACCGTACACGCAACCAGCCCGAGCACAATCGCCCAACCAAACGGATGCCACCAGCCGGTCCACACCATCAACAGGGCGCCGAAAGCCTCAATCGTGAAACCGAAGCCCACGGCCAGCCCAAATGCCTCGAGACCATCTTCCACAGGCAGGCGCGTGAGCAACGCGCCGCCGGGAATCAGACAAGCCGCTGCCAGTACCAGCAGCAGCCGCGCGGTACCATGCGACTGCAGCAGGCAAACCGCCACGGTCGCGGCCGCGAGTACCAGCAGCAGGCCATCGGCGGTGGCGCGGCGGCGCGGGTCGCCCAGCCAGCCTGTATGCAACTCGTGCGTCGCCGTCGAGGAGCCTGTCGGAGCGTGTTCGCCGTGACCGCTACCCGGTGCCGCGTGTGCACTCACCGGAGTGCCTCCAAGCGACTGGCCAGATAGGCCAGCGGCCCATAGAGCAGGCCGGTTCGCTCCAAGCGGGTCAGGCTCGGGGGAAACGCATCTCCCCGGGTTGCGTTCTTGCGCGACGCTGGGGCCGTGTAGTAGCGAGCGGCTTGCGGCATGCGCGAGATCATTCCCCAACGATTGGGCCCGACGAGCAGGTGCTTGGTCAACATCGCGCCAAGCGCAGCACCATAGTCAAAGGCGCGTCGTCGTAGATGTGCATGGGTGTCGGGATGGCGGTGCCAGACTACCGCGCGCGGTTCGTAGGCCAGTCGGCTGCCGGCGTTCAGCACGCGGATGCAGATGTCGAGATCCTCGCAGCCGCGTGAGCGGGTGCCGGTGCCCAGAACAGGGTCGAAGCCGCCGAGCCGACGCAGCGCTGCCGTGCGGAATGCCATGTTGGCTCCCGAGCCGAAGTAGCCGGCCGTGTAAGGGAACAGCGGCTGGTCGGGAGGCGGCTGATTTAGTACGTAGGTGCGTGGAAGGAAGCCCTTGGCGTAGCCGGCGAAGCGCTCGACGAGCAGCTGCGCCTGGGTCTCGAGCTCGAGCGGGAGGATCAGCCCGGTCATGCAATCGACGTCCTGGCTCGCCGCGAAGGTGGCACGGATCGCCGGCAGCCAGGCCGGGTCGACGATTACGTCGTCGTCGGTGAATGCCACCAGCTCACCCTGCGCGGCGCGTAGGCCGGCGTTACGAGCGCAGGCCAGGCCCGGGCGATGCTCCTCGACGTAGCGAACTCGCCGATCGTCACCGAAGTGCTCCTCGAGTGCGCGCTTGACCGTCGAGTGGGCAGGCCTGTTCTCGACGACGATCACCTCGTACGCATCGCTCGCCGTAGATTGGATCGCCTCGACGCAGCGGATGGCGGTCTTGGCATCCGCGCAGGTGGCGATGACCACGCTGACGAGCGACTGCCCCACCGCCCCTGGCGTCGAGGTCTCGGTTGGCGGACGACCCCACCCGGGCCCTGTACCAACGTCTCCATCCGGCACAGCCACTTGCGGAAGATCGGCGACAGGGCCCAGATCCTCGAGTGAGACCGTGCCGTCTGGGCTCACAGGAAAGGAACGCCAGCCAAGTGGGTAGCCGTCTTGACGCACGAGCACGAGCAGTTGGCGGTAGGCATACCCACCGCTGCTGAGCGGCAACTGCAGCTCGCCGGGGCTTTGCTCGAGATCGATCGTGCGCACGGCGACCGGCGTTTGCCCGTCGAGGCACTCGATCGACGTCTGTGCGAGAGGCATCGGGGGCGCGCTCACTGCCATGCCCCACCTCCCAGGCCCGTGCGGCGCCTGAACTTGCGCACAGCCCGATAGCCACGCGTGCGCAGCCGCTCTCCGTGCCACGCATAGGGGGCCCCTTGGCCGTCGAGGATCTGAGCGATCTGCTCGGTGCTGGTGGCAGTGCCGACGGTGAAGCGCGCGATCGCCCAAGGGTCGTCCTCGGGGTGAGAGAGAGCGTTCTTGACCGCTGCGGCAGAGCTGAAGCCTGCGTCGATGACCGCCGCGCGCACACGCGCGTCATATGCGCCGAAGGGGTAGGCGAATGTGTCGACACTGCGGTCGATCATCTGTTCAAGGGCTTGCTTGCTGTCTGACACTTCGCGCTTCATCTCCTCGATGTCAAGCTCGTCCAGCGGCGGGTGGTTGACGGTGTGTGCTCCCAACTCGACCGTCTCCGGCTGGCGTGCGAGTTGCTCGAGTTGCTCGCGGCGGATCATCGGGCCACTGTCGATTTGACCGGTTGTCACATAAACGCTTGCGCGCAGCCCGCGCTCGCGCAGCAGTTCGACCGCACGCACTGTGTCCTCGTAGGCGTCGTCGAAGGTGACGGCCACTGCATGCTCTGAAAGCGGGCGCTCACCGCGCAGTCCGGCGGCGATCTCAGCGACACTGACCGGTGTGCGTCCGCTGTTCGCAATTGCATTGACGTGCCTGGCAAATTGCTCGTAGGGGACCGACAACGGGTCGTCGGCGGTGGAGATGTCGGGCACCGCGTGATAGAGCAGTACCGGGATTGCTCGAGACCTCATCGCCGTTAAACGATCGCAGCAACTGAAGCGGCGTGAGTGGGTAGGCTGAGCAGTGCCTTTGTCAACTCGCCTCGACGGGCGCTGCCTCCATGCTGTCGGCCACCGCATCCATTACGTGATGGTGAACGTCCTCGCTGGAGTGTTGGTATGCCTTGACGTCGGCCGAGGCACGGCGCAGGCGCTCGCGCACGATTGTGCGCAGCACACGCCCGCCGTCGCGGAATGTACGCAGGTTGCTCTGCCCGTAGATACGGTCGCTCTCAAAGCTCGGCACCTCACGGATGTCGAGCCCAGCGCGTGCGACGCGGATGTTGATGAGCGTCTCCACCTCAAAGCCCGTGCAGTCCACCTTCATCGCACCGAGGCAGTGTCGCCAGAACGCGTTGTAGCCGTAGCAGAGGTCGGAGTAGGAGGTACGAAAGAGGAAGTTGACGAGTCCGTTCAATGCGCGATTGCCCGTGCGGCGCAGCGGCGTTATGTCAGAGCTCCCACCTCCCTCGCGAAAGCGCGAGCCCTTGGCGAAGTCCGCTCCCGCCACAAGCGTCTCGACGAAGGCAGGAATCTCACTCGGGTCGGCTGAGCCATCCGCGTCGAGCATCACGAGGATGTCGCCGGTGGCGGCCTCGAAGCCGCAGCGCAGCGCGTCTCCCTTGCCACGGTTCTGCTGCAGCACGATCTTGGCGTCAGGCCGTAGCAGACGCACGACGTCGAGCGTGTCATCAGTTGAGAAGCCGTCGACGACGATCACCTCGTGCAGATCGCGCGGCAGCTTCGCAAACACGTGCGGTAGGTTCTGGGCCTCGTTGAGCGTGGGAATGATCACGCTCACCTGTGGCCAGCCTGCCGGCGCCCCGCCCTTGTGCGAGCGATGACCGGCGTCGACAATCGGCGTTCTCGTGCGCGGCTGAGGCTCGGGAGCTTCGCTCGCGATCGATTCCTGCTCGCCTACGTGCCGTAGGTGTTGTGTTCTTACGGCAAGCTCTCTAGCTGCCAACTGCGACTCGTCCATACCGCTCATCGCCTGATGTCCTTTAGTCGCTTCCATGCAACCCTCCCCCGACCCCGATATGTGTGTCTTACAAACGCGCGACTCGTCGGCTCTCTTTCGCAAAGCCAAACGCACCGTGGGGAATTCCGACACTCCCCACTGGGAAAACCTCCTGAGAAGCTCGCTTACTGGCCACCACCCGCTGGTCGGCCCCACCGTGCCTACCAGCCGTGCTTGAGCCGCACCCTAGCAGACTGGACGAATATTGGAAGGCGTCTTTTCACATTTAAATTTGATTCAAAAGGGTGAGATTTTGGTTCAGGGGAATGAGATAGCGGCTTGGCCATTTGGCCAAAATTTCAACTGACGGAAAGATAGATTCCCGTTAGTAGAATGTCAAGTCTGGGCAAGGAGGCGCTGGCCGCCTGCACCGCGCCCTGGCGATGCGCTTGCGGCTATGCGCGTGCTGACCCAAAACAGCAGCGCGATCCCAATCGGGCAGACGAGCCACGGGATCGAATTGGGGTGCTTCAGCGGGTATGCCCAGTACTCATCTCCGCCGGCCGCGTCGAACAGCAGGTGAGAAACAATGATCGCCAACACCGACCAGCTGAGTTGCTTACTGCGAGTAATGCTGTATACCAGCAGCGTAAGCACAAGCGCGAACAGTAGGCTGTGAGTATCGGGCCGGTGGTTCAAGGTCTCGAGCGCGTGCGGGCGAAAGCTACCGGCGGCCACGACGTGATCGAGATCGACCGCAGGGCCGCCGATGAAGGCGAGCACCCCGTAGAGAACTCGTTTGTCGCTGCGCAGCACGAGTGGCAGGACCACGAAGAGACTGATGCCTCCGTGTATAAAAACTGCCCCCACCGCCGAGAGCGTCGGGTGCTGAGGCGAGGTGAGAAATGGCCAGCCACGGTAAGGGTGCATCGCTCGGCAGCTTAGATCCGTGGCAGTCGCCGAAGCGCAGGGATCATTGAGCGTTTACGCAGGCCAGATTGAGCATTTACGCAAGAAGGATTGGCGTTTACGCATGCTAGATCCCCTCCAGCGAGTGCTGCAGGGCCTCCAGCACTCGCACCACGCGGAGACCGCTGTGGCCGTCCGAGCGCGGTGTCCTGCCGTCGCGGATGCAGTCGATGAAGTGCTGGCACTCCAGGCGTAGGGGCTCGGCGTTAGCAAGGCGCGGGGAGAAGGACTCGCCGGCGCGGGCGATGTACTCGCCCCACGAGCTTGCGTCCTCGTCAAAGCCCTTGTCGTAGACGGTCAGCTTGCCCTCTGTTCGCATGTCGTCGAACGTCGCCATGCGCTTGGAGCCGACGACGGTGATGCGCCGCTCCTTGTGGGGGTCGAGCCAGGAGAGGTGCAGGTGAGCGACCTGCCCCGAGGGAAAGCGCAGGTAGCAGAAGACGACATCCTGGACGCCGCCACGCACATAAGACTCGCCATGCGCCGAGCACTCGACCGGCTCCTCGCCGATCAGATGCAAGACGACCGACACGTCGTGCGCGCCCAGGCTCCAAAGCGCATTCTCCTCGGCGCGCAGCTTGCCCAAGTTGACGCGGTTGCCGTACACGTAGTAGAGCGAGCCCAGCTCATCCGCGTTGAGCAGTTCCTTCAGACGAGTGACCGCAGGGTGGTACTCGAGCAGGTGGCCCACCATCAAAATGCGCCCAGCCTTCTCGGCCGCGTCAACCGCCCGCTGCGCATCTGCGACGGTCGTGGCAAGCGGCTTCTCGACAAAGCAGTGCTTGCCTGCCTCGAGCACGCGCGCGGCCAGTTCTGCGTGTGTGGGCACGGGCGTGGCCAGCACGACCGCGTCGAGTTCGGGGTCGGCGAGCAGTTCATCGATCTTGGTGCCGGTGCGCACTCCAGGAAAGGCATCGGCCAGCTTGACGCGGATCTGCTCGGAGCCGTCGCAAAGCCAGGTCAGCTCGCAGCCGTCGATCGCGGCGAAGTTACGCGCCAGATTCGGGCCCCAATAGCCGAGCCCGACGACGCCGACGTTGACGCTCAAAGCGCTCCAATCGCGGCCACACAACGCTCGGCCGCTTTGCCGTCGCCGTAGAGCTGGGGATGTGTTTGGGGAATGGGTCGTGCCAGGGCCGAGAGAACACGCTCCACATCGAGATCGACGAGCGTGTTCCAGCCACTCTGGACGGTCTCCACCCACTCGGTGGTGGACCTCAAGGTGATACAGGGCACCCCGGCAAGGTACGCCTCCTTCTGGACGCCACCGGAGTCGGTCAGCACTGCGCGCGCATTCTGTACCAGCGCACTGAAGCGCACATAGCCAAGCGGCTCGTAGAGAGTCACGCTGTCGAGTGCCTGCAGCCGCTCCAGCAGACCTGTTTCGCGTAGGCGCGCGCGTGTACGCGGGTGCACCGGGAAGATCACGCGTCCGGGCAGTGCGGCCACGACATCTACGAACATCTGCAGGCGCGCTGGATCATCGACATTTCCGGCGCGGTGGGCGGTCAGCAGCAGGTAGTCGCCGGCCTCGATGGCAAAACCGGCGAGAGCTTCGTTGTTCGCTCCAGCCGCGGTGCGCCACTTGAACGCAACATCGATCATCACGTCCCCGACCACCTGGATCTTCCCCTGCGCCGACTCTTTCCTGAGGTTCTCGGCCGCCGTCTCGGACGCGCACAGCAACAGCTCGCTCATGTGGTCTGTGAGCACCCGATTGAGCTCCTCGGGCATCGCCCGGTCGAACGAGCGCATGCCGGCCTCGACGTGCACCACCGGCACACCGCGCTGGGCGCTTGCCAGTGCGCCCGCAAGCGTCGAGTTGGTGTCGCCGTAGACGAGCGTCGCGTCGGGCTCGACCTCGGCCAGCAGGTGCTCCAGTGCCGCCAGCATGCGCGCGGTCTGCGAGGTGTTCGAGCCACCGCCGATCCCAAGTTCGCGCTCTGGCGCCTGCAGTCCGAGCTCTGAGAAGAAAACGCTCGAGAGCGAGTCGTCGTAGTGCTGGCCGGTATGAACGAGGATCTCCTCGTGCTCGGCGCGCAAGGGCCCGGAGACCGCGGCTGCCTTTATGAACTGTGGCCGGTTGCCTACGACTGTGAGGACGCGCATCGGCGCAGCTTATGCAGCTGCGCCGACCACAGAGGTGGACCAGTCGATCACAGACGTCGGCTTGACCACATGGCGGGAGAGCCCGAGCTCCTTCGGCTCCAGGCCGAGTGCGAGCCCGACCAGCTGGGGAAGGTGCAGGACCGGCATGTTCAGCTCGCGCCCAACAACTTTCTCAGCCAGCGGCTGCTGCATGTCGAGGTTCAGGTGGCAGAGAGGGCAGGGAGTCACAAGGCAATCGGCCTCAGCGTCGACCGCATCGCCAAGGTGGCGCCCAGCCTGCTTGAGCGAGGCCTCCTTGTTCATCGTGACGATCGGAAAGCCGCAGCACTTGCGCATCCCGGCGTACTCGATCACGCTGCCGCCAAGGGCCTCGATCAACTGCTCCAGGTAATGGTCACGAGGATGCTCTGAGTCGATGCCCAAACGCTCGCGCGGACGCACGATGTAGCAGCCGTAGAACGGACCGACTTTGAGGTTGGTCAGCGGACGCTTGACCATCCCGCGCAGCTTGTCCAAGCCGATCTCCTCGACCAGCAGCCAGAGGAAGTTCTTGTTGGTAAGCCCCTTCTCGTAGCTGAGCCCCTCGTCGGCGAGCGTGGAGTTGACCTGCGCCCTGTACTCGGCGTTGGCATCCAGCCGCTCCTGGCACTCGCCTTGGGCGCCTTGGCAGGTGGAGCAGATGTTCATCATCAGCTCCGCCCCTTGAACTTGCTGAGCCAGCGCAAAGGTGCGCGCGTTGAGCGTGTCGGCAAGCTCTTGGTTGTGCTCTGCGATCACGCCGCAGCCGGTGCAGTTAGCACGCTCGAGTTCGACCAGCTCAATGTCCAAGAGCGGGGCAACCTTTGCCATCGAGCCGTGCAGCTCGGGAGTGAAGCCCCTGCTCACGCAGCCGGGCCAGTAGGCGACCTTCATGTGGTGCTCCCTTCGGGTGCTGGGGCGTCCGCGGTCATGCGCTCGCCTCGGGTCCGGGGCCCGGGGAGGCGACTCCGACCGGCGTCTGCTCGGCGTCTTCGTCAACGCCTGAGATGTACAGGTTCAGCTCGTAACGCTCGGGCTTGCCCTCGATCTTCTCGTAGATCCGCTTGACCGCGTTCAGATCCTGCTTGGGGATCTTGTGACCGAAGAGGGCGATCTTGATGCTCATCTTGCGTTTCATTACGGCGCGAATCGCGACTGGTAGCGAGCTGAGCAGCTCCTTACCGGCAGCGGGATGGAACTTGCCAAACCAAGAGTTGCCGCCGTAGGAGCGAGGCAGCATCTCCGCCTCATGCAACAGCCCATAGTCCTTGATCAACGTCACGACGGTTTCCTCGTGGCGGTGGCCGTTGTTCTGGTCGTTGATGTGCTGGTCGGCTCCGGCGATGCGTCGCAGTCGCATGATCTGCCCCATCGGGTTGACGTCCTTGGGACAGGCCTGCACGCACTTGAAGCAATGGGTGCAGTCATAGATGCCCTGAGGGTCTTCGCTCAGATCGAGCAACCGCTCACGCTGTTCTTCGTCGCGAGGATCGCCGACGAAGCGGTAGGCCTTGGCAAGCGCGGCGGGTCCGATGAAGCCGGGGTCGACCTCCATCGCCAAACAGTCCGACACGCAGGCCCCGCACTGTATGCAGGCCATCGTCTGCGTGATGTCGACCATCGACTCGCGCGGCACGATGTGCTCGCGCTCGGGCTGGGGACCCTCATTGATGAGCCACGGAGTCACGCGCTGCACCTTCTTCCAGTGCACGGCGTCCATGTCGACGATCATGTCCTTGATCACGGGCATGTTGCCCATCGGCTCGACCTCGATCACGCCGTCCTTGCTGGACGCACGCGCATGGTCGAGGTGGGTGTGGCAGGCAAGCCCGGGTTCGCCGTTGATGCGCACGCCGCATGAGCCGCAGATGGCGGCACGACAGGAGCAGCGGATGCCGATCGAACCATCGAACTTCGCCTTGGCCTGGAGAATGCCCTCGAGCACCGAGCGGTGGGGCTCTAGCTCGATCGTGTGCTCGTCCCAATAGGGCGCCTCGCCCGACTCGGGGTCATAGCGGCGCATCCTCAGCGTGAACTGCTCCGGCGGCTTGTGGGTTTCGGCCATCAGGCACGCTCCTTCTCGGTCGGATGCAGATTCACGGCACGGGTCGCAGCGGTCAAGGACATCACTTGCTTACTTTGTTCGGCAGGGTGACAGGGACACATCAGTATTTCCGCTCCTCCGGCTCCCACTGTGTCATCGTCACCGGCGAATAGCTCACCTCTGGACTGTCCCCATTCAGGCTGATATCGATGTGCTTGAGCCACTCCCCGTCGTTGCGCTCGGGGAAGTCGGTGCGGAATTGCGCCCCGCGCGACTCCTTGCGCTCGATCGCCGCAACGACGGTCGCCTCGGCGCAGTCGAGCATGTAGCCAAGCTCGATCGCCCCCAGCACGTCCTGGTTGAAAACGGTGCCTTTGTCGTCGATGTAGGCGTCCTTGGACTCCGCTTGCAGGCGCTTGACGATCTCCTGTGCCTTGTCAAGCCCTTCCTGGTCTCGGTACACGGCGACGTACTGGTTCATGGTCTCGCCGAGCTCGCGCTTGATCTCAGACACACGCCGGCCGCTGCGTGGCCGCGCGATGATCGCGTCGATCATCGCCACGTCCTCGCGCAGTTGGGCGTCGCTGGCGTCGGGCAGGGCCATGCTTGCCGCCCGCGCGGCTGCATGTTCACCGGCACGCCGGCCGAAGATGAGGGTGTCGAGCAGCGAGTTGGCGCCGAGGCGGTTGCCGCCGTGCACCGACACGCATGCGACCTCGCCAGCCGCATACAGGCCCTCGACCGAGGTGGCGCCGTTCACGTCGGTCTTCACGCCGCCCATGATGTAGTGCTGACCGGGGCGGATCATGATCGGCTCGCGGGTGATGTCCACGCCGGCGAAGTCCTTGCCGATGTTGACGATCTCGCGCAATGCCTCCAAGGTGCGCTTGCGCGGCACCTTCGTGATGTCCAGGTAGATCCCGTCTTTGTTGGCGCCGACACCGCGGCCCTCGAGGATCTCGGTCTGCTCGGCGCGCGAGACCACATCGCGAGAAGCAAGCTCCATC
>Ga0210385_10000546_pt1 | contig 26208 bp, 27 predicted proteins | sample IncBWH26OmetaG_FD_160107 | JGI IMG/M metagenome (GOLD analysis project Ga0210385, IMG submission 160107) | Forest soil microbial communities from Barre Woods Harvard Forest LTER site, Petersham, Massachusetts, United States - Inc-BW-H-26-O ...
ATCCTAAATATATTGATCCTAAATATATTGACCCTAAATATATTGACCCTGGTCTGCCACTTCTCAATGACCTGTAATCTCCTGGTTACAGCAGTTACTTCCGAGTTGCCGGTTATTCGGGCAGGACGATTACTGGGGTCAGGCGGCTTATAAGAGCGGTGGTTAGGAAGTTGAGACACAGGGCCACGAAGCCGGCGCTCCAGCCGTAGAAGGGATCGCGGTGACTGAGCATGAGAAAGATGACGGCGGCAACTCCAGCGATCATGCCGGCAAAGACTCCGGGCATGGTGACGCGTTTCCAGTAGAGGCCGAGCACGACGCCAGGGAAGAATTGGGTCACGCCGGCGTATCCCGTGAGCAGAAGGCCCACCAGAGTTGCAGATTTGTAGATGGCGAGTAAGAGGCTGATGAGGCCGAGGACGACGACCATGACGCGCGCGAGTTTGGCGACTTGATCATCCGTCATGGCCGGAGCGAAGATGGGACGAAATAGATTCTTGGCGAAGAGGGTGGCAGCGGTCAGAAGAAAAATGGCGGCGGGCACCATTGCGGTGAGGGCGCCGGCTCCTCCGATTACTCCGAGGAACCAGGGCGGGAAGCTTTTGCGGACGATGGTTAAGAGCGAGAGGTCGCCGTTGGGCAAGCCGGGCACGACCAAAACCGCAGTGAATCCGACAAGGAAGATAAAGACTAGAGTGATGGTGTAGAGGGGCATGACGACGGCGTTGCGACGCAAGGTGTCGCTGCTTTTGGCGGTGAAGGCAGCTCCGAAGGCGTGCGGCCACATGTAAAAACCCATCGCAGTGAGAAGAACGGTGGAGATGAACCAGGTATGACCGAGGTTGGAGGTGGCTCCGGGCATGGTGAGGTGTGCGGGACGGCTGTGCGCGAGCGCGGCGAACATGGGGCCGATGCCGCCAAAGTGGATGTAGGGAATGCCGATGCCGATGGATACTGCGGCGAAGACCATCAGTATATCTTTTAGAACGCTGACCCAGGCGACGGCTCGAACACCGCTGGCAAGAACGAAGGCCACCAACAGAACGACCGAAGCGGCCATAGCCGGCGTACGGCCGATGCCATCGAAGCTGGCGATCGAGACGATAATACCTACTCCGGTGATCTGGAGCTGCAGGTAAGGAATAAAGGATGCGATACCAACGACGCAGACAAATCCGGCCAAATGCTTGTTGCCATAACGGGTACTGAAGAAGTCGGATTGAGTCTGCATTTTGTACTTCTGGCCGACCTCCCAGATCTGGGGCAGGATAAAGAATGAGACCACGTAGGCCAGGGTGAGGTAGGCCAAAATGTAGAGGGTTGGACCGCCGCGGGAATAGGCCCAGCCACTGGCACCTAAAAAGGCGAAGGTGGTGTATACCTCGCCCGCCATCAGCAGGAAAATCAGAAGAGAGCCGAAGCCGCGGCTGCCAACCGTCCACTGTTCCAGGTCCATCTTTCGGTGGACTCCGGCGAGAAAACCGATGGCAACGCCGAGGGCGACGATGACGAAGATCGTGGTCAGGGAAACGGCGCTGGGACTCATGGGGCTCGGGAGTCCTTCTTATCGCGCGCGAGTTCGACGCGATAGGCCGCCCACAGGCACAAACTGCTGAGCACGATCCAAGCGATAAGCCAGAAGAGATTGAAGGGGAGACCGAAGATCATGGGTTGAATGCGGTCCCAGAGCGAGACTGAGAGGCACATCGCTACGAAGGGAATCAGGGCAAGCAGGAGAGCGCCGACCGATGGTTTTTTCACTTCCACAGGTCGATGATTATAACCCTGTGCCAAACGCGACGGAGATGATGTTTCCTGATCGCGCCGACGGCGCTTTGCGTCTTCCGCTTGATCGGCGTTGCTGTCTAGGCAAGGGTTCCGCGGCTGGCGAGGCCCGATTCTTCCTGCCTAAGAACTCCGTTTGAACATGTGGTTGGACACCTGCTTGGACATCTGCCTGGACACTGGAATGAATGTCTGCGGTGGGAGATTGCGGTTGTTGCTCAGCTTTCGTGATGACCTGAGCGGTGGGGAATCTGCGACATAATAAGTGGGATTCTGATAGCGGATTGAGGCGCGGCGACGGAGCTTGGTGGGGGTTGGTGGGGCGCGCGGCGCGGATGGGTGGGATTTTTTTCGCGGATGGTTTCATGTGATATCGCGCGGGAATGCGGGAGCATCCTGGGAGTAACAAGTGGGAATCGAGGGTTGGGAAGGGCGCTGGATTGGATCCGCAGGGCGGCGGGGATGGGTATTGACCTGGGGGCGGGATTGGAGGAGAATTCCTGCGTTCGTTCGAACTTGCCGCCGTGCATTTCCTCCCTTGGGCGGTTAAGCGGGCCCGGTTTCTACAGCATCGTCACGATGCCACGGAGATTCCTATGAAGCGTGCTTGCTGGTTCTGTGTTTTCTGCGGCGGTTTCTGTTTGATCTCGACATTCGTGTTGTCGCAAGGTTTCCAGGCGGCGGTGACTTATGCATCGGGCGCGGGGTACGGCTATGCGGTGGCGATTGCGGATGTGAATGGCGATGGGATTCCGGATGTGATTGTGGCGAACAGTGGCGGGGGCAATGGCAAGGCTGGAGCGGGGGCGGTGCTGCTGGGGAATGGGAATGGAACGTTTCAGCCAGCGGTGAGTTATGACACGGGCGGGGAGGATACGGTTTCGGTGGTCGCGGCAGATTTGCGAAGAGACGGAAAGATTGACTTAGTGGTGGCGAATAACACCTCGCGTACGGTCGGGGTTTTGCTGGGCAACGGCAATGGGACGTTTCAGCCGGCGGTGACTTACGGGCTGGGAAAATTTGCTGGAGGTCCGATGAACGCGGTGGTGGCAGATGTGAATGGGGACGGCATTCCGGACCTGGTAGTGGATGATGCGGTTGGGGGCAGGATCTCAGTGCTGATTGGTAAGGGCAATGGAGCTTTCAAGACAGCGCATTATTTCAAAGGCGGCGCCAACTGGGTGACGACGGCGGACCTGACCGGGAATGGCAGTCAGGACTTGATCGTGGCGGCTGGATATTTCGTCTACGTATTGTTGAATAAGGGCGATGGAAAATTGGAGAAGCATAAAAAGATAGAGAACGGAAACGGGACGGTGGGATACGTGGCGGCTGCGGATGTGAACGGGGATGGGATTCCGGATTTGCTGGCGGTGATGAGCAATTGTCCTTCGGGAGGTACGTGCTCGGAAGGCGGCGTTGGAGTGTTATTGGGCAATGGCGACGGAACGTTTGGGCCGATGGTGACGTATGGAACGGGCGCATACAGCGCGACGTCGGTGGTGGTGGCGGATGTGAATGGAGATGGGATTCCTGATCTGGTGGTGTCGAACTTCTGTGCTCCGACGGAGTGCTCGTCGCCGGGAGCGGGGACGGTGAGCGTGCTGCTGGGGAATGGGAACGGGACTTTTCAGACGGCATCTACTTATGGGTCGGGTGGATATTGGGGCGCGTTCTCGGTGGGAGTGGGAGATCTTACGGGGAATGGCGCGCTCGACTTGGTCATTGCGAATTTTGAGGGATATGGCGAGGCTGGAAGTTATGGAAGTTCCGTGGGAGTGTTGCTGAGCAATTACTGAGCGCTAACTCAGGAGCCAAGAGGTTGTGAGGTCAATGACGATGGGAGAGAATTCCGAACAAGAGGGACACTGGCGTGTTCGAATTCGCTTCCTGCGTCCTAGCGCGGCAGACCCACACAAGGCCGCTGCAGCACCAGAGAAGCCCGAGTATGATTTTTTCCAAAGGATCCACGCAGCGATTTTACGCCGCTCTTCGCGGTAGTCAGTCTCTCGAAGCTATGCCCAAGATGCGTGTGCGACACCGATACTGGCATCTAGCGTTGGCCGCGGCTATCACCTTGGCCATCCCGGCCGCCAATGCGGCGCAGCAGGACAATGCGGCCGTCGACTCCGGAGGAAGGACTGCCTGTGTGAACCTCGGTGTGTATATTTTCGTCGGCGGGACGGGCGGGTTTGATGGCCTCGAAAACGGTGACCAGTTCACCGAGCTCCTCCAAACCGGGCATGTGGGGCTCTACGAGCATGCCAATGCCGTCGTTGCCGCCGAGCACCCGCCGAGCATCATCCAGGCGATCGAGAGCGTGTTCACCGGAACCGGGCCCGGGCAAGCTGAGCTCGGACAGGTCGGCGCTGATTACTTCACCCTTCCTCCAAGCTACGGTTACTACCAGGCGGTGTACATACAAAATGGTCTTAAGCCATCGGAAGCCAATGTGGACACGCCGTCCGATCATGCCCGTCGCGGACAATTGCAGAAGGACCTGAAGCTCTGGCGAGAGTACGTGGATGCGGCGAGAACTGTCGGCATCGAAACGGTTGCTCCGATCGTGGGCCCCAATGCTCGAAACGAACCAAAACAAGGAGATCACGTTTTTGCTACCAACCGCTACTACGCGCTGGAGCGCGGGGAGGCTCTTTATGGCAAAGCCATCGCCTTCGATGTTCCGCCCAACTTCTTTCTGACCGGCGGAAGCGGCCCTGGCTACCAGAAATTTATTGTGCAGGCCATCCAATGGGGCAATGAACACGGCTTGCGCACGACCATGTTGCTTTCTCCTTATCCTTGGCCCACCAACGCCAAAGGCAAGCCAGATACTTTCCGTGAATTCCACAACAATACTTTTAGTAGCGACACGCAGACGTTCGTCAGCGAGTTGAGCCAGCAACAAGCCATTCCTTCAGAATGGTCGGTTGACAATTACGAAGATCCGTATCCGCACGATACCCCTGCTGTCGTGCCGGAAACCGTCCAAAACACAACGACTGCGGTTGGTCTCTGGTTGGCCCAAAATGCACCGGTTTATGTAAGCGGGCACAATCAGGGTGTGATCTGCGGAGCGCCTGATTCAACGGACAAACCAGAAGTTAACTATTGAAATCAGGCCATTACACTCATCGAGAATCAGGCCGACCAAGGGTCAGTGAGTGTAATTGCGATTTTAGGTTAATTAATGCGCGAGGCTCTGGGCTTGATAGACTCGGACGAGTCGAAAAGGCATGCTTAACACACGACTTCTCGCGCTGCCGGTTGTGGTCATTTGGTCCGCGATCGTCCCGGCCGGACTTGCGTTCTGCTCGGAGTCCTGTTCGCAAGGGCAAGTCTATTCACAGGGACAGGACCATACGGCGACTCATTGCCCGGCGCCGGTTGTTCAACCGGGTAGCGCCTTACGCAATGCCGCAGTCATGAACGGCGTCGACGTGCTCGAGCATGATCACTTCAAAGAACTGCGAGCTTCAGACCCGTCGAAGGTCCGGACTGTCGGCATCATTACGAATCACACAGGGTTCGATGTCGAAGGGCGGCGAACGATTGACGTTCTGGCAGAGGCTCCCGGCATCAGACTCACGGCGATTTTTAGCCCCGAACACGGGATCACGGGCGAACTCGACGTCGACTCGGTTGGCAACTCCGTCGATCGCACGAGCGGCGTGCCTGTCTACAGCATCTATGGTGAGACGGTGGCAAGCCGGCATCCTCCGGAAAACGTGCTGAAGAAGCTGGATGTCCTGGTCATTGATATCCAGGACATTGGATCGCGGTTCTACACTTATGAATCAACCCTGGGCTACGCTCTTGAATCGGCTGCGGCTACGGGCACAGAAGTTGTGGTACTCGACCGGCCCAATCCTCTGACCGGCATCTACGTGCAGGGTCCAGTTTCAGACGGCAATCATCTCAGTTTTGTCGACTACACCACCGAACCGATTCGACACGGGATGACGATGGGTGAGCTGGCAAGAATGTTCAACAGCGAACGCCGCATCAACGCCAAACTCACCGTGGTTCCCGTCGAGGGTTGGGAGCGCGGAGACTGGTTTGACTCGACCGGGCTGGTCTGGGTCAATCTGTCTCCGAACATGCGGAACATGAACGAAGCGGCACTCTATACCGGCGTGGGAATTTTAGAGTATACAAATGTTTCGGTGGGCCGCGGCACGGACACGCCTTTCGAGATCTTTGGTGCACCGTGGATCAAGCCGCGCGAATTCGCCGGGTATCTCAATGCGCGTGAAATCCCAGGCGTCCGCTTTGTGCCAACGTGGTTCACACCGGACAAGGGAAGCAAGTTCGGCGGAGAGCGACTCGGCGGGGTGCAGATGATCGTCCTTAACCGCGCCATTCTTGACGCCCCCGAACTCGGACTCGAACTCGCCTCGGCCATGCGGACGCTCTATGCCAACGATTGGGACACGACTCATCTCATCGAATTGCTCGGCAGTGACGCCATTCTTGCCGACCTGAAAGCGGGTATGGACGCTCGTTGTATTGCCGCTGAGTATCAGGCCGGCCTGCGCAACTTCATGCTGATCCGCCAGAAGTACCTTATCTATGGCGGTTCTTGAGTCGTTTCACATACGACCCCAGTCCTTATCTCTGTCTCTGTCGTATCTGGAAGAACTATTGATCGGGCGCCGGTGATCGGGCGCTGGCGAGTTCTGATTTTGTTCCCCTTGGGATGTTTTTTGGGCGGCGCTGAAGCGCCGAAGTGTGTCGAATGGCCTCGTTCGCGGGGGGTGTTTCCCACTTATTACTCTGCTGATTCTCTCCTGATCGTTTGAGGGAGGGGCTGACGCTGATCTTCTTCCAGGCGGATGCGAGTTTGAGGCGGATGCGCGCGTGAGTTTGTCTGCGGCTGTAACTTTGGTATTGTCGTTGGGCTGAGGTTCAGGGCTTGGTTCACGCCTTATTAATAATGAGGGGATATGGGAATCGTTAATGTTTTGTTTGGGCGGCCGCTGGCTTCTTCGGAGGATGAGGGAGAGAGGATTAGTCCGGCGGCGGGGATTCCGACGTTTGGGCTGGATGCGTTGAGTTCGGCGGCGTACGGGCCGGAGGCGGCGCTGACGATTCTGTTGCCGCTGGGATTGCTGGGGGTGAAGTACATCGTGCCACTGACGTTCGCGATTATTGGATTGCTGGTGATTGTGTTTTTCAGTTACCGGCAGACGATTGCGGCGTATCCGATGGGGGGCGGATCGTACACGGTTGCGAAAGAGAACCTGGGCGAAGGCGCGGGGTTGCTGGCGGGCGCTGCGTTGATGATCGATTACCTGTTGAATGTGGCGGTGGGAATTTCGGCGGGAATTGGGGCGCTGGTTTCGGCGGTGCCGTCTTTGGAGCCGCATACGCTGGGGCTTTGCCTGGTAGTGCTGGTGATATTGACGGTGGTCAATCTTCGGGGAGTGAAGGAAGCGGGATCGGCGTTCATGGCTCCGACGTACTTTTTTGTCGGGACGCTGGCGATTGTGATCGTGGTGGGATTTTATAAGGTGATTGCGTCGGGCGGGCATCCGGTGGCGGTGACGGTTTTGGCGGCGACGGCGGGGCAAGCATCGACGGCGACGATGGTGGGAACGTGGATTCTGGTGAAGGCGTTCGCTTCGGGATGCACGGCATTGACGGGCGTGGAGGCGGTGAGTAACGGAGTGCAGGCATTCAAGAATCCGGTGGTGCCGGCGGCACGGGCTACGCTGACGGCGATTATTGCGATCCTGATTTTGCTGTTGGGCGGAATCGCGGTGCTGGTGAAGTACTACGGGATCATGGCGACGGATCCGGGAGCGGCGGGATACCAGAGCGTGTTGTCGCTGTTGACGGCGGCGGTTGCGGGGAAAGGAATTTTCTACGATGTCACGATGCTGTCGGTACTGGTGGTGCTGTGTTTATCGGCGAACACATCGTTTGCGGATTTTCCGCGGCTATGCCGGATGATTGCGCGGGACGATTATCTTCCGCATTCGCTTTCGACGCGAGGACGGCGGCTGGTGTTTTCGCAGGGGATCTGGGGGCTGGCGATTCTGGCGGCGGGTCTGCTGATTCTGTTTCGGGGCGTGACGGACAGGTTGATTCCGTTGTTTGCGCTGGGCGCGTTTTTGGCGTTTACGTTGTCGCAGGCGGGAATGGTGGGGCACTGGTGGAAAAACGCCAAGGGATGGGAAGCGGCGCACGGGATGGCGATCAACGGGATCGGGGCGCTGGCAACGGGATTGACGCTGCTGGTGATCCTGGTGGCGAAGTTTGCGGCGGGAGCGTGGGTGGTGGTGATCCTGGTGCCGGCGTTGCTGATTTTTATGGGGCGGATACGGCGGCATTACGATTTGACGAATGCGGAGGTGGCGCTGAAGGGCGGACTGGTGTTGAGCGCGAAAAATCTGGAGCCTCCGATTGTGCTGGTGCCGGTGGATCGATGGAATTTGGCGACGGAAAAGGCGATGCAGTTTGCGCTGACGCTTTCTCCGAATGTGGAGGCGGTGCACGTAACGTGCGACGCGGATGAGGGACGAGCGGCGTGGAAGTGGGCGGACGATCGGCCGCCGGAAGGACCGGCGCCGAAGATGGTGACGTTGCCATCGCCATACCGGCTGGTGATTCATCCGATTGTGGATTATGTGTTGAAGGTGGAGAAGGAGAATCCGGCGCGGACGGTGGCGGTGGTGATTCCGACGATGGTGGAGCGGCACTGGTATCACTATTTTCTGCACAACCAACGCGGACAGATGCTGACGGCGCTGCTGCTGCTGAGCGGCGAGAAACGGATCAATATTATTAATGTGCCGTGGAATTTGAAGGCGTAGGAAGGCGGGAGGCAGGTCTTAGGTGTCAGGTCTTTGGAAGACCGAAGGCAAGAGCCTGTTTGATGGATCACTGATTGGTTGCGGGTCGGGGTCATTCGACTATGTGGAACGATCGCTTCGCGAATCGTACGGCTGCGCTCAGGATGACAATGAAAAACTAGCGGCCGCCGGTTACGTCGAGGATTGCGCCGGTAATGTAGCTGGCTTCTTCGGACAATAACCAGAGGATGGCGGCGGCGACTTCTTGGGGCTGGCCTCCGCGCTGCATGGGAACTCCTGTTTTGACGCGGTCGACGCGGTTGGGCTCGCCGCCGAGGGCGTGGAACTCGGTGTAGATGTGGCCGGGGCGGACGGCGTTGACTCTTATCTTTTCTTCGGCGACTTCTTTGGCGAGACCCAGGGTGAGCGTGTCGATGGCTCCTTTAGTCGCGGCGTAGTCGATGTATTCGTTGGGAGAGCCGATGCGGGCGGCTCCGGAGGATACGTTGACGATGGCGCCGCCGCGGCCTCCGTGGCGAGTGGACATGCGAAGGACGGCTTGGCGGGCGCAGAGAAAAGATCCGAAGACGTTGGTGGCGAATACGCGGTGCAGGCGAGCGGCGTCGATCTGGTCGAGACGGGATTGGTGTTCGACGATGCCAGCGTTGTTGACGAGAGCGGTGATGGGGCCGAGCTGGCTCGTGGTTTGGTCGAAGAGACGGACAACGTCTTGCTGGTTGCTGACGTCGGCCTGGAGGGGGATGGCGGTGCCTCCGTTGTGGCGGATGGCGGCGACGACTTTTTCGGCGGCGGGCTGGTTACGGTGGTAGTTGACGCCGACGTGGAATCCGCGGGCGGCGGCGAGCTGGGCGGTGGCGGATCCGATGCCGCGGCTGGCGCCGGTGATGAGGAGGACGGGAGGATGGGCGGTGGATTGCCGGGCGGTCATCGTGGGTGATTTTAGCAGTTGATACTAAAGTAAGGTGGGGGCGGGGCAGGGCGGGTGAGAAAAAAGCCCAATTTCATTGAGGATTACAAAGGATGCGAGGATTGAGGTACGACCAAAAGTTAGCATGAAATTCCCGTATGGTGTGCGGGAATTTCATGGTATGATTTGCGGGTGATTGTACGCATGACCGATATTGTGCTGGTGCGCTCCGCGTTGAGACGGAGCCGCGTGGTGGCACTGCTGGGACCGCGGCAGTGCGGCAAGACCACGCTGGCACGGGAGATCGTCGCTCCCGATTCAGTTAATTATTTCGATCTGGAGGACCCACGGAGCATTGCGCGGTTGAGCGAGCCGGACTTGGCCCTGCGCCCGCTTAAGAAGGTGGTGGTGATCGACGAGGTGCAGAGGCGACCCGATCTGTTTCCACTGCTGCGGGTGCTGGCTGACCGGATGCCGCTGCCGGCGCGCTTTCTAATTCTGGGCAGCGCGTCTCCGGATTTGCTGCAGCAATCTTCGGAGTCGCTGGCGGGTCGCATCGAGACAATTCCGCTGGAGGGCTTCCGGCTCTCCGATCTGGGGGCGGCGGCGCAAAGCCGTCATTGGCTGCGGGGAGGATTTCCGCTGGCTTACACGGCGCGAACCGATGCGGATTCGATGACGTGGAGGCGGCAGTTTCTGCAAACGTTTCTGGAGCGCGACGTGCCGCAACTGGGTGTCGCGATTCCGGCGCTGGCGTTGCGGCGGTTCTGGAGCATGGTAGCCCACTACCATGGGCAGACCTGGAATGCGGCGGAGCTGGCGCGGGCGCTGGCCGTGAATGAGTCCACCGTGCGGCGCTATCTCGATCTGATGAGCGCAGTGTTTATGGTCCGGCAGTTGCCGCCATGGTTCGAGAACCTGGGCAAGCGGCAGGTGAAAGCTCCGAAGGTGTATGTACGCGACAGCGGTTTGTTGCATGCGCTGCTGGGTGTTGGCAATCAGCGGGACTTGGAGGGTCATCCCAAGGTGGGGGCTTCGTGGGAGGGGTATGCAGTGGAGGAGGTGCTGAAGCACGTTCGTCCCGACGAGGCTTATTACTGGAAGACGCACAATGGGGCGGAGCTCGATCTGTTGTTATTCAAGGACGGGAGACGCATTGGGGTAGAGTGCAAGCGCGCAGATGCACCGGTGCTGACGCCTTCGATGCGAATCGCTCTCAGTGACCTCAAGCTTGACCGGCTGTATGTTTTGTATCCGGGCGAGAAGGGATATTCGCTGGGGAAGAAGGCTGAGGTGGTTCCGCTGGCGAAGTTTGTTGGAGCGAAGTAGGGTGCGGGGTGGAGTTGGATCAAACGTGCTGGTAGAAATCGGGCAGGTAGAGGCGCTCTTCCGGTATCCGGTGAAGTCGATGGGCGGCGAACGACTCGAGGCCGCGCAGATGGGCTGGCACGGGATCGAGGGTGACCGACGCCTGGGGTTGCGGCGGATGGATGACCGCGGTGGGTTTCCGTGGCTGACGGCGGGCAAGCTCCCTGAGCTGGTGCTGTTTGCTCCGCGGCGCGACGACGGCGGTGAAAACGGTCTTCCTACTCGGGTTCGAACTCCGGATGGGGAAGAGATGGCCGTGTTCGGAGAGGAGTTGGCGGCGGATGTGGGACGGAGGTACGGGGCGCGGGTGGAGATGATGCAGATGAAGCATGGCATCTTTGATGAGGCGAGCATCTCGGTAATTGCTTTGGAGACGGTGGGCGAGATCTCGCGACTGGCGGGGGTGAGCGTGGACGTGCGACGATTTCGCCCCAATGTTTTGGTTCGTTTGCGGCATGCGGTTCCTTTTCAAGAGGACGGATGGGTGGGCGGCGAGCTGACATTCGGCGGGGGTGATGACGCGCCCGCGATTGCCGTGACGATGCGCGACGAACGATGCGCGATGGTGAACCTTGATCCCGACACGGCGAGTCCGGCGCCAGAGGTGTTGAAGGCGGTGGTTCGCCGGAACCAGAACTATGCGGGAATATATGGGACGGTGACAGGCGTGGGGCGAGTGGCGGTTGGGCAGAGAATATTCCTGCGTGCGGCTGGGGAGAAAAGGGTGGGGTGAAAATCCTGCGGTGAGGATGCGGTGCTGACCGGCGGGCACTGGCTGTGGTAGCATCGGGAGTTTCGCAGGTGATGTTGGGCTGGCCTGTATCCTGTACTTATCCTCAATATTGGGCCTTGACACCCTTCCCGTAAGCCTGCGGAAGGAGACAACCCTTGAAAGTTTACGACGCTGCTAATCTGCGCAACCTTGCCCTGATCGGACACGGTCATGCGGGCAAAACCACGCTGGTATCCGCCATGCTTTATACCGCCGGGGCCGCACCTCGGCTGGGGCGAGTTGATGATGGGTCGGCTGCGACCGATTACGACGAAGAAGAAATTGCGCGCAAGATGTCGATTTCGACCGGGCTGGCGTTTGTCGAGTGGGGCAAGCCGGATGCGAAAGTGAAGATCAATCTGCTGGATACTCCGGGCTTCAACATGTTTGTGCACGAGGCGAAGATGGTGCTGCCGGTGGTAGATGCGGCGCTGGTGGTGGTGGATGGAGTGGCGGGAGTGGAAGTGGTGACGCAGCGGGTGTGGGGATACTGCGAAGACGTCGAACTGCCGCGAATGATCGTGGTGAACCGGATGGATCGGGACCGGGCGGATGCGACGCGGGTATTGGAATCGCTGACGAATGCGTTTGGGCGGGCGGTGACTCCGTTGCAGCTTCCGATCGGGCGGGAAAAGGGGCTTAGCGGGATTGTCGATCTGGTACGGATGAAGGCTTATACGTACGAGATGGGCGGGAACGGCAAGGGAAAAGAAGGGCCGATTCCGGCGGACATGGCGGAGGTGGCAAAAGAGGCGCACGAAAAACTGGTGGAGCTGGTGGCGGAAGGCAAGGACGAATTGATGGAGGAGTTTTTTGCGACGGGGACGATTCCGGAGGAACACCTGGTGCCGGCGCTGCATGAGGCGATTCGCGAGGACAAACTGTTTCCGGTGCTGTTTACTTCGGGGCTGGGAAATATCGGCGTGGATGAGCTGATGGATTTTATTGTGGATTACACGCCGGCGGCAAGCGAGCATCACGCGATCACGGAGTGGACTCCAGAAGGAAGCGCGCCATCGACGCGCAAGGGCACGGACAACGAGCCGGCATCGGTTTATGTTTTCAAGACGATGTCGGATGCGTTTGCTGGGCGAATTTCGTATTTCAAAGTTTTTTCGGGAGTGCTGAAGAACGACGCGTCACTGCAGAACTATAACCGCAACACGGTGGAGAAGCTGGCACACATTTCGCTGGTACAGGGAAAGCAGGCGGTGCCGATTGCGGAGATCCATGCGGGAGATATTGGGGCAGTGGCGAAGCTGCGGGAAACGCTGACGGGAGACACGCTGGGAGACAAGGCGTCACCGATACGGTATCCGGCAGTGAAGCTGCCGGAGCCGGCGATTACGTTTGCGATTGAGCCGAAGAGCCGGGCGGACGAAGACAAGCTGGGAGTAGGACTGCACAAGCTGATGGAAGAAGATGCGATGCTGCGATTTTTCCGCGATCCGCAGACGAAGGAGTTTTTGATTGCGGGGACGGGACAGCAGCATATTGAAGTGGTGGTTTCGAAGATGAAGAAGCGGTACCACGCGGAAGTGGTGCTGAAGGCGCCGAAGGTTCCATATCGCGAGACGATTCGAGGGAAGGCGGACGTGCAGGGACGGCACAAGAAACAGACGGGCGGGCACGGGCAGTATGGCGATTGCAAAATCAAGATGGAGCCATTGCCGCGGGATGCGGGAGTGGAGTTCGAGTTCGTGAACGATATTTTTGGCGGGTCGATTCCGAAGAATTACATTCCGGCGGTGGAAAAAGGGATCAAGGATGCGGCGGCGCGGGGATACCTGGCGGGATATCCGGTGGTGAATTTCCGGGTAATTCTTTATGACGGGTCGTATCACGATGTGGATTCGAACGATCTCTCGTTTCAGATGGCGGGGCGGATTGCGTTCAGGAAAGCGATGGAAGTGGCGAAGCCGACGCTGCTGGAACCGGTGATGAATGTGGAGATCACGATTCCGGATGAGTTCGCGGGAACGATCATGGGGGATTTGAACAGCCGGCGGGGACGAATTCAGGGGATGGACAACAAGGCGGGGAACACGATTGTGAAGGCGGAGGTTCCGATGGCGGAGATGCTGACGTATGGGGCGGACCTGACGTCGATGACGCAAGGCCGCGGGAGTTTCGCGATGGAGATGCACCATTACGATACGGTTCCGGGGCAGTTGCAGGAAAAGATTATTGAGAAGTCGAAGGCGGAGCGGGGCGAGGTTAAGGAAGAGGAGGAGTAGGTTCGCCTAGCTTTTCTTGGGAGTCCGGCGGGTTGCCTCCGTCTGGATTCGCCTAGTTAGCGCGCCCAAAGTACGGGCGGGAACTTGGGGCTCTGCAGCCTGGATACGGTCAGCAAGGAGGAAACAGTGACGCTTTCCCTTGTATGGGACTCCGTACGGGATCATTTCTTTCGCCCAGAATCGCTAGAGAGGGTGGCCTTGATGCGTCGATTCGATCGGCGGAAGGAGCAATGGTTCCAAGTGGAGTTGATGTGGCTCCTCGACCGACTCACAAGATGTGGCCAGGTTAGTCGCTGGGAGCCAGAGCACAAATACGTCGATTTCAGGATTGATGTGGCGGGCCTTTCTGCGGTGGTCGAACTAAAAACGGCGGTCTGCGGACGCGATAGTAAGGGGGTGTTATGGAAACCGTGTCAGTATGGGAAAGGGGAGTGCGCTGAAGGGGTCCGCCAGCTGGGCGCAGCTCCGCCACCCCGCTATCTGGTAGTTTTCGGATGGCCCGGTGTGTCCGACCCCGCACTTACCATTGTCGATTGGAATGAGATGTTGGAAGCCGTCCGCAGTAAGACTGCCAAGCCTGGCATCAACTTTGTACGAGAGCCTGAGCGGACATCCGGCGGGGAATTGTCCGTCGGCATTTTTCAGGTTCCCTAGCTGGCTCGGCTGTGTACCCCTAGGAAACCGGGGAACGTCCGCTCTGTCCTTAAGGTTTGTCAGGGTCTTGGAGGAACGGTGAATACCATGAAGACAGTGGTTCTTATGGCACTCCTAACAATGACTGCAGCGGCGCAAGATTTGCCTAGATGTGGGGCTGATTATGAAATCCAAACGATGGATGCAGACACTTTCGGCTATTGCACGCGGAAGCCCAGCTTAAAGGAAGAAGCAGATAGAGCGGAAGCATTCCTGAAGAATGGGGTTCCTAGATTCATGGCTGCTTGTGAAGTTGCAATGCACCCCAGCAAATGTATGACTCAGCGGGACAAAGAAATTGCTACCGCAAGAGTCACCTCCTACATAGACAAGATTATAAGGATGGGTACAGATGGTGAAATTTGGATGCTAGAGGGCGAAATACAGAACCCGGATTACAAAAGGCTGGATTCAGCGCTTAAGAAAATGAATGCAGCAACTATGGAATGTAAGAACAAATAGATGCAGAAAAAATTGAGTGGTTCCGATTCGTCAATTGGCCTTGCGCCGCATGCGTGCATGGGAGTGCTGCATGGCATGCCGCAGCAAAGTGTTTACCTTGGTCTGGTACCCGCGTCCGTAGCTCTTCAGCCAGCCCAGGATGTCCGTGTCCAGTCTCATGGTGACGGGCTTCTTCGGCGGCCGATAAAACTTTCCGATTTCCGCGTCGCTCCAGTCCACCACCTCCGGCATCTCCGAGAGGTCAATGTCGGCGTCCTTTTTCGCGGCGATGGCGGCGATTTGGCGCGCCCGGTTTTTGGTGTGCTTCTTCATAGCTCCTTCTTTCTTTACTGGTTGCGGCCCGGGCCGAAATCAGCCGAATCACTTCTTCACCTTTATCGGCAAACCATGTATGGACTACGAAGAGAACGGCGCCAGGGCCAATCTCGCCCAGCGTGATGTAGCGGTCTTCTTCACCCTCATAAGCGACGTCCCGGATAGTCACGGCATAGGGATCGTCGAACACAAGCTCCGCCGTCTGGAAGTCGACGTCATGCTTGGCGAGATTCTGCTTCCCCTTCCGCTCATCGCCCTCGAAACGCATGGTGCAACCACCCATTGAAGATAACAAGTGTACATATAATTGTCAATACATGTCTAACGACGCGAATTAGGGCGCCAGTTCTAGGTCGGTGAAACGAAAATCCTCTCCCTTGGCCAGGAGTTCTTGCCCGGTGGACTTGGCCAGAGCGTAGGCGAAACAATCTCCGAAGTTGAGACCTGCGGCGTGGCGTCCTTTACCGTATTTGCGCCAAGCGGAGCGCGCGATCTCGCTTTGTTCGGCGTCCACTGGAACAATTTCTATCTTCGTACGCACGATAAAAAGGTCGAACTCGCGGCCAACTGCTTCCCCGCGCCTAGCCTCAAGCACGATCCCGGTTTCCAGCGAATTCGCGGCTGAAAGAAGCTTGGTTTCTGCCTGAAGAATATGGTCGAGGAAAGGCTTGCGCTCCGCTTCACCTAAGAAGATGGCCACGAGTGCGGACGTATCAATGACCATGGGGAGGGCCTAGCGCGGAATGCCGTCTTCGCCATAGCCGAGGATGTCATCTTCGGTGCGTGTATCACGATTGGGAAGCGCATCCACACGTCGAAGTAAATCATCGATTTGGCCGGCCATAATGTGGCCTTTTCGTCGTCGCTTCAGGCGCTCCCAGCGTTCTTCGAGCGATTTCTGAATAGCACCGGTCAGCGATTCGCCGGTTTCATCTGCCAGTTGGCGAGCGAGCTCTTCGGTACTTTTATTCTTGATAAAAAGAGGCATATATGCTCTGTATATACTTCTCGTAATAGTATATACCATTGGTCAAGCCCTGATAGCTCGCAGGAAAGCGTTCCCTGATTGCGGGTTCTGGCGTACTATTCTTTTTTCTTCTTTGGTGTCCAGGAGGGATCATGGTTAGGCCGAGTTCCCGGTTCGGCTGCGGGCTTTCGTTCACTAGTCTTTTTTTTCTGTGGGTGGTGATGACCTATCCGGCGAATGCGCAAGAGGTGGTGCTGGAGCTGGATCATGTGTCGGTGTGCGGGTCGAATCTGGATGGGCTGCGGCAGGCGTTTACTGAGGTGGGGCTGACTCCGGATGTGGGAGGGCCGCATGGGAACGGGATTACGCAGATGGCGTATATCGGGTTTGATGATGGGACTTACATTGAGTTGATTGCTCCGATCAAGGCGGGGGTGACGGCGGGATCGGACTGGGCGAAGTTCATGTCGGAAGATGCGGTGACGTGCGCGTGGGCGGTGGGAACGAACGTTCTGCTGCAGGAAGTGGAGCGGTTGAAGAAGGCGGGGATTGCAGTGACGACGCCAGCGAAAGGCAGCCGGAAGCGTCCGGATGGGATGTCGGTGGAGTGGACGACGGCGGATGTGGGGTCGGGAACGCCGGGATCGACACTGCCGTTTGTGATTGAGGATGAGACGCCGCGGGCGTGGCGGGTGATGAGTTCGGCGAGCGTGGCGGGAGCTCCGGTGAGCGGGGTGGAGAATGTGGTGCTGGGGGTGAACAACCTGGACGCGGCGATCGCGTTGTTCCGCAAAGCGTATGGCTGGGCAGCGCCGCTGATTGAGAACCAGAAGGAATTTGGGCGGACGGCGTACTTTCCGGGAGAGCCGGTGATTCTGGCGTCGCCGAGCGGCGGAGGGTGGCTGGCGGAGAGGCTGGCGAAATTTGGGGAGTCTCCGGTGGCGTATTTGTTGAACGGGCGCGATTTTGCCGGGGCGATGAAGAAGTACAAGCTGGGAAATGGGAAGACGTGGTTTGGGCAGAAGGTGGGATGGTTTGACGCGGGGAAACTGAAGGGTGTGCGGCTGGGCGTGATTGGGCAGTGAACATCCTCACGTGGTTCTTCCAAGAGTTGCTACGGAACTGCTAACATCGGCTTCAGTGTCTGCTGCCAAGAATCCCGCATTCGATTTGAAGGACCGGCTGGTATCGGCGGCGCCGGTGGAGGATGATTCCTCGTTTGAGCTGAAGCTGCGGCCGCAACGGCTGCAGGAGTTTATCGGGCAAGCCAAGGTCAAAGAAAATCTGGACGTTGCCATTCAGGCGGCGAAGTCTCGCGGCGAGGCTCTGGATCATGTGCTGTTGTATGGGCCTCCGGGACTGGGGAAGACTACGCTCGCGAATATTATTGCGAATGAACTGGGAGCGGCATTTCAGCAGACATCGGGACCGACGTTGCAGATCAAGGGCGATCTGACGGCGATCCTGACAAACATGCGGGACCGGCAGGTACTTTTTATCGATGAGGTGCACCGCTTGCAGCCGGCGCTGGAGGAGATTCTTTATTCGGCGCTGGAAGATTACAAGCTGGACATCATGATTGGGCAAGGGCCATCGGCGCGGACGCACACGATGGATGTAAAGCCGTTCACATTTATCGGGGCGACGACGCGGGCGGGATTGTTGTCGGCTCCGCTGCGCTCGCGGTTTGGGCTGCTGCTGCGGCTGGAGTTTTATACGCACGACGATCTGCGGGTGATTGTGGAACGGTCGGCGGAGATTCTGGGAGTGGGGATTGATCGTCCGGGGGCGATTGAGATTGCGAGCCGGTCGAGAGGGACTCCGAGGATTGCGAACCGGTTGCTGCGGCGGGTGAGGGATTATGCGCAGGTGCGGGCAGCGGGGACGATCGATCTGGCAACGGCGCAGTCGGCGTTGAGCATGCTGGAAGTGGACAAGTACGGGTTCGATGAAGTTGACCGCAAGCTGCTGCTCACGATTATTGAGAAGTATCAAGGTGGGCCGGTGGGGCTGAATACTTTGGGAGCGGCGCTGGCGGAGGAGCCAGATGCGATCGAGGAGATTTATGAGCCGTTTCTGATTCAGATTGGGTTTCTGAATCGGACTCCGAGAGGAAGAGTGGCTACGCAGCTGGCTTATGAGCATTTTGGGATAGTGCCGAATCGAAGGCAGAGTTCGCTGTTTTAGAGACGGGTTCGATCGCGAGATTTGATGCAAGCGCTGACGGGGGCCGAGCTTTGCTCGGCTGGACAGGTGAGGGCACCTGTCCCTACGTGAGTTTTTTTGGAGGGAAGGATGCGTGAGGTGATTGCGACAAAGGAGGCTCCGCAGGCGATTGGGCCATATTCGCAGGCGATTCGTGGGGCGGGGCTGATTTTTACTTCGGGGCAGGTGGCGATTGATCCGGCGACGCAGCAGGTGGTGGCGGGGGATGTGGCGGCGCAGACGGAGCGGGTGCTGAAAAATGTGGAGGCGATTTTGCGGGCTTCGGGGAGTTCGCTGGAGAAAGTTTTGCGATGCACGGTGTTCCTGAAGAACATGGGAGACTTTGCGGCGATGAATGAAGTATATGGGCGGTATTTCAAGCAGGCTCCGCCGGCGCGGTCAACGGTGGAGGTGGCGCGGCTTCCGAAGGATGTGCTGGTAGAGATTGATACGATTGCGCTCGAGTAACGAGCAGACATTCTAAAAAGGGGAATTATGAAAATTCTTGTGGTGGGAGTGGTGATGGGGTTGGTGGCATTGAGCGGGATGGCGATGGCTCAGAAAGCGGCGGCTACGGGTGGGCCGACCAAGGTAACGGGCGATCCGGTGAAGACGGCGAGCGGGCTGGAGTATTGGGACATCAAGGTAGGAACAGGTGCGACGGCGCAGGCGGGACAGCATGTGAAGGTGGATTACACGGGATGGCTGACGAACGGGAAGAAGTTCGACAGTTCGGTAGGAACGGGAAAGCCGATTGAGGTTTTGCTGGGCGCGGGGCAAGTGATCAAGGGATGGGACGAAGGAATTGCGGGGATGAAAGTGGGCGGGAAGCGGCAGTTGCGGATTCCTCCGGACCTGGCGTATGGGGCGAAGGGGTATCCGGGGACGATTCCGCCTGATGCCACGCTGATTTTCGATGTGCGGCTGGTGGAGGCGAAGTAGCGGGGCGGGGCCGGTGCTGAGGGTAGGGGTCCGCCTTCCAGCGAACGAGCTGGTACCTGATCTGAGCGACAACGGCAAAATGGATGCAGTACTCATTATCCAAATGACCTGCGGAGAAAGCCACAATGCCGTGTCAGTTGGCAGTATCTTTGGCATGGCCAAGTGTTTAGCCGTTAAGAATTGCCATGTGTCGCTAGACGGACATACTTTAAATGTGCTGATGTGTGACCCGAATGGCGAGGCTCTGTGTGGTAAGGAGTTGTTCAAAGAATTTGAATATGTATTAGCCACAAGAGGGCTGATGGGCGTCAAACTAGAGTGAATAATCTGCCAGACCAGTCTGACGGAGGCTGGTCTTCTCCAAAAAAGAGCTTGAGCCTCCCCCTTTCTCGACGGCCCCCTCTTCACTTGTGAGTTTCCACGCGAACCGGGCTGGGCGCATTTTCAAGAAAACCTAACCATACTATTCTACCGCCAGCCGGGCTTTGGCAATTCTCGTACATCCAAAAACCGTGGTATACCCCCGCCACCCAGTCGAGCGCTTGCCTCGCCGTCACGTCGTGCAAATTTCCGCGAACGCTGCGCTTGCCAACCGCGAAAGCCTCGCTTGGCAACGAAAATCCGGAACTCCAGTCAGATATGGGTCCAATGTTGTGTGCCATTCTAAACGCGACCACCTCTGGAGTGTGATCGATGACGCTCACAGCCACAAGGGGTCCGTAATATTCAGGTGGAAACCGAAGGTGGTTAATTTTTACGTCGAGCAGATCAGTCGGTACATCCTCCTCGACCATTCGGATTCTTCCCTCAGAGTCTTGGTTCACTCTCATCTTCGGATTTACGGAAAAGATCTGCCGTAACAACTCTACGGCTGGACCTTCGTGGTTCGGCAATGCCTGGAGCTTGGGAAAATCCGGGTAGAACTCCTTGAAATTGCAAACGCCCCAATATTCAAGAGAGCCCGACGCATCCGCGCTGCTGAAAACGTCGCCTATCTGCATGCGCCCTTCGCCCGGTGGAGTACCACCTCTGTCTTGGCCCAATAAGCAGGCAGCCAACGTGAAGGTGCATGTGATCGCGAATTTGACGGAAACGATCAAATTACTAATATTGAAGATTTACTCTGCGTTTGAGAGGAATTGAAATCCATCCAATTCGAGCCCTCTGGCCAGTCGAATCATTCGCAAGCGCCCCCTCACACATTGAAGCTTCGTCAAAGCAAGCTGCCAAACTCTAGACTAAATCGCGCGATTCGTCTTCAATATGCCAAGCAAACCTTCGAACGACTGTGCCTGCCCGATGGCGTTCTTCAGTTCGGCTGCTGGCGTGAATTGAGTCAAAATGTCATCATCAGCGTCAATCGCAGCCGCGAGCGCGGCCCGTGTCGCTTGCAATGGAGCTTCGGTCATCGGCCGCACGTCTATACGGACGGGAACTCTAGGATTGGAAAAGGTTGCGAACAGTTTGGCAATAATGCCCTCGCGCCGTAGCGGTGTGAAGCTATCAATCTGCCACGCGTGGTCTCGGGAATCGTAGAGCACAACCCGCCTTTTGCTATATTTCTTAAGCGCGGTGTGCGTCATGGTCGAGATCTCCTCTTTGCTTCCGATTTGGTCTACCCAACCATCGTCGGCCACAATTAAAGCTGGAAATGTAACGGCTTCGAGGTCCATGCAAAATCTCCCGGCGGGCGGGCCAGTCATCGATCGAGGCTATTTAGGCTTTGACCACTTTGCCGCTGCGGAGGCAGGAGGTGCAGACGCGGATGTGCTTGGTGGCTGCGCCTACTTTGGCGTGGACCGGGCGCAGGTTGACGTTCCAGCGGCGCTTGCTGACGTTGTGGGCGTGACTGATGGTGTTTCCGAACTGCGGCCCCTTGCCGCAGACATCACAAACTCGTGCCATAACTCTTGAATCCTTCCAGGCGTGTTGCCGAAAGGTTATTTTACAGGAATGGGGCGGGTTTGGACAACTGGGGCGGCGGGTTGGGTAGTGGGTCAGTTCGATTTCCACAAGAAGTGCAATCATCTCAGCGCTAACAACGCATGGTCCGTTAAGGGCTGTCAGCAGCCAAATGAAGATTCCTCTACGTGACCGTGAACATGGTGACTATTAACATGCGCCTGAGTCGCGCGAGCCGGTCGGGGAAGGTGGTTATCTTGTCGATTGGGCGGGGAACATCAGGCCGCTAACATAAAAGCCTGCTCAGTTCTGCACGCACCACACGCCAATGTTGTATCCGTTGCTATTGTTGCACGCACCGAAATCAAAGGCTTCAATTCCCGGAGTTCCAGGCCCGAAGGCCCCCATCTCGCCGTTATCGCTCCCGGATGCGCTCGTCCACAAGTTGCAATTCGTAGGTAAATTAGTCTCCGATCCTATTGTTATGCTGGAATTTGAAATATAACCTGAACGCACCCAGCCGAAAGCCACTGTAGGCGGCCCGTCTCCGTCATCGGGTTGTGTTAGACCGAGGGTTGAGTTGTAGGTAATAACACTGCTATCGGAAAGTTCAGCCGCTGAAGCGAAGTGATAGCCCGACTTGCACTCATTCAGCGCCTGGTTACCGTTGAATGTCTCCTTCGTCAGGTAGTATTGCCGCTTTGGGGCAGTTGTTTCAGGCGTGTGCGTTTCCGCACCGCTGAAACCGCGCGTAAGCAATGAAATAGCGACCAGAACCAACAGACCAAAACTGATAGTACGGATTGCATTCATATTTGCCGGTTGCATTTGCCATCCTCCTGTTATTCGCGTGACCTCGGGGTTCAAATCCCGCGAAACCACGTCACTTTAACAACTCCATGTGGGATGGGCAAGAGGTTTTCGACTAGCCTGGATCGGGGCCTAAAACGGCTCTGGACGACGGGCGAGACGGAAACTACAGGCGAAACGCTGCGCTGGCAGCGTGGCGCACATTACGTCAGCTCGACCTTAAACCGCAGGCTCAGGCGGCTTTGCCCATTACGGGTTGGGCGCAGAAGGCGCAACGGCGGGCGTCGATGGGGATCTCGCTGAGGCATTCGGGACATTTCTTGGTTGTGGGATCGGCGGGAGCGGGGGCTTTGCGAGTCCGGGCGATCAGGGCATTGATGGGAGTGACGACGAAGAAGTAGACGGCGGCGGCGATCAGGAGGAAGCTGACCAGGGCGGTGATGAATTCTCCGACGGGAAAGACGGTGCCGCGGATGGTGTAGGAGATGCCATTGAAATCGGGCTTACCGACGACCAGAGCGATGAGCGGATTGATAAGGCTCTTGACGAGAGCGGTGACGACGGCTCCGAAAGCGGCGCCGATGACGACGCCTACAGCGAGATCGACTACGTTGCCGCGCAGGATGAATTGCTTGAATCCGGATAGCATGGCGATACCTCCGCTTTAAGTAGCCGCAACTTTATATGGTGGGTTGGGGCGCGGTCAAGGCGTTCGGGGCGCGGGTATTGGCTTGGCTTGAGGATGCGGCGTCCCTCAGCGGCTGAAGCCGGACTCAAAACCAAACCTTTATCGCAGCGCTGAAGCGCTGCGCCACCCAAAGGCTGGGGCAAGCCAGAGTTTTCTCGGGTAGTGGGTCAGTTTGAAAAACACATTTCCTCAGCGGCTGAAGCCGGACTCAAAACCAAATCTTTATCGCAGCGCTGAAGCGCTGCGCCACCAAAGGCTGGGGCAAGCCGGAGTTTTCTCGGGTAGTGGGTCAGTTTGAAAAACACATTCCCTCAGCGGCTAAAGCCGCTATTGACTTTGTGGCGGTTACGGCACGGCTGAAGCCGTGCCCTTCCCGAACCAATTCAAACTGATCCACTACGTTTTCCGCGGCCTCTTGAAGGCGGGCCTTTCAGACTGATGCAAATTGCACTGCGGTCAAGGGGCGGTGAAAATGTCGCGGATTACGAAGTCGTCGGTGATGCCGGCTTTGAGGGCGTTGGGGGACTGGGCTCCCGACTTATTGAGTTTGTACATGGCTTCTAAGGTGCGCAGGATGTTGACGTGGGTGACGCCCTGGGCTTCGGGATATTCGCCGGGACGAATGTGGGCTCCGGCGAGGATGGTGGCGATTCGATTTCGGTTGGCGGGATTTTTGTCGGCGGGATCGGTGAGTCCGCCGATGAACGGGGATTGGTCACTTTCGTCGAAAGTCAGGATCAGCAGGCTGTTGTGGCTTTTGGCCCACTGATAGTAGGCGTCGAGATTTTTCCTGAGCCAGGCATCGCCGGCGGTGATGGAGGGAGTAAGCGCGCCGTCGTGCATGTCATCGATGAGATTGGGAGTGACGAAGGCGACGGTGGGGAGCTGGCTGAAGTCGGTGGGGAAATCCTGTGGAAAGCGCAGATTGGAAGAGTTGGCGACGGTGGGGCCGTTGGGAATGTTAGAAAAGCTTACCCAGGGACAATGTTTGCGGGCGTAATGGCCCTGGCTGACGATGGTCGATCCGATCTGGGGGAGATCTTCGGAATAGGCTTTGAAGGAGTGCGCGGTGCGGATCAGTTCTTCTCCGAGATTGCTGGCGTTGAAACTGGACTGCGGAACCTGGTCACGAAAACCCACGTTCTGGTTGCTTCCGGAGAAGAGCCAGAAGTAGTTGCCCTGGCTGTGATGCTCCTCGGCGTAGATGCGGGTGAGGGTGGCTCCTTCTTTTTTGAGGACGTCGTTGATGTAGGGGGCGGCGGGGCTGGCGATGATCTGTTCGTAATTTTTGTTTTCTTCGATCACGATGATGATGTGGTCGTAGGTGGGGAGGGGCGGAGTTTGGGAGTAGGCAAAGAGAGAGGTCAGCGCTATGAGAAGGGCTAACGCGATGGTTTTCGCGATGGTTGTCACTCGGTGGGATCTCATGGAGTGTTCGGTGCGCGTGCGTATATTTTAGCTTAGGGTGGCTGCGGATCGGTCGTGGTCGAACAGTTGGGGAGAGGTAGGGGTCCTTCGACTACGCACATCTTTCACGTCGTGAAAAGATGTGCTGCGCTCACGATGACAAGGGAATGCCTTTTCTATCGCAGCGGTAAACCGCTGCGCCACCCAAAAACACTCAGATACGCATGGGCATTACGATGTAGCGGTATTTGTAGTCTTCGGATTCGGCGGGGCGGAGTTGGCCGGCGGACTGGGCGTCTTTTAATTCCAGTTTCACATCGGTTGAGCCGGTGGCTTTGATGAAATCCATCAGATACTGGGCGTTGAAACCGATGGCCATGGGATCGCCGTCGTAGGTGACTTCGATGGTGTCTTCGGATTCTCCGGTTTCGGTGGAGGATGCGGAGAGTTTCAGTTCGCCTTTTTCGAGGCGGAGGCGGACGGCGCGGGAACGCTCGTCGGCGAACTGGGCGACGCGGGCGATGGCGGCTCCGAGCTCATCGCCGTGCAGGGCGATCGACTTGGAGATATCTTTGGGCAACACGGCCTCGTAGTTGGGGAATTGTCCGGTGAGCTGGCGCGAGGTGAGCAGGCGCGGGCCGACGCGGAAAAAGAGAGTGGACTCGTCTTTGGCGAAGTCGATGGTTTCGACATCTGAGTCGAGAAGCGATTTCAATTCATCCATCGCTTTTTTGGGGATCAGGGTTTTCATTTCGCCGGAAACGCCTTCAAACTTTTCTCCAGTGCGTTCGACGTGAGCGAGACGATGGCCGTCGGTAGCGACCATGGTGATGGATTCGGGCTTGAGGACCATCAACGCGCCGTTGAGGGTGTAGCGGGATTCTTCGCTGGCGATGGCGAAGCCGGTTTTTGAAATCATGGAACGAAGGACGGCGGCGGGAATTTTAATGGCTCCGGCAGCGGGAAATACGGGCAGGCCGGGGAAGTTCGACTTTGCCATGCCGACCATTTTTGTATTGGAGCGTCCGCAGCGAATGCTGACCCAGTGATTCTCAAGCAGCTTGATGGTGATGTCGGCGTCGGGGAGAAGTCTGACGTAGTCGTAAAGTTTGCGCGCGGGGATGGTGCATGCGCCTTCTTTTTTTACTTTGGCGACACAGGAAGTGCGCAGGCTAAGGTCGAGATCGGTCGCGGTGAGCGAGAGCTTGTCTCCAGCGGCTTCAAAAAGATAGTTGGAGAGAATGGGGATGGTGGTCTTGCGCTCGACCACGCCCTGCGTGGCTGTCAGTTCACGGAGAAGATCAGATTTACTGACGGTAATTTCCATGGTCGTGGCGGATACCTCGGGTGCGACTGCGACCGGCATATTGGGTCTCCCGACTCTACTTCTGTTCTCTTCTTATATCAAATGCAAAAGCAATAAAACCAGTAGTAACCGTAGGCGGGCCGGAGAAGTGGAAAACCAGTCCAGGTGCCTGCGGTGCAGCGACTTCGATCTTAACCCCTCGTGTGGAGAATCGCGCTCCGGAACGACGGATGGCAACGTAATGTTGGGACCGCATTCCGGTTTCGGTCTGCTATCCCACACCTTCCACAAGCACTCCACAGGCGGGGGGCTGGAAGAACGGCCTGAAGGGTGGATAACCCGGTGGAAACCGATCTTTACGCGCCCAACTGCTCGGTCAGTTTATTGAGCAGCCTGTTCAAATCTTTGTCGGTCTTGCGGAGTTCTTCAATCTTGAAGACGGAGTGCAAGACGGTAGTGTGGTGCTTGCCGCCGAACTGGCGTCCGATTTCGGGGAGAGACGCTTCGGTGAGGTGCTTGGCCAAATACATCGCGATCTGGCGGGGATAGACGATGGAGCGCGAGTTGTTCTTGGCTTTGATTTCCACCAGGCGGAGGCCGAATTGTTCGGCGACTGCTTTCTGG
>Ga0210385_10000547_pt1 | contig 26202 bp, 27 predicted proteins | sample IncBWH26OmetaG_FD_160107 | JGI IMG/M metagenome (GOLD analysis project Ga0210385, IMG submission 160107) | Forest soil microbial communities from Barre Woods Harvard Forest LTER site, Petersham, Massachusetts, United States - Inc-BW-H-26-O ...
CGCCGACAGCGGCCGTCGCGACCAATCGGTTCGCGTGTGCGCCTTGCTCAGTTCCCGGCCCGTGACCCGCCGGACGAGTTCGGCGTAGCCGATCTGTGCGGGCATGCCGGCGAGCGCCGCGGCGATCTGGGTGTCAAAAACCGGCGCGACGAATCCCGCGGCGGGCAGCAGCACCTCGATGTCCTGGCGACAGGCATGCATGACCTTCGCGTTGCCGCCGCCGAACACCGCGCGCAACGGCGACAGGTCGGGCACGGCCAGCGGGTCGACGCACAGCGCGCCCTCACTGTCCGCGATCTGCAGCAGGCACAGTTCCGCCCGATAGGTCCGCTCGCGCAGAAATTCGGTGTCCAGCGCGATCGCGGGAGCGTGCTCAAGGCGTTGTGCGAGCGCTTCCAAGCCCTGCCGATCGGTGATCATCATCGTTGTCATAGAGCCGGATTTTCTCTGCTAATGTGCGCATTATGCGAGCCAATTGCCGGGCCCGGAAGCCGTGACCGAGCTGCTGCGCCTGTACGGGCAGATTGCGCTGTTGCGCAAGGGCCCACAAGATGTACCCGCGGTCGGATTGTTATTGCTGCTGACCGGGGCAGCGTACTTCACGGTCAACGTGCTGATGGTGTTGCTGCTGCCGCTGCTGAAGGGGCCGTGGTTGTGGGCGCTGCTGGTGGATGTGACGTTCACGGTGGCGTGGTACTGGACGCTGTTGCGACTGGCCGGACGCGCCGAGCGCTTCGTGCAGACGGCCTCGGCGATTCTTGGCTATCGTACGGTGCTGACGCCGATGCAGATGGCCTCCGAGTGGCTGGTGCGGCGTCTGGGTGAGGATGACACCTGGCAGATGCCGGTCAGCGTGATGTACATCATCGTGCTGGCGTGGATGGTCGCCGCGAGCGGCCGGGTACTGCAGGCCGCACTGGAATGGCCGATGGCCGCGTGCGTGGCATTGGTCATCCTGGAATTCATCGCCGGCTGGCTGCTGATGTACGGTCTGCTGCCGGGGCTGCGCTGAAGGCTCGATAACATTTTCCGCGAGTAACTGATGCACGTTCATATTCTGGGTATCTGCGGCACCTTCATGGGCGGGATTGCGGCCATCGCCAAGGCTGCCGGACACAAGGTGACCGGCTCCGACCGCAACGTCTACCCGCCGATGAGCACGCAGCTGCGGGCACTGGGTATCGACCTGGTCGAGGGATTCGAGGCGTCGCAGCTGGATCTGGCGCCGGATGTGGTGGTGGTCGGCAATGTCATGACGCGCGGCGTGCCGGTGATCGAGTCGCTGCTGGATCGCGGTCTGCCGTATGCGTCGGGTCCCGAATGGCTGGCGCGCGAAGTGCTCAAGGAGCGCTGGGTGATCGCCGTGGCCGGCACCCATGGCAAAACGACGACCACGTCGCTGGTGGCCTGGATTCTCGAGTTCGCAGGACTTTCGCCGGGATTCCTGATCGGTGGCGTGCCTGCCAACTTCAACAGCAGCGCCCGCCTGGGCGCCGCACCGTTCTTCGTCATCGAAGCCGATGAGTACGACACGGCTTTCTTCGACAAGCGCGCTAAATTCGTGCACTACCGGCCGCGCACGCTGGTGCTCAACAACCTGGAATTCGATCACGCCGACATCTATCCGGACGTGGCGGCGATCCAGCGGCAGTTTCATCATCTGGTGCGGACCGTGCCCGGCTCCGGCAGCATCATCTGGAACAGCGCTGACGAGCGTCTCGCGCAGACTCTGGAGATGGGTTGCTGGACGCCGCTGCAGGGTTTCTCGGGCGCCCCCGGCGTTCCCGGCCCGCGAACGCAATGGAGTGCGGCGGCACGTGGTACCGCGGACTTTTCGCACTTCGAGTGATTCGAGAACGCAATCTCGCGCGGTACCGTGGAATGGGACGTCATGGGCGCGCACAACATGGAGAACGCGCTCGCGGCCATCGCAGCCGCGCATCATGCCGGCGTTCCCGTGGCGACCGCCATCGAAGCCTTGCGCAGCTTCCAGGGCATCGCGCGGCGCATGCAGCTGCGCGGCGAAGTGCACGGCATCCGCGTCTATGACGACTTCGCGCACCACCCCACCGCAATCGCCACGACCGTGGACGGACTGCGCCGCCGCGTCGGTCGGAATCGGATTCTGGCGGTGCTGGAACTGCGCTCCAACACCATGCGCATGGGCGTGCACAACGACCTGATCGCACCGTCACTGGCAGCGGCCGATGAGGTCTTCATATTTGCGCCGAGCGATCTGGGTTGGGACACCGCCCCGCTGATTCGTCAGCTCGGTGCGCGCGGCCACGCGGTCGCGACCGTCGATGCCATGGCGGCAAAGGTCAGCGCCGCGAGCGCCGCGGGTGATAGCGTGCTGGTCATGAGCAATGGTGGATTCGGTGGCCTGCACGAGAAGCTGTTGACGGCCCTGCGCCAGCGCTTTGCCAATGACCCAGCGCGCAACGCCACCTGATACTCAGGCAGCCGAACTGCCGTTGTTTCCGCTGCACACGGTATTGCTGCCGGGTGGCCCGCTCCAGTTGCAGGTGTTTGAACCGCGCTACCTCGACATGGTGGGCCGCTGCATGCGCAGCGGTACGGCCTTCGGTGTGGCGCGGATCCTCGAGGGCTCCGAGGCGGGCGTCGTCAGCGACACCGCGGTGATCGGCACCAGCGCCCGCATCATCGACTTTCACGCGCTGTCGAACGGCCTGTTGGGCCTTTTGTGTCTGGGAGACCGGGTGTTCCGGATCGAATCGCGCCAGAACCAGTCGGACGGCCTCAGCGTCGCGCAGGTCAAGTGGCTGCCACAGTCCCCGCCCGCGGCCGTGCCGCTGCGCTTTGCGAAACTGGTGGCCGCTTTGCGCGAGGTGTTGCCGCAGCTGCCGCCGGCGTACGCTCATATTCCGCGCAACTTCGATGACGCCGAGTGGGTGAGCTACCGGCTCCTGGAGCTGTCACCGCTCAGCGCCGAGCAACGGCAGTTCAGTCTGGAGAACCACGGTGCGCTGCAGCGCCTGGAGTGGCTGACGCCGCTGCTGCCCGACGCGAGCTGATCCGCGCTCCGTAGAACCAATTCAGGCCCAGGCCCACCAGCACGGTCCACGCACAAACCAGCCACCCGACGACGCCATCGAATTGACTGAGCAGGCCGTGCAGCGGGTTGGACAGATCGGCCACGGATGTTTCCCGTACGAAGGTGATCACCCAGACCCAGCCCGCGTGCAGACCGAGGCTCGCCGCGATATTGCCGGTGTGCATGCGCACCGTTGCCAGTACCACCCCCACGGCGAACAGGCACAGGTAGGCATCGGCGAGCTGCAGGGGTCGGGCAAAGGCGCCGAATGAGCCGCCCAACATGCGAAGGCCGCTGAGCCAACTGATCTGATCCGGTGGCACGTGATAGGAACTGACGAAGTGCGTGAGCGCGTAGAGGAGGGAAGTCAGTACCGTCGCCGTCATCGCGCCTGACTCGCGGGCAATTCCGGTCCACATGGCCCCGCGCAGGAAGGTCTCCTCGATGAGCGCCACGGCGAGCCCGCGCAGCAGGCCCACCGCAGCAAGCCTGCCAAAGTTCGCCAGGGTCAGGGCCACTCCGGGGCGCAGCAATCGCAGCCGCAGCGCCAGCATGATTGCGATGATCAGGCCCATGAGCACCACCCCGATGGCGAAGGCGATGCCGGCTTCCTTGAGAAACTGCGCCGCTGGCAGACCGAATCCGAGGCTCTTGCGATCGGCCAGTCGCAGCCGCCTCGCGATCAGCACGAACCCCACCGCCAGCGTGACCATCCCGAGTCGATCGGCCACGCGGTGAAAGGGAAATCCAAACTCAGGCTGCAGCCACTGCCACAGCGGATAGGTGAGGCCGGCCATGACGGCCAGCGCCAACAGGATCAGTGCGAGGAACCAGGCGAAGGAGCGCATTGCCACGCAATTGCACCAGATTTGCGGCTGTCCTGCCGCAGCAATTCGCGGCAGAATCTGCCCGCCATGGAACTTGAGTCCGCCAAAGCTACCCTGAAGTCCCTGATCGGGGGTGTCGATCCGGTGACGGGCTACGAGATCCCGAAGTCGATGGTGTTGCACCACGCGATCGTGATCCGTGCGCTGCTGTGCGCCGTGGCGTCACTGGATGCGGAAGAGGCCCGGACGCGGCGCCGCGCCCGGCTGCCCCGCAACACGGGACGACCCTGGCGGCAGGCCGACGATGCACAACTGCTGGCTGCGTTTCGCGAGGGTGAACCGCTGCGGCAGATCGCCGCCAACCACCATCGCAGTCTGGCCGGTGTGGAATCACGCCTGGAGCGTCTGGGCGCTCTGGCGCCCGAACAGCGGGTCACCCGCAACCGTTATGTGACGCCTGCTAACCGCACCGTCGCATCGCGATAGCCCCCACACGGCGCCGGGCACCGGCGGCGTGCTGGTATCCTCGCGCCCCATGAAAGTGCTCCTGGTACCGGTCTCCGCGGCGCGCGGCTACGGCGAATACGCGCGTACCCGGGAAATCGCGCTGGCTGCGCAGCGGCGCTGGCCGGATGCGCAACTGCATTTCGTCTTGAGCGCGCGCGCACCTTACGCTGCGCAATGCCCGTTCCCGGCCACGCTGCTGCCCGGCTCGGCGACGCTGCACACGCCGGAGGTTCTGGCGCTGCTGCGTTCGTTCAAGCCGGACATCGTCATCTTTGACAATGCCGGCCGTACGGCGCAGCTGCGTGCCGCACGGTCGGGCGGGGCGCAGGTGATCTACATCAGCTCCCGGCGCCGGCAGCGTGCCAAGGGTTTTCGCCTGCGCTGGATGAGCATCCTGAGCGAACACTGGATCGCCTTGCCGCGCCTGATCGCGGGCGATCTGAGCTGGCTCGAACGGCTGAAGCTCAAGATGCTGGGACGCCCGCCGGTGCGTTTTCTGGACACGCTGCTGCCCGCGACGGTGGCAGCCGGGCCGCTGGCGGATCTGCAGGACTTCGTGCTGGTCGTGCCTGGCGGTGGCACCGCGCATCCGGGAGCCGCCGATGCGCCGGGCATCATCGGCGCCGCGGCCGCGGGCCTGGCGCAAGGCGGCGTGCACACCGTGCTCGTCGGGGTCGCCGACCACCCCGCGGGTTCGACCCTGCTGACGACTCTGCCGCTGCTGCCGCAGGCGCAACTGATTGCGCTGCTGCGCCGCGCTCGGGTCGTGGTGAGCAATGGCGGCGATACTCTGCTCCAGGCGCTTGCGTGCGGCTGCGCCTGCGTGGCGGTGCCGATCGCTCATGATCAGGCCGCGCGTATCGCACGTTGCCGTGAACTGAAGTTGATCAATGATGCGCCGCTCGACTCGGCCGCCATCAGGGCGGCGGTGATGAGGCTGCACAGCGACGCTGCGCTGCGCTCAGACCTGGTGGCGCGCGCGCGCGCGGCGGGCGTGACCGATGCGATGCCCCAGGTGCTTGACCGGCTTGCGGCGCTCGGCAGCGAGACACGCCCGTGAGCCGCATCGTCTTTCTGGATACCGTCAGTCCCATGCCCTATGACACCCGTTCATTCAATGAACGCGCGGTGCAGGGCACCGAAGCCAGCGTGATGCGGATCGCGGACAGCCTCGGCGCCTGGGTGATGCAGCACAATCGCACCAGCCCCTGGGAGCGCTATCTGCCGGTGCAACGCATGCAAGCCGATCACGTCGTCGTGATCCGTGAATCACGCGCGCTCGGCCAGGCCCGGGAGTTGTTTCCGAACGCAAGACTGCATCTGTGGCTGCATGACAAGCTGCGCCCCGGTTCCAAGCGCGGGCGGCGGCTACGAGGCACGGCGGGGGTGCTGCGCGCCGCGCAGGTCTCGATCATCTGCGTCTCGGACACGCAGCGCCAGGATGTCGCGAATACGCTGCGCTGGGCGGGCATCGAGGGTTTACCGGTGTGCACATGCTACAACCCGCTGGATCCGGCGCTGCGGGTGGATGGCAGCCCGTTTGACGAGCGGCAGCTGGTGTTCTTTTCCTCGCCCAACAAGGGACTGGCCTACGCACTCGATGCGTTCGGCACGCTGCGTCGGGCGCTGCCGGATCTGCAGCTGGTCGTGGGCAACCCCGGTTACAAGGCCGATGCGCTGGCCGCGCTTCCCGGCGTCCAATTCCTGGGGCCACAGCCGCAGCCTGTCATGCATGCGCACGTGCGCCGCTCGCTGTGCACCTTTCATCCCAACTTCCGCATCCCGGAGACTTTTGGCCTGGTCTACGCCGAGTCCCACGCGCTCGGAACACCGGTGCTGACCCACGATTACGGCGCTGCCGCTGAAGTCGTCGGCGACCCGCGGCAGCTGTTGCCCGTGAAGACGGCGTACCGCTGCTACGAAGGCATGGTCGGCGGCTTGCAACCGCGGTGGCGGCGGCTGCCGGCGCGCCTCGCGGGCAGCCTGGGCATGTTTGAGGCCTATGTCGAGCGCATCCGCGCCTGGCGGGCCGGGGGGCGTCCGGTGGTCGGCCCCGACCCACGCTTTGCCTTGAGCGCGATCGCGGCTCAGTGGCGCGAGTTGCTCGGCCCCTGAACCGGGGTGGCGACGAAGCCGGCGCTGCGCAGCAGTTCCAGCAGCCCGCCCTTGCCGATCACGTGCAGCGCCCCCACCACGATCAGCACATTGTGGTCGGCAGCCAGATAGGTCTTGATCTGGGGCAGCCAACGCTGGTTGCGCTCGCTCACGAGCACGCGGTACAGCTCCGGAAACTGGTGGTAGGCGTCGGACAATTGCGATGCCAGCTCGGTGCTGTTGCCGGTGCGCCAGGCGGTCAGCATCTGATCGTTGTCGCTGCCGGTGTCCTTCAGGTCCTCGAGGGTCAGTTCCAGAAAGCGCGCCTGATCCTCGGGCGACAGTTGCGCGAGCTGTCCGAGCTCCTCATCCACGGTCTCCAGACCCGCGGTCGCGCGACCATCCTGGCGCGTGCGGGCCACCAATTGTTCCTCGACACCGGATTCGGGGTCGAAGCCCAGTTTCAGATACATGAGATCGGTGAGCGTCAGCGCGACCACCCACGGCCGCAGCATGGCGAGCTGCTCGACGGGCAGCCCCAGGGTGCCGGCCTGAGCGACCACGCGTGCGTAGCGCTCCGGGCCCAGCGCCTGCTGCATCGATTCGCCTTCCGGATAGCGACCGTGTTCCAGCATCCACGCCGAGACGCTCGAGGTGTCGAGCTTCGCCAGGTCCATTTCCATGACCAGCTGGGTCGAGTCATCGTAGGCGCGGGTGAGCGCACTCGGCAGTGCACTGTCGCCGGGTTTGAGCAGATGCACCGACTCCGCCAGATACACCGTGTTGTGCGCGCCATGCAGCGCCCACACCGGGCTCTGCGCGCGGGCGGTCAGGCTGCCGAGGAGGCAGAGTGCGAGGAGCCAGTGCCGCATGTGTCCACCCAGTACAGATCGGTGATCAGGGTGCCATCGGCATTCAGTTCGAGGGTGCGAAAGGCCGGGGGCCGTGGATCGATGGCGAAGTCGTGAGCGAGGGGCTGGAACTGCGCACAGGTCGAGGGAGTCGCGAGCAGACGCACGCCGCGACGCAAGCCATCAAATGCCTGGTGCACATGGCCCCAGAGAATACCGCGCACGCAGCGATGCGCATCGATGATACGGAAGAACTCCGCGGCGTTACCCAGACCGATCTGGTCCAGCCAATCACTGCCCACGGGTACCGGGTGGTGGTGCAGACACACCAGCACCGGGGTGGTCGCAGTGGCCAGTTCGCGCTCGAGGAGCTGCAGCTGTGCCGGCGCCAGATGGCCGCCGTCCTCCCCCGGTACGCTGGTATCCAGCAGCACCAGGCGCCAGGTGCGCAGATCCACACTGCCGCTCGTGACAAAGGGCGGGCGGGCCAGCGCCTGCGAGAGCAGCGCCGCATCATCGTGATTGCCGGGAATGCAGCATATCGGCACGCCTAAACCACCGAACTCGCGGCGAAACAGCTCATAGCCGCGCGGATCGTCATGCACCACATCGCCCGTGACCAGGATGGCATCGGGCGACCAGCCACTGGCCTGGGTGTGGGCCCGGGCCTGGGCGAGGGTCCGGCGCAGCGTCGCCAGGGGCTGAATCCCGCGCAGCACCGCGGCCTCATCGCCGGAGAGATGCAGATCGGTCAGGTGCAGCAGCCGCAGTGGATTCATGGTACGCAAATCCTAGCAGAGCCGGATTGCCGGCCCTGTGACGGGGTCGGCGCATATGTTCTAGAATGCACCCCCCGGAAGCGGTGGGCATAAGAACCCGCTAACGCTCTGATAAGTAAAGAGGACTATTCGAAATGGCGATCAAGGTGGGCATCAACGGATACGGCCGTATCGGTCGTAACGTCCTGCGCGCGCTGTATGAGTCCGGGCGCACCAACGAAATTCAGATCGTGGCCCTGAACGATCTCGGGGATGCGAACACCAATGCGCACCTGACCCGCTACGACACCGCCCACGGCAGATTTCCGGGTACGGTCAGTGTCGATGGTGATTCCATGGTGGTGAATGGCGATCGTATCCGGGTGCTGGCCGAGCGCGATCCGGCCAAGCTGCCGTGGGGACAGCTGGGCGTGGAGACGGTGCTCGAGTGCACGGGTCTGTTCACCAGCAAGGCCAAGGCGGGCCTGCACATCAATGGCGGTGCGCGGCGCGTCGTGATTTCGGCGCCCGGGGAGAAGGACGTTGACGCGACCGTGGTCTACGGCGTCAATCACAAGGTGCTGAAGGCGAGCCACACGGTCATTTCGAATGCCTCCTGCACCACCAATTGCCTGGCGCCCGTGGCCAAGGTGCTGCACGACAATATCGGACTGGTTGCCGGGGTGATGACGACCATTCATTCGTACACCAACGATCAGGTGCTGACGGATGTGTTTCACAAGGATCTGCGGCGCGCGCGTTCGGCCACCATGTCACAGATCCCCACCAAGACCGGCGCCGCGGCGGCCGTGGGCCTGGTGCTGCCGGAACTGAATGGCAAGCTCGACGGCTTCGCGGTGCGCGTGCCGACCATCAATGTGTCGATGGTGGATCTGAGCTTCATCGCCGGCCGTGCGACCACGGTCGAGGAGATCAATGACCTGCTCAAATCCGCCGCGGCCGCGGGCGACCTGAAGGGCGTCCTGGCCTACAGTGATGGGCCGCTGGTCTCGGTGGACTTCAATCATGATCCGCATTCCTCCACGTTCGACGCCACGCTCACCAAGGTGGTCGGCGGCACACTGGTGAAGGTGTGCGCCTGGTACGACAACGAGTGGGGCTTTTCCAATCGCATGCTCGACACCACGGTCGCCTGGTCCAAAGCCGTCTGAATGAAAGTCCGTCGCATGTCGCAGGTGCCGCTCGCCGGCAAGAGAGTGCTGATCCGTGAGGATCTGAACGTGCCGGTGGCCAATGGCGTGGTCACCAGTGATGCGCGTATCCGTGCGGCTTTGCCCACCTTGCGTTTGGCGATGGAGGAAGGCGCGAAGGTCTTCGTGATGTCGCATCTGGGTCGCCCCGAGGAGGGCGTCTACGACGAGCAGTTCTCCCTGGCCCCGGTCGCCAGGCGGCTGTCGGAGCTGCTCGGCAAGAAAGTGGAGCTGCGCAAGGATTGGCTGGCCGGTCTCGACTGCGAGCCCGGGCAGGTAGTCCTGTGCGAGAACGTGCGCTTCAACAAAGGCGAGAAGAAGGACCGCGAAGAGCTCGCGCGCGCCATGGCCGGGCTGTGCGATGTGTTCGTGATGGATGCCTTCGGCACTGCCCATCGCGCCGAGGCCAGCACCCACGGCGTCGCGCGGTTCGCACCGGTCGCCTGCGCCGGCCCGCTGCTGGTCGGTGAATTGGAGGCGCTCGATAAAGCGCTCGCCAGGCCGGCCCGGCCGTTGGTGGCCATCGTCGCCGGCTCCAAGGTTTCCACGAAGCTGACGGTGCTCGAGTCACTGCTCGGCAAGGTGGACCAGCTGATCGTCGGCGGCGGGATTGCCAATACCTTCCTCGCGGCGGTCGGTGTGCCGATCGGCAAATCGCTGCACGAGAAGGACATGCTCGACACCGCGCGCCGGTTGCTGGCGCAGGCCAAGGCCCGTGGTGCGGCCATCCCCCTGCCCACGGATGTCGTCGTGGCGACGGAGTTTGCGGCGACCGCGAAGGCCCACGTGCGCCCGGTCGGTGAGGTGCGGCCGGATGAACTCATCCTGGATATCGGTCCCCTGACGGCGAAGCATCTGGCGAGTGAGCTGCGCGGTGCCGGCACCATTCTCTGGAACGGCCCGGTGGGCGTCTTCGAATTCGATCAGTTCGGTGAAGGCACCCGGACGCTGGCGCGCGCGATCGCCGACAGCCCCGCCTTCTCCCTGGCCGGCGGCGGCGATACGCTCGCGGCCATCGAGAAGTATGATGTGGAGAAGGGAATTTCCTACATTTCGACCGGCGGCGGCGCCTTCCTCGAGTTCGTCGAGGGCAAGACGCTGCCCGCCGTTGCCATCCTGGAAGAACGCGCGTGAGAGGCCTGATGGGCCCACGAGGAACCGTGGACGCAGTCAAAAATCTGAAGCGCACCAAGATCGTCGCCACCGCGGGCCCCGCGACCGATGACCCCAAGGTGCTCACCGAAATGATGAAGGCGGGGCTGAGCGTGGTGCGGCTGAACGCCTCACACGGCTCGCGCGCCGATCTGAAGCGCCGCCTGGATCTGGTACGCGCGACCGCCGCGAAGGCCCAGGAAATCGTGAGCATTCTGCTCGATCTGTCGGGTCCGAAGATCCGCATCGAGGGTTTTGCCAATGGGCCGATCCAGCTCGAGGAGGGCGCGGCTTTCGCACTCGACACGGCGCTGGACCCCAAGGGCGGTGACATCAATGTCGTGGGCACCGCCTACAAGAACCTGCCGCACGATGTGGTGAGCGGGGATGTGCTGCTGCTGTCCGATGGGCAGATCGTGCTGGATGTGGTCGCGGTTTCCGGAACGCGCATCGAAACGCGGGTGAAGGTCGGTGGCCCCCTGTCGGATCGCAAGGGCTTGAACCGCCAGGGCGGGGGCATCTCCGCGCCCGCGCTGTCCGACAAGGATCGCGACGACATCCGCTTCGCGGCCGAGGAGAGGGTCGACTATGTGGCGGTTTCATTCGCCCGCGATGCCGCCGACATCAAGCTCGCGCGACGCCTGGTGCGCGAAGCCGGCGGCGATGCCCGCATCGTCGCCAAGATCGAGCGCCACGAGGCCATCACCAACCTGGACAGCATCATCGAAGCCTCCGATGTGGTGATGGTGGCGCGCGGCGATCTGGGGGTGGAGATGGGCTATGCGGAAGTGACCAGCCTGCAGAAGACCATCATTCATCGCTCGCGGGCCCTGAATCGGGTGGTGATCACGGCCACGCAGATGATGGAATCGATGATCCAGAATCCGGTGCCGACCCGCGCCGAGGTCTCCGATGTCGCCAATGCCGTCATGGACGGCACCGATGCCGTCATGCTCTCGGCCGAGACCGCGACCGGCCGTTATCCGCTCAAGGCGGTCGAGGCCATGGCGGATGTGATCCGCGGCGCCGAGAAGTATCAGTTCGGTCACGCGCGGCCGCGCCAGCGCGACGACGGCAGCTTCTTTCAGGGCACCGAAGAGGCGATCGCGATGGCGGTGATGTACACCGCCAATCACATGCAGGTGAAGGCCATCGTGGCGCTCACCGAAACGGGTGCCACGACCCTGTGGATGTCGCGCCTGCGTTCGGACATTCCGATCTACGCGTTTTCCCGCAACGAGGCGACCGGCCGGCGCGTGACCATGTATCGCGGCGTGTTCCCGGTGATGTTCGATGTCGTCGGCTGCAACACGGCCGAGGCACTCTACAACGCCATTTTCGCGCGCCTGCTGGAACTGGAGCTGGTGCGCCAGGGCGACCTGGTGATCGTCACCAAGGGAGAGCTCTCGGGCGTGCAGGGCGGCACCAATTCCATGCAGATTCTCAAGGTCATCCTTACCTGATGCGCGCGCGGCCAGTCGTCGGGCTGGTCCTGACCGGTGGCGGAGCGCGCGCCGCCTACCAGGTGGGCGTGCTGCAGGCCCTGACCGAGCTGCTGCCGCGCAATCGCAATCCGTTTCCGGTCATCGCCGGCACCTCGGCGGGCGCCGTCTCCGCCAGTGTCCTGGCTTCGCAGGCCCATCACTGGCGGGCGGCGGTCGCGGGTCTCACCGAAGTGTGGGCCAACTTCCGCGTCTCGCAGGTCTTCAAAGTCGATACCGGTCACATGCTGATCGCGGGTGCGCGCTGGATCACCGCGCTGGTGTCCGGTGGCGTCGTCGCGACGACGCCGCACTCGCTGCTCGATAATTCGCCGCTGCGCGAACTTTTGACCTCCCGCATCGATTGGGCGGGGATCCGCACCAGCATCGAGCGCGGTCACCTGCGCGGCCTCGCACTCAGCAGCACCTGTTATCAGACCGGCCAGTCGATCGCCTTCTTTGACGGCGCACCGCGGATCAACAACTGGGCCCGCACCCAGCGCGCCGGCCGGCGCGAACGGCTCAGTCTCGATCACCTCATGGCGAGCGCCGCCATCCCGGTGCTCTTCCCACCCGTCAAGCTCGGGGACAGCTATTTCGGCGATGGCTCCATGCGGCAGCTCAATCCCTTGAGTCCGGCCATTCACCTCGGGGCCGATCGGCTGCTGATCATCGGCGTTCGGGCCCGTCGCGAGGCCGGTGTCACGCCCGAGGACGGGGTCGAACCGGTGCCGTCTCCGGGTCAGATCTTCGGTTTCATGCTCGACACGCTGTTCACCGACCAGGTCTATGCGGATGTCGAGCAGACCGACCGCTTCAACCAGCTGGTCGACACCCTGCCCGAGGGGGCTTCGATGCACACCCGGGTGCTGCGGCACGTCGATACGCTGATGCTCGCGCCCAGCGTCGATCCACGGGTGATCGCGGCGCGCCATGTCAAAGAGATGCCGCGCGGTCTGCGCACGCTGCTGCACGTGATCGGCGCCAAGGACGCCGGTGGCAGTCAGCTGGCCAGTTACCTGATGTTCGAGGCCAGTTTTACCCGCGAGTTGATTTCGCTGGGCTACCGGGACGCCATGCAGGCCCGCGAAACTCTCCTCGATTTCATGAACGGGGAGCCGATTCTGCAGCCGGCGGTGGCCTCATAGGCCGTCCGCCTCAAGTAAGATAGCCGGCCGGCAGATTTCCCTAGGACTCAAATGCAACACGCGCTTGCCGTCACCCGCGCGGGTGATTTTTCCGCCTGGTATCAGGCCGTCGTCGACCAGGCCGACCTCGCCGAGGAGTCGGGAGTGCGCGGCTGTATGATCATCCGGCCGTGGGGCTACGGCGTGTGGCAGCGTATGCAGGAACTGCTGGATCGCCGCTTCCGTGACACCGGACACGAGAACTGCTACTTCCCGCTGTTCATCCCCTTGAGTTTCATCGCGCGCGAGGCCGAGCACGTGGAGGGCTTCGCCAAGGAGATGGCGGTCGTTACCCATCATCGGCTGAAGATGATCGACGGCGTCCTCAAACCCGACCCGGATGCGAAGCTCGAAGAGCCGTTGATCGTGCGGCCGACCTCCGAAACCGTGATCGGTCAGGCGTTTCACCGCTGGGTGCGCTCATATCGGGATCTGCCGCTGCTGCTGAACCAGTGGGCCAATGTCGTGCGCTGGGAAATGCGGCCGCGGCTGTTCCTGCGCACCACCGAGTTTCTCTGGCAGGAAGGCCACACCGCCCACGCGACCGCGCAGGATGCCCGCGAGGAGACCCTGCGCATGCTGGAGGTGTATCGGTCCTTCTCCGAGGATGTGCTGGCGATGCCGGTGGTGACCGGTGAGAAGCCCGCGCACGAGCGTTTCCCGGGCGCCGAAAATACCTACTCGATCGAAGCGATGATGCAGGATGGCAAGGCGCTGCAGGCCGGTACCGCCCACTATCTCGGCACCAACTTCGCCGCGGCGCAGAACATCCGCTATCAGACCGAGGGCGGAGAGCTGGCCTTCGCCCATACGACGAGCTGGGGGGTATCGACGCGGCTGGTCGGAGGCGTCGTCATGACCCATGGGGATGATGATGGTCTGCGCCTGCCGCCCATCGTCGCGCCGCGGCAGATCGTGCTCATTCCGATGCTGCGCGACAAACCCGAGGATGCCGGGGTGCTGGAGTTCTGCGAGGCGCTGGCGGCGCAGCTGAACTGCGCCCAGGCCTTCGGTGAGCCGGTGCGCGCGCTGGTCGACCGCAAGAGCGGCCGCGCCATCGACAAGCGCTGGGCCTGGATCAAACGCGGCGTGCCGCTGCTGTGCGATATCGGAGCACGGGATGTCGCCTCGGGCAACGTCACCTACATCCGGCGCGACCAGCTGCGCAACGGCGAGAAGATCCAGTCACAGGCGCTGCCCCGACAGCAGTTCGTGGATCAGGTCGGTGCCCTGCTGGCCAGCGTCCATGCCGCACTGTACCAGTCCGCGAAACAGTTTCAGATCGATAACATTCGCAGCGACATCACCACTTTCGAGGCGCTGGCCGCGCATTTCAAATCGGCACCAGGTGAGGGCGCGGAGGAGGATTCCAGCAGCGCCGGCTTTCGCGGCTGGGCGCAGGTGGCCTGGGCGCGCCCCGAAGGGGAGGCGCTGAGCAGGGTCGAGCAGCAGTTGAAGAGCCTGAAGCTGACGGTGCGCAATGCGCCGCTGGCGCAGGAGCCCATCGCAGGACGGCGCTGCCTGTTCAGCGGTGAGCCGGCGCGCGAGTTCGTGCTGGTCGGGCGCTCCTACTGACCGGGCGGTCAGGCCGGCGGCAGGCTGTTGTGGCGGGCGATCGCCTGCGGAAAGCGCGAGGTGAAGCGCGTGAGCAACTGCTCCACCACGTACACCGACCGATGACGGCCGCCGGTGCAGCCGACGGCGACCGTGAGATAGCCGCGACTGGTCGCCTGGTATTCGACGATGCGAGCGGTGATGAAAGCCTCGATGTCATCAATCAGGTGTTGCACGGCGGGGTGTCTTTCCAGGAATTCGATCACCGGCGGATCGCGTCCCGTCAGGTGGCGCAGCGTCGGCTCCCAGTAGGGGTTGGGCAGGGTGCGCGCGTCGAAGACGAAATCCGCATCCCCGGGGATGCCGCGTTTGAAACCAAACGATTCGAGCGTGATCATGAGCGGGCCGTCGGCCTCGTGGCCCACCGTCCGGTGTACCAGGTGCCGCAGGTCGTGCAGGCCCATGCGCGAGGTATCGATGATGCGGTCGGCCGCATTCGCGATCGGCGCGAGCAACTGCCGTTCCAGCTCGATCGCCTCGGGCAGGCCGCGCTGCTCCGAGCTCAAAGGGTGCTTGCGACGGGTCTCGGCATAACGCCGCAGCAGTTCCTCATCGCTGGCCAGGAGGTACACCACTTCACAGTGGATGCCGCTGCGTTTGAGTTCATCGAGCAGTCCCGGAACCGTCGCGACCTCCTGGGGGGTGTTGCGCGCATCCAGGCCGACCGCCGTGCGCTGGTAGCTGGTCTCGGCACTGCGCACCGTGTGCGAGACGAACGGTTTGAGCAGCGCCGCGGGCATGTTGTCGATGCAGTAGTAGCCGAGGTCCTCGAGCATGTGCAGGGCAATGCTCTTGCCCGCGCCCGACATTCCGCTGATGACAATGATGCGCACGCCGCGACACTAGCTTTGCGGCACGGACGGTGCAAGTGCGCCCGGGCGGGCCCGGGCACACCGTATTGCGCTTAGAGGCGGGCCTCGCGACCCTCGCTGGCGCGGTGATCGCCGCGCTTCTCCTTGTGCTTGGTCACCAGGCGATCGAGCTTGTCGCTCAGGGCATCGAGTGCCGCATACATATTCGGATCCGACGCATCGGCGTGGATGTCGCAGCCACTGACATGCAGGGTGCATTCGGCCTTCTGGGTAAGTTTCTCCACGGTCAGGACGCAATGAACATCTATCACCTGATCGAAATGGCGGACGATCCTCACCAGTTTCTTTTCCACGTAACTCTGCAGGGCAGGCGTGATCTCGATGTGGTGACCTTTGACGTTTAGCCTCATTGGACGTCTCCTCTTTGGTGACGCATTTACATTATCTGGAACCTGTTCTGCGACGCTCGTTGGAAGGCGCGATGCCCATGCCTTCACGATACTTGGCGACGGTGCGGCGGGCGACCGGAATTCCCTCACCTGAGAGCAATTCGGCAATCTTCCCATCGCTCAGGGGATTGTCCGAGGCCTCATCCTTGACGAGCTTGCGGATCTTGGCGCGGATGGCGGTGGAGGAGGTGCCGGACCCGTCCGCACCCTCGACCTGGCTGGAGAAGAAATAGCGCAGTTCGAATACCCCGCGCGGGGTATGCATGTATTTGCCGGAGGTCACGCGCGAGATGGTCGACTCGTGCATGTCCACGGCCTCGGCGATGTCCTTGAGAATCATCGGCCGCATCTGTTCATCGCCCTCCTCGAGAAAGGCGGTCTGACGCTCGACGATGGAACGCGACACCTTGATCAGCGTCTCGTTGCGAATCTCCAGGCTCTTGAGCAGCCAGCGCGCTTCCTGCAGCTGGGCGCGCATGCTGGCGTGGCTGGCGCTGCGGCCGATGAGGCTGGCATAACCGTGATTCAGTCGCACCCTTGGCAGGGTAGCCCCATTGATCTCCACCGACCAGCCACCGTGGTCGGTGCGGCGCACAAAAACATCCGGCACGACATATTCGGCCGAGCCCCCGCTGATGGTGGCCCCGGGCCGCGGATGGCAGGCCCGCACCAGCAGCAGGGCCGAGGCGATTTCCTCATCGGTCGCCTTCAGCTCACGCCGCAGCAGCGACATTTCCCGGCCCGCCACCAGCTCCAGGTGGTTGTGCACGATCGCGATCGCGGTCGTCAGTCCCGGGGTATCCCCCTGCAGCTGGCGCAGTTGCAGCTCGAGGCATTCGCTGACCGATCGCGCCGCAATGCCCGGCGGATCAAGCTGCTGCACCCGATGAAGCACCTGCTCGATCTCGGCCACGTCGGCTTCGATTTCCGGGCGCAGGGTGTTGGCGATCTCCTCCAGCGGCTCCATCAGGTAGCCATCGTCATTGATGGCATCGACGATGGCGCTCGCTATCCCCAGCGAACGGGCCGGCAGGTGGGCCAACTCCAGCTGCCACAGCAGGTGCTCCTGGACCGTCTGGCCCGAAGCATCGGCGAACTCCTGCTGGCGATCATCATCTTCGCTGTTCCAGGAACTGTCCGCCGGTCCCACGGACTGCTCGCCCCAGTGATCGTCGACCACCTCGACCTGCGGCTCCTGATCGGCCGCCGCCGCCTGGGTGACCTCGGGCTCGGGCACCGGCGGTTCGACCGCCTCGAAGCCACTGGTCGCGTCGCTGTCGTCGACCGGCTCGAGCATGACGTTGCTCTCGAGCAATTCCCGGATGTGGGCCTGCAGCTCGAGGGCGGGCATCTGGAGCAGTCGTATGGCCTGCTGCAACTGCGGCGTCATGGTCAGTTGCTGACCCATGCGCAGTTGCAGGGACGGTTTCAGCATGTTTCTTGCACTATGGGCACTTGACCCTTTATAAGGTCTTGAAAAGAAAGCAGTTATCGACCGCCAAGCGGTGCTATAACCGGAACGATTGCCCTAAGTACACCTCACGGACTTGAGGGTTTGCAAGGATTTCTTCCGCAGTTCCCGATGCAATGACCGTCCCCTGGTTGACGATGTAGGCACGGCTGACGATTCCCAGGGTCTCGCGCACGTTGTGATCGGTGATCAGCACGCCGATGCCGCGGCCACTGAGTTCGCGGATGATGCGCTGAATGTCCAGCACCGAAATCGGGTCGACTCCGGCGAACGGTTCATCCAGCAGAATGAAGCGGGGATTGGCGGCCAGCGCGCGCGCGATCTCGACCCGGCGTCGCTCGCCCCCCGACAGCGACAGGCCCAGGCTGTTGCGCACGTGGCCGATACGGAAGTCCTCGAGCAGCTCCTGCAGTCGCTCTTCACGCGCCTCCTGCGTCAGATCGGCGCGGGTTTCCAGGATGGCCATGACGTTCTTCTCGACCGAGAGCTTGCGGAAGACGGAGGGCTCCTGGGGGAGGTAGCCCAGTCCCGCACGCGCGCGCCGGTGCACCGGGGCAAAAGTCAGGTCCTGGTCACCGAGCGTGATGCGTCCCGAGTCGCAGGGCACCAGGCCCACGATCATGTAGAAGGCCGTGGTCTTGCCGGCGCCATTGGGGCCGAGCAGGCCGACCACCTCACCGGCACTCAGCTGCAATGAGAGGTCATCGACGACCTTGCGGGAACGATAGCTCTTGCCCAGATGACTCGCGCTCAGCACCGATTCCGTCACGGCTTGCCTTCGCTGGGCGCGGATCCCGCATCGGGTTTGGGGACGATGGTCATGTGAACGCGGCCGTCGGGGCTGGTCCCGATGCCACCCTCGAGCTTGCGGTCGCGCACGTTGTAGGTAATGGACGGCGCATCCATTTTGCTTTCGCCCCGCGTAAGCCAGGCTTCGCCCGCCAGTTTTACGGTGCCGGCAACGACATCGTAGTCGATGCTGCCGGCATGGCCCTTGACGGGGGGCAGCGAGGTGGACTGGATCTGTTCGAACTGCGCCGGCGAGCCGGTGACGGTCGCGTGCGCCAACACTTTGTTGACGAATTGCACGGTCGCCCGATCCGAATACAGATCGCCCTGGGCCTCGGTGCGAATGTGCACCTTGCCGATGAACACCCACTTGCTGTTGTCGAAATCGGTGCCGGTGGCCTGGGCACTCTCTGCCGCCACGGTGACATCGCAGCGCGAGATCTTGACGCCACCGCGAAAGTTGAGCAGATGAGTCTGATAGTCCATCTCCGCCGGTCCCGATTCCAGCTGTCCCTGCTCCGTGCACGCAGCCTTGCCGCCGCCGCCGGAGGGGGCGGCGCCCGTGAGCAGCGTGATCGCTGCCAGCCCGAGGACCGTCACGAGCATCCGGCGCAGGCCGCGGTCGCGGCGCTCAGGGTAGGAATTGGCCATGAACCTGTGAATCCAGTTTGACGCGGTGATTCTTGAGATTGATCTGCATGCCGCGCGCGTTGAGTGACTTGCCGAAGGAGGTGAAAGTAACCTCCGAAGCGGTCTGCACGAGGTCGGTTCCGGTGTCGATGTGCAGGAGATCGGAGGTGAAGTGAACGGGCGGATCATTGCTCGCGAAGGTGCAATCGCCCACGATGGAGCCGTTCAGGTCGATCTGCGGGGAGTCCTGTCGGGCCACCGCCCGATCGGCGCGTGCCTGGCATTGCTCGCCGGAAGGGTCATGAAAGGTCATGTGGACGTTCGTCAGATTGACGAGATTGTCGGCGGGCACCTGTTGGACCTGCCGCGCCTGCAACGTGTACATGGGTCGGCCGTCCGCCCCGGTTTCCACCACCGAGGCATTGGCCGCTGAATAGCCCAGATCAGGGCCGGCCTGCTGTCCGGAATGGGCCGTCGTGGGCTCCGTCTGCCGCGGCGCCAGGGTCAGCCAGACGGCCACCCCCACCAGCGTCATTCCGAGCAGGATGAGCAGACGGTAGATCAATGGCCACCCCCGTGCCGATGCCCGGGGTGCTCGGCCAGCAGCCGATCGCACACCTCGCGCACCGCGCCGCAACCGCCCGCGAGTTTCGTCACATGGTGCGCGGCCGCCTTGGCCTGCGGGTGCGCATCGGCGACCGCAAATGCCAATCCCACCTCGCGCAGCAAGGGCACATCCGGCGCGTCATCGCCAATGAAGGCGCACTGCGCGGCGGTCACGCCCAGCTTCGTGGCGAGCGCCCGAAAGTCGTGCACCTTGTCGCGGCTTCCCTGGATCACCTCGCGGATGCCGAGTTCGCGACCCCGACGCGTCACGGCCGTGGAGCGGCGCCCGGAGATGATGGCGATCGCGACGCCGGCGTGTGCCAGGGACTTCAGGCCATGGCCGTCCTTGATGTTGAAGCACTGCAGCTGCTCGCCGCGCGCGCCGTAATACACCCGCCCATCGGTGAGCACGCCATCGACATCCAGAATCAACAGACGAATGGCGGCCGCGGTTGATTTCCGTCGTGACAGGACCCGCTCCTACATCACGCCTGCGCGCAGCAGGTCGTGACCGTTGAAGGCGCCCACCAGGCGTCCGTCCGCGACCACCGGCAGCACCATGATCTTGTGCAGATCCATCAGGTGCGCGCCCTGCGCGGCGAGTTCCTCCGGGCCGATGGTATGGCACTTCGCGTTCATGACGTCCTGCATGCGCAAGCTGCGGATGTCGGCCTGCCGGTCCAGCAGGCGGCGCAGGTCACCGTCGGTGAATACGCCCAGAATGGTGTCATCTTCAGCCACGATCACGGTCATCCCCAGGCCCTTGCGCGACATTTCGTGGAGCCCCTCCATGAGCGTCGCGGTGGGCGCGATCCGCGGCAACTCCGCGCCGCGGCGCATGATGTCCTCGACCCGCAGGAACAATCGCCGACCGAGCGTTCCGCCCGGATGGGAGCGCGCAAAGTCCGTGGCGGTGAAGCCGCGGGCCTCGAGCAGGGTGACCGCGAGGGCATCGCCCATGGCCAGCATCGCGGTCGTACTGGCGGTGGGGGCGAGGTTCAACGGGCAGGCTTCCTCCGGGACGGTCACATCGAGCGCGACCGTGGCGTTGCGCGCCAGAGTGGAGGCGAGGTTGCCGGTCAGGGTGATGAGCGGGGTCGCCAGACGTTTCAAATGTGGCAGCAGAAACACCAGCTCCGGACTCTCGCCCGAATTGGACAGCGCGAGCACCACATCACTCGCGGTGATCATCCCCAGATCGCCGTGGCTGGCCTCCGCGGCATGCAGAAAGAACCCCGGGGTGCCGGTGCTGGCCAGGGTGGCGGCGATCTTGCGACCCACATGCCCGGACTTGCCGATGCCGGTGACGATCACCCGTCCGCTGCAGGCCAGACACAGGCGGCAGGCGGCGATGAACTCCGGCCCGAGGCGCGGTCCGAGGGCCTCCACGGCACGTGCCTCGATGGCCAGGGCCCGGCGCGCGGCGCTCAGTAAGGTGGCGTCATCGACAATTCTGGCGGCGGTTGCGGCATTCATCTGAATTTCTCCGCGGCAAGAATACCCTTACACGCGACCGGCTGCCGCCTGCGTTACCATTGGCGCGATGAATCCCGAGAAAGTCGCCGAACTCATCCGCGCCGGACTGCCCGGTGCACAGGTCCTGGTCCAGTCACCGGACAACACCCATTATTCCGCCAGAATCGTGGCGCAGGCTTTCACGGGCAAACGGGGCATTGCCCGACACCAGCTGGTGTACGCCACGCTCGGTGAGCTGGTGGGCCGTGAAATCCACGCGCTGTCGATCGAGGCCTTCACTCCGGATGAGTGGGCGGCCCGCGGCGCCTGACGCTCTTAAAACAATGGACAAATTACAAATTACGGGCGGCGTGCCACTCGAAGGCGAAGTGCGCATCTCCGGCGCCAAGAATGCGACGCTGCCGATTCTGGCGGCGGGCCTGCTCGCCTCGGAGCCGGTAACGATCTGCAACGTTCCGCACCTGAAGGATGTGACCACGACCATCGAGTTGCTCGGTCGCATGGGGGTCAGCGTGACGGTCGCCGAGGGGCTGCGCATCGAGGTGGACGCCTCGACCCTGAAGGAATGCTTCGCGCCCTATGACCTGGTGAAGACCATGCGCGCCTCGATCCTGGTACTGGGGCCGCTCGTCGCCCGCTTCGGGCGCGCCGATGTCTCCCTGCCCGGTGGCTGCGCGATCGGCGCGCGCCCGGTGAACATCCACGTGGCCGGCCTGCAGGCCATGGGCGCCGACATCCAGATCGAGGGCGGCTACATCCGTGCCCGGGCGGGTCGTTTGAAGGGCGCACGCCTGGTCCTCGATGCGGTCACGGTGACCGGCACCGAGAACCTGATGATGGCGGCCACGCTCGCCGACGGCGAAACCATCCTCGAGAACGCGGCGCGCGAACCCGAGGTGGTGGATCTGGCCAATTTCCTGATATCCATGGGCGCGAAGATCAAGGGCGCGGGGACCGACAAAATCGCGATCCAGGGTGTCGAAAAACTGCATGGCACGACCTACGAGGTACTCCCCGATCGCATCGAGAGCGGTACCTACCTGGTCGCGGGTGCGATCACCCGCGGTCATGTGCGCATCAAGAGCACCCGCCCGGATCACCTGGACGCGGTCACCGCCAAACTGCGCGAGGCGGGCGCGACGGTGAGCATCGGTGACACCTGGATCGAAGTGGACATGCGCGGCCGTCGGCCCCGCGCCGTCGATGTGCGCACCGCGCCGTATCCGGCCTTTCCCACCGACATGCAGGCGCAGTTCGCCGCCCTCAACACGGTGGCGGTCGGTGTGGGCACCATCATCGAGACCATCTTCGAGAATCGATTCATGCATATGCTGGAAATGCGGCGGCTGGGCGCCGAGATCCGGCTCGAGGGGAACACGGCCATCATCCGCGGGGTCGAACGCCTCACCGCCGCACCGGTCATGGCCACGGACCTGCGTGCCTCGGCGAGCCTGGTCTTGGCGGGCCTGATCGCCGAAGGGCGCACTGAAATCGAGCGCATCTATCACATCGACCGCGGATACGAGACCATCGAGGAGAAGCTCGCCGGCATCGGCGCTCAGATCCGTCGCGTACCAAACTAGGAGACAGTTCACATGCAGCTGGGAATGATTGGTCTGGGGCGCATGGGCGCCAACATGGTCAAGCGCCTGTTGCGCAGCGGACATGAGATCGTCGCGTATGCCACTGAGCCGGCGGCCGTGAAGGCGGCGACGGCCGATGGCGCCAAGGGCGTCACTACCCTCGGCGATCTGGTGAAGGGCCTGGCGGCCCCGCGCGCCATCTGGCTGATGGTGCCGGCGAGTGTCGTGGAGAACGTCATCGGACAGCTGACCCCGCTGCTGAGCCCCGGAGACATCATCATCGACGGCGGCAACTCCCACTACCACGATGACATTCGCCGCGCCGACGCCCTCGCGAAATCGAAGCTGCACTATGTGGATGTCGGTACCAGCGGCGGTGTCCTGGGCCTGGAGCGCGGCTACTGCCTGATGATCGGCGGCGAAAAAGACATCGTTGCGCACCTGGATCCGATTTTCGCGACTCTGGCGCCCGGCGGCACCGCACCCTCGGCGGCCGATCGGGCTGCGCATGGCACGGCGCCACAGGGATACCTGCACTGCGGCGGCAACGGCGGCGGTCACTTCGTGAAGATGGTCCACAACGGTATCGAGTACGGCCTGATGGCCGCCTACGCGGAAGGCTTCAACATCCTCAAGCACGCCAATATCGGTCTGGGTCACAAAGGCGGCGAGGACGCCGAAACCGCGCCGCTCGCACAGCCGCGGCTGTTCCAGTACACATTCGACGTGGCGGCGGTCGCCGAAGTGTGGCGCCGCGGCAGCATCATCACCTCGCAGCTGCTGGATCTGACGGCTGATGCGCTGGCGCAGGATCCGGCGCTCTCCGGCTTCGCCGGACGGGTGTCGGATTCCGGCGAGGGTCGCTGGACCGTCGAGGCGGCGATCGAAGAGGGCGTGCCGGCCCACGTGCTCACCGCGGCGCTGTACGCGCGCTTCGAATCCCGCGGTCGCGCGGAGTTCGCCGACAAGGTGCTCTCGGCGATGCGACTCGGGTTTGGCGGTCACGTGGAGTCCAAGAGTTGAGCACGGGGGTCGCGGCCGATGCGCTGGTGCTGTTCGGCGCTACCGGTGACCTGTGCCACAAGAAGATCTTTCCGTCACTCTACCAGCTGGTGCGCCACGGTCGCCTGACCGTTCCGGTGATTGGTGTGGCCAAGGCCGGCTGGAATCGTGACCAGCTGGTCGCGCGGGTGCGCGACAGTCTCAAGAACTACGTCAAGGAGGCCGATCCGACGGTGGTCGAACGATTCATCGGGCTGCTCCAGTACGTGGACGGCGACTACAGCGCGCTCGAGACCTTTCAGCAGCTGCGCAAACTCCTGGGCAGCGCGCAGCACCCGCTGCACTATCTGGCGATTCCGCCGAGCATGTTCCCGATAGTGGTCACGCAGCTGGCCGCTGCCAAGTGTGACAAGGGCGCGCGGGTCGTGATCGAGAAGCCCTTCGGCCGGGATCTCGCCAGTGCCCACGCCCTGAATCAGACGCTGCACAAGATCTTTGATGAGAGCGCGATATTCCGCATCGATCACTACCTCGGCAAGGAGCCGGTGCAGAACATCCTGTTCTTTCGCTTTGCCAACTCGTTTCTCGAGCCGATCTGGAACCGCAATTATGTGGCGAGCGTGCAGATCACCATGGCCGAGAACATCGGGGTCGCCGGTCGCGGCAAGTTCTATGACGAGGCCGGCGCCATCCGCGATGTGGTGCAGAATCACCTGCTGCAGATCGTGGCCTTCCTGGCCATGGAAGCCCCGGTAAACAGCAGCGGCGATGCGCTGCGCGATGAGAAGGTCAAGGTCTTCAGGGCGATGCGGCCACTGCAACCGAAGGACCTGGTGCGCGGTCAGTTCAAGGGCTATCGCAACGAGCCGGGCGTCGCACCGGATTCAAAGGTTGAGACTTTCGCCGCGCTGCGCCTGTCCATCGATTCGTGGCGCTGGAGCGGCGTGCCGTTTTATCTGCGCGCCGGCAAGTGTCTGCCGGTGAGCGCGACCGAAGTGGTGGTGGAGCTGCGCTCACCGCCGACGCGGGTGTTCGCCGACGCGGCGCCCTGCCAGCCCAACTACTTCCGCTTCCGCGTCGGACCGGATGTGGCGATCGCGCTGGGTACGCATGTCAAACAGGCCGGGGAGCGTATGGTCGGGCGCGAGGCGGAACTGTTCGTCGACCAGAAGGCGCCGGAGGAAATGGAGCCCTATGAGCGCCTGATCGGTGATGCCATCAGTGGCGATGCCGCGCTGTTCGCGCGCGAGGATGAGGTCGAGGCGGCCTGGGCCGCCGTCGATCCGGTGCTGAGCGCGAACACGCCGGTGTTTGAATACCAACCTGGAACCTGGGGTCCGGAAGAGGCCTTCTACATCGTCCACGGCGACTGCGGATGGCATGATCCCGGCGCGACCGCCGAGGACTGGACGCGCTGGCCGATCCGCAATACCTAGCGGTCGCTAGGGGTCCAGGGCCGTCGCATCAGCCCAGACTTCCACGGCCTGACACCCGCGTACGGCCTGCCAGGCGGTGAGTTCGCTGCTGCGCCGAAGCAGCCCCGCCAGCGCCGTGCGCTTGTCGGCGCCGGCGATCAGGAACACGAGCTGCTCGACGCGTTCCAGGACCGTGGGCGTCACGCTCACCGCGTCGCGGCCGTCGGGCCGATGCACGCTGATGGCGAGCCGCCCGTGGGCGCGTTCGAGGTCCGCGGCTGAGAACAGTGAGCAGGTGTGACCGTCCGCGCCCATGCCCAGCAGCCCAAGCTGGATTCGCCGCCCGCCATCGAGCAGTTGCGTGAGCCGCTGTTCGCTGTCCGCAGTCGCGTCGGCCAGCGGCAGTTCGGTGCGGATGCGCAGCACCTGGTCCGGGCTCACGCCGAGTGAGGTGAACAGTGCGCGGCTTTGGTGGTAGTTGCTCTGATCCGAATCCGAGGGCACGTAGCGGTCATCGGAGAACAGCAGCGCAAGCCCGGGCGCCGGCTTGAGCCGGCGCGTCGCCAGCGTCTGATAGGCGGGGATCGGCGTACTGCCTCCCGACAGCATGACCGCTGGTCGGTCGCCGGCGGCGCCCGTCAGCACCTGTTGCAGGCGCTCCTCCACGGCCGTCTGCAGCTCGGCGCGAGTCGCGAAACGTCGCAGCGTGGTGCTGGCCATCGAGAGCTCCTCCTCAAGACTTTACGGGGCGTTGCCGCACCGTGATGTTGGCCTGAAAGTTCGCGCGGCCGCGCACGCCATCGACCTTGATCTTGGCGCCGGGGCGGGTGCTGGCGATGTGCGCCAGGATGTCCTGCGAACTCTTCACTGCGGTACCGTCGAATGCCGTCAGGATATCCCCGGGGCGCAGCCCGGCTTCCAGCGCGGGACTATCCAGGTAGAGGTCCACCAGGACGACGCCGCCGCGGGCCAGGCCGTAGCTCGCGGCCTGCTCATCGGTGAAGTCCTCCGGAATGATGCCGATCCAGCCGCGGACGACCTTGCCGCGCGTGATGAGATCGTGGATGACCCCGCGCACCATATTGACCGGAATCGCAAATCCGATCCCCTCGGCGCCGCTGTTTTTGGCGAGGATGGCGGTATTGATGCCCACCAGCTCGCCGCGGGTGTTGATGAGGGCGCCGCCGGAGTTGCCGGGGTTGATGGCCGCATCGGTCTGGATGAAATTTTCG
>Ga0210385_10000548_pt1 | contig 26197 bp, 22 predicted proteins | sample IncBWH26OmetaG_FD_160107 | JGI IMG/M metagenome (GOLD analysis project Ga0210385, IMG submission 160107) | Forest soil microbial communities from Barre Woods Harvard Forest LTER site, Petersham, Massachusetts, United States - Inc-BW-H-26-O ...
TGTTTGCTCGGCGCGCTGGTTGGCGGATTCATTCTGGCGGGCTGCAACGCGAATTCGCAGAGTGCGCCGTCGGGGACACTGAACTTTTTGATCGAGTCCGCGCCGATCAATCTCGATCCGCGATTTTCGGCCGATGCACAATCGCAGGATCTGGACGGGCTGCTCTTTTCCAGTTTGGTCGCGCACGACGATCGGATGAATGTGGTGCCTGACGTGGCGCAAAGCTGGGACACGCCCGATCCGCTGACGTTTATCTTCCACTTAAGGCCGGGCGTGAAATTTCATGATGGGCGCGCGCTGACTTCGGCGGACGTGAAATACACGTTCGATTCGGTTCTCACCGGAATTCCCTCGCCTGCCGGGATGGTTCGTTCGACCAAGCGGAGTGCGTATCAGACGATTGCGTCGGTGGATGCGCCCGATCCGCTGACGGTGATTTTTCATTTGCGCGAGCCGCGGGCGTCGTTTTTGTGGGACATGGTGCGGCCGGCGATTGGGATCGTGCCGAACGGCGCCGGTACAGAGGTGAAGCTGCATCCCGTGGGCAGCGGACCGTTTCGTTTCGTGAGCATGACACAGGATGAAGAAGTCGATCTCGACCGGAACCCGGATTATTTTGGACACGAGAATGAAGCAGCGAGCAACGGCCAAGGCACGCTTGTGCAGCACGTGCGTTTTCGCGTGGTGCCCGATGCCATTGTGCGCGCTCTGGAATTGCGAAAAGGATCGGCGGATATCGGCGGCGTGAACTCGCTGATCCCGGATATGGTGGACGCGCTGCAGGGCAAGCCCGGTCTCGCGGTGGACGATGAGCCGGGGACGTCGCTAAGTTATGTGGCGTTCAATTTCAGCGATCCAATCCTGGCGCATCGCGAGGTGCGGCAGGCGCTGGATTTCGCAACCGATCGCGCCACGGTCATTCGCTATTTGCTGCGCGGGCAGGCACGAATCGCCAACGGGCAGCTTCCTCCGGATCATTGGGCGGTCGATCCCAACATTCAGGCGCGGCCTTACGATCCGGCGCAGGCGGAGCGTCTGCTGGATGCGGCGGGATTTCCGCGCGGGCCGGACGGCGTGCGCATGCGGTTGACGATGAAGACTTCGACGGAGGAGTCTCCGCGACTACTGGGCGAAACGCTGGCCGATCAATGGAAGCGCGTGGGCGTGATTCTGCAATTGCGGCCGCTGGAAAACGCCACCTACTTCTCGGATTTGAATCACAATAGCTTTCAGCTGTATACCCTGCGATGGCTGGGCGTGAACAACGATCCGGCGTTTTACGAGTTTGCGTTCGACACCGCAAATTTTTCGCCCAACGGATACAACCGCGGGCATTACAGCGACCCGACGCTTGATGCGCTGATCGCGAAAGAGCGCGTCGAGATGGATCGCGAAAAGCAGAAGGCGCTGGTGTGGCAGATTCAGCAAGTGGTGGCGGACGATGAGCCGTACCTCGATTTGTGGTTCAACGATACGGTTTGCGTCTATCGCACGCGGGTGACGGGCGTGAAGCTCGGCGCAGCCGGCGATTACAATTTTCTGGAAAATGTTCGCTTACGGTGAGAGGTGACTAGCTGAGGGCGGCTGCGATGTCCGCGTTGGGCAGTGCACCTTCGCGGATGATGGACCACTCTTCGCCGTCGATGCGGACGATGGTGGAGGCCATGGTGCCGTTAGTATCGCCCGAGTCGAGAATCAGCGGAAGCCGTGTGCCGAGTTGTTCGGCGAGCGCGGCTGCGGTGCTACACGACGGATGTCCGGAAAGATTGGCGCTCGTGCCGGTGACGGGACCACCGACGGCTCCGATCAGCGAAGTGGCGATGCGAGAATCCGCCCAGCGCAGCGCGACGCGTCCGCTATTGCCGGTGACTTTCAACGGGAGACGATGCGTGGCCTCGACGACGATGGTGAGCGCGCCGGGCCAGAATTTTTGCGCGAGAGTGAGAAAGGCGCGAGGAACGTCCCGCGAAAGCTCGACGGCCTGGTCGATCGAGTCGACCAGAATCGGCAGCGCGCGGTTTTCGGGACGTCCTTTGATTTGGTAAACGCGCTCGATCGCCGCAAGATTGAACGGGTCGGCGGAGAGGCCGTAAAAAGTGTCCGTGGGAATCGCCACCACATCGCCGCGCTTGATGAAGCCGGCTGCATAGTCCACTACGTCCCGCTGCGGACTTTCTGGAGAAATTTTCAGGATTTCAGCGGCCAAAGGTTCGCTCATTGCGGCTTCGCATACCGGAAGCCGTTGCTAAACATAGCAGCCGCGCGCTATAGAAGCAAGCAGCAGATAGCATGGAGTTTACGCGATGTGCCAGCTTTGCTACGCTTTCCGGCGCAGCGCAATTCCGGAGAGCCTTGACCATGGCCAACGAACCGATCACTAGCCGGGACAACAAGTGGCTGAAAGCTTTCCGCGCCGCGCTTCAAGGCGCCGGCCCGAAAGACGGCGATCCCCTCGGAGCGGAAGGGCTCAAGCTCGTGGAGGACGCGCTGCGCTCGCGGCTGGAGGCGCAGGCGTTGCTGGTGAGCGAGTCCGGCGAGTCGGCGCTTGCAGCAATTCTAGACGCGGCGGGTTGTACCGACGGCGGCATTCTGCGGAACCGAATCTTTCGCACGACCGATAAGCTTTTTGCGGGCGTCTCCGGCACGGAGGGCCCGCAGGGCGTGGCTGCGCTGTTTCGTCAGCCGGTTTGGGGGCTCGAGGACGCCCTCCGCGGTGAACATGCGGCGCACAAGTCTGCATTGATCGTGGTGATGACGGCGGTACAGGACCCAGGAAATGTGGGCGCAATTATTCGTTCCGCGGAAGCTTTTGGAGCGACCGGCGCAATTGCCACGCGCGGCACGGCCGATCCTTGGTCGCCGAAGGCTTTGCGCGCATCGACTGGATCGGCGCTGCGGCTGCCGGTGCTGCGCGGGCTTGCCGTGCCGGTGGTGCTGGCGCAGTTGAGAATTTCCGGCGTGAAGGTGATTGCAGCAACCGCAAAAGCCGGCGGCGCGGCGGCGAACGGACGCCAGCTCGCGGAATGTCTGAGCGGGCCGGCGGCCATTTTCGTAGGAAGCGAGGGCGCAGGGCTTCCAGCGGAAGTGCAGCACGCCGCCGACGCGCGAATGACCATCGCCATGAGCGACCGCGTGGAATCGCTGAACGCCGGGGTGGCCGCTTCAATTGTGCTTTATGAGGCGGCGAAATTACGGCACGGCCATTAAGGCCCGGCGCGGACCTTCGGCGGCGTTGGCGGACTATCTCCGGCATGGGCACCCTTGCTAGACTGCACTCACCCACTCCATTTCTAAATGACCATGGGACTCTTTCGCGCTATCGAACCTGATGCCGAGTCGTTTGCGGGACGTCCGCTGGCGGATCGCATGCGGCCGCAGACGCTGGACGAATTTCTCGGCCAGGAAGATTTGCTCGCGCCAGGAAAGCCTCTGCGCACGCAGATTGAGCGCGACGAGCTCGGTTCCCTGCTGCTGTGGGGTCCGCCGGGTTGTGGAAAGACCACGCTGGCGCGAATCATCGCGAAGCGAACGCGCTCGGAATTCATTCCGTTCAGCGCCGTACTCTCCGGAATCAAAGAAATCAAAGAGGTGATGACGCAGGCGGAGCGTCTGCGCGGGCATGGGCGGCGGACGATCATCTTCGTGGACGAGATTCATCGCTTCAGCCGGGCGCAGCAGGACGCGTTTCTGCCGCACGTGGAAGCCGGCAACATACTGCTGATTGGCGCGACGACGGAGAATCCCTCGTTTGAAGTGATCGCGCCGCTGCTTTCGCGGATGAAAGTTTACGTGCTGCACGCGCTGACGGCGGCGCAGATTGAGGGATTGCTGAAGCGCGCTCTGGCCGATCCCGTCCGCGGGCTGGGAAACGAATCGATCGAGGTGGACGACAAGATTCTTGACCGCATCGCCGTGCTGGCCAATGGCGATGCCCGCGCGGCGCTGGGTACGCTGGAGACACTGGTGCTCGGCACGCCGCCGGAAAGCGCGGACGGCAAGAAGGTCATCTCCGAAGCGCAGCTTGCGGACGTGCTGCAGAAAAAGCTGCTTCCCTACGACAAGTCGGGCGAAGAACATTACAATCTGATTTCCGCGCTGCATAAATCCGTCCGCAATTCCGATCCGGACGCGGCGCTTTACTGGCTGGCGCGTATGATCGAGTCCGGCGAAGATCCACTGTACCTGGCGCGGCGAATCGTGCGGATGGCGAGCGAGGATATCGGGCTGGCGGAGCCGGGCGCGCTCGCGGTGACGATCGCGGCGCGCGACGCCTTTGAGTTTCTGGGCGCGCCCGAAGGACATCTTGCATTGGCACAAGCCGTGGTTTATCTGTCCGTGGCGCCGAAATCCAACGCGCTTTATACCGGGTACGGCGCTGTGAAAGAAGATTTGCAGCAAACCATCGCGGAACCGGTTCCCCTGCATCTAAGAAACGCGGCCACCGGGCTGATGGGAAACCTGGGTTACGGCAAAGGGTATCAATACGCGCATGATTCCGAGGAAAAAGTGACTGACATGAGCTGCCTGCCCGACAGCCTGGCCGATCGTGTCTATTACAATCCCACCGATCAGGGATTTGAGAACCGCATCCGGCAGCGGCTGGAAGAGATTCAGCGCATCCAGAAGAAAGATCGCAAGGCATGATCGACTGGCGCGGCTGGCGTACGATTGCGGGCGGCGTGTGTCTTGCAGCGCTCATCATCGGGGTGTCACTGATTGGCGCGTCACTCGTTGGCACGCGGGCGTTCGCGCAGGATGAGCCTTCCCTCACGGTCGATAACGACGTCAGCGCATTCGCGATTTCCGCGGACAACACGATTGCCTACTCCGTGCCGCACCTGAAACGATTCGACAAGATCGTAATCGAGCGCGACGAAATCTGGATCGCGTCATCGAAGCGCAAATTCAAGCAGATCATCGATCCGGATAAGTTCATGCCCACGCCACCCCCGCAGACGTATATCGTGCAGTCGATTTCGTGGTCGCCGGACAGCCAGCGCCTGGCGCTTGCGATGATGACGAAGCAATATCCCTGGTCGCCCAAGGTGAAAGGCAAGAAGAAGGGCGAGCTGGACGACGATGACATCGACAACACCTACGACGACAACAACACACCGACGGCCGAGTCTTCCAGTGGCAACGCGATCGCCTTGCTCGATCCGGACGGCCGTGAAATTAAAGTGGCCAATTCGAAGACGCGATTCATCATGGGCGGAGTTACCGGTACGTGGTTGAGCGACGGGAAAACGTTCGTCTACCTGAACGGTGGCGGCGAGATCGTGCGTGTTACGCCGGATGACGGCAAGTCGACGCCCCTCTTCGATGGGAAAACGTTTGCAGGCGTCGCCTTTGACACGCCGCGCGATCGCGCCTATGCGATCGGCGAAGGACTCACCCCCTTAAGCGGATTAGCCCTGGTACAGCTCGGCTTGCAGAAGGAGACCATTGCCGAGCTCACGCGGATACGGGATTACCAGGGATCGCTCACCGTATCAGGTTCGGGAAACGCAGTGGGGTACTTCAGCGACGGCGACACGATCGAAATCAGAAACCTTGCGAATCCTTCCAAGGCGATTCATCTCCATACCGGTCCCGGGCGATTTGAGTTCGACCGCGACGACCGTCGCATCCTGTTGAAGCGCGGCGTGCCGGCGGAGTCAAACGACCTGGTCTGGGTGCGGCTCGACGACTCCGACTTTTCGCCGATTCTGCACGATCTGATCTACCACGATTTTCACATTGCTCCGGACGGCAACTCGGTGGGAGTGGTGGACGTTGGCAAGGGCTTTCTGAAAGTTTATCCACTCGAATGATCGCCGGAATTCCGGGGCCATCAGGTGCTCGATGGTCGTAAGAATCTTCGAAGACAAACATCTTTTGAGCCGTGCTGCAGCCGCTCAAGCTGCCTCCGCATTGCAAGCATCCATTCGCGATCGAGGTGCGGCGCGCCTGGTTGCCGCGACGGGCGTGTCGCAACTGGAATTTCTCGATTTACTTTGCAAAACGCCTGATATCGACTGGCAACGCGTGGAGATGTTTCACCTGGACGAATACATTGGGCTGCCGATCGCTCATCCCGCGAGTTTTCGGAAATTCCTGCTCGACAATCTAATCCACAAGACCGGGACTGTCAATTACCACTTGCTTGATGGAGATGGCGACCCGAACGAAGTCTGCCGACGTGTCGGTCGGGCAATCGCCGCGGCGCCGATCGACATCACGTTCGTAGGCTTGGGAGAAAACGGACATCTGGCGTTCAACGATCCGCCGGCGGATTTTGAGACAGAGGAACCCTACCTGGTGGTGAATCTGGACGATGCCACGCGCCGGCAGCAAGTGAACGAGGGATGGTTTGCGAATGTCGCCGAAGTGCCGCGGCAGGCGATTTCAATGTCCATCCGGCAGATCATGAAATCGCGCGAGATCATTGCCTTGGTGCCGGACCATCGAAAAGCGCAGGCTGTAAAAGCTTGTCTCGAGGGAGGAGTCAGTCCGCTGGCGCCGGGATCCGTTCTGCGCTTGCATCCGGCGGCGACGGTCTATCTCGATAGGGCTTCGGCCTCGCTGCTCCGTCCTGCCACGCCTCCTGGATTCGACGCGATCATCTATCCAAAACATTAGGGCCCATTTCGGGCCGGCAAGCCGCCGGTCAGGCCGCCGTCTCGTTGCGATCTATTGCGGCAGGCGGAATCGCTTGATGTGCTCTTTCAAAATACAGGTGTTCATGATGACGAACATTCCCGCGCGCCGCGCCTTCTCCGCCGCTTCCGGGTGGGTGACACCTTCCTGCATCCACACGCCGCGAGCGCCGATGCGGATCGCCTCGTCCACAATCGCGGGCACTTCGGCGGAGCGGCGGAAAACGTCGACGATGTCCACGCGCTCGGGAATATCTTCGAGGCGTGCGTAAGCTTTCTCGCCCAGCACTTCGGTTTCGCCTGGATTCACGGGGATAATGCGGTAGCCCACCGACTGCATGTAGCGCGAGACGCCATGACTGGGACGGTGCTCCTTGCTGGAAAGGCCGACCACGGCAATCGTGCGGCTCGTCTTTAAAATTTCCGACACTGCGTCGACGCCTGCCTCGCCGCGGCCCGAATGTCCGTCCTGCTCCGAACCTTCCAGAAATGCGCTCATCGTTTTCCTTTCAGTCTGGTGGTGTCACAGCCAACGAGTGATCGAAGAATCGCCGGCTGATTACCGCGTCTCTTCGGGCGCACACTTACCCTGCTGCGCTGCCTACCGATTGACTGAGTTTGGGACTGTGTCCCTGGGATCGCCCTTGCGGGCCGGATCATACATCAAATCACGATCGGAATTTCGCGGAATCGTTGGGAAAATCGAGCGCGCCGGCCCGTAGTATCAAAACGAAACAAGAGTCGCGCGACCGTCTAACGTTGCTTACCACTTTGCGGAAGCGCAAGTTCACTTTGGGAAACAATTCTGCGGTATAGAAGGCATGGAAGTCACAAGGACACCGAGCGCGCCTATTTCTTTTTCCTTCGAACCTGACGAAGAGGGCCCCGGCGAGCACGATGAGCCTCCGTGCCGGGCTTTGCGATCTTCTCGCCATCAAGCACGCGGCCGAGCGCGGCAATCTCTGCTTCGGATAATTCGCGGTGCTTCCCGGAAGCGAGCGCACCCAACTCGATATTGCCAATAGCCACGCGTCTCAATTTGTCCATCGGATTGCCCATCTGCATGAGCTTGTCGCGAAGCGCGTCGCGTCGGGCTTCGGTGAGGGTAATTTCGTACCAAGGCGAATCCTTGCCCTTGATGCGGGAAATGTGCGCGCCGCTGATGCGCGCCAGCGTCTCGATTTCCGCGAAGGTAAGCAGCGATTTCAATTTCACATTCCACACTTGCCGAAGATCGTGCGCGCGAAGGATCCGGTTCGTGAGGTCGCCGTCGTTGGTGAGCAGAATCAGTCCGGACACGTGATATTCCATGCGGCCCGCGGGGAAGACACGTTCGCGGACGCCATAGAGAAAATCGCGCAGCGAGCGCCGGCCCTCCGGATCGCTCATCGTAGCCACGGCTTCGGCAGGCTTGTTAAGCGCGAGATAAACCCGCTTGGGCTCCGTGCGGATCAGCTTGCCGGCGACCTTGATGTGGTCGCGATCAAGGTCGGCCTTCGTGCCCAGCTCGGTGACCGTGCGGCCGTTCACCGTGACGAGGCCGGAAGCCATCATTTCCTCGGCGCGACGGCGTGATGCAATTCCCGCGCGCGAAATTATTTTCTGCAGTCGCTCTTCCATTTTGATCGCTCAGATCCTTTTCGCGTGTTCGCGCGATTGCCTCTCACGCTATCGCTTCTGCAATTCGGCCACGGATTCGAGAATGACGTGTCCTGCGACCGCCAAACTCGCCGCGCTCACTTTATCGAGCGTGTCTTGCGGCGTGTGCCAGTACTGGTAGCCGTTAAGATCGATGATATCGACCGACGGCACGCCGCGCTTCATGAACGGCCCGTGATCATCTTCCACGGCGGTGCTCTGCGGAACGAAGATATTCGCGTAGCCGAGCCGCGCGGCCGTCTTCCACACAAGATCGGTCAGTGCCGGAGTGGAGTCGGTGTCGCGTTCGATGCTCAGATTATATTGGCCCACCATGTCCGCAAGAACCACGGCCCGAACGTGCTTGAGACCGCCTGAGACCGACATGCTGGCGGCCAATTCGCGGCTGCCATACACGCTGTCGGTGTCGGTCCACTGCGCCACACCATTTTGCACCACTTGGGCCTCTTCACCGTCGAGAAATGCGATCCACACCGCATTCGGCTGGGGCTTGCCGCCGCACAGCAGGCGCGCCATTTCCAGCATGAGGCCTGACGACGAGCCCCCGTCTTCCGCGCCGACAAAATTATCGAGACGCAGCGTGTCGTAGTGCGTCAGCAGCAGGATGATTCCCTGCCCCATGCCGGGAACTTTCGCCACGATATTTTCCATCGCGAGGTTACCGATCGGCGTCTGTGCGTTGAATGTGTCTTCGTCAACTTTGCAGCCGAAGCTCGTCAACTGCGATTGGATGTAGGCCTGCGTCTGATGAATCGCGTCGGACGCGGGCGGATGCGGCCCGAAGCTAACGAGCTTGGCGACTTGCATGTACGCGCGAGCGCCATCGAAGCCACCGGTCTGCGTAGCGGGTGGCGCCTTTGCGGCTTCGGCGGCGATTTGGTCTGCAGACGGCTGCGGAACTGATGACTGCGTGGTAGCCGGCGCAGAGTTTGCGACGGGCGTGCTTGGTGTGGCGCTGTGGCAACCGCCGATTGCGAGCAGGATGATCGCGCCGACAGTGACACTCACCGAACGGGCGTTCTTTAATGGGGTGGAGAAAAATCTCACAGCAAGTTTTGTCTCACAGGTGGAGGGAGAATCACAATGCGAAACCCATCCGTATGGCTTCCGCGGAATAGGCCGCGGGTTCGAATGCAGATCAGAACGATAATTTTAAGTATCCTAATTTCATGGGCAGAACGACCATCGAAATCGACGACAAGCTGATTCGGAAGGCGCGAAAACTCACCGGCCTCAAGACCAAGAAACAGATTGTGAACAAGTCGCTCGAGTTGCTGGTGCGCTCGGAAAGCCGCAAAGGGATTCTTCGGTATCTCGGAAGCGGCATTTAGGAAGGCGACCTCAAGGGCTAAAGCCCTAATATTTGCTGAGCTTTCATGTCGGAGCTAAAGCTCCGACACCTTCTGCAACCCTGAAGCCCCCGCGACGACCATTTATGGGATGGCCGCTAGTGGCCGGGACGAGACTGATCGCCGTCGGCAGATTCGCCGGGGACTTCGCCCCGCGCTTGCGAGCGCAGGCCGAGGAACAACATGAAGATACCGAAAACCAGGAGCACGAGGCCCCAGTAGAGATTGACGTCGATGCCGAGCGTTTGCGCGTAGATCGACTTATCGCCGAACGCGCCGAACGCGGCGAGCAGCAGGCCCAGCAGGGTGAACATCGCTCCCAGCGGAACGCGAATATCCATTCCCATCGTCATCCCCTCCTTTTGGCAAACCATTCCGGGCGAAATTCCCAGCGACGAAATCCCTTGTCACGAAATCATGAGCACTCGCGCATGACCATTTCTATTTGAAGATCAAATTCAAAGCAATCAGCAGCGCGATCACGATGGCGCCCAAAAAAGCAGGCCGCTCGTACCAAGCGCCGGTTTCGCGAATGCGTGCGGTGAGCGAGTAGACCAGGCCCTTCAAGTCGCTGTCTGGGCGCGGAGCCGTAAACATGCTGACCGCAATCGTGATCACGAAGCACGCGGTCCACGCGAAAATTGCCGTCCAGAAATTCTGCGCCATGTCGCTGGGATATTGGTGCAGGACGGCGATCCATCCGCCCTTGATGCCCACAGCTTCGCCGATCGGCAATGTCAGGCCATGATGAAGAGCTGCCGCGCCGGTGCCCAGCAGCAATCCTGTGAAAGCGGCGTGGCCCGTCGTCCGCTTCCAAAACATGCCGAGCAAAAACGTCGCAAAAAGCGGCGCATTCACGAAGGCGAACACCAACTGCAGGAAATCCATGATGTTGTTAAATCGCGCGGCTAGATAGGCGGCGGCAATCGAGATAGCAATTCCAAAGACGGTCGTCACCCGCCCCATCCAAAGCAAATGCTGGTCGCTGGCTTTTCGATTGATGTACGCGTGGTAGATATCGTACGTCCAGACGGTATTGAACGCGGTGACATTGCCCGCCATTCCGGACATGAAACTGGCGAGCAGAGCGGTAAGTCCCAAGCCGAGAAGGCCTGCGGGGAAATAGTGCGCCAGCATTTCCGGAATCGCCAAATCGTAATCGAGCACCGGCTTGCCCTGCTGATCGTAAACCGGCGCGCCGCTGATCTCGTCGACCTTCACGGGAATCAGCCCGCGCCCCGCGGGCTGCGCGACGACAGCTGTACCACCCGTCTCCATCACGGCTGCGCTGCGCTGCGTAGGCAATCCGATCGCGATGATGCCCGGCAGAATCACCAGAAACGGGAAAATCATTTTGGGGAAGGCCGCGATCAGCGGAGTCCGGCGCGCGGCGTTCATCGAGTTCGCGGCCATCGCGCGCTGAATCACAAGAAAATCCGTGCACCAATAACCGAATGACAGCACGAATCCCAGCCCCATCACCAGGCCGAACCATTCGACGCCCAGCAGATTCGTCCCCGGGCTCGTCATTCCCTGCCAGGAATGAACGTACTCCGAGGGCAGTTGCGCCTTCAGCCCGCTCCAACCGCCCACGTTCTTCAAACCGAGATACACCAGCGGAAAGAACCCGGCGACGATGAGGAAAAATTGCAGCACTTCGTTGTAGATGGCGCTGGTAAGGCCGCCGAGCAAAATGTAGCCCAGCACGATCACGGCGGAGATCAAAATGCTGGCATGGAAAATCGCCGAGGGCGGCAGGCCCATGCGCGCAAACGGCGCATCCAGAAAATGCAGCGTCTGGATCAGTTTCGCCATGGCGTACATCGAAATCCCGGACGAAAACACGGTCATAATGGCAAAGCTGATGGCGTTGAGGCCGCGCGTCTTCTCGTCGAAACGCATCCGCAAATATTCCGGCACCGAGCGGGCGCGCGAGCCGTAGTAAAACGGCAGCATGAAAATCCCGACGAATACCATGGCGGGAATGGCGCCGATCCAATAAAAATGGCTGGTCGCGATTCCGTATTTCGCGCCGGAAGCGCCCATGCCGATCACTTCCTGCGCGCCCAGGTTCGCCGAGAGAAATGCCAAGCCGCAGATCCAGGCCGGAATCGAACGGCCCGCCAGGAAAAAGTCCGTGCTGGTCTTCATGTACCGCTTGAGAACCGCTCCGATTCCGAGTACGAACCCGAAATAGAGCAGCATTATGGTCCAGTCGATCCAGCTCAGATTCATCCATCCCCCTTGCGAACGAAGCACGCACCCACGCTTGCTGTCTTATATCACAGATTTCAGCTCTCGAAATTTGCCGCTGTAACCGCTTACAAACGACCGGCTGGCGAGACCGCGTCCATGATATGATCCGGCGCGATTCGTTCGTTGGTCGCGCGCCTTGGGAGCGCGTCACGAGGAGAAACTCGCATGAAGCACGTAAAAAATGTCCTGCTGGGCGCGGCGATAGCCGTCGCGATCGCTTGTGCGTCGCTTGCGCTTTTTGCGCAAAGCAATAATCCGTTTCTCGGAAGGTGGGATTTCAATATCCCCACAGCGAGCGGCGGCAACAGCGCAAGCTGGCTCGGTATCTACAACGATCATGGCCCCACCGAAGTGTGGTATCAGCCGACGGGCGGCAACGTCTTCCAGTTGCCGGAGTTCAAAATCGACGGGTCGCATATTTCGCTGACGATCTCCGCCTCCTCGGCCACTCATCCGGCGACGACGTGGGAGCTTGACGCGGCCGACGGCAAACTGACTGGCTTTCAGGTGCGCGGCGATCAGAAAACGCCGCTGACCGGAATGGCCGCGCCTGCGCTCAATCATGCCGCGCCGAAGGAGTGGACGAAGCCTGAAGCTCTGTTCAACGGCAAAGACCTGACTGGCTGGGAACCGATCGGCGACGTGGCGCACAACAACTGGAGCGTGAAGGACGGAATGCTCCTCAACTCCGCCCACGGCGCGAACCTGAAATCGACGCGCAAGTTCGACGATTTCAAAGTGCATTACGAAGTGAATTGTCCCGATGGCGGCAACAGCGGATTTTATCTCCGCGGCCGCTACGAAATGCAGATCGACTACGAAAACGATCCACCCGAGCGCAGCATGGCGTCCGTCTATGGACGAATCATGCCCCTGCCCACGCCGCCGCGCACGCCCGGACAGTGGGAGACGTTTGACGTGACGCTGGTGGGCCGCACCGTCACTGAGGTGCACAACGGAATCCTGGTGATCGATCATCGCAAGATCGAAGGCATCACGGGCGGCGCGCTGGATGCGAATGAAGGAGATCCAGGGCCTTTTTACATTCAGGGCGACCACACGGGCGGATTGCAGTTCCGCAACATCACGGTGTCCGTGGCCAAGTAGGTCGGCGCGGGGACCGATTCGCTGCTGAGAATTAATCCGACAGAATCCGGATGCGGCGCGTTGCCTCGTCCACGTGCTCGAGGCGAATGCGTACGACGGGCCATTCCGTGCGCACGGTCATCCGTTCGGGCCACTCAATGAGGACGAGTGCGTTTTCGGAGAACACGTCCTCAAGCCCGAGCGTGTCGAAGTCGTGCGCATCTCCGATGCGGTAGAGATCGACGTGATAGACGCGCACGTCACCCTCGTAACGATGCACCAACGTAAAAGTGGGACTCGTCACGTCCTCTTCCTTCGCGGCATGGAGTCCGCTGGCGATACCTTTCGTCAGCGTGGTCTTCCCTGCCCCTAAATCGCCGGACAGCAACACCAGGGCGGGCGGCTTCAATTCCGCCGCGATCTGGCGGCCCACCGCGATGGTTTCTTCGGCGGAGTGTGTGAGGAATTCGCGGTCAGCCACGATCAATCTCAGTGCGAAATTGCGCGAGGGTGCGCGGAATTGCGAGGATTAAATCAGAAGCCATCAGCGGAGATTCGCTGTGTTCGGCGTAGGCGACGTCACCGGCCAGCCCGTGCAAATAAACGCCGAAGCAAAGCGTCTTAAACCAGTCCACCGCGGGAAATTGCGCGGTCAATCCGGACAACATTCCGGTCAGGACATCCCCAGTGCCGCCCGTCGCCATGCCGGGATTCCCCGTGGAGTTTATCGCGGCGCGGCCATCCGGCGCGGCGATCACCGTCTGCTGCCCCTTCAAAATGACGAACACATTCCATGCGGCGGCGGCCTTGCGCGCGATGGCGATGCGATTCGCCTGTACCTCAGGCACGGAGCCGCCCACCAGCCGCGCCATTTCGCCCGGATGCGGAGTGATCGCGAGCGGCTGTGACTGTTTCAACTCACCCGCGCGGCCCGCGAAAGCGTTCAGGCCGTCCGCATCAAGAATAATTCGCGGCCCGGAACGCATCTTCACGGCTGCGCGGATAAATTCCTGCGTCTCTCGCTGCGTGGTCATCCCGGGGCCGATAGCGAGTGCGCGTTTGCGTTCGAGCAGCGACTCAAAATTGCCGTCTTCGAAGCTGCGCATGGAGACGGTGCCGGCCGCCGTCGCGGCGAGCGGCTCGGTCATGATCTCCGGCGTGTGCGCGGCAATGGTGGCAAGCGCAGGTTCCGGCGTCGCCACGGTGACCAAGCCAGCGCCGACGCGTAGAGCTGCCCACGAAGCGAGCACGGCCGCGCCGGTCTTGCCGACCGATCCGGCCACGATCAACGCATGACCGTAGTCGCCCTTGTTGCCGGAAGGCTTGCGCGGAGCGGCGAAGGCGTCGAACTCGCGCGCGTCAAGCCATCTCAAATCGCCCTTGCCTGTCTCTTCGATCAATTCCGGTGGCGAGCCGATATCGCGAACGATCAAATTTCCAACGCATCCGGGAGCGTCGCGCAGCAGCATGCCGATCTTCGGCGCGGTAAACGTCACCGTGTAATCCGCAGTGATCGTTTCGCCCGGATGTTTGCCTGCGTCCGCGAGCAGGCCCGAAGGGATGTCCACCGCTACCACTGTGGATCGCGGAGATCGCAGCGAGTTCACGTCATGAATCACGCGCGCCAATAGTCCCGTTGCCGCACCGCGCATACCTGTGCCAAGCAGGGCGTCGACAATAATCGCCGCCGTCTTCAGGGGCGCGGACGCCTTCTCCCAGTCGGCTTCGCCCTCGACGACGCGCAGTTCGCCGGGAAATTTCTGCCAGCGATTCAAACTTTCCGCGGCGTCTCCGCGAATTTCGCCAGGAGAAGCGCAAAGGATCACCTCGGGCTTCGCGCCCATCTGTTTCAAATGGCGTGCGGCGACAAAACCGTCGCCGCCGTTATTTCCCTTGCCGCAAAGGACCATGATCCGGCGCCGCGTCAGCTCGGGAAATCGCGCACGAATAAATTCGGCAACGGCAGCGCCGGCGTTTTCCATGAGGGCGATGCCGGGAATCCCGGCTCGGTCCGTGGAGAGCCGGTCGACTTCTTTCATTTCCGCCGCACTGAGAATTTTCATAAGCGCGCGTCTGCGCAACGAGTCTAGCGCAACGCCAGTATAGCAGCGGCCCACATGCAGCTGATCAGCTCTGGGGGTAGCGTGCGGGGCCGGGAAAAAGGGACCACTCCTCGGCCATATCTAACTTGTCCGGTGACCGCTGCAGGCTGTGGAACTTCGGGGACTACTCGTGCAGTACGACGCTTAAGAGCGAAGGATCGACATGGAGACCCCCGTTATACTTGATGAAGCCCATTTTCCTGAATTTGTTCATGAAGAAATTAACCCGGGAGCGCGTGGTCCCGATCATTTCCGCCAGAGTTTCTTGTGATATTTTGGCGAGCACTTTTTGAGGCTCCTGTTGCGTGCCGTAGTGAGCGAGTAGAAGAAGAGTGCGAGCCAGCCGCTTTTCACTGGAGTTGAAAAGTTGATCGACCAGGTCCTCCTCAATTCGGATGTTTCGCGCGAGCATGTGAGACACGAAGCGGTCGGAAAAGTCATGCTCCATGTGGAGCACGCGAGTCATTTCCTGTTTCTCAATAACGAGTAAGGTTGCGGGTGTAGTCGCGGTCGCCGTCCCCATGCGAACGCTCTGAGACGCCAAACATCCCTCACCGAAAAAATCTCCAGGCGCAAGTATCGCCACGACAGCCTCTTTGCCGACCTCGTTGACGACGGATAGCTGTATCCCGCCGCTTTGAATGTAGAAGACGCTCTTAGCCGATTCACCTTGCGAGTAGATCTTCTATGATTTGCGATACTCCACAATCTTTCTCGCCACGCCTGCTGAATCGAGAAAAGCTTGGGCATCGAAAGCGGGCCTTTTCTGCAATTGTTTCTTGGGTTTGACGCGGCTTGAACTCATGATTCCTCCCATAAAGCCTCTACGGGACCGGGCGATAATAGCAGAATCACGCGACGAAAGAGGAGTTTCGCGATCCGCGGGCGGTACGACGGTTTGAATCGGTGGTTCCCAGGAGTGTTTTCCAAAAGGAGTGCTGTTACTTCTTTGAGAGTTCTCCCTTGAAATGGCGTTCTACGTCTTCGCGAGTGAGAGGGTTCCCTGCTTTGGTCAGTATGACTGAATAGACTACTTCGTTCCCCGCAATTTGGGCGGTGATAAAGGCCACATCGTCCGGCAGCTCCTGGTAGATAAATTTAACTCGCCTGCCGTCTTCAAGCGTTTTGACCCACTCTTCGTCTGGCATTCCCACGTCTCTTTGCGCGCTCAGCGCTTGGGGCCGATCCCTGTCCCGTCAGTCGTCTTCGCTCGCCGCGGAGGTCCGCGGCTTCGCCCCAGCTGTGACGGTAACCTCGACGTGAGCGCGCTTCTTGAGTCTCACATCCTCGCCATGTTCGTCAGTCAATATGTTGTCAATCCGAAGATCGCGATATCCACGGTCTGCGCCGTCAACGATGATCAGGGCTTTTTCGTGCTGGCTCGGGCGTGGAGGCGGGACAATTTTTTTGACGGTTCCGGGCATGGTGGTGCTTGGCAGCTCTTGAACGCGCGTGGTGTCTCGGTTCAGTTCCGATATTCGCGCGGATCTCGACATGCGCGGTTTCGCCATTTCCTTCAAGATGCTCGCACGTGCCGGGTCAGCAGGTTTCGCTTTAGGTTTCTTGTGCTTCATACACCGATGCTGACACCGAGGTTCAAACCATACAGTCCTATTTCGCACAACTGCAAACCGTGGCGCCGGCGCTGATGGGCGAAACGAATGGCAACGGAAGTCGTCGGCGAATGACCGCTGACGAGCATCAATGGCTTTGGCCGAAGGGAAGAAGGAAAGTGCTGCTGCTCACATCGAAAACCCCGTAGACACCAGGGCTCGCTGAGACCAACTGATTTACGCGCTTCTTCGCTTCTTCCAGATTGGGTGACGTTTCCAGCCACAGCGGAGCGCCGTCAGGGAGTTGCCGAAAAATATCAAGCTCACGAGTAGACATTGGAGGCTGTTTATATCAATCAAGCCTAAGCAGAGTCTGTTTCTTTTCGGACACTCCCAGCTTGGCTCCCCGACGGTAGGGCCGCAGCGGCGGATTTGCGCTAACAAGAAATCAATTCAGAACGCCCCCAGCAATCCGTACGAAACGTCGCCATTCTTGAACCGGGTGTTCCGTTCGCGCATCTCGACCAAAGTGAAAGCTTAGGCTGACGCCGGAGAGATCGACCGAACAGAGGCTCCGGGGATAAGTTTGACGCCGGAGAAAGGAGCGCTGAATACCGCAATTATCGAAAGGATTGAGCAGCAGGGTTTGAGTGTGAAAGGTACTCTGGAAGATATTCAGTTGGAGCCGCCCGCCAAGGAGTTGCATCAGTGGCACGCTCGACTGTGTCAAGACCAAAGTCTTGACGCTGTACACTGACGATGAAAAGTCCTTCACGCTGAAGTCGCGTTCGTAAGCTCGCGTCAACCGGGCACCGAAGCGGGGCGTAGGCTTCCAGGGATTCTCGGATTGCAGTGAGAAAGCGGTCCGCTTGGGAGTCAATTCCATTGGCGCAACTAGAACGATCCGCGATGCCGGCGTTTGCGCCAGGGTCGATCCCAAGCCGCCCATAAATAACCCGAGCAGCGACAAAACGAGTCGTTTGCGCATCACGAAGCTTTTCTTCTTCTAATTCGTGCTTCTTTGTAACAGGCCGGGATTTGCCAGTCTGCCCCAATTCGCACACCCGGGACAGGGGGCAATGTGACGAGAGTATGTGCGGTTCAGCAAAGTAAGGTTTGCCGATGGAGCTTCCTGTCGCTCGTTGCGGCGAAGGATTCTTGGGTCCAGAAAACCTCTCTTCGCAGGCTCCGTGCTCAATAGAGCCTGAAATTACCAGGGTTGCGGAATAGCCTCTAGCGCTGGAGTTTGTGCGGCAACTCGATAATCTTTGTGGTCATATTTTCAGAGTATTTGAAGATATGATGCAGCGGGCGCTGTAGGTTCCTTTCCCGGCAGAAAGCCAACAACTTGTCATCCCGAGCGCAGCGAGGGATCTGCTTTGGCCGTTGACCTTGCCGTTGACCTTGCCGTTGCTCTTGCCGTTGACCTTCCCGGGAACGGCGGGTGGGCCATGTAAATCTTGTACCCCATGCCGAAGGCACTTCTTGCACCAGCACCGGATCGACCGTAATCGCAATAAGCAAAAACGTTGGGTGCCGCACCTCTTTGCGGCTTTCAAAGAGTGCGAGGTTTCTTCCGCTCTTGCCACCGAGCGATTTTCTCGCGATGAAGCCGAGGACGACAACAGTTTTTCCTTTTGGCGGATGGCCCACACGCAAAACCTGCACACTTTGAAAACTGCAAAGTGTGCGGCACCCTCGCGTTTCACCTATGCCCTCGACGAATTCCGGTGTGTTATTATGCGGCCGCGCCTTGAATATCGGAAACGCTATTTACCGACGGTAATACATGCGCCACGCGTCCACAAACACCCGATCGCGATTCTTCTTATGCCTGGAGATTGGAACCGTCCTGCTGGTGCTCGCCTTGACCGTGATTTACCGCGGCGAAGTCTTCGATTCCCCCCGGCCAAAGACCCTCACAAAGTTGCCGGGGTACGTATTGAGCGACGTTCCGTCGCCGCGGTGGAACGGCGACTACCCATGTGTCTTCGTGGACGTCAGCTCCAACTCCGAACCGAAAATCGGACGATGCGCCACGCCAGCGCCGATGTCAGACGCCGACCGAAGGCCCGTGGATCGCTTCGAGACGGATCTGCGCCGCGGGAAGTTCATCTTGCGTCAGACCGATCTGTCGCTGAAGGAAGCTGGGTTCGAGATTCCTCTGACGAGGACTTACACGTCCGATGATTCGCTTCCCCAAAATAAGGTGCACGCATTCGGGTTGAACGCCAATCATCCGTACGATATCGCTCCACTGGGGACGAGAAATCCGTACACGGAGCAATTCATCGCGCTGGAGGACGGCGACTTTCTTTATTTCCCGAGAGTCTCGCCGGGGACAAGCTATGCCGATGCTATCTTTCGACAGGTTGAGTCCGGCAACTCTTTTTATAAAGCGGTAACGCGCTGGGACGGCTCAGAGTGGGTGACGCAGTTGCAGGATGGGTCGACGATTCGCTTCCCGGAATCCCACGATGCGAAAAGTCTTGCGGAAGGGGCTCCGACGGAAATGATTGACAAGGAAGGCCACAAGATCGAGCTGATTCGGGACTGGCATCGCAATCTGCGCGAGATTCGCGGACCGGATGGAGCATGGGTCAAGCTGGACTACGACGATCGGAACCGGATTGTGCGAGCCGAGGATAACCGCGGCAAGTGGGTAACATACACGTACGACTCGGTAGGTTATCTGATGAGCGCGGTGCATTCGGACGGCACTGCCAGGTCCTATTCCTATGAGGCCGGAGCGCTTGTCTCAGTTCATGACCAACAGCACAGGCTACTGCTTCAAAATACTTTTTATCCGCGCAGTACTTGGCTATCGAAACAGCAGTTCGGCAACGGAGACACGATTGAGTACGATTACACGCTTTCACCAAACGCGGAGTACGCTATGAAAGCGACGCTGACGATGCGTGATTATTCGCAGAAAACCGTTGAGATTGGAGATTGCATAAGCGACGCCTATAAGCGGATCTCGAAAGGAGGCGACCCGCAAAATACTGCCCCGAGTGGTTCGCACAGTCCTGCGAATCAAACAACCGCACCCACTTCCTTGTCGAGTCAGGCTGATTAGATGACGGTGTCGGGCGGGTGGGCCGTGTAAATCTTGTACCCCATGCCGAAGGCTCTTCGCACCTCTTTGCGGCTTTCAAAGAGTGCGAGGTCTCTTCAGCTCTTGCCACCGAGTGATTTTCTCGCAATGAAGCCGAGGCCGGCGACAGTTTTACAGGGCTAACAATTCAAGTTGAAACGCCCTCAAAGCTAATTTTCCAATTGAGGGATACGCCAGGTCTGGTGAACGAAACGGTAAGCCACCCTGTGCAACCATGACCGACCCTATCTCTGGCCTGAGCGAAAGAATGAAGCGACCGATTCTGAATTGGCGCAGTTGTCGATGTCTGTTCCTCGTGCTCCCGGTTCTCCTCGCTTCATGGCGGGTGGAGCAGGCTTCGCGCAGTCGGCGATGCCTGCAGGTTTTGACTTTTAGGGGGTCGCGGCTTTTAGCCGCGACATAAACACTCGGCGCGAAGCGCCTACCGATCGCGGCGCTTTTCCCGCGAGCCTTCTCCCTTTTCTCGCCTCGCGTGCCCACCCTATCGCTGGGGAGGGACACGTACCAGTACTAACTTGACAATAGGGGCAATCTGTGGTAAACTGGGGGCGACTTTTTAAGGGGGACAAGCTGTGGCCAACTATGGTGCCGACGTACCCATCCGCCGGCCCGCGCGCAGCTTTCTAATCGACACTCCGCCGATTAGAATCGCCGCTAACTCTTTTACTCCCAACACAAATCGAGTTTCTAATCGACACAAAACAAGCAATTTCGACAAGTCTCCTGGCTTTTCGCCGTTCACTATTCACCACTCACCACTCACCAATCACGGCATCCCTAATCGCAACTGCCCCGAATTAGAAATGCCCGTAACTCCTTCACCATCATCAAAATTCGACTTTCTAATCGCAACAGCCCTGGGCGAGATCCCGCACCCGCGGCTTCGCACCACTTTCGTCCCGGCCGAAGCCGCCAGGAAGCGTCGCGAACGTGCTCGGCATCGCAAGACCTACAGATTGATTTTTAGGCGTAGTTCGAGGGCGGTTGGGCGTGCGGCGAGACTAAGGCTGGCCAAGCTTGGTGCGCAGGCAGCCAACCAGTTCAGGCGAGAGGTTTGTGATGCTGATGCCCTCGGAGACCATGTACTGGCAACTTTGAACGGGGCGCGGCTTGTCATCGTCGGGAAGCTGGCAATCGACGCGACAGTACTGGCACTCCTGGCTCCAGCAGAACCGGCCGTACGGAATCGTCTCGGGGCTGATGAACTGAAATGCGCGCAGCACGGAGTTCCGTTCCGGCACAAGGAACGTCTTGCCCATGATCGTGATTTCCACGAGCTTTTCGAAAGGACGGAATACGCCCGTCATTATCGATACTCCGCTATCTGCTTCAGCCATGTCAGAGACCCCCGTGGCAATGAAACTAAATCAGTAAGATGCGAGGAGCAACCGAAAGAGACGCACTCCGTGCCCAATTCTCCACTGCCAGCATTGCAGTTGCCTGCGCAAAGCTTGGGCGCGGTGGCTTCCTGGGCAGTCAGCGGCTGCGTTGCGGGGTTAGAGGGATGACAACGGATTGGGGCTTTGGGCGCTCTTCCGCCACAGCAACACGCGGAAGTAATACCGCGATGGTGTACACGCCGAGGATGATTCCGAGTGGCAGATCCGGCAGCGCGAGCAGGGCTGCCACGAGCGTATCCATCCGCGCCGGTGCGGATGACTTCATCAGCGTGACGCCGGCGACGAAGCTGAAAAATGCCGAAATGATGCACCAGGCCACCACGAGGACCAGCGCCACGTGAAACACCGTCATCAAAGTGAGGGGGTCGGGGACACGGGTGAGAAGCGCTCCCCACATCAGAGCGAGCGTCCCGCTGTAAACAAGAATTGCCGCGACGGCGACGACGCGAAGGCAACCGTACAGCAACCAGAAAAATCCCAACGTGCGGAAATCGCGTGATTCGATTCTCATCGGTTCGCTCCCTGCCTCTATTGAAACGCAGGGCGCGATGAGAAGACGATCAGGTAAAGAACTGACCCATTCGGCGGAACTTCTGGTAGCGGGCGTCGACCAGCTCTGGCGGAGTCAATCGCGACAGTTCGTCGAGCAGGCGTACCAGCACTGGGTCGAGCAGCTGCGCCGTTGCCGCGTGATCCGTGTGCGCGCCGCCCTCCGGCTCGGGAACGATCTCATCGATCAGCTTGAGTTCGGCCAGGTCGGGCGCGGTCATTTTCAAGGCTTCGGCGGCGAGCTCAGCCTTGGAGGAATCGCGCCAAATAATGGAAGCGCAGCCTTCCGGCGTGATCACCGAATAGACCGAATTCTCCATCATCAATACACGGTCGCCGATGGCAATCGCGAGCGCACCACCGGAGCCGCCTTCGCCAGTGATGGTGACGATAATCGGCACCGGAAGGCGCGACATTTCGCGCAAGTTGAAGGCGATGGCTTCCGCCTGGCCGCGTTCCTCGGCGTCAACGCCCGGGTACGCGCCTTGCGTATCGACGAATACAAAGATCGGACGGTTGTACTTCGCGGCCAGATTCATGGCACGGAGCGCTTTGCGATACCCCTCGGGCTTGGCCTGCCCGAAATTGCGCAGCACGCGCTGCTTGGTGTCGCGTCCTTTTTGGCTGCCGACGACGAGCACCGGCTTGCCGTGAAAACGCGCCATACCGGCGATGATGGCGGCGTCGTCCGCAAAACGGCGGTCTCCGTGAATCTCACTGAAATTTTCGAAAAGCAGGCGGATGTAATCTTCGGTGTAGGGCCGCTGCGGATGGCGCGCCAGCTGAACCCGGGGCCATGCGCTCAGGTGCGCGTAGAACTCGCGCTTCAGCTCTTCGATTTCGCGGCGCAGGCGCTCGATGTCCGCGTTCTTTTCAGAAAAACCGCCAAGATCGGCAACGTCGCGCTCAAGTTCATCGATCTGTTTCTGGCGCTGTGCGTGAACGTCGAGCGGATTCGGCGTCTGTTTGCGCAACTGTGCCGCCGAAGAACGTTCTTCTTCGAGGCGCCTCAGCCGGGCGCGCTCCTGCCAGCGGCGCAGACGCTCACGCGCGGCGCGACGGCGCGCAAGATCGCGCGGCGAACGGCCGTCTTTACCTTTGCCGCCCTTCGGCGTCATTGCATCACCACCGAATCCGCGCCGCAGATTTCGCGCACGCGCTCGACCAATTCAGGATCCGCTTTCACAGCCTTCGATGCCTCCAAAGTGGCCGCCGTGCCATCGTCAAGCACTAACTGAAACTCTACGCGGCAACGTCCCGGGCGGCTCGAAAATAGTTTGTCTAACCGGTCCATGGCGCCGGCGCCCAGGGAGGCGACCGTCACGCGCACACGCAGCAAACTCGGCGGGCGGTCGATCACCTGATCGAGCAGTTTCGCATCTTCCACCGCGATCCGGGTGCCTACGTCCTCGACGTTGACCGAACCCTTTATTAGCAGCGGCGTGGCCGGCTTCAGGACGGGTTCGAGTTTCGCGAACGCTTCCGGGAAAACCAGCGCTTCGGAAACACCGGTGCGGTCTTGCAGCGTGAGTATCGCCCATCGCGCGCCGCGACGGGAACGCATCGCACGCGTCTGCACGATAATACCGGCAACCACGATCGGCTCTTTGTTGCGGCGCCCTTCCAATGTATCGAGGCCCACCGCCTTCAAGTCCGCCAATCGCCCCGCGTACTTATCGAGCGGATGCCCCGAAACATAGAATCCCAGCACTGAGTATTCGGATGAGAGCAACTCGTGCTCCGGCCATTCGTCGGCATCCGGCAATACCTCCGGAGGGGGCGCCATAGCTGCGGCGGCTCCGCCGAATAGGCCGTGCTGACCGCTGTCCTTCGCGCGCTGGAGTCTTTGCGCGCGATCCATGGCGCGGTCGATGGCGGCGAACATCTGCGAACGTCCGGCGCCAAGGCCATCCAGCGCACCTGCCCGGACCAGGCTCTCGAGCACGCGTTTGTTCATAAGCCGCACATCGACAGCCTCTACAAAATCGTAAAACGATTTGAAACGGCCCAACGCCTCGCGAGCCGCGAGAATTCCCTTCACCGTGTTCTCGCCGACGTTCTTGATGGCAGCAAGGCCGAAGCGTATGTCGCTCCCGGTGGGCGTGAAGTGCATGTCGCTGGAATTCACGTTGGGCGGCAGCACGGTGATGCCCATACCGCGCGCCTCGTTAATATACTTCACCACTTTTTCGGTGCTGCCAGTTTCCGCCGTAAGCATCGCCGCCACGAACTCAACGGGATAGTGCGCCTTCAACCAGGCCGTCTGATAGGCGAGGTACGCATACGCGCAGGAGTGAGACTTGTTGAAACCGTAGCCGGCGAACTCTTCCATGAGGTCGAAGATTTTCTCGGCCTTCTTCGCTGCCACTTTGTGCGCCGCGCATCCAGCCATGAACTTTTCGCGCTGCGCGGCCATCTCTTCGGCCTTCTTCTTGCCCATGGCGCGGCGCAGGATGTCGGCGTCGCCGAGCGAGAATCCCGCGAGACGGTTGGCGATCTGCATCACTTGTTCCTGATAAAGGATGACGCCCCACGTCTCCGACAGAATCTCTTCCAGTTCCGGTAGATCGTAGGTGACTTTCTTTTTGCCGTGTTTGCGCGCGATGAAATCAGGAATCATGCCGCCCTGAATTGGACCCGGGCGGTAGAGCGCGTTGAGCGCGGTCAGGTCTTCCAGGCGCGTCGGCTGATACTGCTTCAAAATATCGCGCATGCCGTGCGACTCAAATTGGAAGATGCCCGTCGTCTCGCCGCGGGTGAAGAGAGCGTAGGTTGGCGCATCGTCCAGCGCGAGAGCCGCCAAATCGATGGTCACGCCGCGATTCTGCTGGATCATGCGGACGGCATCATCCAGCACGGTGAGTGTCGTCAAGCCGAGGAAATCCATCTTCAGCAGGCCGATACGCTCGAGCGCATTCATGTCGTACTGCGTGGTAATTTCGTCTTTGTTTGACTTATACAGCGGAACGATTTCGGTGAGCGGCTGAGGCGAAATGACGACGCCTGCGGCGTGCGTCGAGGCGTGGCGCGCAAGACCTTCGAGGCGCAGCGCCACTTCGACCATATCTTTAACGCGTGGATCGTTCTTGCGCATCTCGTCGAGCTGGGGCATCTGCTTCAGCGCGTCTTCCAGCTCGATATTCAATGTGGCCGGAACCATCTTGGCGATCTTATCGACATCGCCATAGGGCATGTCGAGCGCGCGGCCAACGTCTTTCAGCGCCGCCTTGGCCGCCATCGTGCCGAACGTGATGATCTGCGCCACGCTGGCGCTGCCGTATTTTTCGCGGACGTACTCGATCACTTCGCCGCGGCGGCGCATGCAAAAATCGATATCGATATCAGGCATCGAAATGCGTTCGGGATTCAGGAAGCGCTCGAAAAGCAGGTCGTATTGCAGCGGGTCAACGTCTGTGATTTGCAGCGCATAGCTCACCAGACTGCCGGCCGCCGAACCGCGGCCCGGCCCGACCGGCACGCCTTGCGAACGTGCGTAGCGGATGAAGTCCCAAACGATCAGAAAGTAACCGGTGAACCGCATCTTCTTGATGATTTCGATTTCGACGGAAAGGCGCGATTCGTATTCGTCGATGGAGTGGCGCAGCAGGCCGCCTTTCGCGAGACGTTCCAGCACAACAGCTCGCGCCGCAAAGCCTTCACGAGCCACCTTTTCGAAATAGGAATCGGTGGTGTGACCGTCCGGCACGCGGAACTCCGGAAACGGGTTTGCCACGCGCTGAATCTTCACGTTGCAGCGCGCTGCGATGGCCACGGTGCGATCCAGCGCATCAGGCAATTCGCGGAAGACCTGGGCCATTTCCTCGGCCGTCTTGAAATAAAACTGGTCGGTTGCGAATTTCATCCTCTGCGAATCGCTCATCGTCTTCCCGGTCTGGATGCACATGAGCACTTCCTGCGCGTGTGCATCGGACTTGGTGAGGTAATGGCAATCGTTGGTAGCGACGAGCGGGATTCCCGATTCTTTCGAGAGCCGCACTAAATCCTTGTTGATGCGGCCTTCGATTTCGAGTCCCTGATCCTGGATTTCGAGGAAGAAGTTGTTCTTTCCGAAAATGTCGCGCAGACGGTAAGCGTTCGTCCGAGCCTGATCGTATTTCTCGGATATCAGCGCGTCTGCAACTTCTCCGCGCAGGCACGCCGAAAGAGCGATCAACCCGTTGCTGTGCTTCGAGAGCAGTTCGTGATCGATGCGCGGCTTGTAATAAAAGCCTTCGAGATAGCCGGTGGAAACCAGCTTGATTAGGTTGCGATAGCCTTCGTCGTTTTCACAAAGCAGGACGAGATGGTTCGAGCGCTCGGCGTCCGCGCCGCGATTCTTGTGATTGTCCGGCGCGACGTAAACTTCGCAGCCGATGATCGGCTTCACGCCATGCGTGGTGGCTTCCTTATAAAAATTGGCTGCCGCGAAAAGATTGCCGTGATCGGTAACGGCCACCGCGGGCATTTTTCGGCGCGCGGCCTCCTCG
>Ga0210385_10000549_pt1 | contig 26159 bp, 18 predicted proteins | sample IncBWH26OmetaG_FD_160107 | JGI IMG/M metagenome (GOLD analysis project Ga0210385, IMG submission 160107) | Forest soil microbial communities from Barre Woods Harvard Forest LTER site, Petersham, Massachusetts, United States - Inc-BW-H-26-O ...
AATCGAGTGCGCGTGCTGGTGCTGGAAAAGAACGATTATGTCGGCGGCATGGCGGGGTCGCGGGAAATATTGACTGACTGCCGCAATGATGTGGGCGCCACATGCCTTTTTCCCCTGGCGAAGGAGGTCATCGACTTCTACGATTTCGAAGGCATGGGGGTCGAATACATCTCGCTGCCGGTGTTCGCCACCAATCTCACCGGCATGAACGCCAAGCCGCTCATGTTCCAGACGAACACCAGAAAGCAGCTCTGGTCGATCCTGCGCGATTTTGGACCGGGTGCGCTCCTGGGCTTCATGCGCATGATGAAGTTTTTCCAGTATCCAGCGCGGGTGATGAACCGCTTCACGGCGCGCCAGGCGCCGCATAGCCTCGAGGACCTCTTGGCGAACGCACCCGATGAAGCGCGTCGCGAGCAGCTGCGCTTGGCCTTCACGGGCTCCGCCATGGACGTGATGGACCGCTTCTTTCCCAACAAGCGGAAGCATATGGAACTGCGCGCCAATCTTGCCTTTGCCGCGATCCAGTCGACCTACAAGGGCCCTTACACGCCGGGCTCGGCGATGTGTCTCGTATTTACCATGGCGCAAGAGGGCTCCGAGGGGCTGATGAAGCGCGTCAAAGGTGGAATTGGAAAGATGTCCGAAGCGCTTGCCCGTCAGGTGGAGCAACACGGCGGCGAAGTGCGCTTGAAACAATCAGTCGCGCGCATTCTCGTCGAGAACGACACTGCGGTCGGCGTCGAACTCAAGAATGGGTCGGTCATCGGCGCCCGGATGATTGTGTCCAACCTCGACAAGGTTGCCACCTTCGACCGGCTCCTCGCCGGCTATACGCTACCGCCAGAGACGCGGGAGAAAATCGATGCGATCGTGCACAAAGGTGCCTTTGTCCATATCTGCTTCAAACTGAACGCCTTGCCGCCGTTTGCGCCGCGCTTCGCACAGTTGAACCGCGTACCTTTCGCCCATTTCGGCGGTGCCATGGTGTTCGAGCCGGAAGAGATGCAGAAGTGTTTCGACTTGTGCAAGGCGGGCAGCGTGCCGCCGCGCATTCCGATCGCCTACCAGTTCCCGACCATCATGGACGATACGCTAGCGCCGAAGGGCTTCCATATCGCCACTGCCTATGGCTTCTTTTATCCGTGCGACGCGCCGAAGGAGAAGCGGGGAGAAATCCGCGACCAGATCGCCGAGATGGTGATCGGGCAGATGGACGAGTATTTCCCGGGCTTCCGCGCTGCGATCGTTGCAAAGGCAGTGTTTGCATCGGACCATTTCGCTGCCATGCACTGGGCAACCAATGGCGATTTCACCCACGGCGTCATCCATCCCGAGCAAATGCTGGGCAACCGCACGCTGGTCCAAGGCACCGGGCATGCAACGCCGGTCAATCGACTTTTCTTGTGCGGAGCCTCCTGCCATCCGGGGCCCGGCGTCACCTTCCTGCCAGGGTACAACTGCGGCAACGAAGTCCTGGCAGCGTGGAACACGCTAACGAGCGGCGCGGCGCCCGTGTCCCGGGTGCGCGCCGATCCTGCCGAACATGAGCATTGGACGGCGGCGGCTTCCTAAGGGTCAGCCCCCGCGGACGCTACGCCTGCCTTCGTGCGCGTGCGCGCAATGAAAGTGGCGACGCGCGTGGCCCAGGAGCCCGTCCTTACGCCCAGCACGCGCCGGCCTTGAGCCAGAGAGTGCGGAAGAAGCGGCACCTGTGGATGCAAACTGGACGAGCGGAGTTGGAAAGCTTGCCGTTCGCGCAATTCGGGTTCAAACCCGATCATCAGTGCGCTGGCTGACGCATCGTCGATAACACGTACCGACGGTAAGATGAAACTGTGCGCTATGCGGCAGCAGGGACGGAGCGGCGCCGCGGGGACAGCGCAATGCCAGCGAGCCCCAGGAGTCCCAGCAGCAAAGTGCCCGGCTCCGGCACCGAACCGGTCCCGGTGCCGGTCCCGGTGGGAGGCGTCACATTCGGGCTAAACACGAGATGGTAACCGGGGTGTAAGGCGAGCCAGGTTGGATCGATTTCAATCACCGGATCGGCGCTTGCGGAAAACATACCGCTCCCATAGTAGGCGGTTCCTCCTGCCGATATCTCGATGACCGAGCCGTCGTTAAGAGCGGTGGAAGTCTCGGCGACGGACTGCGTCGTGAAGGGCGCGTCTGTGATCAAAAGCCCTTGCGAAGTAGCACGCTCGTCATTTCCCGGCACACCTTGAACGAAATCATTGCTAGTGCAAGTCCCGGCCTCGCAGCCTGTCCCAATGTTCACCTTGCCCTGCTGTACGCCGCCGAGATACCACGCCACGAAGGCGTCACCCCCTGCCTCTCCGACACCGGCAGCCGTCGCGCCGACCAATGCGGAAATGGTCACAGGCACACTCACATTGGCGCTCGGACCAACGGCAGCAAAGTAGTAGTACAACGACGCGCTGGCGCTCGCCTGCGCGTCGTAAAAGTTACCTGTATCGATGCTGGGGACTATCGATTGGCCGCTCGCGCTTGCGGACAAACCCGGACTAACCGCGGCGGAACTGGCGGCGCTACCGTAGCCTGCGCCCACGCCGGTAGTATTCCCGGTCGCATGGCCGAATGCTCGGACGTCTTGGCCGCCCTCGACGAAGTACTGCGGAGTTGCAGACGGCACATATTGTCCCCACGCTGCACTCGAGAGCGCCAGCAAGCCCACGAACGCAGCAGCTGCAGGTGACCGGAACTTTGACATGTGACCGCTCCCCAACGTCGTGATCGAAGCTAACACGTGGCCTGACATGCCGCAATGTGCCCTGAGATGCCGCAATGCGGCTTGCGAGTCACTTCGGTCGCGCCGCCGTCGTGCGGTCCTGGAGTCACCGCGCAACGAATCTGCACCCGCACCAACGCGGCGGGTTATGTGAAATGCTGGTTGTGGATCAAACCGATTCCGCCCCGCTTGATGTCAAGCTCAATGCCTTGGGCACCTCGTTCCGCCGTCGGCCGGAAACGGACTCCGACGGTCACAATATCCGGCGAATATCCGCGAGGATCTCAGCCGGCGGCCGCCCGGGATTCCTAAAGATCTCTTAAGCATCCAATCGCCGGTCGAGCTCCTCGCGTTGAGCAGCTGTCAGCGGCCGCGCATTCTGTTCGTCAGCACTGCTGTTCGAGAGACCAAGTCCGCTACTTCGTGCGTCACCTGCTGCCCGTGCTGATCGATCGCGAGCACCTCGCAATAGAGATGATTCAGCGCGCAAGGGCCAAGAGACCAGATCCGACGCGTGAGGACGATCGGATACGCGATCGCACAATGGAAAGGACGCGTAAGGAAGGTGCGGTGTTACGGACGCCGGCAGTGCACGCGGTGCGCTGCCGGCGCCGTCTACAGTGCGGCAACCGCCTCTTTTGCGGTTACGAGCTTGCCGAGCTTGCCAAACTGATGCAGGTTGCCGAAGGGCTCAATGCGAACTGACTGATCGCTACCGCCCACGCTTGTGGGCTCAAAACCCCTCGGTTTGATCATCGAGGTATCCGTTGCCGCAAGAACCGTCATAGCCTGCAGTGCGCGATCGAGCCGCTTGGTAGCAGCACTTATTGCCAAAGTGGTCTTGAACCTCCGAGCGCCGGATCGATTCATCGCGGCAATAATGCGCGCGTCCCGAGATCAAAGTGCCGAAGCAGACATCATCCTTCCTCAAAGCAGACCAGGATGCCCGAAGGCGACGCGGCGCCGCGCTGTGCGCGCGCCGACTGCAGTCGAATTCCGCTTCGGATCATAAAGGCCGCCCATTTGGATGAGTTTGTGCGGGAATCCGAGCGTTCTTGGCGAGCGGATCCATGGGGCTTTCCCACCAACCGCCCGTGGCTACCTTGCCTCGACCGCCCGAGGAAGCTCGGCTCGGCGGCGGTGCACCCAATTCCCTGCTCTGCGACTGGGTTAAGCGAAGTCGCTTTGACGCACTCCTCCTACATCTTCCGATGAGGGGGCGGGCATAGTGAGATCCGGGGCGCGCCCAAGAAGCCGTGCACCCATCCGTCAATCGTCCAATTCAGGAGTAGCTTATGGCGGGAAAAAACACCGCGGTTTTTGGCATTTTCAAAACAGTCACGCAAGCGGAACAGACAGGAGCAGGGTGGCAAGCTTGGCGGGAGAGATCGCCGGCAAAGGGCACGTGACTAATGAAGGTAGCCCCGCCCAAATCGTAGCGGCGCGCGGCGCGCTCAACAATTAGATGCTTCGCATTTACGATGCCTGTCAGAAGTGATGAGTGGATGGATTCAGGAACATATGACAAGTCGAAGAATTCGCAGATCGAAGTCACTTTCAAAACAATACATGGAGCTCGCCATCGCGGTCCCGCAAGTGGTAGCGCACCGTACTGCGCGAGTGGCTCGTGCAGGTCTTATTGTGTCGAAGCGAGACCGTCAAGAATTTCAGAGGATGGTGTACGAAAAGCAGGCGGCGTTTACACAGGCTTGCGCGGAAATGGCGTTGCAGATGTTTCGCGTAAATCTACAACTCGCCAGCGCCGTATTCTGGACGTTTTTTACCCCTTCTTCGCTAACCGCCCCGTCGATGGCTGCCGCAGTTGCTCAATCGCGGCAAGCAGCGGAGTCCGTGCTCGGTAAGGGTTTGGCGCCGATACATCGTACGGCGGTATTAAACGCGAGGCGTCTCTCGAAGATCCCCCTTCGCTAGTTTGGCAGCGCCGGCCATGAATTCCACCCCAACCTGGAAGCAAGAGCCAGATCGAGCGCGCGCTGACCCATTCCAGGTTATGAGCACGTCTGGCTCGTCATCGACGAGTGCGCGGTGGCCTGGCGCTTTCGACGATCCCAGATCTCTCAGCATCTGACGTTGGTCAATTGTGAGAACGAACCGCAATCGATCGTCCCTCCGAAAAAGCCGCCCCAACCACAATCAAGCGCTTGGTGTCGGGCCACCGGTTGCCAACAACGCCCGCAGCTCCTGCAGATCCGCCGGCTTGACGAGATGTGAATTGAATCCTGCGGCGTGGGCCATTTTTCGATCCTCATTACGTCCATACCCAGTCATCGCTACCAGATACAAATGCCGATGTGCCGTGCGCAACCGTCGTGTCGGCAGCCTCCGACATCCAGTGAAGCTGCCGAGGACTGGTATGCCTCTAGTCAGTGGCCCAGCATCAATCGCTACGAGACTCCCTCCTTAGGACAAGGCCTGGTGGGGCGTGTCTACCGTTCCCCTCTGCCGGGTGGCGCTTATTGAGGCGCCCTCAGCGTTCGTCCCGCTCTATAAGGAACTACTTGTGGCAATGAGAAAAACGGGCCGTGGTACCACGGGTCCATCGCGCGGGACTCCGAAACCCACTTCCAGGGCAAGCACGCGCAGCACAGCGGCTTCCACCACAGCAGGTCCAGCAAGATTGGGCCGAGGTCCGCAGAGCGACGCGGCCGTCAAACTGGCGGGCACGGAAGAGGTTGCCGCACAGTTTCCCTTCAATGCCGCAAAGCCGTCCGAATTCACGCCCCAGGCCGCGCCAGGCGTTCACAAGGACGCCCCAGATCCGCGCGTAGGTGGCAGCACGCTCAGTGAAGCCAACGACTCGCCAAAAGTCGGATCACAGGCGCATCCCGGAGAAAATCCCGCAGCTGGCCCGCTGGATCGGGTGCGTGTCGACTCCTCGGGGCGTCCACTCACTACCAACCAGGGAGTCCCTGTCGCAGACAACCAGAACTCCCTGAAGGCTGGCCTGCGCGGCCCAGCGCTGCTGCAGGACTTTATCCTGAGGGAGAAAATCACTCACTTCGACCACGAGCGCATTCCCGAGCGCATCGTGCACGCCCGGGGCTCCGGCGCGCACGGATATTTCGAATGCTTTGAGTCTCTGGCATCCACTACGCGCGCCTCGATCTTCGCCGAGCAAGGTAAGAAAACCCCGGTCTTCGTGCGCTTCTCCACCGTGGCGGGCGAGCGCGGGTCAACCGACACCGCGCGTGACGTGCGGGGCTTCGCGGTGAAGTTCTATACCGACGAAGGCAACTGGGATTTGGTCGGTAATAACATCCCGGTCTTCTTCATCCAGGATGCCATGAAGTTCCCTGACCTTATCCATGCGGTCAAGCCCGAGCCGCACAACGCCATGCCGCAGGCGGCGTCTGCACATGACACGTTTTGGGACTTTGTCTCGCTCATGCCAGAATCCACGCACATGCTGCTGTGGGTCATGTCAGATCGTGCCATCCCACGCAGCTACCGGATGATGCAGGGCTTCGGGGTCCACACCTTCCGTTTCGTCAATGCCAAGGGCGAGTCGCGTTTCGTCAAGTTTCACTGGGAACCCAAGGCGGGCACGCACTCACTCAGCTGGGACGAGGCCGTCAAGATCTCCGGCGCTGACCCGGACTTTCACAGGCGCGATCTGTGGGAGGCCATCGAGGCGGGTGATTACCCGGAGTGGGATCTCGGCGTCCAGGTGTTCACAGAGGAACAGGCGGAACGATTCAGCTTCGACGTCCTGGATGCGACAAAATTGATTCCGGAGGAACTCGTTCCGGTCGAGCCAATCGGACGCCTCGTCCTCAACCGCAATCCCGACAACTTCTTCGCAGAGACGGAGCAGGTGGCCTTCTGCACGGCACACATCGTTCCGGGGCTCGATTTCAGCAACGACCCGCTGCTTGCCGGTCGCATCCACTCCTACGTCGACACCCAGATATCCAGACTCGGCGGCCCAAACTTCCACGAAATCCCAGTCAACGCGTCACTGGCTCAGGTGCACAACAATCAGCGCGACGGGATGCACCGGCAGGCAATTGCGCGCGGGCGCGTGGCCTACGAGCCGAATTCACTCGGTGGGGGATGTCCGTTCCAGGCCGGCGCACAGGGGTTCACGTCGTTCCCTCAGCCGCTCGACGGGGACCACGTTCGCGGGAAGCCCGAGAAGTTCGCCGAGCACTACCAGCAGGCGACTCTGTTCTGGGAGAGCCAGAGCGCTCCGGAGCAACAGCACATCATCCGGGCATTCCGCTTTGAACTGTCCAAGGTTCAAGTGCCCGCGATCCGTAAGCGCGTCGTTGCCCAGCTGCGCAATGTTGCCGCAGCATTGGCCAAGGGTGTCGCTGATGGACTCGGAATGAGCGAGCTTCCCGACCCGCTGCCCGCAAAGAAGGTTCAAAAACCCGAGATCACCCGATCCCCAGCCCTTTCCTTACTGTCCCGGCCGGGCGTTGACGGCGTCAAAACGCGGCGGATCGCCATCCTGCTGTCGGATGGGGCAGATACCGACGTGGCGGCAGAGCTCCACGCCGGCCTAATTGCACACGGTGCCGTACCCCGCTTTGTAGGCGTCAAGCTCGGCGCGATCGAGGGTAAGAGTGACACTCTCGATGTCGAGGCAGCGCTCGAGATCCTGCCCTCGGTGCTGTGGGACGGAGTCGTGGTTCTCGACGGACCCACGTCCTCCTTGTGCGAGAGTGGACAGGCCGTTGAATTCCTCAAGGACCAGTACCGGCACTGCAAACCGATCCTGCTCTTCAATGGCGCCAAGGCATTGCTGGAGAAACTGGGGATACAGGAAAGCCCGGAGAATGGGCCCGTTGACGGGGATCCCGCTTTGCTCGCATTCGGTGAGGATGCCTACGCGGCCGCTTTTGCGGCTTTCATCGATGCACTGATGAAGCATCGCAACTTTGACCGCGAAACCGACCCACCTCGCATCTAGCAAGGCTCGTGCTTTTCCAGGTTCATACGCCTACGCCACATCTGCCACCTAGCGAGAACATCCCGCAGCGCCCGGCTAGGCACTGGGAGGCTGCAATTGTGGCGCCTGGGGCGGCGACTTAAGGTCACGCCAGAGTTCCGCCGCCGACTCAGTTCTAAATTGCGCGGGCCTGCGAAGAGCCTTTTCCAGGGCCACGCGATACGGGTCTGAGAGTTCTATGGCCATTTGTCGTGGCTTGCCCTCGAGGACCTCTTCTTTGGAAAACTGCAATTTCTTGGACGTCGCCCCCACCAAAGAAACCGCGGGAGAGTGGGGTATTTCCCCAGGTCAATCGCGGCGACCTTTCTCGAAATTCCCGCGCGTGGACGCCTGCCTCGCGCCCAGAGAATCCTCAGGAACGGTCGTGAGGACTAGTAAACCCCCATGAAATCACGCTTCCCGATGGGTAGGCCGTTGTGGCGCAAAAGCGCGTAGGCGGTGGTGACGTGAAAAAGAAATTGCGGCAAGCCGTAGTTGGCCAGATAGGCCTGACCACTCAGTTTCTTTTCTTTGGGCGTACCAGGACGCAGTACGATTTCCTTCGTTTCGCTACCTTCAAATTTGGAAGAATTCACGCTTTCCAGAAATCCCATTGTCTGTGCCAAAAGTCCGTCAAGATCGGCAAAACTCTTCTCTTTGCCTTCATAGACGGGAACATCAACACCTGCTAAGCGTGCGGAGATCCCGCGCGCAAAATCGGCAGCAATTTGTACCTGTTTGACCAACGGAAACATGTCCGGATACAGACGAGCCTGCAAAAATGCGTCTGGCTCTACTGAGTTGGCGACGGCGTGTGCATCGGCCTGAGCCAGAATGGCTTTCAAACCCGACAGCAATTGCTTAAAAACGGGAACTGAGTTGGTATACATAGGACTTGTCATGTCGTTCCTCAATTCGTTTCGCAGGTGAGGTTATTCAAATGCGCCCTACGCCAAATTGGCATTACCGAGCAAGACCGAACGTAACTCGAGGCTCGCCGCCCAATGGAAATGCTGCGCAAGTCTGAGCACCGCATCTGGCCGATGCGTCCTACGAATCGAGGCTCTCGGGTCCGGACCTACGGCTGAACATGAACGCCCTTCCAAAATGCCACGCGACCTTTGATCTGCTGCGCTGCGCTCGAAGGCTCCGGGTAGTACCAAACGGCGTTCTTGTTCTCCTTCCCTTCCACCTGCAGCGTGTAATAGTTGGCTGTGCCTTTCCACGGACAAACGCTGGTATGAGATGAACTCTCTAGATATTCCTTCTTGACAGACTGTAGCGGAAAATAATGGTTTCCCTCTACGACTACGGTCTCGTTGGATTCTGCGATCAACTGTCCATTCCAGATGGCTTTCACGATGCTCTCCTTAATGGCGCCGCTAGTCTGCGACTAGCGAACCATAAGCGTTCCTGTGACAACACCAACGCGCGGCTCGGGTCGCAATCGAACCCTAATGAGACTTCTCGTCAAAATGATAGCGCGCGTGCTTACTAGTAGACTCTTTTCGTGCGGCTACCGGCCCTCCTATGGCGATACTACCGCGATCGGCTATTTTCAATGCAGCTCGGGTCGGAATCGACAGCGCCGTGTAACTATCTGAGTGCACAGCTGCGGCGCAGCCAAGACCGGGTGAGTTCGAGGCGACTCGACTGATAGAAGACGTAAGGGGTCGAAGCGTTCTTCTCAAACAGTTTTGAGATAGGTTCCGGTACCATCAAGGACGACCCGCGGACTGACGCTCGTACATCACTGTTGCCCTTGTGTGCTCACATCGGCTGCCCAGGCGTCGGGCCGCGACAAAAGGGAGGTACATGAAGAACGGTGTCGCAGTGGTGACCGGCGCGAGCCGGGGCGCGGGCCAGGGCATCGCGCGGGCACTGGGGGCCGCGGGATATACCGTCTATGTCACCGGACGCAGCCAGATTGCGGATGCATCGCCGTTGGGTGGTACGATCCATGAAACGGCGGCGGAGGTGACCGCCGCCGGCGGACGTGGCGTTGCGTACGCCTGCGATCACGCCGACGACGAAGCGGTGCGCGGCCTGTTCGCGACCGTTGAGCGCGATGAAGGTCGGTTGGACATTCTGGTCAACAACGCCGCGGCCATCAGCAGCGATCTGATCCAGCGCGGCGGATTTTGGACTAGGCCGGTGGGAATGGCCGACATCATCACCGTCGGCCTTCGATCGAGCTATATCGCGGCCCACGCGGCGGCACCCCTGCTCGTCGCCAAGCCCGGCGGTCTGCTGGTCTTCACGTCCGCGCCGGGCGCGGTGAACTACGCCCACGGCCCCGCCTATGGCGCGCAGAAAGCCGGGACCGACAAGATGTCAGCCGACATGGCAGTGGACCTGCGCCCCTTCGGTGTGGCGTCGGTCAGCATCTGGATGGGCTTGCTGAAGACTGCGCGGTCGGCATCTTCGATGGCGGAAAAGCCGGGTCAGTTCGATTTTCTGTTGCCGTATATGGAAACGCCGGACTTTACTGGACGCATTATCGTGGCGATCCACAACGATCCGGACATGATGGCGCTGTCGGGGCGCACCATAATCGGCGCGGAGCAGGCCAAGGAATATGGTGTGCTTGATCTGGACGGCAACTGTCCGAATTCTCTACGACCCGTCACCGGCGGTCCGTTCAAGTATGACGACCTCATCATCGACTGACGGATGGAGTGGAGGAAACGCTTCGCACAACTCGAGCTCACCCACCCACGAGCATGTGACCTGTCTGGGTTGAAGGACGGAGACTTAGGCGGTTGACGGCAGGCCTGCAGCTGATCGATGGAGCTGGGAGAGTGTGATCACCTGAGATACCCCTCGGGTCGGAATCGAGTCGGCCCGTGGCGGCAAGCAGGGTTGCCTCGATGTCTTCGATGAGCTTTGTGCACCGATCGAAAAGGTCGACACGAAGTCGGGGTCGGGACCTGTCAGGGCTTCACGAACCGATAGGCGAAGCGATCGGTCTTGCCCTTGATTGAGGGATCGAACACCTTGATCGAGTGCGCATCGTCCTTCTCCGCGAGCATGGAGCTTTCCGCGTCCAGTACGAAGCCAGCCGCCTCCACCTCCTCGCGAACCGAGGCAGCCTCAATCCGATGCAGCGACTGGGCGTCGCTCGTCCCCGCCCCGCCGGCGGCTGCGTGGTCTACGATGACGTAAGACCCACCGGGCTTCAGCCGCTCGTAGACGGCTCGATTGAATTCGGCCGCCGTAGCGCCCTTGGCCCGCATCAGCGCGGTGTGGAGATCGTGGTAGAACAGGTGCAACCACACGACATCCGCTTGTTGCGTTGCCTCCGGCATCGCCACGAGATCCGCCGTGACCGCTTCGACGTTCTCTCGGCCCGGCTCCTTCGCAAGCGTCCGCATACGGCCGACCGGATCATCTTTGAAGTGGGCGACTTCGGCCGGCACGAAGCTGTAGACCCGTCCTTCGGGTCCCACGACGTCAGAGAAGAGACGGGTCCAGTCGCCGTCTCCTGGGTAAACGTCGATGACGGTGGAGCCCGCATCGACTCGTGCGAACCGGATCAACTCGGACAGCTTGGATTGGTCGTGCATCGGGATCTCCGTTACGGTTGGGCACTCGACGAGCTCGCAGCGCGCCAAGGGCGATCCAAGGCTGACCGCCTACCCCGACTCGATGGCTGCAGGTGGCCAGCGCTACGCCAGCCGAGACGTGTCCACCTGCGAGGCCTGCGCCGGTGCGTACGCGTCACTGTACTCCTGGATGCTCGTCAGTCTGCGGTTCCCGGACCGTGATAGTGAGAGATCCACTCGTCCTCCCAAGTCTCTGGGTGCAAGTAGCTTCCGCAGCCGCAGTGAATCAGTGCTGCGTGTGAGTGCACGAGGAAGATCAAACCGGATGTGTGTCGCCGTAAAGCCTATATTTAATGAAATTTTTAGACATTTAAGGACCCGGAAAGACGCCTGGGACGGGCGAATTAGATTCCGGAAAAGGCTAGGGTCGGAATCGAACCGGCGTAGACGGCTTTGCAGGCCGCTGCATGACCACTCTGCCACCTAGCCAAAGGTGAGATTTGAATCCGCGGGCCGCGCGGGGCAAAAACCACGGGGCCCCGCGATTCCCCTCACGGGCGCAGCTTACGCATCAAGCGCAGTGGCGCGGAGGGTAACAAAAAGGGAACAATGCGTCGATTGCCCAGCGCGCTCGCAGCGACGGTCATTCGATGCGAGCGCGCCGGTCGCAGCGTAAAGAATAAGGAGAAGCGAATGTCCGCAGCGAACGTCTCCACCGCCGGCTTCCTCGACCGCGAACGCATCGTCGCTCATCCGCACTTCAGCCGCTGGCTGGTCCCGCCGGCGGCTCTCGCTATCCATCTGTGTATCGGCATGGCCTACGGCTTCAGCGTGTTCTGGCTACCGATGAGCAAGCTCATTCCAGGTGCGCCCGCCTGCTCGCAGGGCTTCCTGGCGGCGCTGACTGCCAGCGACTGCAACTGGTCGGTGGTCGACGTGACGCACGTATTCGAGACCTTCATCGCCATGCTGGGTATCTCCGCCGCGATCTGGGGCGGCTGGCTGGAGCGCGCCGGCCCGCGCAAGTCCGGAATGATCGCGGCACTGTGCTGGGCAGGCGGGCTGATTCTCGGGGGTTACGGCGTTTCGATTCATCAACTCTGGCTGGTGTATCTCGGTTGCGGATTGATCGGCGGCATCGGCCAGGGCCTCGGCTATATCACTCCGGTCTCGACTCTCATTAAATGGTTTCCGGACCGGCGCGGCATGGCCACCGGCTTTGCGATCATGGGCTACGGTGGCGGTGCGATGATCGGCTCGCCCCTGGCCGTTTGGCTCATGGCGCATTTCTCCCGCGGCGACGTGCCCGGAGTCGCCTCGACCCTCATGGTGTTGGGGGTCCTCTATTTCATTGCAATGAGCCTCGGGGCGCTCAGCTTCCGCGTGCCGCCGAGCGGCTGGCAGCCGAGCGGCTGGACGCCGGCGATCGCCAGCAAGGGCGGAATGATCACCGACCACAACGTCCATCTCGACTCGGCCTGGCGCACGCCGCAGTTCTGGCTGATCTGGGGCGTGCTGTGCCTCAATGTCACGGCCGGTATCGCCGTGATCGCGATGGCGAGCCCGATGCTGCAGGAGGTGTTCGGCGGCAGACTGCTCGGGCTGGAGGCGCACGCGACGTTAAGCGATGCACAAAAGGCCGCCGTAGTCGCCGCGGCCGCAGGGTTAGTGGGCCTCATTAGCTTGTTCAACAGTCTCGGCCGGATCTTCTGGGCATCCGCTTCGGACTACCTGGGTCGCAAAAACACTTACTTCATATTCTTTTCGCTCGGCGTCGTGTTGTATGCGCTGTTACCGACTTGGGGACACCTGGGTCTCGCCGGGCTGTTCGTCGCATCGGTATGCATCATTCTCACGATGTACGGCGGCGGCTTTGCGACCGTGCCCGCCTACCTGGCGGACATCTTCGGCACGCAGATGGTCGGCGCGATCCACGGGCGCCTGATCACCGCCTGGTCAGTCGCCGGCGTGGTCGGGCCGATGCTGATCGCCAAGCTGCGCGAAGGCCAGCTGGCCGCCGGAGTGCCGAAGAGCCTCGTCTATGACCGCACCCTGTACATCATGGCCGGACTCTTGTTCGTCGGCTTCCTCTGCAACCTGTTCGTACGCCCCGTCAATCCCGCACATCACATGAGCGCCGAGCAGCTCGCGCGGGAACGCTCGCTGCAGCACGAGGCACGCCCGACCGCGGCAGCACCGGCGGCGGCCGCCGCAGCAGACGGCAACGGTGCACTGGTCGCCGTGGCCTGGATTGCCGTCGGCATCCCGTTCCTGATCGGGCTGTACATCGCCCTGCAAAAGGGCGCGAAGTTGTTCGGACTGTAGAGTGCTAGCCGGGCGGCCGCGCGCGCGCCGCATCGCTGCGTGCGCGCGCCGCGGCGCGGCGTTCCTCCTCCAGCTCCCAGAGCCGGTGCAGGTGCGAATACAGAAAGGCGGTAGTGAGACCGAACAGCAGCAGGCCATTGAGGGCCTCGACCGCGCCCATGAGCTGCCAGTGCGCTGCCAGCGCGAGATTGGTATGTCCGTAGGTGGTCATTGCGCTGAGCGAATACAGCATCGCCGAACGTCCGTCCGGCAGCGCGCCCAGGATTCGGTAGGCGAATCCCCAGATGCTCGCCTCGAGCGCGTGCAGCGCGGTTGCGAGCAGGGCCACGCCGCCCATGACCACGACAAACATCCCGAAGAAGGTGCGGCGGGTGGCACTGACGGTGCGCACGACGCCGCTGTTGATCAATCCCAGGCCGATCACGTGCAGGACCACGGTCAGCACGACCAGCGGTAACGACCAAGCCCAATTGCTATCCCAGCTCAGTGCGTCTTCAGGGCGCATCACCGGCTCCGCTCAGCCCACGCTGTGCAGGAATGTGGCACGGCCTGCCCTGCCGGTTCAAATCCCCGTACTCCCCGGTATAGTCGTCACGCACCATCAGGAGGAGCCGTATGCGGCGCGCTGTTCAGTCGCACGGATGGGTCCCGCCGGCTGCGTGCGGCGTTCTGGCGCTGTGCCTGCTGGTCGCCGGTCGGCTGCAGGCCGACCCGCTGCCGACAGTCACCGTTCAAGCGCAGCGCGAACAACTGCGCCAGCAGGTGAACCAGTTTGTCGCTCAGACCATCGTGCGACCGCATAATGATGACTCGCTGTTGCGCTGGGACACACCGATCTGTCCGCTGGTTGCAGGACTTCCGCGCGAGCAGGGCGAGTTCTTCCTGCAGAGAATCTCGCAGGCCGCGCGCGACGCCAAAGCCCCGCTCGCCGGAGAGAAGTGCCGGCCCAACCTCTACGTGATCGTGGCTGCCAACCCGGCCAACTTCCTCAAGCTGTGGTGGCGGCATGACGTGCGTCTATTCAGTACTGCTAACGGTGTCGTCCCGGTACAGCGCTTTATCGACACACCGCGGGCGGTGCGCGTCTGGTACAACAACCAGGCGATCGATCCCGCCTCTGGCGCGCAGGTCGAGCCCCTGCTCGCCCAGAGTCTCGGACCCGGTGGCGCTTCCGTATCGTTCCCGGTGAACTATCTCCCCGGACGCATGAGCTCGCGACTGCAGCACATGATGGTGCGCAACGTGCAGTCGGCCATTGTGATCATCGACGCGCAGCAGATGTCAGGGTTCGAGATCGGACAGCTGGCCGACTACGTGAGCATGGTGAGCCTGGCAGAGATCAATCTTGACAAGGACGTCGGCAACATCCCCAGCATTCTGACGCTGTTCCGGCATCCGGCGGAGGCCCCGCAGGAACTGACGGTGTGGGATCGGTCGCTGCTGCACGCCGTCTACACCTCGCGGCAGCAGGACACGATGCAGTTCTCGGAGATATGCACCGGCACTTTGGATGCGCTCGTCGCAGCGCGCGATCAAAGTATCCTGCCGGCGAACGCACCGGGTAGCGCGAAATAGCTCGCCGAGTCATCGCCGGCGCAACAGCGACCAGACAGCACCAGCTGCCGAGCCGACGGCTTTGTGCAACGACAGGTGCAGCCTCGTCTGCTGGGAACGTGCGCGCGTGCCTTGGCTGACAGGCACTCTTCTGACGAAGCGAATCTGGAGCGGGAAACGAGACTCGAACTCGCGACCCCGACCTTGGCAAGGTCGTGCTCTACCAACTGAGCTATTCCCGCATCCCTGGAGAGGAGCGCGAGATTCTATGTACACCCCTTGGGAAGTCAAGGCGAGTGCGTCGCCCGCATATTTGATCAATTAGTCGATTTATGTCTATTAATATTATTATTTTTCACATACTTACAGAATAAAGCTAACGTTTTAGCTCGGGCCATGCGGCCCGCAGATACGCGACCATCGAAACGAGCGTCGCCAGCGCCGCGACTTCGGTGAGCACAACGCCCGGCGTATAGGTCGGCACGCCGAAAAGGGGCACACGGTAGAGCATCATTGACAGTCCGGTGATCTGCAGGATGGTCTTGTACTTTCCCAGCTGTGAGACCGCCACTTTGCGCCGCTCACCGATCTCCGCCATCCATTCGCGCAACGCCGAGATGGTGATCTCGCGACCGATGATGACCACGGCGGTGAGTACGATGAGGGCACGCGGATCCTTGCTGACCAGGAGCACGAGCGCGACCGCCACGATCAGTTTGTCGGCCACCGGGTCGAGAAACGCGCCGAGGCGCGAGATCTGTCCCAGGCGTCGCGCAAAGTAGCCATCCAGAGAATCAGTGATGCCGGCGGCGGCGAACAGCAAGCCGGCTGCCGGGTCGGCCCACGGGTACGGCATGTAAAACAGCAGAATGATGAGCGGAATCGCGGCAATGCGAGTCCACGTCAGCGTGTTGGGCAGATTCCAGGGCATCAGCTGCGCCTACGAGCCGGGATGCAGGTGATCATAGAGAGTTCGCGCCAGCGCCGCGCCGATTCCGCTCACCTGGGTCAGGTCTGCCACGCCGGCGCGCAGCACCCCCTGCAGTCCGCCAAAATGCTTGAGCAGCGCCCGGCGCTTGGCGGGACCGAGACCCGGTACGACTTCCAGCACCGATTCGTTGTAACGCTTGGCACGCCGCCGGCGGTGCCCGCTAATCGCGAAGCGATGCGCCTCATCGCGGATGCGCTGGATGAGGCGTGAGGCAGGCGCGTGTGCGGCAGGCGTCACCGGAGTGCTGGCGCCGTACACGAACAGCCGCTCCTGGCCGGGACGGCGGTCGGGGCCCTTGGCGACTCCCACCAGCGCGAGATCGCCGAAACCGAGCTCGGCGAGCACCTCGTGCACCTGGCTGATCTGGCCGATGCCGCCATCGATCAACAGCACGTCCGGGGCCGGCACGTCGCCATCGCGTACATGGCGATAGCGTCGTTCCAGGGCCTCGCGCAATGCGCCGTAGTCATCCCCGGGAGTGACGTTGCGAATGTTGAAGCGCCGGTACTCTTTCTTCAGCGGCCCCTCGGGACCGAATACCACGCACGCGGCTACCGTCCCCTCGCCGCCGGTGTGGCTGATGTCGAAGCATTCGAGCCGCTGCGGCGGCTCCGGCAGGTCGAGCTCGTCGGCCAGATCCTGCAACATCTCCTCCATCCCCGCCCGCTGCGCGAAGCGCATGCGCAGCGCCTGGGTCGCGTTCTCGCGCGTCAACTCTACCCAGCGGGCACCGATGCCGCGCAGCGGATGGCGCACCGCGACGCGGTAACCCACACGCGTGCTCAGCGCCTCGCCGAGCGCCTCGGCATCCTCGAGCGGACTGCCGAGCAGCACCTCGGCGGGCGGCTCGGCGCTGGCGTAGTACTGCATCAGGAACGAAGACAGCGCCTCGTGCGGCTCGGCGAGCAGCGCCCGCGGAAAATAGCTGTTGGTGCCGAGGTTGCGACCGCCGCGCACCAGCATCACGCTGACGCCGTACTCGCCGGCCGTGCCGACGATGGCCAACACATCGACGTCGCGCTCACCCTCGGCCGTCACCACTTGCTGCGCCTGGATGCGCTTCAGCGCCTGCAGCTGGTCACGCACCGCCGCTGCACGCTCGAACTGCAGGCGCGCCCCGGCCTCCTCCATGCGCGCCTGCAGTTCGGCATTCACCTCATCGCTGCGCCCTTCGAGCACCTTGACCGCGGAGGCGATGTCTTCGGCATAGGCCTCGCGCGTGATGAGCCCGACGCAGGGCGCCGAGCAGCGACCGATCTGGTGCTGCAGACACGGGCGGCTGCGGTTGGCGAAGAAGCTGTCGCGGCAGTTACGGATGTGGAACAGCTTCTGCAGCTGGTTGAGGGTGTCGCGCACCGCGCCGGCATTGGGAAACGGCCCGAAGTAGCGCCCCGGGGCGCTGCGCGAGCCACGGTAGAACTCTAGCCGCGGGAACGGGTGCTCGACGTACAGATGGATGTACGGGAAGCTCTTGTCGTCGCGCAGGACGATGTTGAAGCGCGGCCGGTGCGCCTTGATGAGGTTGTACTCGAGCAGCAGCGCCTCGGTTTCCGAGTTGGTGACCGTCACCTCGATGGCACTGATCTGCGCGACCAGCGCCTGCACGCGCGGATCGACGTTGCTCGCGGCGAAGTAGCTGCCAACGCGGTCCTTGAGGCTGCGTGCCTTGCCGACGTACAGCAGCTCCTGCTCAGCGCCGTACATGCGGTACACGCCCGGACGACGCGGCAGCGCGGCGATGAATGCCTTCGAATCGAACACGCGCCTCAGCACCTCAAGCGCCGGGCGGCGCACGCAGTGCGGGCAACTCGGCCCGTGCACAGCTACGCGCGACCACGCCACGGAACATTTCGGCAGTGAGCCGCCGTGTCTGGGTGTTGTAGCGGCTGCAATGATAGGAATCGATGAGCCAGCGGCGGGCATCGAGCGCATGTTCGCGCCCGTGAGCGAACGCAAAGGCGCTGCGCGGCAGCTGCAGAGCCTCCAGCACGGCATCGTGGGCAATGCGCCCGAGCGCGAGAAACACCCGTACCGGCGTCAGCACGCGCAGCTCCGCGGCGAGGTAGGCGTTGCAGCTGCGGATCTCGGCCGGCAGCGGCTTGTTCTCCGGTGGCACACACTTGACGGCGTTGGCGATGCGCGTGTTGATCAGCTGCAGACCGTCGCGCACCGACTGCGAGCGCGGTGCGCTCGCCAGACCTGCCTGGTAGAGCGTCTCATAGAGCAGAATCCCGGCGTGGTCACCGGTGAACGGCCGTCCGCTGCGGTTGGCACCGTGCATGCCGGGGGCGAGGCCCACGATCAGGATGCGCGGCGTGTCGTCCCCGAATGACGGCACCGGCCGTGCCCAGTAATCGGGGTGCTCGTGGCGCGTTTTGCGCAGGAATGCCGCCAGTCGCGGACAGCGCGTGCAGCCGGCGTCGTAGACGACCTCGGCAGCTGGGCCCTGCGGCGCCTCAGTCATCCATGTGCCGGATAATTGCACCGGCGAATCCGGAGGTGCTCATGAGTTTCGCGCCCGGAATCAGCCGCTGCAGGTCCTCCTCCACGTTGCGGCGTGCCGCCAGCGCGCGTTTGGGCGTCTTGATGGCCTCGCGCAGCCGGGCGAGATCGTAGGTCAGCTCCTTGTTGGCGATGGTCAGCTTCACGCCCTTGAGGACGAGATCGGCGGCCTGCGACCACTTGAGGTAGCGCAGCATCATCTCGGCCGAGAGAATCAGCGATCCGGGGTTCACGCGGTCCTTGCCGGCGAAGCCCGGCGCGGTGCCGTGGGTGGCCTCGAACACGGCGAGACCGTCGCCGATGTTGCCACCTGGCGCAATGCCGATGCCGCCGACCTGCGCGGCGAGCGCGTCGGAGACGTAATCGCCGTTGAGATTCAACGTCGCGATCACGTCGTATTCCTCCGGGCGCAGCAGTACCTGCTGCAGGAAGTTATCGGCGATCACGTCCTTGACCACAATTTCCTGGCCGCTCACGGGACTCGGAAAGGACAGCCACGGGCCGGCGCCGAGGGGCTGCGCGCCGAATTCGTCACGCGCCAGCTCGTAACCCCAGTTACGGAAGGCGCCTTCCGTGAACTTCATGATGTTGCCCTTGTGCACCAGCGTTACCGAGACGCGCTCGTGGTCGATGGCGTACTGCAGGGCTTTGCGCACCAGGCGCTGGCTGCCCTCCTTGGAGACCGGCTTGATGCCGATGCCGCTCGATTCCGGAAAGCGGATCGCGGTGACCTGCAGCTGACGCTGCAGGAAATCAATGAGTTCGCGCACCTGCGCCGAGCCGGCCGGCCACTCGATGCCGGCATAGATGTCCTCGGTGTTCTCGCGAAAGATCACCATGTCGGTGAGGCTGGCATCCTGCATCGGGCTCACGACGCCGGGAAAATAACGGATCGGGCGCACGCAGGCGTACAGATCGAGAGTCTGGCGCATGGCGACGTTGAGCGAACGCAGTCCACCGCCAATGGGCGTGCCGAGCGGTCCCTTGATGGAAACGACGAACTCGCGCAGCGCGGTCAGCGTCTCCTCCGGCAGCCACTGGCCGTAGAGCTTGTTCGCCTTCTCGCCCGCGTACACCTCCAGCCAGGCGATGCGCCGCGCGCCGCCATAGGCCTTGGCCACGGCCGCATCGACCACGCGCCGCATGGCCGGCGTCACATCGATGCCAATGCCGTCGCCCTCGATAAAGGGAATGACCGGCTGGTCGGGGACGGTGAGGGATAAGTCCGGGTTGATGCGAATCGTTCGCCCCTCGCGCGGGACGACGATGTGCTGATACGCCATAGGCGAGCGCGCTTTTACGCAGCCGGACCTGCGCGGCGCTTGCCGGCGCGGGCGCTCTGACTGCGCTCGGCGATCAGCATGGCCAGTTCCAGCGCCTGTTCGTGATTCAGACGTGGATCGACGCTCGAGCGGTAGGCGCGCGCCAGATCCAAGTCGGTGAGCCCGCGCGCTCCACCGGTGCACTCGGTGACATCCTCACCGGTCAGCTCCACGTGCACACCACCGAGGGTGGAGCCGAGCTCGGCGTGGATACGGAAGGCGAGATCGAGTTCCTTGAGGATGTTCTCGAAGCGGCGCGTCTTGATGCCGCCGGTGGTGGTCTCGGTGTTGCCGTGCATCGGATCGCACACCCACAGGATGGTCTGGCCGGTCTGCCGCACCGCTTCGATGGCCTTGGGCAGCGCGGTGGCGACGTCCTTGGCGCCGAAGCGGTGGATCAGTGTCAGCCGGCCCGGTTGATTCTGCGGATTAAGGGTCGTGACCAGGCCCTGGAGCCACGCCGCATCCATGGCCGCACCGACTTTGACGCCAATGGGGTTGGAAATGCCGCGGAAGTACTCGACGTGGGCACCGTCGAGCGCCGCAGTGCGCATGCCAATCCAGGGCATGTGGGTGGAGAGGTTGTACCAGCGGTTCTGACGCGGGATGAAACGCGTCTGCGCCTGCTCATAGAGCAGATGCAGCCCCTCGTGGCTGGCGTAGAAATCGACCAGCGTCGCCTCGTGAACCGGGTGGCCGCTCATGCCCTCGAAAAAGTCGAGCGAGTCGCCGATCGACTTGACGATACGCTCGTAGGCGTCCTTGAGCGGCGCATGGTGCAGAAAACCGAGGTCCCAGTACTCCGGGTGATGCAGGTCGGCGAAGCCGCCGTCGACGAGCGCACGCACGAAATTCAGGGTGAGCGCGGCGCGCTCGTAGCCGCGCAGCATCAGCTCGGGATCGGCGGCGCGCGCGGCGGCGGTGAATTCCGGGCGGTTGACCAGGTCACCCCGGTAACTCGGCAAGGTCACCCCGTCACGCGTCTCGGTGTCGGTGGAGCGTGGCTTGGCGTACTGGCCGGCCATGCGGCCCACGCGGATCACCGGCTTCTTGAGTCCGTGCAGCAGCACCAGGCTCATCTGCAGCAGGATCTTTAGCTTCTTGGCGATGGTGTCCGACTCGCAGTCGGCAAACACCTCGGCGCAGTCGCCCCCCTGCAGCAGGAAGACCTCGCCGCGCTGGGCTGCCGCCAGGCGGGTGCGCAGCGCCTCGACCTCCCAGGAGACGACGATCGGTGGCAGGCGCGAGATCTGCGCGACGATCTGCTCGAGCGCCTTGGGATCGGCATACACCGGCTGCTGCTGGGCTGGTTTTGCCTGCCAGCTGGCACTGTGCCAGGCGGTGGTGGTGGGTGCGCGCATGTGCTTGATCCTAGCACGCAAATTCGCCTGCTTCAGGCGGCGCGGGCCGGCCGGCACCGCCCGCGGCGCGGCCGCTGGCGCCCGGGTCACTTCGAGGGCAGAATGCGCCCCTTTTCCCGAGGGGCATATGCACCGCGTATTAATTCTCGGCGCCGGCAAGATCGGCGCACTCATTTCTGGTTTGCTTGCGGAATCCGGCAGTTACCGGGTGCAGCTGGGCGATGTCGACGGGGCGGCCGCCGAGGCGGTCGTGCGCGCGCATGGCACGGGCAACCTCACCGCTTCCACCCTCGATGCGAGCAACGCCCAGGCCCTCGCCCGCCAGCTGGCCGCGCAGCCGGTGGACGCGGTGATTTCGAGGCTGCCGTACTACTGCAACGTCGCGGTCGCCGAAGCCGCGCGCAAGGCCCAGGCGCACTACTTCGATCTCACCGAGGATGTCGCGGTCACGCGCGCGGTGCGCGCCATCGCGACGGGGGCCAGCCAGGCGTTCGTGCCGCAGTGCGGACTTGCCCCCGGATTCATCAGCATCGCCGCCGCCGAACTCATCACGCATTTCGATGAGCTGCGCGCCGTGAAGCTGCGGGTCGGCGCGCTGCCACAGCACCCGAACAACGTGCTGAAGTATTCCCTCACCTGGTCGACCGAGGGTCTGATCAACGAGTACGGCAACCCCTGCCAGGCGGTGAGCGACGGCCGCCTGGTGGAGGTCGCGCCACTCGAGGGTCTGGAGGAGATCGAGATCGACGGCACACTGTATGAGGCCTTCAATACCTCCGGCGGCCTCGGCTCGCTCGCCGAGACGCACGGTGCGCACATCGAGTCGATGAACTACAAGACCATCCGCTATCCGGGCCACTGCCAGCAGATGCGCCTGCTGCTGAATGACCTCAAACTGAATCACGATCGCGGCACGCTCAAGCACATTCTGGAGAACGCCGTACCGCAGACGCTGCAGGACGTCGTGATCGTGTACGCCGCCGTCACCGGCAAGCAGGACGGTCAGCTGCGCGAAGAGAACTACGTCAACAAGATCTATCCGCAGGTGATCGCCGGGCGGCTGTGGTCAGCCATCCAGGTGACCACCGCCGCCGGGATCACCGCGGTCGTCGACCTGGTGCTCGAGCAGCGGCAGCGGTACCAAGGCTTCGTCGCGCAGGAGCAGTTCCGCCTCACCGACATCCTCGCCAACCGCTTCGGGCGCTACTACGCACCCGGCGGCACCAAGCACGTGTCCGGCGAAGTGGTGGTCTCGGGCAAGGCCGGACATCAGCGCCGGCGCAAGGCGGCGAACGCATGAACGCGCCCGACACCAACGCCATCCTCAGGCGCCTCGGCCTCGGCCCGCTGAATCCCGGCGCCTGGTCGGGGCTGCGCGGCTGGTCGAGCGCGACCGACGAGGCGCTCATCAACGTGCGCAACCCCGCCAACGGCACGCTGCTGGCGCAGGTGCGCCCGGCAACAGCCAACGACTACGAGCGCGTGGTGACTTCCGCAGTCGCCGCCGCGGCGGCCTGGCGCGACGTGCCGGCGCCCAAGCGCGGTGAGGCCGTGCGCCTGGTGGGCGACGAGCTGCGCCGTCACAAGGAAGACCTGGGCACGCTGGTGTCACTCGAGAACGGCAAGATCCTCGCCGAAGGCCTGGGCGAAGTGCAGGAGATGATCGACATCGCCGACTTCGCGGTCGGCCAGTCGCGCATGCTTTACGGGCTGACCATGCACTCCGAGCGCCCGCAGCACCGCATGTCCGAGAGCTGGCACCCGCTCGGGGTGATCGGCATCATCTCGGCATTCAACTTCCCGGTGGCGGTGTGGTCGTGGAACGCCTTTCTCGGCGCGATCTGCGGCAATGCCTGCATCTGGAAGCCTTCGCCCAAAACGCCGCTCACGGCGCTCGCGGTGCAGCACCTGTGCAACCGCGTGATGGAGGCCAACGGCCTGCCGGCGATATTTCAGCTGTTCATCGACGCCGGCACGCAGCTGGCGACCCGCTTCGTCGACGACCGGCGCATCGCGCTCATCTCCTTCACCGGCTCGACCGAGGTCGGCCGCAGCGTCGGCGAACACGTCGCCGCGCGTCTGGGCAAGAGCCTGCTCGAGCTCGGTGGCAACAACGCGGTGATCGTGGATGAGAGCGCCAACCTCGATCTGGCGGTGCCGGCCATCGTGTTCGGCGCCGTGGGCACCGCGGGACAGCGCTGCACCACGACGCGCCGGGTGCTGGTGCACCGTGCCATCGCCGCCGAACTTGAGCGACGCCTGGTGCACGCTTATGGCCAGGTGCGCATCGGCGATCCACTCGAACCCAGCACGCTCATGGGTCCACTGATCGATGACGCCGCGGTCGAGCGCTTCCAGCACGCGCTCGCGGCGGCGCGCACTGCCGGCGGCGAGATTCTGTACGGTGGCAACGTGCTGAAGCGCGCCGGCCACTTCGTGGAACCGGCGATCGTGCGCGCGCGCAACGACTGGCCCATCGTGCAGACCGAGACCTTCGCACCCATCCTCTACGTCATCGAAGTCGACAGCCTGAGCGATGCGATCGCAGCGCAGAACGCCTCTGCGCACGGCCTGTCGTCGGCGCTGTTCACCGACCGCCTGCAGAACGCCGAGCAGTTCCTGTCGGCGGCCGGCAGCGACTGCGGCATCGCCAATATCAACCTGGGCACCTCGGGAGCGGAGATCGGCGGCGCCTTTGGCGGCGAGAAGGACACCGGCGGCGGGCGCGAATCAGGCTCGGACGCGTGGAAGGCCTACATGCGCCGGCAGACCAACACGGTAAACTGGAGCCGACAGCTGCCGCTCGCCCAGGGCATCGAGTTCAAGCTTTCCTAGCGCCCGGGCAGGTGCAGCGAGAAGCGCGCGCCGCCCAGCGCTGAGGTGTCGATGGCCAGCTGGCCACCGTACAGGTCGACGGTGTCGCGCACCATGGCGAGCCCGAGGCCGTGACCGGGCACGCTCTCATCGGCACGCACGCCGCGCTGGCCGACGCGCGCACGGTCGGCCGCCGAGATGCCTGGACCATCGTCCTCGACCACCAGCAGCAGCCGCTCACGCGGCCCGGCCTGAGCATCGAGGACGGCGCTGCAGCGCACGCGGCTGCGACACCACTTGCAGGCGTTGTCGAGCAGATTGCCGAGCAACTCGGTGAGATCGCCGCGGTCGCCGATGAACTGCAGGCCGGGGGCGACCGCGAGCTCGAGCGCCAGGTCCTTGCCGCCGTACACCTTGAGCAGTGCCAGGCGCAGCTCGGTGGCTACCTGCTGTACGTCCACCGGCGCCTGCCCGAGCAGCGCGCCGCCGGCGGCCGAGCGCTTCAGCTGGTGTTCGATGATGCTGTTCATGCGATCGACCTCACCGCCGAGACTCGCGCCCGGTCCGTGCGCCGGCAGGCTCGAGCGCATCACCGCGAGCGGCGTCTTCAGGCTGTGGGCGAGATTACCGAGCGTGTCGCGGTAGCGTGCGACGCGCTTGCGCTCCCCGAGCAGCAGCGCATTGAGATTGGTGGCGACGCCTGACAGCTCGCGCGGATAGCCGCCGCCCAAGCGCTCGCTGCGCCCTTCCTCCACTTCGTGGATCTCGCGCTCCATGCGGCGCAGCGGTGCCAGCACCCAGCGCAGCAGCGTCGCCAAGGTCGCCAGTAACGCCAGCATCAGACCGATGAACCAGCCGATCAGCTCCTGGCGAAAGCTCCACAGCTGCTCTTCATAGGGTGTGAGACTGAGTGCCACACTGAAAGTGAGGCGCCGCGTGCCGTCGGGGTCGTCCTCGAACTCGATCGAGCGGCTCTCGATGGCCACCCGCTCGTGACCCACGACCGCATAGGACAGGGCGCGCTCGCCGCTCGCCATGAGAGCGCCGAAGTCGATGGGAAAGCCGGCGGTCGAGGGCGAGCGCCACTCGTGCAGCGGCGAGCGGATCTGGGCGTAGTAACCCGAGCGCGGTGTCTCCAGGCGCGGATCCAACGCCTGCGCTGCCGGCGCATAGCTGCCGTTCGGCTGCAGTTCGGCCGCAGCGATCAGCGACACCATCTGCGAGTCGAGGACTTCCTGCAGCGAGCGCTCCGACAGGGCGCGGAAGCCGGTATCGAGCACCAGCATCATGACGCCGAAGAACAGCGCTAGCGGGAGCGAAACCGCAATCAGCAGCCGCCGGCTGAGTGAGTGCACGGAGGCAGTGCGGTGCGGTGGCGCGCCTGCAGCCGTCTACGAGCCCGCATCGCGCGGCACCGCGAAGCGGTAACCGCGACCACGCAGCGTCTCGATCGGCTTCAGACGGTCCTCGGGATCGAGCTTGCGGCGCAGCCGACCGATCAGCACCTCGATGACGTTGCTGTCGCGCTCGAAGTCCTGGTCGTAGAGTCGTTCGGTGAGCTCGGTCTTCGAGATGACATCTCCGGCACGCAGCATCAGGTGCTCGAGGATGCGGTATTCAAAGGTGGTGAGCTCCACCGCGGCGCCGTGCGCCTCGATCGTCTGGGTGCGCGTATCCAGCACGATCGGACCACACCGGAGCTGCGGGGTGGCCCAGCCGCCCGCGCGGCGCAGCAGCGCCTGCAGCCGCGCCAACACCTCCTCGAAATGGAACGGCTTGGCGACATAGTCATCAGCGCCGGCCTGCAGGCCCTCGACCTTGTCCTGCCAGTTGTCGCGCGCCGTCAGGATCAGGATCGGGAAGGTCTTGCGCGCCGCGCGCAGGCGCCGGATGACCTCCAGCCCGGAGATTCCCGGCAGACCGAGGTCGACGATCGCTACATCCAGCGGGTATTCCGTGCCGGCAAACAGGCCCTCATGGCCATCGCGCGCGACGTCCACCGTGAAGCCCGCCTCGGTGAGGCGAGCCTTCAGGGTCTCGCG
>Ga0210385_10000551_pt1 | contig 26149 bp, 21 predicted proteins | sample IncBWH26OmetaG_FD_160107 | JGI IMG/M metagenome (GOLD analysis project Ga0210385, IMG submission 160107) | Forest soil microbial communities from Barre Woods Harvard Forest LTER site, Petersham, Massachusetts, United States - Inc-BW-H-26-O ...
GCACACAACCGGCTCTGGTGCTGCACGGCTGGCATTGTGCTCAATGGCCGGCCACTTCGCAATGCAGTTCGCGCCAGCGATGCACCAGATCCTGGCAAGCTCCGCGCCAATTCGGGAAGTGAAACTCAAAGCCGGATTCCAGCAGGCGCCGTGGCACTACGCGGCGGCTCTTGAGCACTAACTCGGTCTCCGTGCGAAGAAAAACGGCTCCCAGCGCGAGCATCCATTTCGGGGCGGGCAAGCCGACATAGCTGGTGCACCACGAATGCCGCAGACAGCACATGAAATCGCGATTGGGAACTGGATATGGGGAAGAGACGTTGATCACACCACTCAATTCCTCCTGCGCGATCAGATACTCGATCGCTCGCGTGAAATCGACGTCATGAATCCAGGAAACGTATTGCTCTCCGGTCCCCGCGGCGCCTCCCAGCCCCCATTTCACAAGCTGTAGCAGCGTAGCAAAAATTCCGCCGGCGTCCGGGCTCATGACCATAGCGCTGCGCAACGCGATTCTTCGGGTGCGCGGCGTGTCCGCGGCAAAGAAGGCCTTCTCCCAACTCGTCGCGACGTCGATACTAAAGCGCCATTTATGCGGAACATCGGGCTCGGTACCGCCCAACTCGCCCGACACTTCGTCCATGGGTGCATCGAGAGCGTGGCGGTAAATCGTCGCTGTGCTGGCATTCAACCACAACCGCGGCGGATGCGACGATCTTGCAATCGCTTCGCCGACCAAGCCCGTGGTGATGGTTCGAGAATTCTTGATCTCGCGGCGGTTGGCTGCATTGTAGCGGCAGTTGACGCTTCGGCCCGCCAGATTAATGACCACATCGGCGCCATCTACGGCGAGAGTCCATCGGTCAAGGTGGCGGGCGTCCCACCCTACCGTCGCCCATTCGGCCACTTTGGCATGCCGGGAGATGACTGTGACCTTGTGTCCCTGTTCATGGAAATGCCGTGCCAATATCTGCCCAACTTGGCCTGTTCCACCCGGGATGACAATTCGAAGCGGCCGAAGTAGCGGCATTCCGCAAAGCGCCTTGAGGTTGATTGTCCCATGAAGTTCCCAGACGCCTCGCTTTGCATTTACGTGCGCACCGTTCACAAGCCGGGGCAGGTGGCTGCTCGATTCAGATCGCCGCCTGTTTGGACTTTGCAAGCGGAATCCGTACCACGAATCGAGTCTCACCCGGCTGCGAGTGAAAGCTGACCTCGCCCCGATGACCCGTGACGATGCGGTAAACGGTGTCCAGCCCCAAGCCTGTACCCTCGCCGACAGGCTTTGTGGTGAAGAACGGCTCAAAAATACGCGTCTGATTTTCCGGCGGAATTCCGGGACCATTGTCCACGACCTCCACAACCGCCGAGCCTCCCTCGCGCGACGTCTTGATGCGCAGCTTTCCCTTGCCTTTCATGGCGTCAGCAGCATTCGAGATCAGATTCGTCCAGACCTGGTTCAACTCACTGCCGTGCGCGCATACGGTTGGCAGAGTCCGGTCGTAATCGCGAACCACTTCGATGCCGTTCTTCAACTGGTGCCGCAACATGACGAGGGTGTTCTCCAGTCCCGCGTGGATGTCGACCTCCTGTTCGGGCATCTGGTCCATGTAAGAATATTCCTTTACTGCGCGGACGAGCTCGGAAATCTTTCCGACGCTGCTTTCGATGTCTTCGAGCAACCGGGATATCGCGATCGAGGAAGTGATCCGCACGAAGGCATCCCCGAGGAACTCCGCTGGAATCGCTTCTGCAACACGTTCGAGCGTGCTTCGATCGCAACCTGCATCGACAAGCGACGCCGCCAGGTCCCACGAGTTTGGAACATCGTGGTCATCGAGCCAGCGCGCGAATTCTTCTTCACGGTCGCTGCGGTCCAAAGTGTCGAGCGCCGGCTGTGAGCCGCCTTGCTTCATCCGATCGGAATCCAACTGGACGAGAAAAAGCCGCGATGAGAGCGGCAAACCGCGCTTTTCAAGCTGGAGAGCAGCGGTGCGCACCGAAGTGAACGCTTGGCGAAGGCTGGCGGCAGCGCGTCGGGCAGCCGATGCGGGATTATTCAGTTCATGTGCAAGACCGGCAGAGATCTTGCCCAGGGCCATAAGCTTTTCGCGCTGTTGATCGGCGGCCGTAGTTTCACGGATGCGGTCGGCCAAAACGCTGACCAGCCGTTGATGCAGGGCCGGCATGCGTTCCAGCATCTCCGCGAAATGATCTTTGTGGAGTCGAGCTCCGCGGCTAGCGACGACCGCGCGCGCTGTCGATGGATAATGCGTGAGGCGTGAATAGGGAAGCAGCCCGGTCACTTGGCCGGTGTGCATAATATAGACGCGACCATCGGCTCGCTCAGCGTGTACTTCGCCGCGAAACAGGACGACCAGATGATCGGCAGGGTCGCCGGCCCTAACGAGAATTTCCTCGGGTTGCAGTTCGAATACTCTCATCTGGCTGGCAAGCCATGCTACACCGTCAGGAGGCAGGCCGGAGAAAACCGAGATCGCTTGGAGTTCATCCACCGAAGGATTTGACCCTGCATCTGGGAGCGCTTGCGAAATGTCCATGGCGGCGCCCATTCACACCTTACTTAGATATTGATGAACGAACTGGATCGCAACCGAGCCTTCCCCCACCCCGGAAGCCACGCGCTTGATCGAGCCATGGCGGACATCTCCCACCGCGAAAATGCCAGGGACATTGGTTTCCAAAAGGCCGGGATCGCGTTCGAGCGGCCAATTTTTGGGCCGCTTGCCATCGCGCAGCAGATCAGGGCCGGTCAGGATGAATCCCCGGGAATCTCGTTCGATGACTCCGTCCAGCCATGCAGTGCGAGGTTCGGCTCCGATGAAAATGAAGAGGGCACTCGCAGGAATGGTCTGAGTTTCGCCGCTGGCATCGCACGCGATCGAAATGGATTCCAGGTGCTCTTCGCCATGCACTGCCGTCACACGGCTCCGGAACTCGGCATGAATGTTCTCCGTCTTTTCGATTTGATCGATCAGGTATTGCGACATAGTAGCCGCCAGCGAAGGGCCGCGAACCAGCATCACCACGCGCCGCGCATACCTCGAAAAGAACATCGCGGCTTGGCCGGCTGAGTTGGCGCCCCCCACGACGTACACATCTTCGTCACGACAAGAGATAGCTTCCGTTGCCGCGGCGCCATAGTAGACACCAGCTCCTTGAAAGCGCTCGATGCCGGGCACATCCAGCGACCGCCACTGCACTCCCGTGGCAAGCACCAAGCTGTGGCATGAAACCTCAGTCTGGTCGCTCAGCTTAAGATAACGGTAAGCCCCTTCGACGCGAATGGCGCTGGCTTCCTGGGGCGAAACAATCTCCACGCCGAAACGCCGCGCCTGAGTCACCGCGCGCATCGCTAAGTCGGATCCCTTCAACCCGGCAGGAAAACCCAGATAATTTTCGATGTTAGAACTGAGCCCCGCCTGGCCGCCGGGAGCTTCTCGCTCCACCATCAGAGTTTTTAAACCTTCCGACGCCCCGTAAACGGCTGCCGCCAAACCGGCTGGCCCGCCTCCTACAATGGCCACGTCATAGAATTCTAGTCCGGCTCGCATGCGGAGTCCCAGCTTGGCTGCTACATCTTGTAAACCTGGCTGATCCAGGCGATCCCCATCGGGGAAGAAGACCATTGGCAGTTTCAGTTCATTCCGGCCGAGACTTTCCACTAGCCGGCTTACCTCCCCATCGCGCGCGGCCGCATCGGCGTCCAACCACTGAAACGGCACCTGATTGCGGGCCAGGAAATCGCGCGTCTCGTAGGACTTGGGCGACCAGCGCGTGCCAAGCACTCGCACGCCTTCGAAGGCAGGCTTATGCGTCGCAGCCCAATCGGCCAAGAGATCGTCCAGTACCGGATATAATTGCTGCTCCGGAGGGTCCCACGGCTTGAGAAGATAGTGATGTAACTGAACGTCGTTGATGGCTTTTATAGCTGCTTCTGTATCCGCGTAGGCGGTCAACAGAACCCGCTTTGCATCCGGATAAAGCTTCATCGCCTCGATGAGAGTCTCGATCCCACTCATTTGCGGCATTCGATGATCCACCACTAACAGTGCAACTGCATCGTTCCTCTGGCGCAGGCGGCGCAACAAAGCGAGAGCGCTTACTCCCGAGTCGGCGCGCAATATCCGGTAGCTTTGGTTATATCGCTGTCGCAGATCGCGCTCAATCGCACGTAACACATCAGGATCATCGTCGATGGTCAATATAACCGGTCTCGCCACGGCCTTGCCTCTCTTTGTAAACTTACGAAGTCTATATTTAAACCTCAGTTATTGCGCCGTACCGGAGGTTCTAAATTGAGCATCTAGTCGGGCTAGCAACGACTTCAGATCCAGTCCACCGTCGTATCGAATGCCATTAATGAATAGACCCGGCGTCCCATATACTCCGTTCTCAACGCCTCTGCGAAAATCCTCGCGCACGCGATCCTCATAGGTCCGATGTTTCAGTTCGCTACGAAATCGCTCTGTGTCGAGTGATAATTGATCCGCGTATCTATATAGATCCTTGACGGCAAGAGCATGTTGATTGGCGAACAGGATGTCGTGCATTTCCCAGAAGCGATCCTGCGCGCCGGCGGCTTCTGCAGCTTCCGCCGCCTGCTGCGCGTGCGGGTGAATCCCCGAGAGTGGGTAATAGCGGAAGACGAGGCGGATCTCATCCGGCAATTGGGCACGCAGCTCCCGGATCGTTTGGAACAGACGCCCGCAATCGGGGCATTCGTAATCGCCGTACTCGACCAGCGTGTAACGCGCTTCTGGCCCACCCTGCACGTGATCGTCGGGCTGAATGGGCAACAGCAGTTTCGAGCTGTCCAAATTCTCTTGTGTTGGCGACGCCACGGTAGGCTCCTCCTGGTTGGATTGCACTCCCACTTGGGATGCACCAGCAACCATCTTTGGTTCGCCAGAGAAGCTTCTACCGCTCAGGCGCTGCGGCTAAGGCTGGACAAGCACCCTTGGCATTCGTTATGGGGCGGCAGGGGCCGGGTTCAAACTTTTCGATGCCGAAGACCCGTTAGACTTAGGCTTTGCCCTTCGGTCTCTTGGCGCCATACAGAGAACGGCTTTGTTGACGCTTTGCTACACCGGCAGTGTCAAGCGCGCCACGAACGATGTGATAGCGAACGCCGGGAAGATCACGTACTCTGCCCCCTCGAATCAGAACGATCGAGTGCTCTTGAAGATTGTGCCCTTCGCCGGGGATATAGGCCGTCACTTCTTTGCCGTTGGTCAATCGAACGCGAGCGACCTTGCGTAACGCGGAATTCGGCTTTCGAGGCGTAGTGGTGAATACCCGAGTGCAAACGCCACGCTTCTGAGGGCAACTCTCCAGGGCAACAGAGTTCGACCTTTTTTCTAGTTTCTTTCGTCCCTTTCGGACGAGCTGCATAAAAGTTGGCACAATATACTCAAATGAAATAGTACCACCCTCGATATCTGGCGCCGACCGGGTGACTTCTGAGTTTACCATCTCCGAGACTTGAGCTGAACCAATCGCTCGAGAGCCTCGTCATCTAGGCCCTTCGTTCGAGAATGATAAAATTAGGTTGAGGTGTCGGTTGAGAATTGGATTCGTAAGCTTAGGCTGTCCTAAAAATCTGGTCGATAGCGAGGTGATGATGGGCCACCTCGTCGGCCGCGGGCACGAACTTACTACAAATCCAGCAGACGCCGATGTGATTGTTGTAAACACGTGCAGTTTCATTGATCCCGCTAAAGAAGAATCGATCGAGACGATCCTTGAGATGGCGGAGTACAAGAAATCCGGCAAAACGCAGAGGCTGATTGTCGCCGGATGCCTGGTGGAGCGCTACCGATCCACCATCAAAGACAGCATCCCTGAAGTGGACGCCGTAATCGGCACGAATGAACTCGATTCGATTGTCACGGCGTGCGAAGACGCTCGCGCCGACAACACCGCCCCGGTCAGGCCCTATCTCTACCATGAGTTGACGCCCCGGATTCGATCGACGCCGCCTCACTATGCCTACATCAAGATCGCAGAAGGATGTGATCACCCCTGCACATTTTGTGTAATTCCGCAGTACCGCGGCAAGTTCCGAAGCCGAACCGTCGAGTCGGTATTGGTTGAGGCAAACAGTCTGTTCACGCAGGGCGTACGAGAAATCAATCTGATTGGGCAAGACACCACTAGCTACGGACAAGATTTGGGCGACAGGAATGGTTTGTCCAACTTGCTCTCGCGCCTGGCGAAACTTCCTGCCGCGCACAACAATTGGATCAGATTTCTTTACTGCTACCCTAATCGGATTAATGACTGCCTACTCGAGACGATCGCCTCGCATCCCTCGCTGGTCAAGTACATCGACATGCCGCTTCAACACTCGAGCAGCCGTATCTTGAAGCGCATGAAGCGCGGGGCGAACGGAGATATCTTCCTGAAACTAATCGATCGTATTCGGCGAATTATTCCGGGAGTCGCGATTCGGACCAGTTTGATCGTGGGATTCCCAGGTGAAAGTGACGCCGATTTCGAGAACCTTTGTGAATTTATAAAGGCCGCGCAATTCGATCGCCTGGGTGTCTTCTGTTACTCAGACGAAGACTCTAGCGCCAGTTGGCATTTAGAAGAGAAAGTCGCACCGTCGGTGATAAGTAACCGCCAACGCCATATTATGGCTATGCAGCGACGCATTTCTCGGAGTAAGAATCGCCGCTTAGTGGGCCAAGAGGTTGATGTGATCGTCGAAGGACCCTCGCGTGACGTAGAGGTTTTGTGGCAGGCTCGACTTTCAACGCAGGCTCCCGAAATCGACGGGTTGTGTTACATCAGCGATCCGGGCATGACTTTTCCCACCGTAGGTGACATACGCCGCATGCGAATCACAGAAGCCCATGACCATGATTTAGTCGGTGTTCTCACGGATGAACCGAGGCCAGTTGTTGCCCCACCCAGAAACTTCTTCCCAATCTTCGCGGGCGCTTAAAAGCGAGAGAAGCCTGTACCTTGACAACCCCTTTTATACCGGTTACAGCAGCAGCCAGTAATAATGAATCAGACAGTTTGTCCGCGAGCGTCATACAGCAACCGGTGCGTGCCATTACCGACGAGGAAGTCTCCGCGTTTGTCCGTGACGGCTGGGTGTTCCTACCCGGGCTCGTAGATCGGGAACTGATCGCCGAAATCTTGGCCGCCTCCAAATCGCTGATGGGCGAATTAGGCGTCGAAGGCTCCCCGCGGCCCGGGGTCGACATGCTTGATTACTGGCATGACCGTCATTTCATGGCACGTGAGGGGATCGAGCCATTTCGCAGCCTGTCCTACTCGCCACAAATGGGCCGCGCGGTGCAGCGGTTCAACGAGCGCGATGTCGCCATCCGCCATTGGGCAGACATGATCGCCGTCAAGCCGCCGGCGGGGACCACGTCCCGGTCGGGCGTGACACCGCTTCACCAAGACTACGGCAGCCGCCATTTCGATCGGGTTGGCAACGTGACTTTCTGGATCGCCTTGGAGGCGATGCCGGCAGAACGAGGCACCTGCCGCTTTCGCACCGGTTCGCATCGCCTGGGGCCGCTGGGCCGTAACTTTCGTAAGTCTCCAGCGGAGACCGGCCTGGACATCCACGATGTCTATCCATGGCTCGCCGAGCGCTGCCCGCTCTCTGAGCCGCGTGACATGCAACCCGGCGACGCCACTGCGCACGGCCCACTGGTGCTGCACACCGCCCCGGCGAACATGACCGATGTGCCACGCTGGGCCTACATCTCGATCTACATCCCGGCCGACACGCTGTGGACCGGAACCTCGTTTCTCGGCCAGGGCGACATCAAGCTTGAGGTCGATCAGCCGTTTGATCACCCCAACTTCCCGATCGTCTACACTTGACTGCCGCAGAGATCTTCACGAACGGTTAAGAAGCGGCCGCATGGCGTTCGCCGTCGCCGCAATCGCCGAGCCATGACTCAGAATGGTCGTGGTGCCCGGGTTCACCAAGCCCGTCGGCAACGCCAGTGCGAATGCCAAAACATTCATGCCGGTAGTGATGGCGTAACTCTGACGAACCAGGTGCATCGACTCGCGCGAGAGCTCGATGGCAGTGACAATCTTCCAAAGATCTTCGTCCATGAGAACCACGCTCGCAATCTCGCGCGCGACATCGGCGCCGTTCTTCATCGCGATGCCCACATCCGCGCTAGCGAGCGCGGCCGAGTCGTTCACTCCGTCCCCAACCATGATCATCGAACGGCCTTCACGGCGCAGTTCTTCAATGATCGTTGCTTTTTCAGCGGGCCGAACGTCCGCATAGAACCGGTCCAGGCCCAGCCGAACCGAGACCGCCGAAGCAACTTCGGCATTGTCGCCGGTCACCATGAAGAACGACCGGATTCCCAGTGCTCTCAGGGCGGCAATCATCGCCTCACTCTCCGGGCGGATCTCGCTGGTGTACGGCAGAAGCCCGGTCAGTTTGTTGTCACACGCCAGCAACAGGGCCGAGCACCCGCGCTTGTGCAGCCGCGCAAGGTCGGCGGCGGCTAGTCCAATATCGATGCCGCTCTCGGAAAGGAATCGCGGGCTCCCCACCCGAACCACAAAGCGTTTCATGCGCGCTTCGACGCCGAGCCCTACGTGATATGTCGATTCCAGACACTCGGGCGTAGTAGCGATTCCCGCCTCAGCCGCCTTGGCCACCACTGCCTGGGAGATCGGATGGTTCAGGCCGGCCTCTGCCGCCGCAGCCAGTGCCAAAACACCCGAAGCCGAGTGTGCCTTCGAATAGGATTTTGCCGGCAGAAGGTGAGGCACGGAAGTGGTCAGCGTTCCGGTCTTGTCGAACAGAATTGTATCGGCTTCGGCCAGCTTCTCAATGGCGCGTCCACTCTTGATGACGATGCCCCGGCGTGTGGCGTGAGTCATTGACGACAGCATCGCAGTTGGAGCCGACACGCGGATGCCTGTTCCATAGTCGATAACCAGCATCGATACCAAACGATCGACATTCTGCGTCAATGCGAAAGCCGAGAGCGCCACGCCGAGCGTAGGAGCCGCGATGCGGTCCGCAAACTTCTCGGCGTAGTTCTGCATTCGTGTGTCGCCCGTCGAAGCTGCCGCAACCACACGAACTGCTTGCGCCACCGCGGTCTCCTCGCCGACCCTCTCTGCTTTGACGTTGAGCTTGCCCTCGAGAACCGCCGAACCGGCATAGACCCACTCTCCCGGGTGCCGTGCCGAGGGCGTTCCCTCGCCGGTAATTGAGCTCTGATCGACATCAGCAGCGCCTTCCACAACGATGCCGTCGACGGGAACGCGGTCGCCCGGGGAGACTACGACGATATCTCCGATTTGAACCTCGCTTGCCTTTACTTCGAGCATCACGCCTTCGCGCGCCACGCGGCACGTGCTGTTCGGGTAATCGAACAGTTTGCCTATCGCACGGTTCGACGCTGCCGCGGTCTTATCCCGCATCACGTCACTCATCCGGGCCAGCCACCCCATGAGCGCACTGACGAATAGCCCGCCCCTTGCCAGAGAGAGACTAATCGCAACTGAATCGAGGAAGTCCACGTTCACGCGCTTTTCGGCAGTAAGAACCCGGATGCCCCGTTTGAAAGTCGGCAAGGTACTGATCGCGATCAGCGGAAGCGCGACGACGCCCGACATGCCGGTTCCTATCGCCGTGAGCGCCAGCCCGCTCGTCGGAATCAACATCGAACGCCATCCTGCCGCAGGACGCGCTTCGGCGCGGCGGTCCTCGGGTTTCGATTCCGACCATGCCGCGAGCGCGCGAAGCAAATGCTTGGGGTTAGCTGCGGCGAGCATCCCTTCGATCCTCTCGCGCATACCGCTCAGTTGCGGATCGTAATGGATAACGACCGAGCCCGAAGATGTCCGGACTTCGACCGCGCTGACGCCCGCCTGTTGCTCGATTAGTTGTTGAAGGGCAGGAGCCAGATCGCCGAGATACCGAACCGCGCGGATATAGATCCTGAGCCTGCCCGGAATCGCGTGTCTGACCTCATACTGCATTTTTTCTGGCGCGCGATGGACCGGGTTCCGGACGCGCTTCGGCTACCACGTCGCGGACCTCTTCGCCGGCCTCGGCAACCATTTCCTGCGTGGCATGCGCCACCTGGAATCCGGCCCGGATAACGCCTTTGGCAACAGCGCGACGACCCCGGCCTACTGCCGGAACCCACTTCGGATAAAGAGCAACTCCCGCCACAATTGCCAGACCCGGCAACAACTCCGGCTGCAAGACTGCGACGGCAACGCCCGCGACTACCGCCGCCTTCGTGGCTTTAGTAGTGGGCTCATGCACTCTTATGAGATCAGCGTCCGACTGGCTCCCTTCAGCAGCCCTTTTCGCTGGACTCTCTTTTCTCGTCTTCATCGAAGCCTCCATTGAACCGCCGTAGTCACCTACCGCCCACGCTGCGTTGCGCATGAACGGCACCTGTGCACGAATGCCGAATCGCCCTGCGCGAGTACTTATTTCTTCACGCCTGCTTATTGTTCTTGTCCAGATCGCTGACAGCGTCGGCCGCCAGATCCTCGATATCTTCCCGGGCGCTTTCGAACATTCTTTTCATCTCGCGTCCGGCCAGAATCCCGGTTTTCACCGTCCCTTTGAGCAATGGGCGAACGACCGGCCCCATCATAGGTGCGGTGACTGCGCCCAACACGAACCCAAGCGACGTCCACAAAAGCCGGTGCTTCCCGCCCACGTATACAATCTTCTTCTTTCGAGACATTAAGTCACGCTCGCTTCTACTTTACGTATAATCCAAATGGAAACAGCGACTTCCGGTGCAATCTTCACTATATCGGATCATCAACCAATTTGTTACCGCGTTTTCTTATAATCGACACTTACAGTTCCAGGTCATCGCTATTCTGCGCCTTCCACATGGCAAAGTACACTCCCTGAAGAGCGATCAGATCGGCATGTTTCCCGCGCTCGACGATGGCGCCACCTTCGCCAACCACAAAGATCACATCCGAGTTTGCGATGCGCGCCAAGCGGTGCGTCACGACGATCACCGTACGCCCCGTGTACCGTTTTCGCAGACTCCGCTGGATCGCGGCTTCCGTTCTGCTGTCCAGGAACGCAGTTGCTTCATCGAGCACCAGAACAGCCGAGTCCTTTAGGATCGCCCGCGCCAGGCAGATTCGCTGCCGCTGTCCGCCCGATAGCCGCACCCCTCTTTCTCCGATGCGTGTCTCGTACCCCTGCGGTAACGCGGATACAAACTGATGAGCCTCAGCCAGCCGCGCCGCTTCGAAGATCTCATGGGTCGACATCGACGGACTGCCATAGGTGATGTTCTCCATGACCGTCCCGTCAAACATAAACGCATCTTGACTGACAAAGCCAACCGCCGCTCGAAGGTCCTCCACTTTCAGGTCCCGGATGTTCCGTCCATCCAGCAGAATGCTGCCGCTGTCGGGTTCGTGAAACCGCAGCAGCAGCTTCATCAGAGTAGACTTGCCGATTCCGGTTTGCCCAACAATTGCCGCCGTTCTCCCGGCCGGAATCTCTAGCGACACTCGGTTCAACACACGAGCGCGATCGCTATACGCAAACGAGATGTGCTCCATGCGGATTTCGCCCGCCACTCGCGAAGGCTCGATCCGCTCGGTGCCCGATGTGACTGGCGCCGGTTTGTTCAGCAGGGCCAGGATGCGGGTGAACGCCGCCATGGCCCGCTGATACTTCTCCACCACCTCGCCGAATTCCGTGAAAGGCCACAGGATACGCTGCGTAATGGAATTGAGAGACGCGAAGACACCGGCGCTCATTCGACCGGAGACCACCTGATAGCCTCCAAGGGCGGTTACCCCGACGAAGGAAACCACTAACGCCACTCGAACCATCGGCGTATAGCTGGCGGCGAGCAGATTCGGCATTCGATTGCTCTCTTTGAAATCCCAGCTCAGCCGGCCGATGCGGGCCTCTTCGAACGCTTCCGCGTTGTAGCTCTTGATGGTGGTCAGGCCTTCCAGGTTGTCAATAAGCTGGCTGTTGAGAGCGCCTGCCTTGTCTAGCACCACGCTATACAAGGACTGTGCGCGTTCCTGGTGGTAGAACGTCAACCAGGCGATCACCGGGACTGGCGCGATAGCGGCCCATGCTACCCTTGGCGCCGCCAGGAAGAACAGCGGACACACCACAGCCACAGTAGTCGCCAGGACCAGCAACTGGCTTGCGCCGTGATCCAAAAAAAGCTGCAGGCGATTGATGTCATCACTCAAAACCGATGCCAGTTCGCCCGTCCGCTCCTTCTGCAACATCTCGATATCTAACTTTTGTAGATGAGCGTAGGTCTCCACTCGAAGCCGGTGTTGCAGGTTTTGCGCCAGGTTGCGCCAACTGAGGCTGGCGAGGAATTCGAATATCGCCTGGGCGAGCCAGATAATACAGCCGGCGAATGTGATCACTCCAACCTGGCCCATTACGGTGGTGAAGCCAAAGCCGGCCAGCCATGTGCTGCCCCCCTCAATCAGAATCGTTACGCCGAAGCCAATGATGAGAGGCGGAGCCATGTCGAGCAGGCGCGCTGCCACCGAAAACGCGGCAGCTCGGTAGAGCGCCTTTTTTTGTGCCCCCATATAGTCGAGCAGGACTAACGCGGGATGTCTGCCCCCGGTAGCATCTGGTGTGAAGGTCTTGTCCGCCGTCCGCGCCGGTCCGCTCAGCCAGCGCCGGATCGCGAAAGTAGTGGCAGCAGCCGCCCCCATTGCCACAGCAACGGGAAGCGCTATCGTCCAACCCGCCGAGAGGCCAACTATGCCGAGAACGCCAGTCCCGGCCAGAACCATTCCCGGAATCGAAGGCGGCTTAGCGCGCGCTTTCTCGCCCGGCGGCAAAGGAGTCGCCATGGAAAGTTCCACGCTCGCCTGAATCAGAGCGGTCACCGATTCCGGTGAGAATTCGGGGCTGTGCAGAACAAGCACTCTGCCGGTAATGGGGTTGGCGACTGTCTTAAGGATCCCCTCCTCCTGCTTCAGCCATCGCTCGATCGAGGCGGCGAGGGGTGCATTGTCTCGTAGCGCCTCAATCTCCCACCGCTGCCGGCCCGCCAGGACAGATCGCGGTTTCAGTCCGATCGCGAATGTGGTGTTGGTCATCTCGCTCCCGCTTAGCGGATTACGCAGGAATTCGCTCTAGCATTCCTCGATCGACGACGCTCGCGCAGGAACGACGGAGGACTTCCTCGGTCAAGCGTTTGCCGCGCTCATTCGCCGGATCGAATGCGCCGCCCATGATCAATGCTACCGACATCATATAGAGCACAGCCAGATCATAATCGTCGTAACACTGTTTGAGGCTATAATCCGTTACCCCGAGTTCGGTCACCCTCGAATAGTAGTACTGGACCAACTCGTCTTCCATAGACCTTCGCACTTCAATCGTGGCGCTCATGCTGAGCATCAGTGCCAAGTCATGGAGCGGGTTGGAGATCATCAGTGTCTGCCAATCGAGTAGTACAACCGGAGGGCCCTCGTCTCCGTCGTTGAACATCAGGTTATCCATTCGCGGGTCGCCGTGTAACAGGGTCTGCGCCCTGTCGCCCATGAGCGTATGCAGGCGGCGGAGACCTCCAACATACTCGGCCAACGACTCTTCGACCTCCGCAGGGATGCAGTAACCGAATTGCACAACGCAGTTCTTCCAAGTTGCCTCGACGATCTGCATGTACGGTTCTGTCCAGGTGGAGTCTACGCGCATGGCATCACGAAGAAATTCTTGCCCCGTGTTGTCCCAATAGGCAGCGTGCAGTGGTGTGAGCGCATCGATTACCTGCTTTGCCTCGTCCCGTCCGACGCCTACCACTTGGTCGCCGGCCCTGTACCGGCGCATATCTTCGAGCACGACGATGCACTCGCCGCTTTCGTTAGCGACTGCAGCGAAGTAGCAAGCTGGTTTCGGTACCGCCACTGAACCGGCAATCTTGTTGTAGAAGGTGACCTCGCGCTCGTACACGCGGAGCTTTACCCCGATGGCCCTTTTTGCCTCGTCCTCGTCGCTAAATTTGATAACTATCGACGGAGGCCCCAACCGGCTGTGGTGCCGATACCAGAGCTCGACGCGAACGACCTTTCCCACCATGCCGACTCCGTCTCCAATCGATTCAACCGAGAACCTGCAGACGTCCTGATCTTCACTCAACTGGCCCGCCGACCGGAGCATCTGGGTGAGCCACTCCGGCGTGAGCCTCTCCGGTTGCGTCGGGAAGTCAGCCATCGAAGTTCATCATAGACTCTCCACTTTCCTCGCAAAGCGGGAGTGCGCGCTGCAAATTCGGCGCCAAAAATGAAATCTTTCCCGCGGTCACAGATCCAAGTCGCTGGATATACTAGACTTCTTTGAACAAAAAATCGGCAAGCTGGCTGGCAATTATTTTTTAATCGTTCCCGCTTGACGCCCAGCAAGAGGTGAATCGTATGAGAAGTGTGTCTCTGATTCTCGGAATTCTAGTGCTGTTCCCGGCCGGGTTCGCCACTGCTCGCCAGGCAGCCCCCGTGCCAGAATCACCCGGAGACGTCGCACAGATCGTGAGCATCGAGGGTGCGTGCCCCACCTTCAGTTGGGATCCAATAGAGGGCGCCCGAGGCTACGAAATCGCGTTGTATACCTTCGACGGAACCGACCCGGCCTCGATCCGGGGGAAGGAGCCTTTTCTGCGAGAAAAGACTTTGGGATCCACATCTGCATGGCGGCACTGCCTGAGTCCCGGCAGCTATGCCTGGTCGGTCAGGGCCGAGCTGCAGGGAGGCGTGACGAGCTGGTCGGAGCTCAAGATGTTCCGAGTTATACAGAAAGCCCCGGCGCAGGATACGGAGGCATCCGGCTTCGAAGTCACCGTCACCGCGCAAAAGCGGCCTGAAAATATCCGCGACGTGCCCATTAGCATCACGGATGTGACGCGCGATCAGCTCGAAGATGCCGGAGTCACGAACAACCTCGAATTGCCCGAACTGGTGCCCGGTCTTAAAGTCGACCGCGTCGGAGGTAGCACCATTCCCGCCATCCGTGGCGTTTCATCTTATCTCACGACGGTCGGAACTGACGCCAACGTGGCGATGTATATCGACAACATTTATGTATCTTCGATGCAAGCTGGAACCCTGGATTTACCGGATATAAGTAGCATCGAGGTTCTCAAGGGTCCGCAGGGGACACTGTATGGCCGCAACGCCACCGGCGGCGCTATTCGAATCTTCACTAAAGATCCTCAATTGCAGTCATGGGGCGGCGATTTTAGCGTAAGCTATGGCAACTTTAACAATGCAGTAGTTAAAGCCTTCTTGACCGGACCGATTATTCCTGGAAAGCTTGCCGCCAGTATCACTGGTTACAACGAAACCGGCGACAGTTACTATCAAAATCTTACGCCGGAGGTTCCTCTGCAGAAAATTCACGACGACTCCGCTCGGGTAAAACTTCTGTATAAGCCGGCAGAAGACACCCAGATTGTGCTTAGTGCCGACACTGGTCAGCACAAGGACCCGGCAGCGATACTGTATTTCCCGCTCGACGGCGTCACGGTTGCCCAGGGTGTTGCGGGTGCAATCATTCCAACCAAGCCGTACCAGGTTGCGACAAACACCCCGATTTTCGAAGAGACCAGCAACAATGGTGTTAGCGCGCAGCTCAACCAGCACACTTCAGTGGGCGATTTCAACGTGCTCGGCGCCCAGAACCTCGCGAAGTCGGCGGGGCCGGTGCCTCTCATCGCGGCCGCATACCCCGCGCCCTTCACTGGGCTTCAATCTAACGTGAATGACCGTTCTTATGCTTACTCGGGAGAAGTCAATTTCGCATCGCGGAAATTCAGCCCATTCGCAGGTGTTACTAAACGATCGCGCAACCGCCAGTTCAGCTTTATTGCCGGTGCGAACTATTATGGTAAGTCCGATAAGTGGAATCCGCTCGACGTCGACCAAAATATTCCCGGCAGTGCATACGCCATCAGTATCTTCGCCGGACAGTCGACGAAAGCTTACGCGTTTTATGCTGAAGGCACCTATCAACTTACAGACAAGATAAGTATTATCGGCGGCCTTCGATACAGCAGCGAGCAACGCGGCGTGACCGGATCGGAGGTTTCGGGTCTCCAGGCGACCGGCGATTACTATAACTGGGGCAGCCGCACCTTCGACAGCGTGACGCAGCGGGTATCTGTGCTCTACACAATCAACCCGAAGACTAATGTCTATTTCACCTACAGCACCGGCTTCAAGAGCGGGAACTTCATCGCGACCAGCATCCCGTTTGGGGTGACGCCCGCTCAATGCAACGCGGAGAACGCAGTGGTGGCCGGAACCTGCGCCTTCCCGCCGGTCCTGCTGCCGGAAACGAATACTGCTTTCGAGGGTGGCGTCAAATCGGAGCCCAAGTCGTGGCTGCAGCTGGACGCGGCAGTCTTCGGCTACCAACTGTCCAATATTCAAATAGAGTCATACACCAACGTCTGTCTGCAAAATCCCTGTCCGCCCAATCCCCTGGTGCAACTGAGCGGATACAAGAACGCTGCGTCTGCCACTATGTATGGCGGCGAATTCAATGTCAACGCCCGGGTGACCAGTAAACTGTTCGTTCGCGCGGGCGTCTCCCTCCTCAACGCGACATTCTCCTCTTATGAGAACGCCTCCTGGTTTGTACCCGCTCCAGACGGGGTCGGCATGGTCCAGACTCCGACCACTTCAGCGGACGGCAAGGAACTGCCGCGTGCGCCGAGGGCTACCCTCGACCTGTCGGGAACCTATACCAAGGACCTGGATTTGGGAGTGTTATGGTTTACCGCCAGCGCCTATGCCTCGGCTCGGATGTATTACGACGTCGGCAACGTTTTCTCCCAACCAACCTACGCTACTCTTGGCTTGCGCGCTTCCTTCTCACCGGCCCGCCTCCCAAAGGTGACCGCGAGCGTCTGGGGTTACAACGTGACCGACACCCGGGTGATTCTAGGCACAATCCTGGGTTCCACCGGCGCTAACGTGTCCTTCGCGCCCCCGGCGACTTACGGCGCGACCATCAGGTACGCGTTTTGACCGGCGGCGTCTCGTCACGCCGACGGGGCTCAATGCTGCCCTGTGCTATCGCGGTCTTGGTCGCGATACTAAGCGCGTGTGGCGACTCGGCCGGCACGCATGGCGCAGGCGGACCGCGCATCGTTTCGACAAGTACAGCCTCCGCGTGTGTTGCGACTGCGACCAGCAATTTCCAGGCCGGCATGGCGCCCATGGAGATCCGCCCGTTGGGCCCATTCGACACGTCTTCAAGCCAGGGCAAAACATTCGCAATAGTCCAATTCGCCAGAGAAGGAAATGCGGTCGAGGTCGCTAGCGCCAAAGCGCTGGCCGATGCATTGGCGAACGTCGGCGCGAAATTGATTGTATTCGACGGCAAGGGCAGGCCTGACGTCCTTCTCCAGGCTTTCGAGTCGGCTATCGCGCAAAACGTTGCAGGCATCGTCGCCGACGGCTTTGATATGGACCTTGTGAAAACAGGCGTCGCTGCTGCTAAGACGGCGAACATTCCAGTGTTGGACGTAGGGGCCAGCTCGACGACACCCGTTGAGCCGCCTGGCGTGGCCGCTTATGTAGCAGTCGATGCCACCAGGGTGGGCGCGCTCCAGGCGAACTACGCCCTTGCTCACACGAATTGCAAGCTTCATACGGTGACGATGCCCGTGAGCGGGGGGTCGATCCCCTCGAACATGGCGAAGGGAGCGGAGGCCGCGATCAACAAGCTTTGTCCCACGGACTGCTCGATTGAACAGTTGGAAGTCAACCCTGCGACGTTCATCAGTGACCTGGCCGGCCAAGTAAAGACGACATTGCAGCGCTCGCCGGACCTCAACTACTGGATCACCACCACGGACTTCTTCACGCCATTCATACTCCAGGGCATGAGGGCTGTGGACCGTCAGCTCCCCATAGTAGGAGGAGCGCAGGGTGACGGTCTTATCAACGCAATCAAGGGTACTAACGGCTTGGTGGCAATCACGTTGTGGCCTCCGGCGGAAATTACGGGGTACATCTATGCAGACGGGATCATGCGTGCGGTGGCCGGAGTGCCACAGAACCAGGTGACCCCGGTGCAATTGGTGGATTCCTCGAACTGGGGAACCAGCGCGGACGTTAAGGAGCGGTTCCCGCAGCTCGACAGTTGGCGGGAAGCGTTCAAGGTGGCATGGAGAGTCAAAGATGACCGGCGACGCGGCTCGCCCGGAGGCGGCGCGCGATGAGCAGCCCCGTACTCGTGTTGAAGAATGTCTCGAAAAGCTTCGACGGCGTCACTGTGCTCCACAGCGTCAATCTGTCGATCCTCCCCGGCGAGATCCACGGTCTCGTCGGCGAGAACGGCTCCGGCAAATCGACGCTAGTGAAGATGCTCGGAGGGGTGCACACGCCCGATCGAGGCGCGGAGATGTGGCTGCGCAACCAGCCGGTCTCACTGCCCGTACGCAACCCTCAGCGCAAGGGCCTCGCGATTGTCCATCAAGATCTTGCGCTGGTCGACTCGATGTCCGTCGCGGACAATGTTGGAATCGCGACCGGCTTCGAAGCTGGGCTGGCGGCTCCCATCAACCGCCGCCGTGAATACAGGATCGTGCGCGCTCTCGCAGAGAAAGTCGGGATCTCTCTCGATCCACGCTGCCTGGTGAGCGAGCTTTCTCCGGCCGAGCGATCCGTCGTCGCTATCTTGCGTGCCCTCCGGCAACTCGGAGAGGGCAGTCGCGGGAATGTAATCGTGCTGGACGAACCGACGGCGGCCCTGCCGCGTAGTGAGTCGGTCAGACTCCTCGAGCTGCTGCGCCGGATGGCGCGCAACGGTACCGCGGTGCTGTATGTCAGCCACCGGATGCACGAAGTGCTCAACGTCTGCGACCGGATCAGTGTCCTGCGCAGCGGCCACCTGGTAGCGACGCGAGATGCGGCGGATTCGAATGAATCGGAAATCGCATATCTGATGCTCGGTTACGCGCTCGGCGAGTTCTACCCGGAGAAGCATGTCAGCGCGAACCAAACCGCGCGTCTCCAGGTTCGAAACCTCACCCATGGCGTGGTATCCGATCTGTCGTTCAGCGCTAACGTGGGCGAGATCGTGGGCATCACCGGCTTGACCGGCATGGGACAGGACAACATCCCCTATCTCATCGCTGGCGGCCGAATGCGGCTGAACGGTGAGGTCCGTGTCGACGGGAGCAACGTCGACGGCTCGGTCGGGTCGGCCAAACGCGCTGGTATCGAGCTCCTTCCGGGCAACCGGCAGCGAGATGCATTCTGGCTCGGCGGGACGGCGATGGAGAACCTCACGCTCCCTCATCTCGGCAAGTTGTGGCGAGGGCTGCGAATCAGTTCGAGACGGGAACGCGGGTTCGCCGAGTCCGAGATGCGGCTGTATTCAGTGCGGCCGCTGTCGCCGTCCTTGGAGATCACGAAGTTCAGCGGCGGCAACCAGCAGAAGATCGTTCTTGCTCGCCTACTGCGCCAGAACCCGCGCGTCATCCTGCTCCATGAGCCGACGCAGGGCGTCGACGCGGGTGCGAAGAAGGAGATCCTGAACTTGGTGCGTAGCGCGGCCGACGAGGGCGCTACTGTGGTCGTCTTCTCGTCGGACGGCGAGGAGGTCGCCCAACTCTGCCACCGTGTACTCATCATGCGCTACGGGACGGTCTCCGCGACACTTGCGCCGGGCGAAGTTTCTGAGGATCGAATCCTTTCGCTCTCGCAACGTGCGCTCGTTGCCGACGCGAGAGACCCACGTGCGCTCTAAGCTGTCCGCAACTGGTCCCTGGGCGGTGCCGCTCTTGCTCGTCATCCTGTTCATCGCATGCAGTATCGCGGCGCCCAAGACGTTCGCGTCCGTCGCGAATCTCCGCGTGATGATCGATGGCCAAGCGACGATCGTCCTGCTGGCCCTGGCAGTCATCGTCCCTCTGCGCGCGGGCGACTTTGATCTTTCGATCTCCGCTGTGATGATCCTGACCGGTGTCACGCTCGGCGTGCTCAACGCCCATAACTACCCGCTCGTCGTCGCCTGCTTCCTCGCTGGGCTTATCGGCCCCGTGGTCGGCGTGCTGAACGGACTGCTCGTAGTGAGATTCGGTATCGACAGCTTCATCGCCACGCTCGGAACTATGACCATCCTGGGCGGACTTGCAAGCCTGATCAGCAGCGATGCTCTAATCACGAGCATCCCGGCGGGATTAACCGGCTTCGCTACCCACAGATTTCTCGGCTTCGGGACTCCGGTCTGGGCCGGGTGGATCATCGCGCTCTTGCTTTGGTACATCTTCGAATTAACCCCATGCGGACGGTACCTGCTGTTCATCGGCGGAAACCGGAGTGCGGCACAGTTGGCCGGCTTGCGTGTCAACGCATTCCGGCAGGGCGCCTTCATCTTTTCAGGCACGTTGAGTTCCGTGGTCGGCTTGTTGTACGCTGGCTTGCTGGGAGCGGTTTCTCCGTCCGCCGGAACTGCATACCTGTTGCAGCCGATCACCGCAGCTTTCCTTGGGGCGTCGGCCATTAAGCTAGGCCGATTCAACGTCATGGGAACGCTGGTGGCGATTTACCTGCTTGCGGTGGGCATCACCGGCCTTCAGCTACTAGGTCTTCAAGACTGGATTGCCGCTGTCTTCAATGGCGCATGCCTCATCGCCGCAGTGGGCTTCACCATCTTGTTTCGGCGCGCGGCCTCCAAGTAACCGCGTTGAGGGCCGTGGCCGTAACGTTCTCTCGTTTCATACGTCCAGATTCCAATGACTTCGTTCCTGCAGAGTCTACGATACGCCGCTCGAACGCTGCTGCACAGTCCGGCCTATACGCTCGCTGCGCTGCTGTCGCTCGGCCTTGGGATCGGCGCCAACACCGCCATCTTCACCTTGACCAACGCCGTCTTTCTGCACCCGCTCCCGGTAAAAGATCCTTCCGCGATGATTGAGCTCTATCAGGTTGACCACGCCACTCACTCGACCATTGCGAACCTGACCCGCACATCGCTCTCTTATCCCAATTTCGTGGATCTTCATGACCAAAACGACGTGTTCGCCGGGATGGCAGGATTCACGCAGGCCGGCGTGACGCTGACCGGCGCGGGAAAGCCGCTACAGCAGAACATCTTTCTGGCGACGGCCAATTATTTCGACGTGCTGGGCATCCAGGCCGCCATCGGGCGGGTGTTTCGTCCCGATGAAGACCGCCTGCCGGGCGGGAACGCAGTGGCCGTCCTGAGCTACAGCCTTTGGCAGCGGCTCTACGGCGGCGATCGCGCGGCAATCGGCCGCACGATTGTTTTGAATACCGTCTCCTATGAAGTAATCGGAGTGGCGCCACCGAATTTTAAAGGCACGCTCACCGTCGGGCCTCCCGATGTGGTCTGGGTGCCGCTCAGCATGCATACGCAGGTGCTCACCGGGCCCGCCGAGCAGTTCTTCCATTCGCGCCGCATGCGGTTCCTCAGCGCCTTTGCGCGCCTGAAGCCCGGCGTCGACGAGCGCCGAGCGCTCGCCAGCATGCAGACGATCTTTGCCAGGCTCGAAGCCGAATACCCGGCAGATAACCGCGGGCGCAGCGTGGAAACATCGCCGCTGTCGCAAGCCGCATTAGGCTTTCTGCCACGCGGGCAAACCACGGCTGCCGCGGTCGCACTTTCGGGCGCAGTGGGTTTCGTGCTGCTGATTGCATGTGCAAATATCGCGAACCTGTCGCTGGCGCGCGCCACGAAGCGGTCGCGCGAAATGGGCATTCGAGTGGCGCTCGGCGCCAGCCGCTCCAGCCTGGTCTTTCAACTATTGACAGAAGCGGAATTGCTTTCACTCGCCGGCGGCCTGCTGGGCGTCGCAGTCGGCTGGGCCGGTGCGCAGCTCTTATGGAGCCTACGCCCGTCGTTTTTGGCCCAAAGCTCCATCGATCTGCAGCTTGATCTGCGCGTCTGTGCGTTCACGCTGGGCGTCAGCGTCCTGACCGGTATTCTATTCGGACTGGCGCCGGTCTTTCGCGCTTCCGTGACCGACATTGCGAGTGTGCTGAATACCGGCGGCCGCGGCAACATTCAGGGCGGCGGCCGCAGCCGGCTGCGCAGCGTGCTGGTGGTGTGCGAAATGGCTTTGGCTATGGTGGCGCTCGCCGGCGCCGGACTTTTCATCCGCAGCATGCAGAACGCGCAGCGCATCGATTTGGGTTTCGATACGCGCGACCTCTGCCTGGTGGCCTTCGACCTCGGTTCGGAGCGCATGACGCCGCAGCGTGGGCTGCAGTTCTCACGCTCGGTCTTAGAGCGAGTGGGCGCGGTTCCCGGTGTAGCCTCGGTCGCCGTGGCCGATACCGCGCCTCTCCAAGGCGGCTTCCTGCAAACCGCGTTTCATGAAGGCGATCCAATAGATTCGCGCCTCGGCACCCTGGTGCTTACCTCGGCGGTGACGCCCAGCTTCTTCGAGACCTGGCGCATCCCGTTGGTCGAAGGACGCCTGCTGAATAGTTTCGATCGCCCCGGAACGCGTTCTGTGGCCGTGATCTCTGAGGCCATGGCTCATCGCTTCTGGCCTGGGCAGAAGGCCACCGGCAAGCGTTTCCATTTTGCGACCGCAGCGCCTGGCGGCTTGATCGAAGTAGTCGGCGTGGTGAAGCAAACCACTGTCCTCAATATTGGGGAGGTGCCGCAGCCGGTTGCCTATATGCCTTGGGAACAGGATTATCAACCGTTCGCGGTGCTTGCCGTTCGCGCGTCTGTGCCGCCGGAACGTTTGCTGCCAAGCGTGACGGCAGCCGTGCAATCGCTCGATCCGGATCTCGCGCTGCTGAATCCGTCGACCATGCAGCAGATCATCGGGCAGGCGCTCTGGGCTCCGCGCATCGCTGCTGCGCTGTTCGGACTCTTCGGGCTGCTGGGCATGGTCCTGGCCGTTATCGGCGTATATGGAGTGATGGCCTACATGGTGCTGCAGCGAACGAGCGAGATCGGCATTCGCATGGCGATGGGTGCGCGCGCACCGGACGTGATGCGAATCGTGGTGGGCCAGAGCCTGCGTCTTGCAGCGGTCGGCATCGTAGCGGGTCTTTGCGCTGCATTGGCGCTGACGCGGCTGGTTGCCGATCTGCTATTCGATGTTTCGCCGAACGATCCGTTAACCTTTGCCGCCGTGGCTTGCATTCTAGCCGCGACGGCCCTGATCGCAGGCGGGATTCCCGCCTGGCGCGCCGCACGCATCGATCCGGTGCGGGCGCTGCGCCAGGAGTGAGCGACGGCCGATAGTAATCTCTGGCCACCCGGCTTATTGTGTCCTGATCGCCAATCTTACGGAGTCAACTCGTAAACGCGGCCGCTGCAGTGGATCTTCAACATGGATGTAGCGACGCGCAGAGTGTGGCTACGTTCCAGGTGAATTGGACTGCCTGGATCAGGCTGAACCTTAAGAAAGGACATAAATCTTAGAACAGGTCGCCGACGGGCGGAAAGGTCAGTATCAGGCTCAGGATCAGCAGTGCGAGAGAAATCGCGTTAATACGCCTTGCAGGAAGTGTCTTTTTCCGCCAACTCCACTCCAATATTGCCCAAGTGACCAGCCAAGCAAGAATGGCAACTGTGGTCACGCCTGAGAGAGGCCCCGTTGGTTTGTAGAAAACAAGGCTGCGCTGGATGAGGGCCCACTTATCCGCGAGGATGGCTAGGACTGCCAGAACAAAACAGCCCGCGGCAGCCGAGAAAATGGCGGCTGCGCCGGAACCGTTTGTCAGGGCCGGACTTCCAGAACGGTCGGCATTGTACGGCGTCTTCATTTTGATTCTGCTCGACTCAATTGGATCGTGCTACCGCCCCGAACGGGTGCCTGGTCGTCGATCTCTGCGCCGAAGAAACCTGCAATCCCAGCAGCAACAAGGGAAGCCAGGCCAAAGACGAGCACCGCCGCCCGAAGTTGGCGATGATTCTTAAGATCGTGGCCATACCTGATGAAAACGAACGCAACCATAGTGATCGAGATCGGAACGACCCAAGCCACGTGCTCCTTCCACTCCATACCAAGTGAGTGCCAACCGATTGTGCCCGGGCTAGACATTAGCAGGTGTTGCGGAAACATCGAGAGATCAACGGTTCCCGGCGGAGGCGCCCCGCGATACCAGGGATAAATGGCGTAAGCCCCGCTGAGCACAGCGGCCCACGCGAGCACAACCATCGTGATCAGGTAAACTCGCATGAAGCGCTCCTGGCCGGGCGTGCATTCGCATGCGGTGGACGAGGTGGTGAATTGATAAAGCCCTACTAGAGCACCGGAACATGCAAGCAAATAGAGCCCACCGAATCCCATGCCATGAATGAGTGTCCAGAGAGCGCGTGTTGTGATTTCCATCTGCCGTCTCTTTTCTTGCGGATCAGCCGTGGATCCGCCGCAAGCCGCGGGTCATTGGAATCCGGTTTCGTTCATTGGCCGAAATCCCGGTGTGTTCATCGGCTGTGGCAACCAGAGGTCACCCGAGTCCGGTTTCTTCTTGTCTTTTCCCCATGTCCAATACATCCCGGCATACGCATACTGTTCGGTTTGGCCCGCCACGGAGTGGCCGTAGCAAAACAAAAACTGCTCCCCTAGGTGATGCTTGAAGTGATAGTAACCTCCGACGTCGATCATCGTTGAAGCTTGGGTCTGGGGCGTGGCGTAGCCCTCACGTCCATGGGAGAAGACCTCGGCTCCGAGTTCCAGTCGCTCGCCGACCGTATATTTCAGCAGGAATGCGCCATACGGGTAGTTGCGGTAAAGGGTTTGCGGAACGATGACCTCTCCGCCGCCGCCGTCCAGCAGCCAGCGTCCGAAATTCTTCTGCAGCCACAGTGGAACTTTGTACCAAACAGTTCCCACGCCAAGGCCTTTGCCGAAGTTGCCGGTCGGCATTTCGAACATCGTAAACGTGCCGATCTGGGGAATGTACTTCGATTCTTTGATGAACGCGATCTTGGCGCCGAGTTCCATATCGGTGTAGCCGAAGGCGGATGGGCCGATGCCGCCGGGGGCGTAGATTGGATTGTTGGAGGGGTTGATGGTGCCCCAGGGCGCGATGATGTGTAGCTGCACCCTGGGAAGGGCGCCCCAGTTGAATTCGAAGGCCGGACCGGTGGAATCGATTTCCGCCGGCGTACCATCCATACCTCCGAATATGTAGAACTCGTAATGATGCAGATCGACAGGAACCGGATCGTCGGTTTGGAACGGGGGGCCCTGTGCCCACAGGCTGGAAGCCGCAACGATGAAGAGCAGAAGCCGAGTGAGGGGCGAGCACTTAGGCCTACTCCCTATGCGCTTGTCGCTGGGATCGAGAAAGACCCATCCTACCCAGGCGTTCCAGATGAACGACATTAGGACCGTTCGCGCCCTGTGCCCGCGGAGCTTTTTGTCAAATAGTGAACTATTGAGAAAGGTCCGCGCCCCACGACTAACAGGAATAGTAGGCCCATCAGCATTGAATAGTCGGCACGCGCTTCATGCGCCATTCCCCATAGGTTGCCCGAGGCGCTCTGGAAACGAGTATGCGCTGATAAAATAGCATCGCTAAGCAATGGCCGTCTTCGGAATCGAATTCACTATATCATGACTCGTAATCGAATCTCGAAAACGAAGTCAGACCAAAAAGATCCGGCGGAGGATCGCGATTTGTATTCAGGCTTGATCCGGCTGCATGTCCTTCACCACGCCGTGGAGGGCCCGATCTTCGGACTTGGGATGATCGACGAACTGGCGCGTCACGGCTATCGCATCAGCCCCGGCAGTCTGTATCCTCTCCTGCAAGGGCTTGAGAAGAAAGGCTACCTGCGATCGACTGAGCAGCGAAAAGGGAAATCACTGCGGCGAGTGTACCGAGCGACTCCGTTAGGCCGGAAGGCTTTAAGGGCATCGAAAAGCAAGGTGAGAGAACTGTTTCATGAACTCATTGAAAGGGACTAGCTCAACTGCCGCTTGTGCGAGCGTGGCCGCACATCTAAAACACCGTCGGGCTTTGCGGAATCGCCTCGCCGTCACTGCGCGGATCCGCGCCCGCGAAGTTCACGTCCCGCTTTGAGTCATGCATGACGGCCTCTCCTTGCCCGACTGTGAAGGAGAACGGTTCGAGCAGCTTGATCTCGTGACCACGCTTGGTCAACTCCTCGCGAACGGTGTCGGGC